>CAACXA010000294.1_pt1 | contig 29106 bp, 28 predicted proteins | sample 2275811 | NCBI WGS metagenome assembly CAACXA01 (sample SAMEA5312478, study PRJEB27640) | indoor metagenome | biome: indoor environment; feature: uncontrolled; material: tiles wood | place: Germany | collected 2014-07-07 | reverse complement strand
ACGATGTTGCCGGGGGAGGAGCGCTTGACCTCGGCGTCCTGCCAGCGGTCCTCGTTGGTGGGGGTCAATCCGCCCAGGCGGGAGAACGAGTAGTTCCACCACGCGCCGTAATCCACGGAGGAAGACATGGTGTGGCCGTATTCGCCGTCGTTGACGATGTCCAGGCCGATCTCGCGCTGCTTGCGAACGATGTCGATCACGCCGTTGTCGAGCGCGGCATCCAACTCCTGGGCGGTGGCTTCACCCTCCTGGAAACGCTTGTTGGCCTCCAGTAGATCGGGAGTGCGGGGCAGCGATCCTACGTGGGTGGTCTGAATACGATCGGTGTTCTGAGGCATGAACTAGCAGTCCTTTCCATCGGTCCTGGCGGTAGCACCGTGGGCTGAATCCCGGGTTGCTGCGGCGTCAACGAGCCAGATCTCTCGGCCGCTCTGGATGGGTACCCATTCATCAAACATCATGGGTGGGTGGTCGGGCCAATTGTGGCGCGCGTAATGTGTGGGACGTAGATCACCCATTACCGAGGAGTTGGGGCATGTCGGACAGCACGCTCAAGGACAAGAAGGCACTGGTCACCGGCGGGGCGAGTGGCATCGGCGCGGCAGCGGTTCGGGCCCTCGCGCAACGCGGCGCCCACGCGATCGTGGCCGACATCGACCCTCAGGCCGCCGAGGCCATGGCGCAAGAAGTCGGGGGCGAGGCATGGGCCGTTGACCTCACCGACACCGCAGCGCTCGCGGACTTGAGTCTCGACGTGGATGTGCTGGTCAACAACGCCGGGATTCAAAAGGTCGCGGCCGTCCAGGACTTCGATCCCGCCGACTTCCACCGGATCCTCACGCTCATGCTCGAGTCCCCGTTCCTGCTGATCCGTGCCGCCCTGCCTCACATGTACGAGCGGGAGTGGGGGCGAATCATCAACGTGTCCTCGATCCACGGTCTGCGCGCCTCGGCGTTCAAGTCCGCATATGTCGCCGCTAAGCATGGGTTGGAGGGCCTGTCCAAGACCGTAGCTCTGGAGGGCGCTCCGCACGGTGTGACCAGCAACTGCGTGAACCCCAGCTACGTGCGCACGCCCCTGGTGGACAAGCAGATCAAGGACCAAGCGGCCACCCACGGAATCCCCGAGGACGAAGTGGTCGAGAAGATCATGCTCACCGAATCAGCGATCAAGCGCTTGGTTGAGCCGGAGGAGGTTGGCGAGCTCATTGCCTTCCTGGCCGGTCCCTCCGCCGGCATGGTCACCGGTGCCGCCTACACGATGGACGGCGGCTGGACGGCGTCCTAGCCAGATGGCACCGGGCGCTCCGGGCCGTCGCCCACGATCTGACCGTTGCGGGGTAGGCCGTCCGGAAATGACAGGGGTAAGCCAACAGCCTGAGCGAAATCCAGAGAATCGACCGCCTGCACATGCACGTGCGGTTCGGTGCTGTTCCCAGAATTTCCGAATTGGGCAACTGCGGTCCCAGCCTGAATGCTCTGGCCAACTCGAACCCTGATGCTGCCTTGCCGCAGGTGGCACAGTGCTACGTACTGGCCGCTGAAGGAATCCTGCACCACCACGTAATTTCCAGCCAACGCGCCCCATCCGGCGGCGACGCGGCAGGCTTGGGTCAGCGCGTAACCAACGGAGGACAACCCGCGGAAGGCGTCGTGATCTTCGGCGTGGTCGTCCGCCAGAACCACCGTGCCGGTCACGGGTGAAATGACCGGTTGTCCGAAACCGACGAACTTCTCGGGAGCCTCCGTGCGCAACAGCGACGTGCCAGTGAACCTGGCCGAACGGTTCTGTCCATCCACCGGCACAAAATCCATCGCGAAACTGGTGCCGAACCGATCGGTTCCGTGGCTCGGCACTCGATTCGCGGGGCTGTTCTGCACCAGGCACCGCCCGTGGAACGGATAGTCGAGTTCCATGCCCTTCATTCTTGCCCGTCCGGCGACTCGTGGGAATAGGCCACGACGCCGCTCACACACCCCGGCACGCACGGCGGGTGGGCCGAGCGGCGTCGGCGAACCATTTCGTCAGGGGTTACGACAAAGTAACCGGGTCTACTGCGCAGTAAGCCCTCATCACATGGTCCGGCCCGTACGCCACGCCGACGACGCCGCCCGCACACCCTTCCAGGCCCGGCACCTTACGCCGAGGGCGCCCCGGTGCGCAGGGCCGTGGACAATTTGTGCGCCTGATCGAGCAGCGCCGCGCCCAGTTGGGGGCGGCGTTCGGCGCGGAATCTTGATTCGATGCCGGTCAATGACAGGGCGTACCGGGGTTGTCCGGAGGCATCGAACACCGCGGCGGCCATGCCCCATGACCCTTCGACAATGCGTCCCGGATTCAGGGACCAACCGTGGTCGCGAACGCGGGCGACGAGTTTGCGGACGTGTGCGTCGCCGTGCTGAGAGCCGAGGCGTTGCCGTTCGTCCCGGGTGTCCGCTAGGGCGGTTTCGAGCTGATCCGGCGGGAGTTGACCGAGGATCGCGATCCCCGCGGACGCCACGCCCAGCGGGAGGCGGAGCCCTTCGTAAAGCACATGGGAGCGGACCGGAAACGACCCCTCGACGCGGGCCAGACAGATGACTTCGTTGCCGCGGCGGGCAGAGAAGAACGCGGATTCACCCGTGGCCTCCGCGAGGCGCTGCAGGCACGGGGTGGCGAGTTCCTGAGCCGGATAGCGCTGGGCCGCCACGGTGCCCAGGATGTGGAGTTCGGGTCCGAGCGCCCAGTTGCCGTTCTCGGTGCGGTCGACCAGGCCTTCATCGGCCAGCGCCGTCAGGAGCCTATGGGTGGTGGGCCTGGTCAGTCCGGTGTGGAGCGCAATTGCCGCGGTAGAGCCAGCCGTTTCACTCGCGGCAACCGCCTGCAGGATGGCCGCCACCCGGGCCACGACCTGAGTGCCCCTCTGGGTATGCGGTGAGCGGGAGTGCGACGAGGTATTGGAATCCGGTGTCGTCATCGTCGTCCCCTGGCTTGGAGCTGTCGCGAAGTTGTTCACATTATGGACAGACTAGACGCTGTTTTTCAGAATGTGAGGACTTGCCCGGAAGAATGCGGAAGTTCATTGACCAGGATGTGGGCGCTTCCTACGCTGAGATGGAGATCACACATTACGAAAGGGTGACCGTGTCCAAACTCAGAGACAACGTTGCCGAACTCCTGGCCGACACACTGCGGGACGGCATGACCCTGGCCGTGGGTGGCTTTGGCCTGTCCGGTATCCCGCGGGACCTCATCGAAGCGGTGAGGGACAGCGGCGTGAAAGACCTGACCGTGGTGTCCAACAACATGGGCGTGGACGGCAAAGGCCTGGGACTGCTGCTCGAGAACAAGCAAGTCACCAAGGTTTTGTCTTCCTACGTGGGGGAGAACAAGGAGTTCGCCCGTCAGTACTTGGAGGGTGAGCTCGACGTCGAGTTCACACCCCAGGGAACGCTTGCCGAGCGGCTGCGGGCCGGCGGTGCGGGAATCCCCGCGTTCTACACAGCCACCGGTGTTGGCACCTTGGTTGCCGAGGGCAAGCCGACCGCGGAGTTCGACGGCCGAACCTATGTTCAGGAACGCGGGATCGTCGCTGACGTGGCTCTGGTGCACGCGTGGCAGGGAGATACGGACGGCAACCTGATCTACCGCCGCACCTCGCGGAACTTCAACCCGGTGTGCGCTGCCTCCGGCAAGGTCACCTTTGCCGAGGTCGAGAACATCGTGGAACCGGGCGAGCTGGATCCGGACCACATCGTGACGCCCGGTGTGTACGTGCAGCACGTGGTGCAGTACTCGGGTGCTCCCAAAGACATCGAGCAGCGGACCACGCGACCGAGGCCGGGCGCGGCGACGTCGTCGGCCGAATCGGAAGGAGACGCGGCATGAGCTGGACGCGCGACGAGATGGCGGCCATTGCGGCGTCGGAACTCAACGACGGCGACTACGTGAACCTGGGTATCGGCATCCCCACGATGGTGGCCAACAACCTGCCCGAGGGCGTGAGCGTGGTGCTGCAGTCCGAGAACGGTGTGCTGGGCATGGGGCCGTTCCCGTATGAGGGCGATGAGGACCCGGACCTGATCAACGCCGGCAAGCAGACCATTACTCTGCAGGACGGTGCGGCGATCTTCGACTCGGCCACGTCCTTCGGAATGATCCGAGGCGGCCACGTGAAGATGGCGATCCTGGGTGCCATGCAGGTCTCCGAACAGGGGGATCTGGCTAATTGGATGATCCCCGGCAAGATGGTCAAGGGCATGGGTGGCGCCATGGACCTTGTGGCCGGAACCCCGCGTGTGCTGGTCTTGACGGAACACGTGGCCAAGGACGGTTCGGCCAAGATCAAGCGCGAATGCGACTTGCCGCTGACCGGCGTGGGCGTGGTGGACCGGATTGTCACGGACTTGTGCGTCTTCGACGTGGAGGATGGCGGGTTGGTGCTGCGGACCCTGGCCCCGGACGTGACCGAAGAAGAAGTGGCAGAAAAAACCGAAGCGAAGTACCGGGTTGACCTTGTGGACGTCACCCCGGATTCCGTTCCCGTACAGGAGGACAAATGACCGAGAACGCCAATGATGTTGTGATCGTCAATGGGGCGCGTACCCCGCAGGGCAAGCTGATGGGCACGCTCGCGTCCCTGAGCGCGGTGGAGCTTGGGGCGCACGCCATCAAGCACGCCGTGGAGCGCTCGGGTATTGCCCCTGACACCGTGGATTACGTGTACATGGGCAACGTGGTGCAGGCCGGAAACGGCCAGAACCCCGCAAAACAGGCCGCCGTGGAAGCGGGTCTGCCCATGACCGTGCCCGCCATGACGTTGAACAAGGTGTGCCTGTCCGGGCTGGTCGCGGTGACCGAGGCGGCCCGCATGATTCGCGCCGGCGAGGCCTCCGTGGTGGTGGCCGGCGGCATGGAATCCATGACCAGCGCGCCGCACCTGTCCCTGGGCGCTCGCAAGGGCAAGGCCTACGGCGACATGACCCTGGCCGATTCGCTGGCCAATGACGGTCTGGTCGACGCCGCTTTGGGGGTTGCGATGGGCGAGCTCACCGAGACGGGCAATTCCGAGCGCTCGATCGGCCGCGAGCAGCAGGACCAGGTCGCGGCACGTAGCCACCAGCTGGCGGGTGAGGCGCAGTCCTCGGGTGTGTTCGCGGACGAGATCGCGCCGCTGGAGATCCCGCAGCGCAAGGGCGATCCGGTCACGGTGTCCGAGGATCAGGGTGTTCGTCCCGAGTCCACGGCCGAGGGCCTCGGCAAGTTGCGCGCTGCGTTCACCAAGGACGGCACGATCACTGCCGGTAACTCGTCCCCGATTTCGGACGGTGCCGCGGCCGTTGTGCTGACGACGCGCGCCTACGCGGAGGAGCACGGTCTGTCCTGGCTGGCCGTGGTGGGCAGGCCGGGTCAGGTTGCGGGTCCGGATACGTCCCTGCACTCCCAGCCGTCGCGAGCCATTGAGCATGCGCTGGAACGCGCTGGGTGGTCCGTGGATGAGCTGGATTTCGTGGAAATCAACGAGGCATTCGCGGCAGTCTCCGTGCAGTCGGTCGATGACCTGGGGATTCCGTTGGAGAAGGCCAATATCCATGGCGGTGCCATTGCCTTGGGCCACCCGATCGGCGCGTCCGGTGCTCGTCTGGCGCTGCACGCGGCTCTCGAGCTGGCACGCCGGGGTTCCGGCAAGGCGGCCGTGTCGCTGTGTGGCGGCGGCGGTCAGGGTGAGGCGTTGCTGTTGAGCCGCTAATGCAGTGACGTTTCCGCAATCCGGATAATGGAATAGTTATTCCATTATCCGGATTTGTGCTGCATACTCAGTGGACGAGACCCACGCCACACTCAGGAGATGCGCCCGATGACTCACACCCATGCCTTCAACGGACCGGCTTGGATTGTCGTTCCCGCCGATCAGCCAGAGCAGTTCGCTGAGGCTGCACAAGCGGCGGACGTGGTGGTGTTGGACCTGCACAACGGCGTGCTGCCGCGGGACAAGGAGTTCGCGCGCCAGTGCATCCTGGAATGCCCGTTGGATCCGGCCCGCACGGTCATCCGAGTGAACCCGGTGGGGACCGATGAGCATGCTGCAGATCTGCAGGCGTTGGCTTCTACGACCTACCGGCGTGTGGCGGTTCCCAAGGTTGAATCCGCCGAGCAGCTCGCGGGGCTAGTCGACTACGAAGTCGTGTCCATGATCGAGTCTCCCCATGGTGCCCTGGCGCTGGGCGAGATTGCCGGCGCGAGCGGCGTCGTCGGCCTCATGTGGGGATCAGAGGACCTGATCGTGAATCTGGGTGGCCTCACGAGCCGCAAGTGCAACGGCGCGCTCCGGGATATTTCCCTGCACGTGCGCTCGCAGACGGTGCTGCACGCGGCGGTGGCAGGGATTTTCGCGGTCGACGGGATCTTCCTGGACGTCGAGAACCTTGAGGGGCTGCTGGGCGAGACCCTGGACGCCTCCAGCTCCGGTTTTGCCGCCAAGGGTGGGATGCACGTCTCGCAGATGGCCGTGATCAAGGAAGGGTTCCGCTCCAAGCCGGACAAGCTCGACTGGGCCCGCGGCGTGGTGGAAGTGGCCGCGGAGCAGCGGGGATCGTTCCGGCATGGGGCGCAGGTCATTGACGCGCCCGTGATCACTCTCGCGGAGCGCATGGTGGCTCGCGCCGATGCGAGCGCATCCGTGACGCCCTAGCTTTTCGAGGCTATTTCAACGCGTGCGACAGGGGAGCGCGCTGCTCAAGTAGGTGTTGGCCCCGCTCGTAATCGTCGTCCGAGTTGTAGGTGACCACGCCCACCAGCTCGCCGCGTTCGTCGCCGTACCAGACCACGAACCCGTCCGGCCGCTCCCGGAACTCTGCCGTGCTGAAGCCGTCTCCCCACGCGGAGTATTTGAGCGTGTGGTCACCGATGATGCTCCAAAAACCGGGGATCGAATCCCACGATTTTTGCGCGTTCTGCTCGACCGCAGCATTGTGCCCGGCGATTTCCCCCATGGCCAGCGCGTCACCCCAGTGCTCGACCATGATGGGCCGCCCCGCCACGCCATGCTGGGCCAGCGCGGAATCTCCGGCGACCCACACGGTGGCGTGCGCCTTCAGATGCTGGTCGGTCATGATCCGGCCGTCCCGGACCTCCGCAGGCGAGTTGTCCAGGAGTGTGCCGCCCGGAGTCACACCCACCGCGGCAAGGATCAGATCGGGGTTCAACGATGTCCCGTCATCGAGTTGCACGACCCGCGGGGCCGCCACGGACTTCACGCTGCGGCCGGTACGCACCTCGACACCTACGGCCTCAAGCCAGTCCTTGATTCTCGACGACGCCGCTGCGCCCAGTCGTTGCTCCTGCGGCCCGTTTTCGGGCGTCACCAGGGCGACGTTGAGGCCGCGTTGGGCCAGTGACGCGGCTGCTTCGCAGCCGATGAAACCGGAGCCGATCACCAGGGCGGTATACGCTGTTCGCGCGGAGGCCACCAGGGTCCTGGCGTCATCGAGTGATCGCAGCAAATGGATTTCGGCACCCTCCTGCGCGGCGTGAAGCGACTTGGAGCGCGCACCCGTGGCAACAATCAACCGGTCGAATTCCACGGACCAGCTCTTAGCCGCCACGGTCTGCTTCTCTATGTCCACGGCCGAGATCGACGAGGCGAGCAGCAGCTCCACACCGTCCGGAAGGCCCTCTCCATTGACAGGGTCGCCGGTGGGTTCTTTCTCGCCGGACAGGACTTCCTTGGACAGCGGCGGGCGTTCGTAGGGTGGATCGATGTCTTCGGTGACCATGAGCACGGGACCCGGCCCGGCGGCGTCGAGGTAGCTACGTGCCGCGCTGACGCCACCCGCGCCGCTGCCGATGATCACCAGGGGATAGTGCTCCCGTGAGGGGAGGGACTGGTGACGGGGGAATGTCGAGGCATCCGAAACTGTCATGCTCCCATTTTGCTGACCGCTTGAGGGGGCTGACCAGGGGTTCGGAGGCTACTTGCGTGTTTTCGCTCCGATGGCCGTGCGGTGGTCCATGATCTTGTCGAGCAGGCTGATGAGCAATTCGCGCTCTTGTTCGGTGAGGGCCTGGCTCCAGTCGTTCTCGCGGGAGTTCTGCCGGGCGAAGACCTCTTGGATCTTGGTTTGGCCCGTGTCGGTGAGGTGCAGGATCAAGGAGCGCCCGTCCGCCTCGGATGCCTGTTTGACCAGCAGACCTTTGGATTCCAGATTGCCCGCGAGGTTCGAGACCGCAGCACGGCTCATTCCCATGAGCTCGGCCGCGCGGTGAGGGGTCAGGGGGCCCGCAACCCACAGCGCGAACAGCATGCGATAACTGGCCCACGTGCCACCGGCGGGGCGGTGAATGGAGGACTCGAAGTCGTAGATCACCGATGAGGACGCCCGGAACAGCGTGACGAACAGGCGGTTGGCCGTGACGTCGCATTCCGGGAACTCTTGCGAGATGCGTGACGCGGCGGCATTTGCGAACTGCCAGTAATCCGGGTTCACCGCGTTCGGGGCGTCGTCAGGTGTGGGCATGGTCCAAATTTAGTGTGCAGCCAAGCCGTTCGGGGAGTTTCTCTCGGGTGGGCAGGTTGTTAGACCTTTTATTACCTGGTGAGATCTCAGCGGCGCGAGGCTCATGGTGGTCACGTATTGAACCGCTTGCTCTGGGAATGAACAATGAAGGCAGGAGCCCCGTTGTCGCGTTGAGGAGTGCTGGAAATGTCCACCGTTGAACCGAACGCACGAAACGAAGCGCGAACGGGACACCGTGGCGGGGTCGAAACCAGAGACGAACGGCACCCCGGCAAGCGAACCGTGCTGTCGGGATTCCTGTTTGGTTGCGGTATTGCAGCGTCCATGATCGATCTGTTCATCTTCCACTTGGGCCTGCAATGGCACCATTTTTATGATCTGTCCACCCATGAGGTGGCGTTGCTGACGGACGGGATTTTCCACGCGTTCGGGTGGTTCATCACCGTGTGGGGCCTGTTCCTGCTGGCCGATATCCGACGCCGCGGGGGCGTGAATTGGAAGCGCTGGGCTGGGGCAGTGGCCCTGGGCATCGGGTCGTTCCAACTCCTCGACGGCGTGCTCAACCACAAGATCCTGGGCATCCATCAGATCCGGTACGGCGTTGACCTGCTGCTGTATGACACGGTGTGGATCGGATCTGCGATCGTACTCATGGTGATCGGGTGGGTGGTGCTGCGCATGACCCGTTCGGCCCATGACGCTCGCTGAGGCTGCCCGTGCACGCTCATGACTCAGCCCACGCGACTGGCCTTGATGGCTGGCTCGTGTTCGAAGTATTTGTTGCGGCATTGCTGATTGCCACGGCGGTCGGGTATGCCTGGTCCCTCTGGGCCGGGCGGCACCGCAGTGCGTGGCCGGTTCATCGGACCGTGTTCTTCTACGCGGGACTGGCCTGCGTGGCCGCGAGCCTGGTGGGCCCCTTGGGCCAGGCCGCTCACGAGAGTTTCACCGCGCACATGATGGGGCACTTGTTGCTCGGGATGATCGCCCCGCTCCTACTGGTGCTTTCGGCTCCGGTGAGCGTGCTGTTGCGGGCCTTGCCCGTGGGGCGAGCGCGTGCGGTGTCTCGCATGCTCCGTTCGCCCTACGTCCGGGTGATCACGCACCCGGTCGTGGCCGCTCTCTTGAACGCGGGTGGATTGTGGGTGCTGTACACCACCCCGCTGTTTCATTGGATGCACGGTTCCGTGTGGGTGCATGCGCTGGTGCACACCCATATTTTCTTGGCGGGGTATGTGTTCACGGCGTCCATGGTGGGCGTGGACCCGGATCCGCACAGGGCGTCGTTCAAGCTTCGAGCCGGGGTGCTGATTGCGTTCATCGCTGCGCATTCGATTCTGGCCAAGTGGTTGTACGCCCACCAGCCCATGGGGGTGGAAACCGCGGATGCGCAGTTCGGTGCCCAGCTCATGTACTACGGCGGAGATGCGGTGGACGTGCTACTGATCGTTCTGCTGTTCACCGGGTGGTACCGGGCCACGAGGCCGCGGTCAGCGAGCTCGGATAGGGCGCGAGCGACGTCGTCGTAGACGGCCCCGACTAACGCACCATGCGAATGGTCTTCAAACCGTTGGATGCGCTGTCGATCCGCTCGGCGCCGTCCGCCTCAAAGCCGTTCTTCTCGTAGAATCTGCGCGCTCGGGGGTTGTCCTTGGCCATCCACAGCTGTGACGGCTGATCGTCGAGGGAGGCGTCCAAGAGTTCTTGTCCTGCGCCCGTCCCGTGGAATTCCTTGAGGACGTAGAGCATGAACAGCTGGAAGTCCCGCACGTCATCCTTTTCTTGAGGGTGGGCGGTCATCGAGAACCCGATGATGTGATCATCCGCTTCTGCCACCCACGGGAACATGTCCTGGCCGTGATTGTCCACGATGGCTTGCCAGGTGCGGCGGCGGGATTCCCAAGCGGTGTCTCCGAGGAAAGCGTCGGGTAATTGGCCCGTGTACGTCTCTTGCCAGCACCGGAGGTGCACGTCGGCCAGCGGTTCAACGTCGGTCGGTTCGGGGCGTCGCAAAGTGATCGGTGGAGCACTCATGGTTTAACGCTAAGAAACGGCCCCGGGGGCGGTTCAAGCGGCCGGTAGCGCCCGGCCCGAAATACCGTGTGATCCACGCCACTCTCGATAGCCTCAGGGGTGGTTGGTGACCCGATCCCACCGCACCAAGCCGTACCGATCTGACTGACGAGGTATCGCCATGAGCACCCCCGAGCACCATTCCGACACCCGCACCACGGCTGAGCCGCCGCTGGCCCGGCTGATGCGACCCGTGAACTCCGTGGTGGAGCGGTTCATCCCCTCCGCCTTGATCTTCGCCATCGTGCTGACCGTGGTCGTCGCCGTCATGGCTCTGATCCTCACCGATTCCGGTCCCGTGACCGTGATCGAAGGGTGGGGAGTGGGCCTGTCCGGGCTGTTGGAGTTCATGACCCAGATGGCCTTGGTGCTGTTGCTCGGCCACGCACTCGCCAGTACACGGCCGGTGCGTGCGCTGCTCGGCAGGTTGGCTTCCGTCCCGCGTTCACCTTTGAAGGCGTACGTGTTCGTGTTTGTCGTGGCAGCTATTTCCTGTCTCATCACCTGGGGTTTCGGGTTGGTTGTTGGCGCCTTACTGGCGAGGGAGGTCGCCCACGAGTTCGGCCGCAGGAACATTCCCATCAGTTTCCCCATGCTCGTGGCCGCAGGGTTCTCCGGCATGGTGGTGTGGCACATGGGTTACTCGGGTTCCGGACCGCTGACCGCGGCCACGCCTGGGTCTTTCATCGAGAAGCAGGTGGGGTACGTGATTCCCATCAGCGAAACGACCTTCTCATGGTGGAACATGAGCGCCGCGGTGGCGACAGTGATTCTGGTGGCAGCGGCCCTGTGGCTCGTAGCTCCTCGAGTAGTGCCCGCATCTCACAGGATCACCGCGGAGGCGCTCAAGGAATCCGATCAAGAGGTGCAGCAGCCCAAGGTCGAGGCCCCGGCAGATCACTTGGACGCGTCACGACTGCCCACTCTCCTCATCGGGATCGCTCTCGTGGCCTACCTGGTGATCCATTTCGCGCATGGCGGGTCGGTCACGCTCAACATCGTGAACTGGATGTTCCTCGCATTGATTTTCTTGCTGTCCCGCAATTCGTTTGCGGTCATGGGCCTGATCAAGAATGCTGCCTCCAACGTGGGCGACATTCTGCTGCAGTTCCCGTTGTACGCCGGAATCATGGGCATCATGACCGCCACCGGTCTCATCCAGGTGCTGTCCGATTCGATCGTGGCGGTGGCCTCGCCGCAGACTTTGGGGTTGCTGGCGTTTCTGTCCGCGGGTCTGGTCAACTTCTTTGTCCCTTCCGGCGGTGGCCAGGTGGCCATCCAGGCGCCCATTCTTCTCGACGCCGCCGCGAGACTCGACGTGGACCCCTCCGTCATGATCATGGCCGTGGCATACGGCGACCAGTGGACGAACATGATCCAGCCGTTCTGGGCGCTGCCGCTGTTGGCCATCGCGGGCCTCAAGATCCGCGACATCCTGGGTTACACCACGGTGGTGCTCTTGGTGTCGGGAGTCGTTTTCGGTGCCACCATGTTGATCGTGGGGTCAGGGGTTTAGCGCACCATTCGCACGATCATGAATCCGGTGGCTTGAATGTAGACCGCTTCGGCGCCGTCTGTGGTGAAACGGTTGCGTTCGTAGAAGCGCCGTGCCCGGGGATTGTCCTTGGCGACCCAGAGGAACGCAGGATTGTCACCGATGACGGCCTCTAGGAGAGCCTGTCCGGCACCGCTGCCGTGGTGCTCGGCGAGTACATAGAGCATGCGAAGTTCCAGGGGACGAGCGGCATGTTCATCAGTCGACGGTGCGGCACCCGCGAATCCGATCAGCTGGTCCTTCGTCTCAGCGACCAGCAGTGTGCCGTCCCTCTCTGGACGTTGCAGCGTGCCTTGCCACATCTCGACCCGGGCGGCGCGAGCGGCGTCGTCGAAGGCCGAGGCCGGCATCAACTGCCCGTAGGTTTCCCGCCACGTCTCCACGTGGAGGTCCCCGAGGGCAGCGGCGTCGTCGAAAGTGGGCTCGCGCAGGGTGATAGCCGGCGGGTTCATGGCCCTATGGTATTGCCGCAGTGGGCGCGTGTGGATGTCCGAGGTTACGTTTACTGTGGTTCACATCTCACCCGCGAAGTGCAGCACTCAGCCAGGAGTCACCATGAAGATCACCGGAGCAGTCCTCGAAGAGATCGGCCTGGAGCGTCCCTACACGGAGTCGAAGCCACTGAACATCACGGAGCTGGACCTGGACGATCCCGGCCCGGACGAGGTACTGATTCGTATTCGGGCCGCAGGCCTGTGCCATTCGGATCTTTCCGTGGTCGATGGAAATCGAGTACGGCCCACGCCCATGCTGCTTGGCCATGAGGCTTCTGGTGTCGTGGAAAAAGTCGGTGAGAACGTCACAGACCTGTCCGTGGGAGAGCAGGTCACCACGGTGTTCCTGCCGCGCTGCGGTGAATGCAAGAACTGCCTCACGGACGGAAAACTGCCGTGCACCCCGGGGCCGCCGCCAACAATGACGGCGTGCTCATCGGTGATCACGTGCGGCTACATCGGGAAGGTGAGGAGGTTCGTCACCATCTGGGGGTCTCTGGGTTCGCGACGCACGCCGTGTTGAACCGGCAGTCGGTGGTTCCGATTGGCGACGACGTGCCCGCGGACGTCGCCGCCGTCCTGGGCTGCGCGGTGCTCACCGGCGGCGGCGCCGTGCTGAATGCCGGCCAACCGGCGGATGGGCACGCCGTGATGGTCGTGGGCCTGGGGGGTGTGGGGATGGCTGCGCTCATCACGGCCGTTTCCATCGACAAGGGCAAGGTCATTGGAGTGGACGCCAACCAGGAGAAGCTCGCACGCGCCCGTGAATTGGGAGCTGACGAGGTCTACACGCCCGCACAGGTGACCGAGCAGGGCATCAAGGCCCCCGTGGTGATTGAGGCGGCCGGGCATCCCAAGGCGTTCGAGACCGCAGTGGCCGCGACAGAGGTGGGCGGCACCACGGTGACTGTGGGTTTGCCGTCCCCGGATGCGCGATCCAGCATTTCGCCGCTCGTACTCACCGCTGAGGCCCGCACCATCAAGGGTTCCTACCTGGGCTCAGCCGTGCCCGCCCGGGACATCCCGATCTACGCGCAGCTGTGGCGCGAGGGGAAACTGCCGGTCGAAGAGCTGATTTCCGGGCGAATCGCACTGTCGGAGATCAACAGCTCACTCGACCTACTCGCGGACGGTCAGGCCGTCCGCCAGGTGATTATGTTCGAGGACTGAACCTGCCCCCGCCCGGGATGAGCGCTGTCAGGCCTCGTCCGGGTTCCAGCCCCGGATTTTTCCGTCCGGGGCCGCGTACTTGGCGATCAGGCTGCAGTCCAGGTTCTCGTGGCCCTCGTCCACGAGTTGCTGGAACCGCTGGGCCGCGAGCTCGGCCGCGGGGAGGTTCACCCCGGTCTGTTCACCCGCAGCCAGCGCGAGCCCCACATCCTTGGCCGCAAGTGCCGCGGAGAACGTGGCCTTGAAGTTGTTGTTCGCCGCCGAGGAGTCGACGATGTCCGGCACGGGATACCACGTCTGCAGGGCCCAGGAGTTGCCGGACGAGACCGAGGCGATGTCCCAGAACACCTGCGGGTCCAGGCCCAGCCGGTCGGCAAGGACAGCGCCTTCGCCGCAGGCCTCCAGGCTGATGAACAGCATCATGTTGTTCACGATCTTCGCGGCCTGACCGGTTCCCGCCTCGCCGGTGTGGACGATCCGCCCGGCCATGGGCTCGATGTACTGCTTGGCTTTCTCGACTGCGCCGCTCTCGCCGCCCACCATGAACGTCAAGGTCCCGGCCGCCGCACCACTAATGCCTCCGGACACCGGGGCATCGACGAATTCGAATCCCGCCTCCGCGGCGGTCTTGTGCAGGTCGACCGCGGTTTCCACGTCGATGGTCGAACTGTCGATGAGCAGGGCGTCTTGTGGCGCGAGGGCCAAGACTCCACTGTCCCCGAGGTACACGGCTCGCGAATGCTCACCCTTTGGCAGCATGGTGAAGACCACCTGCGCGCCGTCCAGGACTTCCTCGATAGAACTGCAGGTCGTCACGCCCTGGGCCTTAGCCTCGTGCATCGCTTGTTCATTGAGGTCGAAACCGCGGACGTCGTGGCCCGCCTTCACGAGGTTGGCGGACATGGGTCCGCCCATGTTTCCCAGGCCGATCCAGCTGATGGTGGTCATGGTGGTGTCCCTTTCGGCGGGCCCCCGAGGAAGATCAGGAGCTGGTGGTGTGTGTCGTGCGTTCCTGGTCCAGGCGGCGTCGGTCTTCGGCGTCGATCGACTGCAAAGAAATACCGCGGGTCTCGCGCAATGTGGCCACGGCGAACAGCGTGATGAGGCACGCGATCGAAATGTAGATGGAAATGGGCACCCAGGAGCCGAACTGGCGCAACAGGGTGGTCGCAATAATGGGAGCCAGCGAACCCGCGACGATCGAGGTGACCTGGTAGCCCAGCGAGACGCCCGAGTACCGCATGCGTGTGGGGAACATCTCGGCCATGATGGCGGGTTGTCCGGCGTACATGAAGGCGTGGATTGCCAGGCCCAGAACGATGGCGGCAAGAATGACCCAGTCGTTCTGAGTGTTGAACATGGGGAACGCGATGAACGACCACACGATGCCCATCAGCGCACCGGCTGCGTACACGGGGCGTCGGCCGATCTTGTCCGTGAACCGGCCCATCAGGGGCACGAGGATGGCGTGGATGATGTGCGCCACCAGCAGGAGCAGCAGGATGTTAGAGGTGTCCATCTTCAGCTGTGTGGACAAGTACGTGATCGAGAAGGTGACCACGATGTAGTAGAGGATGTTCTCTGCGAAGCGCAGTCCCATGGCGCCGAATACGCCGCGGGGGTAGCGGCGGAACACTTCGGCCACACCGTATGCGGCACCCTTGGCCTCGATGACCTCTTCCTGAGTCTCCTTGAAGATTGCAGCGTCCGAAACATGGGTGCGGATGTAGTAGCCGACGATCACGATGACCACGGACAGCCAGAAGCCCACGCGCCAGCCCCACGAGAGGAACTGCTCGTCGGAGAGCGTGCGGGAGAGGATCAACAGAACCACGGTTGCGAGCAGGTTGCCCAACGGGACCGCGGCCTGGGGCCAGCTCGCCCAGAAGCCGCGCTCCTTGTTGGGAGAGTGCTCGGCCACGAGCAGCACGGCGCCGCCCCACTCGCCACCCACGGCGAAGCCCTGTGCGAAGCGCAGGATCACGAGCAGCGTGGGAGCCCAGTAGCCGACTTGGTGGAACGTGGGTAGGCAGCCCATGAGGAAGGTCGCGGCACCCACCAGAATGATGGCCACTTGGAGCAGATGCTTACGGCCGAACTTGTCACCGAAGTGCCCGAAGACGATGCCACCCAGTGGGCGTGCAATGAAACCAACCGCGTAGATGAGGAAGGCCTTGATGATGCCGTCCAAGGGGTTGCCCGTGTCCACGAAGAACAACGGGCCGAACACCAAGGTGGACGCGGTTGCGAACAAGAAGAACTCGTACCACTCGACCACGGTGCCGGCCATTGAGGCGGCCACGACCTTCTTGAGTCCCGCGCGGTTCTCCGGAGTGTCATTGGGATCGAGTTCGGCTGCGGGGGTGGCCCGGTCCGCGGTGCTCATGGGGTTCTCCTTATGAATCAAAACTGTGACCGCGATCACGCCGCAGTGGGTCAAACCTACTGCTAGCTCCGGACTTCCTCAATGACCAGAACCTGGCCCCGCTGTGCAAAAATGCACACACTGCTCTCGATGAGCTTTGCGATACACATGGGAGGGGTGCGAGTGGCGCAAGACGTCGACAATCTGTTGCTACTGCTCTCCGTGGTGCGCCACGGCTCGTACTTGGGTGCGGGTGCTGCGCTGGGGATCAGTCACACCACGGTCTCCCGCAGGATCGCGGCCCTGGAGAAATCTGCCGGAGCCCGCCTGCTCGTTCGTTCCGGGGAGGTATGGGAACCCACGGAACTGGGGCGCGAATTCGTCTCGGCCGGTGAAGACATTGAACTGGCACTCGGCTCGTTGGCGTTGGATTCGGGCGGCGTTGGCGGTTCTGTGCGGGGTGTGGTTCGCGTACTCGTGCCCGAGGGGTTCGGTGGTGTGGTCGTTGGGGCGGCCATACGCAGATTGTCCGAAACCCACCCCGGCGTTCGCCTGGAAATGATCAATGCCGCGCGGAGGGCCAGAACCAATCTGGTGGGCATCGACTTCGAAGTGGTGGTGGGACGGCCGGAGGTCTCACGGAACGAGGCTTTCCACTTGGCTGACTAGACGTTGGGAATGTACGCGTCTCGGTCCTATCTCGAGACCCATGAAGCGATCACCGAACCCGACCAGGTGCAGGACCACCCGCTCCTCTATTTCGTGGAGTCGATGCAAGACGTTCCGGAGCTGACGGATCCGGTGAGTTACTTTCCGCGCATGCGGCAATCGGTGGGGGCTACGTCCTCCATGGTCCATGTGGAGCTCACGCGCGCCGGTGCGGGGATCGGACTCCTGCCGTGCTTCATGGCCGAACGGGCCAGTGACCTGGTGCGACTGTTCCCCAGAGAACTGACTTTCCCCGTGTCCTACTGGGTAGTCTCACGCCCCGATCTGCTCCGACGGCCCGCGGTGCAAGCAGTCATGAGTGCTCTCCGGGCCGCGGTGCACGACATGAAAGATGAGCTTGAGGCTGCCCCGCCGGAGGATGAGCGGGCCTAGCGGGAGCCGGATTGGCGCGGATCACCCTCAGCTCAAAAGCCGCTCGAGACCCGCAGTGAACTCCGCTTCAGAGGATGAGGTGTCCAGCCCCATGGCCTCCCGCGTCTGCTCCGTGCTGACCGACCCCAAGGTGAAGCGAACCAGGGTGAGGGCTGTATATTTCGCTTCGCCCTGGGGTGATCCGGATTCAGTGGAGAGCGCCACCAGTTCCGGCACCGGACTCAGACCTTCCGGGTTGATCGAGTGCGCCACGCTCACGACTTCCGCGCCATCGCGCACGGCCAGGATCAGGGAACGAAACTCACGCGTCAGGTGGGCGGCGCGCTCGAGCGGGGTGGCGGCGTCGTCGAACTCGAGACTGGAGAGCGGCGCAACCATGCGCTGGGCGAGCACTCCGAGCAGTTCTTGTTTATTGGCCACGTGCCAGTAGAGGGCGCCGGGTTGGACTCCGAGGTCCTTGGCAAGGCGGCGCATCGAGAGGTCGCCCAGGCCGTAACTCTGCAGAATGCCCCACGCGGCAGCCACGATCTGGTCGCGAGACAGGGCCATGGTGCTCCTCGAAATCTGGGCGGGGACGATTGGAACTTTACCCGCGGGGCACCCTCGGATTGACAAACTTGAACACTGTTCAATAATTGAACGGTGTTCAAGAACTTCAACGATCTCGCAGATCGCACGCTCAACGGTGAGCCGGTGACCCCCGAAGAGGCGCTCCAACTGCTCGAAACCAGTGATCAGGACATGCTCGACCTGGTGGCTGCCGCGGCCCGATTGCGGCGCGAGCACTTCGGGATGACCGTCAAGGTGAACTACCTGGTCAACCTCAAGTCCGGGTTGTGCGCGGAGGACTGCGGCTATTGTTCGCAGCGGTTGAATTCCGGCGCGGGCATCCTGAAGTACTCGTGGCTCACTCCCGAGCAGGCTGTGGAGCAGGCGCAGCACGGCATCAAGGGTGGCGCGAGCCGCGTGTGCCTGGTGGCGAGCGGTCGCGGACCGTCCAATCGCGAAGTCAACACCGTGACGCAAACGGTCGAGGCGCTCAAGGAACAGCACCCCGGGGTGGAGGTCTGTGCTTGCCTGGGTCTGCTCAAAGACGGCCAGGCCGAGACCCTCAGTGACGCCGGCGTGGATGCTTACAACCACAACCTCAACACCGCCGAGTCCAATTACGAGAGCATCTGCTCGACGCACACCTACCAGGACCGCGTGGACACCGTGGAGCGAGCCAAAGGCGCGGGGCTCTCGCCGTGTTCGGGGCTGATCGTGGGCATGCGTGAGACGGACGAACAGCTCGTCGAGGCGCTTTTCGCCTTGCGCGAGCTCGATTCGGATTCGGTGCCGGTCAACTTCCTGATGCCCTTCGAGGGCACTCCCTTAGCGGGTACTTGGCAGCTGAGCCCGCAAAAGTGCCTCAAGATCCTCGCCGTGGTGCGCTTCGTCTGCCCGGACAAGGAGATTCGCATGGCGGGCGGTCGCGAAATGCACTTGCGTTCGCTCCAGCCGCTGGCGTTGCACGTAGTCAACTCGCTGTTCTTGGGTGACTACCTGACGTCCGAGGGCCAGGCCGCCAAAGCGGACCTGGACATGATTGCCGACGCCGGCTTCACCGTTCTCGGGTCCGCTTCCGACGACGCTTCGAATGCCGACACCGCGGCCGTACCCGAACCCTACGAAAAGGTGGACCTGGGTTTGGAGCCGGCGCTGCGGCGTCGTGGGGCGGGCACGGCGGTGGCCCCCAATGCTTAAATCGGGCGAGCGATCCCTCGCCGACCGGGACCGGGGCTTGTTGTGGCACCCGTACGAAGCACTCGACGGCGAGCCACCGTACGCGGTCGAGGAAGCCGACGGCGTCAGCCTGAATCTGCGGTCCCCGGATGGCGAGTTGATACATGCCATTGACGGCATGTCGTCGTGGTGGTGTGCGGTGCACGGCTACCGCAATACACGGCTGGACCGTGCTGCGGTGGAGCAGATCAGCCGGTTCTCCCACGTGATGTTCGGCGGTTTAACCCACCAACCCGCAGTGGAATTGGCCGAACGACTCGTATCAGTGACACCTGACGGACTGGACCACGTGTTTTTCGCCGACTCGGGGTCGGTCAGCGTGGAGGTGGCCCTCAAACTTGCGGTCCAGTATCAAGCGGCGCGGAATCGTCCCGAGCGGCGCCGTATCCTCACGGTCCGCGGCGGCTACCACGGGGACACTACCGGCGCCATGAGCGTGTGCGATCCCGAAGGCGGCATGCACGCGCAGTTCAGCGGGCTCGTTGCGGACCAGTTGTTCGTGGCACCCCCGCCCGCAGCGCGCTTCGTTCCGGCCGGGGATCTTGCCGACGCCGCTGATCGCTTTTTCGACGCCCCCGCGCCCGACTACGCGGTGTCCGACGACGCCGCTTCCGGATGGTTCGGCAATCTGCCGGCGGGTTCGTGGTCGAGCAATACCGACGAAGTTGATCGTTGGATCTCGGAACTACAAGAAACCGCGCGGCACCACCGACACGAGCTGGCGGGCGTGATCGTCGAGCCCATCCTGCAGGGCGCGGGTGGCATGCGCACCTACGATCCTCGCTGTCTCAAGGCGCTGCGCGAGCTCGCCGATGAACTGGACCTGGTCTTCATCGCGGACGAAATCGCCACCGGTTTCGGGCGCACCGGCGCGTGGTTCGCGTGCGAGTGGGCGGGCATTGTCCCGGATGTGATGTGCGTGGGTAAGGCGCTGACCGGCGGTTACCTGACGCTGGCGGCGGTCCTCGTCTCGCGGCGGGTTGCGGTCGTCGTCACGGATTCGCCACAGCGTGCACTGATGCACGGCCCCACCTTCATGGCCAACCCGTTGGCGTGCGCGGTGGCTCATGAATCGCTGGCCATGCTTCAGGAGAGCTGGCGGCCGAGCGTGACCCGGCAGAATCTGAAATTACAAGAAATCCTGCCGACTGCCACGGAGCTGTCCACGGTGGCGGATGTCAGAGTGATCGGGGCCGTGGGGGTTATTGAATTCCACGACGCGCCGGATCGGGGCGTGCTGACTCGGACTGCCTTGGAACGCGGCGTCTGGCTGCGACCCTTCGGGAATCTGCTCTATGCCATGCCGCCGTACGTCTGCACCGAGCGCGAGATCGAGCGGATCGCCCGCGCCATGGTCGCCGCGGCAGGAACTGTCGCGCAGCAGGCGGTGAGCGCACGGTGATGGCCACTTGCCCGGCAGCTGAACCGGTCGCGGTGCCGCACTGCGAAGCGCCATCGCCTTTGTCCACGCGTGCGCAGGAGGCCACCTCATGATTGGGAAGACCGGACCGCTCGATTCCTGGCTGCACGACAAGGCGAGTACACGCGCGGACTTGGGGCTGCGGCGTCGTACCGTGGCGATCCGCGAGAACTCGGTCGATTTGGCGTCCAACGACTACCTGGGGCTGTCACGGGATCCGCGAGTTGTGGCTGCCGCGGCGGAAGCCCTGCACCGGTACGGCGCGGGATCGCGCGCGTCCCGACTGGTCACCGGAACATTGAGCGTTCACGCGGACCTCGAACGGGCCCTCTGCGATCTAACGGGACAGCCCGCCGCGCTTGTATTCTCCAGCGGGTATGCAGCGAACACTGGCTTGCTCACGGCCCTGGGGGAGGCGGACACCCTGATCGTTTCCGATCAGCACGTGCACGCGTCCCTGGTGGATGGGGCGCGTCTGTCTCGAGCGCCAGTGGTGATTTCCGGGCACAACAACGTTGAACACGTGGCGCAGTTGCTCAAGGAGCGCAGTCAGAAGCGCGCCATCGTGGTCGTCGAGTCCATCTACTCGGTGCTCGGCGATCATGCTCCACTCAAAGAACTCGCTGCGGTATGCGAACTCCACGGGGCACTGCTCGTGGTGGATGAGGCACACGGAATCGGTGTCGCTGGGCGGGGACGCGGGCTCGCACACCAGGAAGGCCTGGCGGGCCACCCCAATGTGGTCCTGACCGTCACGCTGTCCAAGGCCTTGGGCGCACAGGGCGGAGCGGTTCTGGGGTCCGAGCTGTTGCGCGATCACCTGGTCAATGTCGCGCGTCCTTTCATATTCGATACGGCGCTCGCCCCGGCCAGCGCGGCCGCGGCAACTGAGGCGTGCCGAATCATTGTCCGCGAACCGGATCTGGCGGAACGGCTGCACGCTAACGGCCGAGTCATCGCTGAGGTACTAGGGATCGAGCACGCCCTCGCGGCAGTTCAGTCCGTACCGATCGAATCGCCGGAGTTGGCGCTCACTACGGCCGAGACCTTGCGCGATCGAGGGATTCTGGTCGGCTGCTTCCGCCCACCGTCAGTGCCGGACGGCATCAGTCGGTTAAGGCTCACGGCCCGAGCAAATGTGGAATTACAAGCATTGACGGACGCATTGAGCGAGGTCCAAGACGTCATAACTGAGTTGGGTGCCCGACCGCTCGGGGTGGTCGCGTGATGGGTAATCCTTTGGCGCGGGCGGCGGAACTCCTGACCGGGGTTGTGGTCGTCACGGGCACCGATACGGACGTCGGCAAGACCTACGCCACCGCGGCCCTTGCCTTGGCCGGGTGCTCGGCGGGGCGGCGTCGGATTGCCGTCTATAAACCGGTCCAAACGGGCGTGCTTCCCGGCGATCCGGGTGATATCGACGACGTCGCCCGGTTATGTGCCGCCGCAGGCATACCTCGCGATGCCCTCACTCCCGCCGAAGGTCAGCGACTCTCCGAGCCCATGGCCCCGCCACCGGCAGCGGCCATCGACCAGGTGCCACTGTTGAACCTCGACGATCACGCGGAACGCATTGCCGCGCTGCTGAGCGATCACGACCTGGTGCTCGTTGAGGGCAGCGGAGGTGTGCTCGTCGAGCTCGACGGTCAGGGGCACAACATCGCGGATCTGACCGAGCGCATCAGCCGCGACGTCGATCCGTACGTGGGAGTAGTGCTCGTGGGCCGCCCCGATTTGGGCACCCTGAATCACACATTGCTCAGCCTCGAAGCTTTGTATCGCAGGGGAGTGCGCGTGCTCGGAACGGTGCTGGGTAGTTGGCCCTCGAATCCGCAGATACTGCACGAGACCAATCGCGACTACATCGTTAACATCCATGCGGAGGACGGCAGGAGCATCCCTCTCCTTGGTGCCATCCCGAAGGGCTGGGGCTCCGTGGGCTGAGTATGAGGTGAAGTAACTGCAGGTCTGAAGTGTGGTGGGAGGGAAATGCCATTTCGGAGCAGGAAATCGACACTTCCCTCACTTGAGACTTCGTCGGTGCCGTTGCCTCACCTCAGACTCGCGCAGGTTGCTGGATAGTGCAGCTGCGCGGAGCATGCTCCGCGGTTAGCGCTCCGCCGGATCAGGACCCCGCCACCAACGCGTCGTACACGCGCTCGAACCGCTCGTGGACACCGTCGTAGTACTCACGAGTCTCATATTGCGGGGAGTACGTGCCAGCGGGTTCGTGATTCGCCGGTTCCACATCCGGTGCCAGTGACTCGAGCATTAACAGCGCCGTGCCGCGGGCGGTGGAGCGCTTCATCACCTGATGGATGACAGGTTTGCCCAGGTAATCGCCAAGAATCTGCAGCCACGACGGTAGACCCTGCGTCACGCTTCCCGCGGCCACGATCTTCTCGACGTCCTTGGCAGCCTCTTCCATTTCATCGGCAACTCGTCGATACGACGCCGCGATGCCCTCCAACATGCCGCGCGCCATTCCCGTGGCATCGGTGGACGCGGAGACATCGACGAACGCGGTGCGCGCACTGCCGGCCCAACCAGTGGAACGTTCGCCGGTCAGGAAGGGCAGCACCCCCGGGGTCGAAGGGGACACTGCTTCCGCCGCAATCTCGTCCAGGTCAACGCCGTCCAGATTGAGCGTGGTCTCAAGCCAGCTGATGGCCCTACCGACATCATTGAGGGCACCACCCAACAGGCATCGAGAAGAGTCGATCCGGTAACACCACAGCCCGGGCGGAATATCGTTCGGCCGGTGATGCAGGAGCACTCGCATGGCTCCGGAAGTGGCAGCCGAGACAACCATGGTCTGCTGATTGTCGCCGCCCACGCCGACGTTGGCACACAACCCATCGGCAACAGGTGCGTACCACTGGGCGTCGGAGAGAGCCTCCCAGCGTTCGGTGCGTTCGGGGTCCACGTCCGGTAGCGGCTGATCGGGGTCGAGGATCGGGGACAACACGTCCTCGGTGATTCCCGCGGCCTTGAGCATGCACTGATCCCAGTTGCCGGAGCGCCGGTTGAGCAGCCCGGTCCACGCGGCGGTTGCGGTGCCCGCTGCCGTAGTGCCCAACAGTTTCAGCCAGACATATTCCCCGATGGACATCCATCGAGCGGCTTCCTCCATGATCTCTGGCTGCGTCTCTGCGAGCCAGCGGAACCTCGGCGCCAGATAGCTCGTGTGCAGTCGGGCGCCCACGATGTCCTGGACTTCGCGCTCGTCCAGTTCTTTCCGGAGCTGCGCGAGCTGCGGTGCGCAGCGGGAATCCGCATACGTGAAACACAGGGTAATAGCGTCCCCGTCTTCGTTCACGCCCACGAGAGATGACGCGAAAGTATCGAGGCCGACGCCGCGCACTCGCCCGGCCAGCTCGGGCCGGTCACACACGAGGTCCAGAATCTCGGTCAGCTCTTCGACCACCTGATCGGGATCGATCACCGATGTGCCGTCGGAGTTAGTGGTGAAGGAATGCGGAACCTTGTGCCGGTAGCCACGGACCGGGGTCCCGGTGGCATCGTGGAGAGAGCCGCGGCTTGCCGTGGAGCCAACGTCAAGGGCCATGACCAACGGGTCCACTGCTTTCTTGAGTTCGACAGCGAACTCCACCCCGTCATCCGGTCGCGGTGTGTCCTTGTGTTTGGCCATGATTCCTCCTGCTCCATTGCGGTGGATCGACACCTTCAGTCTATGGAGCGGGGCCGAGCGTGGGGCGGGAGCAACTCGCGTGAGGGAGGCAGGAAACGGGAGAGGGCGGCGTCGGCGTCCCAAATTTTGAGATGCATGACCGACATGTGGATAGCGTCAGGGGCCGCGCGTATCCTTGAACGAACAAATCTTTCGGGTCGCGGCAACTTCGAGCCGCGTGAGAGCCCGAACCACACCTTGGGAAGGAGTCACTGTGCCGCAGCTGCGATCAGCCACGTCAACCACCGGCCGGAACATGGCGGGAGCGCGCGCCCTGTGGCGTGCCACCGGCATGGGAAGCGAGGACTTCGGTAAGCCGATCATCGCGATCGCCAACTCCTTCACCCAGTTCGTCCCCGGACACGTGCACCTGAAGAACATGGGCGAGCTCGTGGCCTCCGCCGTACACGAGGCCGGCGGTGTGGCCAAGGAATTCAACACGATCGCCGTGGATGATGGCATCGCCATGGGCCACGACGGCATGCTCTATTCCCTGCCCTCCCGTGACATCATCGCGGACTCCGTGGAGTACATGGTCAACGCCCACTGCGCGGACGCACTGGTGTGCATCTCCAACTGCGACAAGATCACTCCGGGCATGCTCATGGCTGCCCTGCGTCTGAACATCCCCGTGGTGTTCGTCTCCGGTGGACCCATGGAATCCGGTGAAGGTGTCGAGGGCGTGGTGGAGCACCGCGTGGACCTGGTGGACGCCATGGCCCTGGCCGTGGATGAATCCATCACGGACGCTCAGTTGGCCCAGATCGAGGAGAATGCCTGCCCCACCTGTGGTTCGTGCTCCGGCATGTTCACCGCCAACTCCATGAACTGCCTGACCGAGGCGCTGGGGCTGTCCCTGCCCGGTAACGGCACCACGCTGGCGACCCACGTGAACCGTAAGCGCCTGTTCCTCGAGGCCGGCCGCCGCGTGGTCGAGTCCGCCAAGCGCTACTACGAGCAGGACGACGAGTCCGTGCTGCCCCGCAACATCGCCACCAAGGCCGCGTTCAGCAACGCCATGGCCTTGGACGTGGCCATGGGCGGTTCGACCAACACCGTGCTGCACATCCTGGCTGCGGCCCAGGAGGCCGAGGTGGACTTCAACCTCTCGGACATCGACGCACTGTCCCGCAAGGTTCCGTGTCTGGCCAAGGTGGCGCCGAACTCCACTAAATTCCACATCGAGCATGTACACCGCGCCGGTGGTATCCCCGCCATCCTGGGTGAGCTGCGCCGCGGCGGCCTGCTGGATGAGGACGTCCACACCGTGCACGCCCAGACCATGGGCGAGTGGCTGGACGAGTGGGACATTCGTTCCGGCAAGGCTTCGAATGAAGCTAAGGAGTTCTTCCTGGCCGCACCCGGCGGTGTTCGCACCACCCAGGCGTTCTCGCAGGCCAACGAGTACGAGGACCACGATCTGGACGCCGCCGAGGGTTGCATCCGCGACATCGAGAACGCGTACACGATCGAGGGTGGCCTGTGCGTGCTGTTCGGCAACATCGCTGAGGACGGCGCCGTGATCAAGACGGCCGGCATCGACCCCGAGCTGTTCCACTTCAAGGGCAATGCCTACGTGGTCGAGTCCCAGGACGAGGCCGTGCACGAGATCCTCTCCAAGAACGTCAAGGAAGGGGACATCGTGGTGATTGCCTACGAGGGCCCCAAGGGCGGACCGGGCATGCAGGAAATGCTGTACCCGACCAGCTACCTCAAGGGCTTGGGCCTGGGTAAGAAGTGCGCCCTGATCACGGACGGTCGCTTCTCCGGCGGTACCTCAGGCCTGTCGATCGGCCACATCTCCCCGGAGGCCGCAGCTGGCGGTGCCGTGGGGCTGATCGAGCACGGCGATGAGATCGAGATCGACGTGGAGAACCGCGTGCTTCGGGTCAACGTCGACGACGCCGAGCTTGCGCGCCGTCGCGAAGCCAAGGGTTCCGCACCCTGGAAGCCCACCAAACCGCGAGAGCGCAAGGTGTCAAAGGCGTTGCGGGCTTACGCCTCCATGGTGACCTCTGCCGATAAGGGCGCAGTGCGCGTTGTCGAGGACTAAATGAAAGTTATTCATTTGTAGCGAAGCCGCTAGTGAAATGAAGAAGATGACCCCGTTTATTAACGGGGTCATCTTCTTGTCATATTTGCCCTTTCGGGTGGCGCGCGTGTCACAGGTAACAACCCTGGTCCTAAGCTCAGCTCTCAGGCACGCGAAGATGTACGGGCCTCATGCGAAAGGACTTTTGGATGGCACAGCAGGGCCCACACATCGGGACGACCGAAGAGCGTCAGATCCTTAAAGAGCGGTTCAACGATGAAACCGTTGGTTTCCACAAGGGACTGGGTGCGCGACAGCTTCAGATGATCGCGATCGGTAGTGCGATCGGAACGGGTTTGTTCCTGGGTGCCGGTGGCCGGTTGGAGCAGGCGGGTCCGTCGCTGTTCATTCTGTACGCGATCTGTGGTTTTTTCGGCTACCTGATTCTTCGGTCGCTCGGTGAGCTCGTGGTGCACCGGCCGTCCTCCGGGTCCTTCGTGTCGTATTCACGCGAGTTCTACGGTGAGAAAGCGGCGTACGTCTCCGGTTGGCTCTACTGGTTGAACTGGGCCATGACCGCGGTCGCGGATGCCACGGCCATTGCCATCTACATCAAGTGGTTCGGGCAGTACAGCGAGACCGTGGCGGGTATCCCGCAGTGGATCTTGGCGCTGGTCGTAGTGGTCCTGGTGGTTGCCATGAACATGGTCTCCGTCAAGGTGTTCGGTGAACTGGAGTTCTGGTTCTCGCTTATCAAAGTCCTGGCGCTCGTGATCTTCCTGATAGTTGGAATCTTCTTCGTCATGTTCGGAACACCCACCGGTTCCGAGGTCGGTTTCTCCCTGATCCAGGACAACGGTGGCCTGTTGCCGGCCGGTATTCTTCCGGCGTTGATCGTGGTGCAGGGCGTGGTGTTCGCCTACGCCGGTATCGAGTTGGTGGGAACCACTTCCGGTGAGACCCGCAACGCGGAGAAGGTCATCCCGCGGGCGATCAACACCGTGATCTTGCGTATTGCCGTCTTCTACGTCGGTTCCGTGCTGCTGTTGTGCCTGCTCCTTCCCTACACCGCCTACAGCGCCACCGAGAGCCCGTTCGTGACATTCTTCTCGTCCATCGGCGTGGATGCGGCCGGTCCGATCATGCAGCTCGTGGTGATTACCGCGGCGCTGTCTTCGTTGAACGCGGGCCTGTATTCCACTGGACGCATCATGCACTCCATGGCGCAAGCGGGATCGGCCCCCAAGTTCGCCGGAAAACTCACCAACTCCGGTGTGCCGTTCGGCGGCATTTTGATGACGGCCGGTGTCGCTGTGCTGGGTGTGGGCCTGAACTTCGTGGTTCCCGAGCAGGCGTTCGAGATCGTGTTGAACCTGGCCGCACTGGGAACCATGGCCGGTTGGGCGGCTATCACCATGTCGCACATGAAGTACGTGTCCATGGCCAGGCAGGGGTTCTACAACAGACCCTCTTATCGCGCACCACTGGCTCCTTTCACCAACTGGTTGACCATTGCGTTCCTTGCGGGTGTGATTGTGCTCATGGCCGTGGACTACCCGGTGGGCACCTTGACCCTGGGATCCTCACTCGTGTTGATCCCCATCCTGATGATCGGTTGGTTCGTGGTGCGCGGTCGAGTCCGTGCGATCGCTGCCGAACGAGAGGGCTACACGGGGGCGTTCCCCGTTCTGGCGGAGCGTCCGGTGGTGAGCGCCTTCCGAGTCGGCCGCGAGCGGTCCACCGGATCCGGCTCCACCACTTCCACGGCTTCACTGCATCAAGTTCCCAAGCCGCACACGGACGCAGCCACCACCGACACCACCAACTCCGACTAGATCAGCACCGACAAGCACACCACTGACGGGGATCATCCCTCTAAGGAGAACGAGACCATGACACAGTTCGTCGACGTACCCAATATGGCCCGATGGATCCAGCGCGAAGGCGTCGAGGGGATCATGCGCAACATGGTCAAGTACCTGGAGAGAGATTTCGCCCGCTGGGAGAAGTTCGACAAGATCCCGCGCGTGGCCAGCCACACGCCGTTCGGGGTGATCGAGTTGATGCCCACCTCGGATGGCGAGGAGTATTCCTTCAAGTACGTGAACGGCCATCCGTTCAACCCCGCCCGCGGCTACCAGACCGTGACCGCGTTCGGCGTGCTCGCCAACGTGGACAACGGCTACCCCACGTTCCTGGCCGAGATGACCCTGCTGACCGCGCTACGCACCGCAGCGACGTCGGCAATGGTGGGCAAGCGCCTGGCGCGCCAGGACTCCAAGCGCATGGCCATGATCGGTGCCGGCTCCCAGGCCGAGTTCCAGGCACTGGCCTTCCGTGCCGCGATGGGTATCGAGGACCTGGACGTCTACGACGTGGACCCCGCCGCGATGGACAAGCTCAAGCGCAACCTGGAACCCCTGGGCTTCCGCATCAACGCCATGACCTCCACCGATGAGGCCGTGGCCAACGCAGATATCATCACCACCTGCACCGCGGACAAGGCGCAGAACACCATCCTGGTGGACAGCCACGTCAAGCCCGGCGTGCACATCAACGCCGTGGGCGGTGACTGCCCGGGTAAGACCGAGCTGGAGGCGGCGATCCTCTATCGCTCCACCGTATTCGTGGAGTTCCCCGAGCAGACCCGCATCGAGGGCGAGATCCAGCAGGTCGAAGAGGACTTCCCGGTCGTGGAGTTCTGGAAGGTCCTCACCGATCAGGCTCCCGGGCGCACCTCGGAAGAAGAAATCACCATCTTCGACTCCGTGGGCTTCGCCATCGCGGACTTCTCCGCCCTGCGTTGCCTGCGCGATTCGACGAACGGTACGGAACTGCAGAGCTACATCGACCTGGTGGCGGAGCCGGAGGACCCCAAGGATCTCTTCTCGCTGGTGAACTCGCTCAAGCCCGTGGGCTGAGCC
>CAACXA010000320.1_pt1 | contig 32293 bp, 29 predicted proteins | sample 2275811 | NCBI WGS metagenome assembly CAACXA01 (sample SAMEA5312478, study PRJEB27640) | indoor metagenome | biome: indoor environment; feature: uncontrolled; material: tiles wood | place: Germany | collected 2014-07-07 | reverse complement strand
TGCGAGAAGAAGCGGTGCCAGAAGAACTGCCGACGCACGGGATCGAAGGTCCAGTTGGACTCCTCGGTGTCGACGAAGATGATGCGTGCGTCCTGGTACTTCTCGTCCGTGTCCGACCATACGTAGAAATCGCCGAAGGGGCCCTCGGGGTCTTCGCGGGAGGCCTGGAACCACGGGTGCTGATCCGAAGTGTGGTTCAGTGGCAGGTCGGTGATCACGCGCAAACCGCGGGCATGGGCCTCGGCCACGAGGCGCTTGAAATCGCTCACGGTGCCGAACTCATCGAGCACGGAGTAGTAATCCGAAATATCGTAGCCGCCATCGCGCAGCGGGGACTCGTAGAACGGCGGAATCCACAGACAGTCGATGCCCAGCCACTGCAGATAGTCCAGCTTGTCGATCAGACCGGAGAAATCACCGGAGCCGTCGCCGTTGGCATCCGAGAACGCCCGCACCAGAACTTCGTAGAAAACGGCTTTGCGGAACCAGTCCGGATCGTGCGAAATACCCGGCGCGTTGAGGTGGAAGGGTGTGCTGGTCATGATCGGTTGCTGTGGCCTCTCAAAGATGACGTGGAAACAATGGTGGCGCGAGGATGACTCGCGCCACCACGGGGATCACTTCACGTTGCGTCGAATGTGCAGGATGTGCGCCGGCTCGATGTAGGGATCCAAACGGACGTAATTGTGGGTGCCCCACTTCCAGCTGTCACCGGAAATCAGGTCATCCACCCAGAACGATCCGTCCTCGTTGAAGTCATGATCACCCAGATTCAGGGAATCCAGGTCCAACCACACCGTTGCTTCGCGCGTGGCGTGCGTATCGGTGTTGATCACCACGATCACGGTGTCCGTGACCTCCTGACCGTCCTGCTCGACGGTCTTGGTCTTGGAGAACGCCACGATCGCGGAATCGGTGGTGGACTGCACGGTGAGGTTCTGCAGGTCACCCAACGCGGGGTGGTCCTTACGGATCTCGTTGAGACGCGTGATGTAGGGCGCCAGCGACTGTCCGCTCTCCACGGCACCCGCGAAATCGCGAGGACGCAGCTCGTACTTCTCGTTGTCCATATACTCTTCGGCACCCGGACGGGCCACGTGCTCGAACAGCTCATATCCCGCATATACGCCCCACAGCGGTGAAGCGGTCGACGCGAGCGCCGCGCGAACCTTGAAAGCTGCCGGTCCGCCGAACTGGAGGTACTCGGTCAGGATGTCCGGGGTGTTCACGAAGAAGTTCGGGCGATACGCGGAAGACGTCTCATGAGAGACCTCCTCCAGGTACTCCTCGATCTCTTCCTTGGTGTTACGCCACGTGAAGTACGAGTAGGACTGCTGGAAACCGGCCTTGGCCAGTCCCTGCATCATGGCCGGGCGGGTGAACGCCTCGGCCAGGAACACGGTGTCCGGGTGCTCCTCGCGCACGCGGGCAATGAGCCACTCCCAGAACCACAGCGGCTTGGTGTGCGGGTTGTCCACGCGGAAGATGTCCACGCCGTGGCTGATCCACAGTTCGACCACGCGCAGCACTTCGTGGGCCAGGCCCTGGGGGTCGTTGTCGAAGTTCAGGGGATAGATGTCCTGGTACTTCTTGGGCGGATTCTCCGCATACGCGATGGTGCCGTCCGCGCGGGTGGTGAACCACTGCGGGTGCTCCTTGACCCACGGGTGGTCCGGGGATGCCTGCAGTGCGAGGTCCAGGGCGACTTCCAGGCCCAGGTCGTGGGCGTGGGCCACGAACGCGTCGAAATCCTCGAAGGTTCCCAGGTCCGGATGAATGGCATCGTGGCCGCCCTCGGGCGAACCGATGGCCCACGGCGACCCCGGGTCCTGCGGACCGGCCTCGAGCGAGTTGTTGGGGCCCTTGCGGTGATCCCGACCGATCGGGTGGATCGGGGGCAGATAAGCAACGTCGAAGCCCATGTCCGCTGCGCGATCCAGCGCCTGAACCGCGGTCCTGAAATTGCCGGAAATCCACTGGCCCGCTTCCGCGTCCCACGTGGCACCCTCCGAACGAGGGAAGAATTCGTACCATGAGCCGCGGCCGGCCGCTTCTCGCTCGACCTCGATGGGGTACCGCTGAGACGAACTCAACAGGTCACGCAGCGGTCGCTCGGTGACGTAGGTCTTGACCTCGTCCGAGGTGCCCGCGGCCAGTCGGTCCTCCACTGACAGGCTCGTGTCGGCCATGCGGGCGGCAGCGTTCTCAAAGGCGCGTGATTCCTCAGCTGAGCGCGAGGATTCCTTGGAAGCCGCTTCAAAGAGCAACTGACCTTCCTTGAACATGAGTTCCACGTCCTGGCCGACACCGATCTTGATCTCGGCCGCGTGCAGCCACGTGTCGTACAGGTCCGACCAGCCCTCGATCGCAAAGCTCCAGCTGCCGACAGAACCGGGGCGGAGCAGCGCGTGGAAGCTGTCAGTGCCGGGTTCACCGGGGGTCATGGTCACGCGCTGGACCTCACGGCCCTGCGGGTCGTACAGGACGGCGCTCGCCCCCAGGGAGTCATGGCCTTCGCGGAATACGGTGGCGGACACCCGAATGTCCTCGCCGGGAATGGCGGTCGCGGGGAAACGCCCGCCCTCGACCACGGGGCTCACATCGGTGATGGGAATACGTCCGTAGACAAGGTCTGCGGAGGGGAATTCCGAAGTGTCTCCGGAGTCCGCTTCGCTTCCCAGTTCTGCGGTGCCGTGCTGTTCCGTGGGTTCACGATCCACCACGTCCTCCTCTTCCATGAGGTCGACTCGGGGCTGTTCGTCCTGCCGTTTCCCGGTTACTCCATCCGAGGAACGGGAGCGCTGAAATGACGGCGAGACGTCCGGTACACCCGAGGCGGGGACCGGCGCGTTCAAGCGGCTTCCTACATCAGGCCGGGCTGACCCGGCCTGGGGCATAGGTTCCTGCGGGTCGTTGGTGCGTGCGTGATGGCCAGTGGGCTGAGGATTCTGCTGCGACACGGATCTAACGTTAGCGACAATCCGCTCGATTCTTAAGGCCGACCATTCTTATGGCGTCATGGGAGTGTCCTAATCGGACTATGAAGTGGCGAGGGCCCGCGTGCCGGTAGGCTCGCACGTGTGAAGGCCATACGTAGATTCACCGTCCGCACTGTCCTGCCAGACTCCATCGCACCCTTGAGCCGGTTGGCCAAGAACCTGCGTTGGTCGTGGCACAAGCCCACCGAAGACCTGTTCGCCCATCTCAACCCGCGTGCCTGGGAAATCGTCCACGGTGACCCCGTGAAGCTTCTGGGTTCCCTCACCCGCGAAGAGATCCAGCAGATCGCCGAAGACCCCCAGACCGTTGAACAGATCAAGACGCTCGACGCCGATCTGACCAGTTACCTGACCCAGCCCCAGTGGTACCAGCGCACACAGACCGACGACGCCCCGGCCGCCATTGCGTATTTCTCCGCCGAGTACGGCATCACCTCTGTGCTGCCCCAGTATTCCGGTGGCCTGGGAATCCTCGCCGGCGACCACCTGAAGACCGCCTCCGACATGGGCATTCCCGTGGTTGGTGTGGGGCTGCTGTACCAGGCCGGTTACTTCAAGCAGTCGCTGTCCCAGGACGGTTGGCAGCAGGAAACCTACCCCGTACTCGATCCCGACGAAATGCCGTTGACCTTGCTGCGTGAGCAGGACGGAACCCCGGCACGGATTTCGCTGCCCCTGCCCAATTCCCGGTCACTGTCAGCACAGATCTGGCGCGCAGACGTGGGCCGTGTCCCGCTGCTGCTGTTGGATTCCAACATTCCCGAGAACGACGAACACGCCCGCAACGTGACCGACCGCCTCTACGGCGGCGGAAGCGATCACCGCCTGCAACAGGAACTACTTCTGGGCATGGGTGGCATTCGTGCCCTGCGCGCGTTCTCCCGCATCACCGGGGCTCCCGCACCCGAAGTCTTCCACTGCAATGAGGGCCACGCCGGTTTCCTGGGGATCGAACGGATCCAGGAATTGATGAACCCGCAGGATGGCTCCGAGCCCATGACCTGGAACGAGGCTCTCACCGCAGTTCGTTCCGCCACGGTGTTCACTACCCACACCCCGGTGCCGGCCGGCATCGATCGCTTCGATCGCGCGCAGGTCGAATACTTCGTCAACGCGGGGTTGACCCCCGCCGTTGCCACGGCGCACATCCTGGAATTGGGTGCCGAGAGCTACGAGGGTGGAGACCCCAGCAAATTCAACATGGCCGTCATGGGACTGCGGCTGGCCCAGCGGGCCAACGGTGTGGCCAAGCTGCACGGTGTAGTCTCCCGCGGCATGTTCCACGGCCTGTGGTCCGGGTTCGACACCGAGGAGGTTCCGATCACCTCGGTCACCAACGGCGTGCACACGCCGTCCTGGATCGACCCGGCCATGCGGGCCATCGCTGTGGACCCGCAGGAGAACGACCAGGACCCGGCCTCGCGCTGGCGCAAGATCTACCAGGCGGACGACAACGACCTGTGGCAGGTTCGCCGCGATCTCCGCGAGCGTTTGGTGCACGATGTCCGACGCCGCTTGCGCGCCTCGTGGAAGAAACGCGGCGCCGCCGATGCCGAGCTAGCGTGGACGGACTCCGTGCTGGACCCGGATGTGCTGACCATTGGTTTCGCACGCCGTGTGCCCACCTACAAGCGCCTGACACTCATGCTGCGTGATCCCGAGCGGCTCAAGAAACTGCTGCTGGATCCGGACAACCCCATTCAGTTGGTTGTGGCGGGTAAATCCCACCCGGCCGATGAAATGGGCAAGCGCATGATTCAGGACCTGGTGCGCTTCACGGATGACCCGGAGGTTCGCCACCGCATCGTGTTCCTGCCCAACTACGACATCGCCATGGCACGTGTGTTGTTCCCGGGATGTGACGTGTGGTTGAACAACCCGTTGCGCCCGCTCGAGGCGTGCGGTACATCCGGCATGAAGGCCGCCATGAACGGTGGACTGAACCTGTCCGTGTTGGACGGCTGGTGGGACGAAATGTATGACGGCCAGAACGGCTGGGCCATTCCCACCGCGGACAACAAAGCCAGCACGGACGAGCGCGATGACATCGAGGCCGCAGCCCTCTACGAGCTGATCGAGAACCACGTGGCACCTCGTTTTTACGGTGAAACAACGGATGACCCCGAGATCACGTCGGAGGAGATTCCCCACCAGTGGCTCGCAATGGTCAAGCACACGTTGGCCACCCTTGGCCCCAACGTGTCGGCCCGCCGCATGCTGACCGATTACGTGCAGAAGTTGTACGTACCGGCCTGCGTCTCCGGTCGTCGTTCGATTGCGGACAACGGCAAGGTGGCGCGTTCCACCTCGCGCTGGATCGAACGCGTTCGTCAGGCGTGGCCGCAGGTACACGTTGAGCATGTGGACGCCGAAGGTGTGCTGCAGGAACCCCAGATCGGTGACGAGCTGACCATCAACGCCTACATCAACCTGGGGTCGTTGAACCCGCAGGATGTCAAGGTGCAGGTCGGTTTCGGCCACGTGTCCGAATCGGATCACATCCACGAGCGCAGCTACGCCTATCTGGATCGGGTGACTGAGCTGGGCAACGGCCGTTTCTTGTTCAGTGGGGCCCTGACGATCGATCGCTCCGGCCCGTTCGGCTATACAGTGCGTGTGCTGCCCTCCAACGAGGAGCTGGCAGGTCCGGCCGAGTTGGGGCTGGTGCGCAACGCTGCTTAGCGCGAGCGCCGTCGACTCACCGCCGACGAGCTGCTGAGAAGACCGCGGGCGCGGCACCCCAACAAGGGTGTCGCGCCCGCGGTTTTTGGCGTCAGCAGTCAGCCGTCAGGCTTCAGGCTTCAGGCTTTAGGCTTTAGGCGAGCGAGAACATCGCGATGCTCTGCGCCGGGACCCGGCACTCGTCTCCGCCGCTGAACTCTGCGCCCGCTCGTTCGTCGAGCTCGAAGTCCGTGGCCAGCACCAGTTCGTAGGACCCGCGGGTGACCGGGTAGCCCGCGGCGCACGTGGCCGGGGTCGACAGATCCTCGACTCCGGGCAGCGTCACGATGACCGGATCATTGGAGCCGTTGATGACGAAGGTTCCCGCCAGTTCGCCACCGCATGAACCCAGTACCACCTGAACGACCCTGGAGCCATCCGTTTGCCACAGCTCGGGGGTCATGGCGTGGCCGTCGGGTCCGTACCAGTACAGCAGAACGTCTTCCGGGCGAGCCGGAAAGTGACTGGGCTGGCTTGCCAGGAACGTCTTACGGATGGCGATCAACCGCCGGGTGGTCTTGAGCATGGACCGCCGCCACGGTGTGAGCTTCCAATCGACCCACGAGATGCGGTTGTCCTGGCAGTAGGCGTTGTTGTTGCCGCCCTGACTGCGGAGCAACTCGTCCCCGGCCGTGATCATGGGAACACCCTGCGACACCAGCAACGTGGCCATCATGTTCCGCACCGTCTTGGCACGCGCCGTCCTACGCGCCACGTTGTCCGACACACCTTCTTCACCGTGGTTCCACGAGTGGTTGTCGTTGGTGCCGTCTGCGTTGTTCTCCAAGTTGGCTTGGTTGTGCTTGCCGTCGTAGGCCGTGAGGTCGTACATCGTGAAGCCGTCATGGGCGGTCACGAAGTTCACGGAAGCCAGCGTGGTGCGACCATCGGGTGCGAACATGTCCGCCGAGCCGGAGATGACTCCGGCAAGACGGGCGGCATTGCCGCCGCCGCCCCCGCGGGCCATGGTGCGCTGACCGGAGAGCCAGAAATTGCGCACGGTGTCACGGTAGGTGTCGTTCCAGTCCGCCCAACCGGTCGGGAAGCGTCCGGTCTGCCAACCCCCGGCTCCCACGTCCCACGGTTCCGAGATCATGCGTATGCCCTGCAGCACGGGATCTGCGGCGACGGCCACGAAGAACGGGTGATTGCGGGTGAAGTGATGGTTCTCGTCCCGCCCGAGCTCCGGGGCGAGGTCGAAGCGGAACCCGTCGATGTGGCACTCCGTGACCCAGTAGCGCAGTGAGTCCAGTGCCATGCGGACCACCTGCGGGTCCGCGAAGTTCACCGAATTCCCGCAGCCGGTCACGTCCACGTAATTGCCGTGGGTGTCATGACGGTAGTACTGCCGGTCCCCCAGCCCGCGCCAACTGTAGGCGGGTTCTTCGCTTCCGCCCTCGGCGGTGTGGTTGTAGACCACGTCCAGGAACACTTGAATTCCAGCACCGTGCAGCGCGTCCACGGCGTGCTTGAACTCATTGAGGACGGCGGTGGGACCTGCGTCTTGCGCGGCACGCGTGGCATACCCGAAGTGCGGGGTGAAGAAATTGAGGGTGTTGTACCCCCAGTAATTACTGAGCCCGTTCTTGGTGAGATGGGGCTCGTCCAGGTGAGCGTGCACGGGCAACAATTCAATGGCAGTGATGCCCAAATCCTGCAGATACTTGAGGATCACGGGATGCGCGAGCCCGGCGTAGGTGCCCCGCACCTCTTCGGGGAGGTCCGGGTGGAGCATGGTGAGGCCCTTGGCGTGGGCTTCATAAATGATGGTGTCCCGCCACGGAATGCTGGGACGGCCGGGGTTCTCCCAGTGGTAGTTCTGGGCGACCACCTGGGACACGTACTTTCCGCCGTACGCGTCAGGGCCGGGATTCATGACGGTCGGCGGAGGACTCACCCTGGTGAGTCCGCGGCCGTAGGGGTCCAGCAAGATCTGTTCCCTGGACGGGTCCGGAGTGCGCTTGGCCGTGGTCGAGAAGGGGACGAATCCGTAACGGGTGCCCTCGGGCATGGCGGGGCACACGTCTACATCGAGCATCTCCGCGCGCTCGACCTCGCCGTCTCCGTGCAACGGGGGTGGCACCGTTCCGTAATGGATGCCGTGGTTGTGCCCCTTGAGGCGGTGACGACGCCACGTGCCACCCGGGCGCTGATACACCAGTTCGAGCTCGTCGATTCCCGGTGCGTAAACGGCCACGTTGGCGCTGCCGTCCCCGGACAGCGATGGGTGAACCCCCAGCGGATAACTACGCGCTTGCACGTCTGCGCGACACTTCGTAGAGCGTGATGCCCACCGCCATGGATGCGTTCAGCGACTCCATGGTGGAGTCAATGGGAATCGACACGATCGCGTCGCAGTGCTCGGTGACGAGGCGGGACAGCCCCTTACCTTCCGAACCGACCACCACGATCAGCGGCTCGGTCGCGAGGTTCAGTTCGGGCAGTTGCACGTCACCGCCGCCGTCCAGACCCACCACGAAGTAGCCGGCCTTTTTGCAGTTCTCGAGCGTGCGGGTCAGATTGGTCGCTTTGCTCACGGGCACCCGTGCTGCTGCACCGGCGCTGGTCTTCCACGCGGTGGCGGTCACTGCGGCGGAGCGGCGTTCCGGAAGGATCACGCCGTCACCGGAGAATGCTGAGACGCTGCGAATGATCGCGCCCAGGTTGCGCGGGTCGGTGATGCCGTCCAGCGCGACGAAGAGCGGCGCCTTGGACTCCGGGTCCTTGGGATCGTACCGGCGGATCACTGCGGCCGCGTGCTCGTCCGCGTCGCGGTAGTCGTAGGGCGGAACCTGCAGCGCCACGCCCTGGTGAACAGCGTCCGAGGTGAGTCGGTCCAGCTCCGAGCGGGAGGCTTCCAGCGTGGGAACATTGCGCTCGGCGCACATCTGAAGAATGTCCTTGACGCGGTCGTCCACCTCGATCTTGGTGGCCACGAACAGAGTCTTGGCGGGCACGTTGGAACGCAAGGCCTCGAGCACCGAGTTGCGGCCCGTGACCAGGTCCTCCTTGATGGGGCCCTTGCCCGCACGAGTCGGCCGGTTGTGCGAGGTCTGCTGCTTGCGTGCGGCAGCCTGCTTGGCCTTGTAGGCCTTGTGATACACGCGGTCCTCGGCCTTGGGGGTGGGGCCGCGACCCTTCAGTGCCTTGCGGCGTTGCCCACCGCTGCCCACGACGGCGCCCTTCTTGTTCTTGCGAACGGCTCCGGGTCGATTGGATTGGGCCATGGTTGTCTACTCCGTGTCTCTCACGGGTGTACGGCGCTCTCGCCGCCCCGAGGTGGTCAGCGATCTATGTGTCAGTTTAGGGCAGTGACCGGGTCAGACCGACCACGCGGAACCCTGGGCTCCGTCCTTCACGACCACGCCCGCATCGGCGAGCTGATCGCGGATCTGATCGGCGAGTGCCCAGTCTTTGTCCGCGCGCGCCTGTGCCCGCTGTTCCAACAGCTGGCGGACCAGGGAATCCAGTGCCTGGTGCTCGGCACCTCCGCCGGCCCCGCTGCCGTTAAGGTTCATGAGCTGCAGGAGTCCGAGCACCTCGGACATGGCAGCCACGGCGCGAACCGGCGCGGCGGCGTCGTCGACATCACCCGAAGCCAGCGCGCCGTTGGCGGCGCGCACCGTCTCGTGCAGCACCGCGAGCGCCTGGGGGACGTTGAGGTCTTCGTCCATGACGCGCGTGAAATTCTCGGGGACGTCCTCCGGCTGCCAGTCGAGGCTCAACCCCGCGGCGCGCGCGGCGACCAGGACGGCTTCCGCGCGTTCGACGGCCGACGTCGCTTCCTGCAGTGACGTGGGCCGGTAGTCCAGGACCGAACGGTAGTGGGCTTGCCCCAGGTAGTAACGCACGGCCAACGGGCGTGCCTCGGCGAGCATCTGTTCGGGCGAAACCGTGTTGCCGATGGACTTGGACATCTTCTCGCCCTGGTAGGTGACCAGTCCGTTGTGGAGCCAGAAGTTCGCGAACTCCTGACCCGCCGCGGTGGACTGGGCCAGCTCGTTCTCGTGGTGCGGGAATCTCAGGTCCAGGCCGCCACCGTGGATATCGAAGTGCGTGCCCACGTACTTGGCTGCCATGGCCGAGCATTCGAGGTGCCAGCCGGGACGCCCCTTGCCCCACGGCGAATCCCATCCGGCGGTCTCCGGCTCGTCCGCCTTGTGACCCTTCCACAGGGCGAAGTCTCGGGGGTCACGCTTGCCGCGGGGATCTGCGTCCGGAGCATCCTGCATGTCGTCGACACGCTGGCGCGTCAGTTCGCCGTAGCGCGGCCACGAACGCACGTCGAAGTAGACGTCGCCGGAATCGTCCTGAGCCGGATAGGCGTGGCCGTCATCAATGAGCTTCTGAATGAGCGCGTGCATTTCCGGGATGTGACCGGTGGCGCGCGGCTCGTAGGTGGGGGCGGCGATGCCCAGAGCGGCATATGCATCGCCGAAAACGCGTTCGAAGCGATAGGCCAGTGCCCACCATTCTTCGCGCGGGTGGTTGCCCGCGTAATCGGGGTCGAAGGACGCCGCGGAGTTCACCAGAATCTTGTCGTCGATGTCCGTGACGTTGCGGACGGTGGTCACCTTGTAACCGCGGAAGGCGAGCCAGCGTGCGAGCTGGTCGAACACGAGCGCGGAACGCACATGCCCGATGTGCGGCGCCCCCTGCACCGTGGCACCGCAGTAGTACAGCCGGGCCTCGCCCGGGTACACAGGTTCAAAGTCTTTAACGGTTGCTGAGGCGGTGTCGTAGAAGCGCAAAGTCACCCGCCCAGTCTAGCCGCGCGGAACCACGAGGGCGGTCGCAACGGCGGCCAGCCCCTCGCCGCGGCCGGTCAGTCCGAGGGCGTCCGTGGTGGTTGCGCTCAGATGCACCCGCGCGCCGGCTGCCTTGCTGAGTACCGTGGCGGCTTCTTCTCGACGGGGCGAGAATTTGGGCCGGTTCCCGATCAGCTGCACCGAGATATTACCGACGTCGTACCCGGCCTCCCGCACGATGGCTGCGGCTTCGCTCAGGATCCGCTCTCCCGACGCGCCCGCCATGTCCGGGCGATCCGTGCCGAAGTGCACCCCCAGGTCGCCGATGCCGGCCGCCGAGAACAACGCGTCAGCGGCGGCGTGGGCCACCACATCGCCGTCCGAGTGGCCCGTGAGACCGCGCTCCCCTGGCCAGTGCAGACCTGCCACCCACAAAGGTGTCCCCTCCGGACCGAAGGCGTGGACGTCCACGCCGATGCCGGTGAGTTGAAGTTGGCCGGCTTGCGGCAACGAGGATTCGGGTTGTTCGTTCATGAGTCCATCATCTCCGATGTTTCCTGTGGGACCCTACTCACCGATCGTCCAGGGCCGGCACGAGCGTTGAATTATCGAGCAAGCTCTTCCAGGACAGCGCGGGCGGTGATCAGATCGAAGGGGCGCGTGATCTTGAAGGACTCTTCGTCCCCGGCCAGGAACGTCACGGGCACCTCCGGGGTGAAACGTTCAATGAGAGAGGCGTCATCGGTGATGCCCTCAGGATCCTCCGCACGGTCCACGGGGGTCAGTGCTCCTTGCTCATCGCGCTCAAGGAGACCGGCCTGCAGGTTTACATCCACCAGGAGTTGGGCCTCGAAGCCCTGCGGAGTCTGCACCGCACGCAGCCCGGATCGATCCACGGTTCCCGTGCTGTGGCCCTGAGCATCCACCCCACGAACCGTGTCGGTGACGGGAAGGACGGGGACCACCGCGCGTTCACCCGACGCGAGGGCGGCGACCACCGCGGAAGTGACCCGCGTGGGCACGAGGCAGCGAGCGGCGTCGTGAACCAGCACGAACCGAGAGTCGGAACCCAGCGCGGCCAGGCCGCACGCAACCGACTGCGCTCGCGTAGCTCCGCCGGTGACCGGGCGGGCCCCGTGCGCTGCCGCGACGTCGCTCAACCCAGAATCCCCGGCGGGCACCGTAACGATGATGTCCGCACCGGGAGCTGCGCGCGCCACCGATTCGAGAGCGATCTCGAGAATGGGGCGCCCGGCCACGGGTACCAACGCCTTGGGCATCCCGTATCCCAGACGCGTGCCGGAACCCGCGGCCACCACAATGACTGCGAGCCCGTCCTCAAAGGACGGGCTCGCGGAAAAATCAGTCGATGTCATACGAGTCGGAGTGACCCTGAATCAAGCGGCCAGGATGTCGTCGAGGCGCTTCTCGGCTTCTTCCTCGTCGATCTCCTTGGCCAGAGCGAGCTCCGACGTGAGGATCTGACGGGCCTTGGCCAACATGCGCTTCTCGCCAGCCGACAATCCACGACCCTGATCACGACGCCACAGGTCACGAACGACCTCGGCAACCTTGAGGACGTCGCCGGAAGCCAGCTTCTCCAGGTTTGCCTTGTAACGGCGGGACCAGTTGGACGCCTCTTCAGCATCTTTGGCCTGCAGAACGGAGATGACTTCCTTGAGTCCCTCCTCGTCAACGACGTCTCGCACTCCCACGAGGTCCACGTTGTCAGCGGGAACCTCGATCATCAGATCGCCCTGCGTGACCTTCAGACGCAGATACATTTTCTCTTCGCCCTTGATGGTGCGCGTCTTGATCTCTTCGATCGTTGCGGCACCGTGGTGGGGGTAGACAACCGTCTCGCCAACCTCAAAAACCATGTACACAAACCCCTTTCAGCCTTTCGATTCTACCACGGTGTATGACTCGCCGCGTTCTACCTCACATCGCCCGGATACCGCGCGAAAGGGTCGCGGTTCGCATTCCTGCGCGAGCCCCGCTGCCCGGTTGTCGCGCCGTTGGTGTGGCCGACGGCGCGTGCGTGTCACGAGGCGCGGATGCAGACGTTGCGTCGCCAAAACGTTAGACTTGCGGCAGATATCTGACACATCGTCTTAGAGCCCGAGGAGTTCGTGCCGTGAAGAACGCCGCCCGCAAGAAGCTGCAGCACTTTGGTTTGGGTGCTGCTGCGGCCGCTGCATTGTTGACCGCAACCGGTTGCGGGTACGTCAGCCCTCAGGCCACCGCAGACGAGTACGCCCCCTCGGACGGCATCCAGTCCGATCTGGGTGACGTAAAGGTGCGCAACTTCATGATCCTCGCGGAGGACGCTGATTCCGAGGGTCGTATCATCGGCACCGTGGTCAACGACGGTTCCGAGCCCGCCACCCTCTCGATAGACGCCAACGGCGCCACCGCTGAGGTCGAGGTTCCCGCCAACGATTCCGTGGTGCTGGAGAAGTCCGAACCCGTGACCATCGATCAGGCCGGAGCAGAACCGGGACTCATGGTTGAGACCGAGCTCGAGGCGGACGGCCAGTCCTCGACAAACTCCGTGCCGGTCCTGGACCACACGTACCCCCGCTACGCATCCCTGATACCCGGTGGTGCACCGTCCACCCCGGCCAACCCCTCCAACACTCCCAAGGCCGAGTCAGAAGAGGGCGGTCACTGACCGTACTGACGCTTTGACAGACTGAGGGCCGCATCCCGTGTGAACTGACCCCCGGGAGTTGGACTGAGTAATTCGGTTCCAACTCCCGGGGGTCAGTTCATGGGGAAGCAGAGTGCTCTGACGCAGGAGCAGCGCATCTACGCGGTAGCCTGCTTTGAGGAAGGACGCGGCGAGCGATCAGTCGCGAGGGAAATCTGCGTGAGTAGGTCAGCCGTGAAGCGGCTCTACCATCGCTGGCGCGTTCGTGGTCGAGGAGCACTGGTGACCAAACCGACGAAACAGTCCTACTCGTTTGAGATCAAGCTGGCGGTCGTCACGCGCTTCCTGTGCGGGGAACCCAAGGTCGATCTCGCCCGCGAGTTCGACCTGTCCTCGCCGAAACTCATCGAGACGTGGGCGAGGAACTACCGTGCCAGGGGCGAGGATGCCCTGAAGCCACGACCACGTGGCCGGCCACGCCGATTAGCATCGACTCAGGACGGCGAGGAGTCGGAGCTTCAACAGCTACGACGCGAGGTCGAGTATCTTCGGGCTGAGAACGCTTACCTGGGAAAATTGCGGGCCTTGAGGGAGCAACAACGACGGACAAAGTGAATGCCGTCCTCGCCCTCAAGGCTGAACACTCACTCACCACACTTCTCACCGTCGCTTCTCTTGCCCGATCGACGTTCTTCTACCACCAGGCACGCCTGGACACCGCGGACAAGCACGCCGCGTTGAAGGCCGAGATTCAGCGGTTCTTCCACCATTTCGCCGGCCGTTACGGGCACCGACGGATCCACGACCGGCTGCGCCGGACGGGATGGGTGGTGTCGAAGAAGACGGTCCTCAAGCTCATGCGAGCCCTGGGGCTGCGGTGTCAGATCCGCCGCAAGCGCTACACCTCGTTCAAGGGCAAGATCGGCCAGATCGCTGCCAACCGCTTGGAACGAGACTTCACCACGACCGCCCCGAACCAGAAGTGGGTCACCGACGTGACTGAATTCCGCGTCGGAGAGCGGAAGGTCTATCTCTCGACGGTGATGGACCTCTTCGACCGGCAGATCATCGGCCACACGACCGGGACCTCCCCGAACCTGGTATTGACCAATACCTCGCTGCGGCAAGCATTGGTGGGGTTGCCATCAGACCAGAAACCCATCGTGCACTCCGATCAAGGCTTTCAGTATCAGCACGCTTCCTGGCGACAGCTCCTGAACGGCCGAGCGATCCAGTCGATGTCGCGCAGGGGCAATTGCCTCGACAATGCCGTGATGGAGAGTTTCTTCGGGCATCTGAAGGACGAGCTCTACTGCAACACCACGTTCCTCACCGTCGAGGCACTGACCACAGCGATCAATGCCTACATCACCTGGTTCAACACCGAGAGGGCACATTCAACGCTGAAGGGCCTGAGCCCGGTGGAATACCGGACCCAGGCCCTAGCGGCCTAAGCTTTTACTTGGCCAGTCCAACTTCTTGGGACCAGTTCATGATGGTTGCGGCCCTCGCCGTGGCTGGTCAGGAGCTTACTTGCCCAGTGACAAGTGCGCCTGGCGCAGTACCTCTTGCACGTTGGGCTCGGGGATCACGCCGTTCTCGTGCGCCCACCCGGGCACCTGACGCTGACCGAACCAGGTAACTTCGAGGCGCCGGATGGCCCCGTTGAACCGATTATTGGCCAGTCCCGAAACCCAGAATCCACCGTCGATCACGGCGCGGCACAGGAACGGCGGTAGCTGCAGGGGATTGCGACGACCGGCATCGCGCAGAACAGAGCCAGTGGTCGCGCCCTCCCAGGGTTGCAGGATCACGGCGGGCAGTGGCTCGGGGAATTCGCCCACGGCCACGGCGAACTGGGCGAGAGCCTTGACCGACGTGACCGGGGTGGGCGCGGTTCCGTCACCGGCGACCGACGAGAACACCGAGGACGCGAACTTGGCCAGCAACCGCGTGGTGCGCCGCCCGCTGCCCATGACCGAGGTTGCGCGCAGCACCGTGAGCTGCGGGGCATGGGACTCGGTGTCCCACTGTGACCGCAAGCGGTACAGGGCGGATTCGCCCAGTGCCTTGGACAGCGAGTAGGCGGAGAACGGTGCGGTACGAATGGACTCGTCCAGCACGGGAGCATCTCCCTGGACCGAGGCGGAGCTGATGTGGATGACCCGTCGAACACCCGTGCGGTGCGCGGCCAGTGCCACCAGAACCGGCAGCAGGGCGTTGGCGCCGGTCAGCGACTGCTGGTGAGTCTGATCGGGCGCGGCCAATCCGGCGGCGTTGATCACGATGTCTGCGCCGGCGAACGAATCCGCCAGGTAGTCGATGACCGACTCCAACCGCTGCGCATGCTCGATCAAGTGGTGCACGGTGGTGGCCGGAGAGGCCAACCGGGGCGTGGACACGGGGGTCACGGCAATGTTCTTGGTCTGCAGGGCAGTGGTGATGGCCGACCCCACAAAGCCCGTGGCTCCGAGTACTCGCCAGCTACTAGCTGTCACGGTGAATCTCCTCCCGACATTGGTTTCTTCATCGTACGGCAGCGAACGGGCGCTGACCGTGTCCGGGAGATTGTCAGCCGCGCGTTGATAGAATCCGTGAGTCCAGCGGGGCCTCACGTTGTGGGTCCCTCACAGTACTTTCCGCGGGAGCAACCATGACTCGAGCCAGTTCACACCCGGCGCAGAGCCAGCGCGTCAGCGTCGCGTGCGTGACGCAGGACCGTCCCCGCGATGTGGACCAACTGATCGCGGGTCTGCGGAGCCAGACGGATCCGATCGACAGCCTGTGTCTGGTTGATGCAGGCAAGACGGCCTTGGACGAAACGCATCTTCGCGGGCTGATCGACGGTGCGTTCGAACTGCGTTACCTGCGCTCGGAAGCCAACCTGGGTGGTGCCGGTGGTTTTTCCCTGGCCATCCTTACGGCCCTGTCCACGGGTGCGGATCAGGTATGGCTCATGGACGACGACGCCCACCCCGAGGACGAAAACTGCCTGCGAACCCTGCGCCAAGCCGCCGCCGAACGGAACCTGGCCGTGGTGTCCCCGCTGATCGTGGCGCCCCAGGACCACGGCACGTTGTCCTTCCCGTTCCGCCTCGAGGGAACCATCACGCACTCTCGAGCTGACATCCAATCTTTAGGGTTCATCCCTTCCTACGCCGCCTTCTTCAACGGTGCGCTCATGGACGAGTCGGTGTTCTTCACCGTGGGACTCCCTGATCTCAAGCTGTTCCTGCGCGGGGACGAAGTGGACTTTCTGGTGCGGCTGCGCAAATCCGGCCTGTCCTTCGGAACTGTGACCACCACCGCCGTGGCACATCCTCCGGGATGGGACGAGGAACAGGTGGTCATCCCCGGAAAGCTCCAGGTGCTGATCCCTCCGGGCCAGTTCAAGCAACAGCACTTCTTCCGCAACCGCGGCTACGTGTCGTGGCGGTACAAGCGCGTGGTGCAGTTGGCCGCAGACGCCATCGGGTATCCGGCGTATTACCTGCAGCGCGGCGATCTCAAAGGATTGCGCACGTGGGCCGGCCGGTACGTCAATGGAATGCGGGGACGTGGTTTCGGTGGCCCTCGCTAAGCCCCTGGACCCTTGCGAATCTCCCGCCCCTTTCTCGCTGCTGGTTCCCGTCTACCGCGGGGATTCCGCGCACCGGGTGCGGCGGGCCATCGACTCCAATACCCACGAACAGACCCGGCCCCCGGCGCAGGTCGTGATCGTGCGTGACGGCCCCGTGCCGCAGGAGATCACGGACGAGCTCGACCGGATCAGCGCGGCGTCGGCGGTGCCCGTGGTGCGCGTGGAACTCGAACACAACGCGGGGCTGACCAATGCTCTGAACACGGGGCTGTTGTGGTGCTCCCACGATGTGGTGGCCCGCGCGGACGCTGACGACATCTCTTACCCGGACCGTTTCGAACGGCAGTTGCCGCTGATCGAGGCCGGTGCGGATCTCGTGGGTGCCTCCATGCATGAAATCGGCGATGACGAGACCACCCCCTTGGCCCTGCGCCAGGCACCGGTGGGTCGTTCCGAGATCGCCCGGGTGGCCAAGCGCCGCAACCCGATTTCTCACCCCTCCGTAGTCTTTCGCCGTAGCGCGGTGGAGGCGGTCGGTGGCTATGAACACGTCCCCATGGCCGAGGACTACTGGCTGTGGGCGCGCATGCTGCATGCGGGTGCGGACGTCCGCAACGTGTCCGAACCGCTGGTCGGTTACCGGGTGTCTGCGGGTTCCTATGAGCGGCGCGGTGGGCCCCGCGTGTTTCTGGCGGAAATGGCGTTGCAATGGAAATTGCGCCGTTTGGGGTACGTGGGCTTCATACAATGGGCGACGAACGTGATCGTGCGGGGCGGGTACAGGTTTGTACCGCTCAAGGCGCGGGAAACGGCCTATCGGTTCATGGTGGGCCACCGCAACAGCTAGTTCGCGTGCACGAAAGGACGTCAACGCGCATGGGGAACCCCCAAATCAATGCCCCCTCGGCGGAGAAGCCGGTCGCGTGGCTGTGGATCCAGATGATTCTGGATTCCGCCGCGTGGATTGTCGCCATGTGTGTGGCGGTGCTTCTGCGCTACGAGATGAACGTGCAGTTCGTCTCCGTGGGCGGCTTGGTGATCACGTGCGCCGTGGCGGTAGCGTGCCAGATGGTGGTGGGCTTCTCCTTCGCGCTGTACAAGGGGCGCTACTCCTTCGGCAGTTTCGAAGAAGCCAAACTGCTGGTCGTGGTGACCGTGATCGTTACCGCCATCCTGGAGGTCGTGCTCCTGGTGTTCGGTGTGGCCATGGGGATCCCGCGATCCATTGGATTCATCGCATTCCCGTTCGCGTGCTTGTTCATGGCGGCCTTCCGCTACCTCAAGCGCATGTACCAGGAGTCCACGGCCAAGCCGGGGGCCGAGGCCCAGCACGTGGTGGTCTTCGGTGCCGGCTACCTGGGCACGTTCCTGGTCCACCGAATGATGCAGGATCCGTCCTCGGAGTTCCTGCCGGTCGCTCTCATTGACGACGATCCCGCCAAGAAGCACCTGCGGATCTCTTCGGTTCCCGTGATGGGCACCCTGCACGACGTCGCCCACGTCCTGGAAGCCACGCGGTCGGCCGTTCTCATCGTGGCGATCTCTGACGTCGAACCGCGCCTGATGCGCCGAGTGTCCGACGCCGTGGCCGGCACCAACACGCGGGTGATGACCGTGCCACCGCTCACCGACATGTTGACCGCCAACAAGCAGAGCGTGGATCTGCGGGACATCGCCATGGAGGATCTCATCGGACGCCGCCCGGTGGATATCCACGTGCACGCGATTGCCGGATACGTCACGGGTAAGCGCGTACTGGTCACGGGTGCGGGCGGTTCCATTGGTTCCGAACTGTGCCGTCAACTCGTGGGTTTCGAACCCGCCGAACTCATCATGTTGGACCGCGACGAAACCGGTTTGCAGTCCACTCAGCTCTCCATCACCGGTCGCGGCCTGCTGGACGGCAAAGACACCGTCCTCGCGGACATCCGCGACACCGAGTCCCTGGAGCACATCTTCGAGAAGCGGCAACCCGAAGTCGTCTTCCACGCGGCGGCCCTCAAGCACGTCTCGTTGTTGGAGCAGTTCCCGGACGAGGCCTGGAAAACCAACGTGATGGGCACGCTCAACGTGCTCAATGCCGCGGCCAACGTGGACGTGGACGTGTTCGTCAACGTCTCCACGGACAAGGCCGCTAACCCCACCACCGCGTTGGGGCATTCCAAGCGGGTAGCGGAAAAACTCACGGCGTGGATGGCCGGTCAGACCGGGAAACGCTACGCGTCCGTGCGATTCGGCAACGTCTTCGGCTCGCGCGGTTCGATGCTCCCATTGTTTGCCGAGCAGATTCGCCAGGGTGGACCCATCACGGTGACTCACGCTGACGCCACCCGCTACTTCATGACCATCCCCGAGGCCTGTCAGCTGGTCATTCAGGCCGGTGCCATCGCCAGCGGGGGAGAGGTCCTCATCTTGGACATGGGCGAACCCGTCAGGATCTTGGACATCGCCGAACGACTGCGCACGATGTCCGGCCGCGAAGACGTGGAGATCGTGATCACCGGTCTGCGCCACGGCGAGAAGCTCCACGAGGATCTGATCGGCGCGGGCGAGAGTGACGAACGCCCACTGCACCCCAAGATCTCTCATGCCCGGGCCGAACGCCTGGACCCCGCACATCTGGACCGCCATGTGTGGAAGGTGCGCGGCGGCATGCTGTTCACCGGTTCCATCCCCGTCATCACGGACAGCACCCAGCCCCGCATCACCGACTTTTCCGTCCCCCGGGCACGAGAACACCAGAAGCCATCCCCCCACGCTGACCGCAACGGGGGAGACCGCTCATGACAGGTTCCATCATCACCACAATGTTCATCTCGTCCCGCGTCGAAGGCCCGGGAGCCATTCCGGAGGCCGAGATGCTGGAGGAGTTGTTGACTCTCGCTCTCTGGCTGGGCGGCGGGGCGTTCCTCATCTCCGTCCTCCTGCCGTTCGTGATCAAACCGCTGTTGGCCCGTTGGGGAGTCATCGATATCCCGTCGGACCGGTCATCTCATGATCGTCCGGTGATTCGCGGCATGGGACTCGCCGTGGCCGTGGCCATTGGCGTGATGTACACACTGGCCCTGGCGCTCGGAGTGGTTGAGGTCGACCGTTCCGTGTCATTGATCGTGCTGGCCATGATGGTCGCGAGTGCCGCTCTGGGCTGGCTCGAGGATTACCGGGGCGCGTCCGTGGGAACCCGCCTCGGGGTACAGCTGCTGATCGGTGCGCTGGGTACGGGCGCCCTGATCGTGTCTCTGGGGATCGCCGTGTGGTGGTGGCCGGTGGGCGTGATTGCCACGGTCGCCTACATCAATATCGCCAACTTCATGGACGGGATCAACGGGATCTCCGGAATGCACGGCACGGTGGTGGGCCTGTTCTACGCCTGGGCCGGTGCGGCGAACGACATGACCTGGATGATGTGTGCTGGTCTGGTCGTTGCGGGTGCCTTCGCGGGCTTCCTGCCGTGGAACCTGAGCCGAGGCACCGTCTTCCTGGGCGACGTCGGCTCCTATGTGCTCGGCGGAAGCTTGGTCGCGATCGCGATCGGAGCATTCCTCTCCGGTGTGTACGTGGAGTACTTGCTGCCGCCCCTGCTGATTTATTTGGCGGATACCACCGTCACGCTCGTCAAGCGGGTTCAGCGCGGCGAGATCTGGTACAAACCGCACCGCGAGCACGTGTACCAGCGCCTCACTGACGTGGGTCTGTCTCACGTTCAGTCCTCGCTGGTCGTCACACTCGCGACGGTCCTGGTGAGCCTCATTTCCTTGTGGGGGCTGAGGGCCGACGGCGCCGGTTCGGTTCTCGCGGGCCTGGCCACCGCCGCCGTGGTGGTCCTCTACCTGTGCCTGCCTCGTATCCTTCGACCCTTGACCCGCCGTGGTCGACGGATCGTGACGCCATCATGAGCTCAGGGGAACCCGTTTCCGTCCCGACGACGCCGGCACGGGAGGTCTACGGCCGTCCCGTTCTGGTTCTGAGCGTCACATCCATACTTCTTGCTGTGATTCTCACCACCTGCGTGGCCGTCATCGATGTGGATCCGTTGTGGCGATCCATTGGTCTGGGCACTGGGTTGGTGATTCTGAGTACGGGCCTCACGGTCTTCGTGACCGTACTCATGTACCGACTGGCGCCGGCCGCTACCGCTCCCGCACTGGCCCTGCTGTACCTGCTCAAGGTCGTGGTCATGGGGTGGTACCTGCTGTCGGTGGGTGCTCCCGACTGGCTGCACTCGCTGGGGTTCGCCATCTCGGTTGCCGCCGGCCTGGTCCTGTCCTGGCTGGTCCTGGCACCCATTGCCATGCGGGCCAGCTCCGTTTTGGCCAGTGAATACACGGCGGTGGTACGCGCAAAGGAAGAACAGGCCGCAGCCGAAGCGCAGGCCGAGTCGCCAACTATCCTGGATGGAAACTCATCCGAACCGACCGAAGGCGGAGAGCATGACCGAGCGTGAACCCGATCTTTCCAACTCACCGCAACATGACGGGCGGCGTGTCGGAACGCCCGCGGCCGGCTCGGAATCCGACGAGGCGCTCAGTACCGCGGGCGAGCTCGTTCAGAGCGGTGGATTGGCCGGGGGGCTGACCATGTTGCTGTACATCGTGGTCGGTGGAGGGTTCTGGAGTTTGGTAGGCTGGGGCGCGGATCACCTGCTGGGAACAGGGTGGTTGGTGATCGTGGGAGCCGTATTTGGTGCGGCTGCCGGGATCTATCTTGGTTACCTCCACATGCGGGAGGGCCTGAACTCCAGTTCGACCCAGATGGAGAACCCGACAAAGACATCGACGTCTGATCAGGGCCCCTCGCCCCGAGTGTGACCGGTCTGGATACCGCAGAAAGGACCCGTATTGAACCCCGCCTTGAGGATTCCGGCCGAATTCGTGGCCCCGTCAGTTGAGGACGCGCACCTGCCTCCCTTCTTCTCCGTGGGAACATTTGAAGTCGGCAAGCATTCTTTGTTGATCCTGTTGTCGGTGGTTCTCATCGCTGGGTTCTTCATGTACGTCGTCCGCCGCCGCGCTCTGGTCCCTTCCAAGGGGCAATACCTGGGCGAAATGGGATACGGGTTCGTCCGTAATCACCTCGGCCGCGACATCATCGGCGAGAAGGAATTCCGCCCGTACATCCCGCTGCTTTTCACCTTCTTCTTCTTCATCCTGGTGAACAACCTGTTCGGCTCCATTCCGGTGCTGCAACTCCCGACCTTCTCCCACCCGGGCACTGCGTACGTCTTCGCGGCCATCGCCTATATCGTGTGGGTCTTCGTGGGCATCAAGCGTCACGGCTTCGGCGGTTTCTTTGTGAAGATGACCATGCCGCCGGACGTCCCCAAGGTCCTCTACATCGTTTTGATCCCCCTCGAGTTCCTCTCGAACATGATCATCCGCCCCGTCACGCATGCACTGCGTGTGTTCGCCACGATGTTCGCCGGCCACATGGCCATCATGGTCGCCGCTGGCTTCACCGCCTACCTCGCCACGGGCGTGGGTGGCGCACTCGGTATCGGCGGATCCATTTTCGGCGTGATCTTGGGCCTCTTCATTTACTTCCTGGAGGTTCTGATTCAGATCCTGCAGGCCTACATCTTCACCCTGCTGTTTGCCGTGTATGTACAGGGCTCGCTGCAGGAGGGGCACTGACCCCATGAAGCAGTGGTCCACTCGGACCGCTGATGTGACCATCGTCCATTTACGATTCCAGTAATGGCATCACTGCCCGACACGGGCACCCAGAAAGGAAATATTCATAATGGAAGGTTCGCTTAGCGTCATTGGCTACGGTCTCGCTGCCATCGGTGGTGGCATCGGTGTGGGTTTGATCTTCGCTGCGTACATGCAGGCAGTTGCTCGCCAGCCCGAGTCCCAGCGCGTGATTCAGCCGATGCTGTTCATGGGCTTCGCCGTGGTCGAGGCTCTGGCCATCCTGGGCTTCGTGCTCGCACTCCTCTAAGAGCGGCTCGTCCGCACTTAGCCCTTAACTAGAGAACAGGAATCGCGCACATGACCGCAATGTTGTTGGCAGCAGAAGAAGGGGCCAGCCCCCTTTTCCCCAATGCCTGGGAAATGCTGATCACCGCCATTGGGTTCCTGATTCTGCTTTTCATCGCGATCAAGTTCATCGTTCCGGCGTTCGAAAAGGTCTACCGCGACCGCACCGAAGCCATCGAAGGTGGACTTGCCAAGGCCAAGGCCGCTCAGGCCGAAGCCAAGGCTGCTCGCGACGAGTACAACCAGCAGCTTGAGAGCGCCCGCCTCGAAGCCCAGAAGATTCGCGAGGAAGCCCGCACCGAGGGCGAAAAGATCCTCGCGGACTTCAAGGATCGTGCAAACGTCGAATCCGCTCGGATCACTGAGAACGCACACAAGGCCATTGAGGCCGAGCGTGCCGCCGCAGTGGTTTCCTTGCGCGACGAGGTCGGCACCTTGGCAACGCAGCTCGCTTCCAAGATCGTCGGGGAATCCCTGAACGACGACGCTCGTGCAAACCGCGTGGTCGATCGCTTCCTAGCTGATCTTGAGACCGAGCAGGGTCGCACAGGAGCTGCACGGTAATGGCAGAAGCATCGAACGAACCCTACCGTCCCCTCACAGTGGACATTGATCGCTGGGCTTCGGAAGCAAACGTCGAAACGGCCAAGCAGCTGTTCGGCATGCTCAACGTCATCGACGGCAACGGCGCTCTGCGTCGTGCGCTGACGGATCCGTCACGCGCAGCCGACGATCGCGTCAAGCTCGTTCACAAGCTCTTCGGGGAGCGGACTCACAAGTCCGACACCGTGGAGGCTGTGGCCGGGTTTATGCACCGGTTGTTGGGCAACGAGGAACACGATCCCGCTATCGAGATCGTGTCCGAGCTTGTGAAGCAGCGCTCCGCCAACGAGCGGCAGCTCGGTGATGGCATTGAACGAACCGCAGTGATGATGGCAGCGGCTGCTGCCGAGAACCGCGGTGGACTCCAAGCCATGGAATCTTTGGTGGATGAACTGATTCAGTTCAAGAACACCGTGGATCACTCCGAGGAGATCCAGGGTGCCTTCGCCGATTCGCGCGCCAGCGCGGAGGCCAAGGCACAGCTCGCATCCCGACTGATGCCCAATGCATCTGAGGAGGGCGCCCTGTTGACTCAGCGCGCCGTCAGCGAGCCCCGTGGAGCTTTGCCCGGTCGTTTGATCGAGCGCTTCGCAGATGTTGTTGCCGAGCGGCAACAGCGCTGGATCGCACACATTGTGACGTCCCGTCCGCTGAGCCACGAACAGCTGGAGAAGCTGCGTCAGAGCCTGAACGCTCTGTACCAGCGCGATCTCAAGCTTGCCGTGGAGGTAGACCGCTCACTGATCGGCGGCTTGCGAGTCCAGGTCGGCGAGGAAGTCATCGACGGGTCCGTGACCCATCGTCTGGGCCAGTTGCAGCAGCGAATCGGAGCCTGATCCCCTGGTGGAGCGGGGATCGCGGGGAGTCGGTCGATGCCGGCATCTCGTCGCGTTGCCTCCACCGACCGTTGACACGGTCAGCAGGCGATGGGGCAACGCATCGCGACAAAAAGAAGTTAGGTCATTGCGCGGGCGATGATCACGAAACGTAGAGAGCAGGGACAGCAGATGGCCGATGTGACCATCAATGCCGACGAAGTCCGTAGTGCGCTGAACGAGTTCGCGGCGTCCTACGAACCCGGCAATGCAGAACGAGTAGAAGTCGGACGTGTCGCCAGCGCCGCTGACGGTATCGCCCGTGTCGAGGGTCTTCCCTCGGTCATGGCCAACGAGCTCCTGAAGTTCGAGAACGGCGTTCTCGGTCTGGCCTTGAACCTGGACACTCGCGACATCGGTGTCGTGGTGTTGGGTGACTTCCAGGGCATCGAAGAGGGCCAGGAAGTTCACCGTACCGGTGAGGTTCTGTCCGTACCTGTGGGCGAGGGTTACCTCGGCCGCGTGGTGGACCCGTTGGGTGAGCCGCTGGACGATCTGGGACCGGTGGCAACCGACGGCCGTCGCGAGCTGGAGCTGCAGGCTCCGGGCGTGACCATGCGTAAGTCGGTCCACGAACCGCTGCAGACCGGTATCAAGGCCATCGACGCCATGATTCCGATCGGCCGTGGCCAGCGTCAGCTGATCATTGGTGACCGTCAGACCGGTAAGACCGCCATTGCCGTGGACGCCATTCTGAACCAGCGTTCCAACTGGGAATCGGGCGACGTCGAAAAGCAGGTGCGTTGCATTTACGTGGCCATCGGCCAGAAGGCATCCACCATTGCTTCGGTGCGTCAGACCCTCGAGGACAACGGTGCCCTGGAGTACACCACGATCGTGGCTGCTCCGGCTTCCGAGTCCGCCGGTTTGAAGTACCTGGCCCCGTACGCGGGTTCCGCGATCGGTCAGCACTGGATGTACAACGGCAAGCACGTTCTGATCGTGTTCGACGACCTCTCCAAGCAGGCAGAGGCCTACCGTGCCGTGTCGCTGTTGCTGCGTCGTCCGCCGGGACGTGAAGCGTACCCGGGTGACGTGTTCTACCTGCACTCCCGTCTGCTGGAGCGTTGCGCCAAGCTCTCCGATGAGCTCGGTGCGGGTTCGATGACCGGCCTGCCGATCATCGAGACCAAGGCGAACGACGTTTCCGCGTTCATTCCGACCAACGTGATTTCGATTACCGACGGTCAGATCTTCCTGCAGTCGGACCTGTTCAACGCGAACCAGCGCCCCGCAGTGGACGTGGGTATTTCCGTGTCCCGCGTGGGTGGTGCCGCACAGGTCAAGGCCATGAAGAAGGTTTCCGGTACGTTGAAGCTGGATCTGGCGTCCTACCGCTCCATGCAGGCGTTCGCGATGTTTGCGTCCGACTTGGACGCGGCATCCCGCCAGCAGCTGACCCGCGGTGAGCGTCTGATGGAACTGCTCAAGCAGCCCCAGTACACGCCGTACCCCGTGGCGGACCAGGTCGTCTCCATCTGGGCCGGTACTACCGGTCAGCTGGACGACGTCGATGTCGCCAACGTGAACGACTTCGAGAAGGCCCTGATCGAACAGGTCCGTCGAACCACCAACGTGATGGACTCCATCGAATCCACGGGCAAGCTCGAGGACGACGCGATCGAGGCGCTGAAGACGGCTGTTGCCGAGGTCAAGCGCGACTTCCGCGGTTCGAAGCACGGTATTGAACCCGGTCACGAGGAGCATGACTCCCTCGAGACCGAGGATGTCAACCAGGAAAAGATCGTCAGGAAGTAACCGAGTCAGCGGTGTGCCGTTACCGGCACACCGCTACGGTGCCGAAAGGAAGTTTCATGGGAGCGCAGATTCGGGTCTACCGACAGAAGATCACGTCTACCTCGTCAATGAAGAAGATCTTCAAGGCGATGGAGATGATCGCGACTTCGCGCATCAACAAATCCCGTCAGAGCCTCGAAGCGGCGTACCCGTACGCCAATGCGCTGACCCGTGCGGTCTCCCAGATCGCGTCTCAGCACAACATTTCCCACCCGTTGACCTCGACCGTGGACGACGTTCGTCGTTCTGCGGTGGTGATCTTCACGTCCGACCGCGGTTTGGCCGGCTCCTACTCCTCCAACGTGCTCAAGCGCGCGGAGGGTTTGCTGGAGATGCTGAACTCGGAGGGCCGCGAGGTTCGGGTCTATCTGGTGGGTCGTAAAGCCAAGGCGTACTTCGATTTTCGTCGCCGCGATTACGACGAGTTCTGGACGGGCGACACCGACAACGCCAACCCCGAGCGTGCTGAGGAACTGACCGAGCGTCTGCTCGGCGACATCAGCGCAAGCTACGACGACGGTGGCGTGGACGAGATCCACCTGGTGTACACGGCGTTCAAGTCCATGGTGACTCAGGAGCCGCGCGTGCTCCGCCTGCTTCCTCTCGAGGTCGTTGACGCCAATGACCTCGGGGACGAAGTGTCCGAGGATTACCAGGATCTCGAGGAGACGAACAACAACTTCGAGTTCGAACCGAACCCGGAGGAGTTCCTCAACGAGATCCTGCCGCGCTACATCAAGTCTCGTATCTACTCGACCCTGTGCCACGCGGCCTCCAGCGAGCTGGCTTCCCGCCAGCGCGCCATGAAGGCCGCCGGCGACAACGCGGATGAGCTCATCAAGAAGTACACCCGTTTGATGAACAACGCCCGCCAGGCCGAGATCACCACCGAGCTGACCGAAATCGTCAGTGGCGCCGAAGCCCTCTGATCAGGGCTCAGCCACTACCCACCGCCGAAATGAAGTGAGAGAAATGACTGCCACTATCAATGAACAGGCCGCTCAGCCGGTCTCGGGCGGCGCGACCGGCCGAGTCGCCCGAGTGATCGGCCCTGTGGTCGACGTCGAGTTCCCTGAGAACCAGGTTCCCGGTGTCTACAACGCGTTGACCGCCGACTACGAGTTCAACGGTGAACCTCGCAAGATCACTTTCGAGGTCGCACAGCACCTGGGCGACAACATGGTTCGTGCCATCTCCCTGCAGCAGACCGACGGTCTGGTGCGCGGTACCCAGGTCAAGGACTCCGGCGCACCGATCTCCGTGCCCGTTGGCGACGTGGTCAAGGGCCACATCTTCAATGTGCTGGGTGACTCGCTGGATCTGCCCATCGAAGAGCTGGATGTCCAGGACCGTTGGCCCATTCACCGCAAGGCGCCGTCCTTCGCGGAGCTCGAGGGTTCCACGGAAATGATGGAAACCGGCATCAAGTCCATCGACCTTCTGACCCCCTACATCAAGGGCGGTAAGATTGGTCTGTTCGGTGGTGCCGGTGTGGGCAAGACCGTGCTGATCCAGGAAATGATCACCCGTGTGGCTCGTAACTTCGGCGGTACCTCCGTGTTCGCCGGTGTGGGTGAGCGTACCCGTGAGGGTAACGACCTGTGGGTCGAGATGGAAGAAGCCGGCGTGCTCAAGGACACCGCCTTGGTGTTCGGCCAGATGGATGAGCCGCCTGGAACTCGTTTGCGCGTGGCCCTGTCCGGGCTGACCATGGCGGAGTACTTCCGCGATGTTCAGAACCAGGACGTGCTGCTGTTCATCGACAACATCTTCCGTTTCACGCAGGCCGGCTCCGAGGTCTCGACCCTGCTGGGTCGTATCCCCTCTGCCGTGGGCTACCAGCCCACCCTGTCGGACGAGATGGGTGTGCTCCAGGAGCGCATTACCTCGACCCGTGGACACTCGATTACGTCGATGCAGGCCATTTACGTGCCCGCGGATGACTACACCGACCCGGCTCCGGCCACCACCTTCGCGCACTTGGACGCCACCACCGAGCTGTCCCGTGAAATCGCGTCGCGTGGTCTGTACCCGGCTATCGACCCGCTGTCCTCGACCTCCCGCATCCTGGACCCGCAGTACGTGGGTCAGGCCCACTACGACGTCGCAACGCGCGTCAAGGGCATCCTGCAGGAGAACAAGGAACTCCAGGACATCATTGCCATCCTGGGTGTCGAAGAACTCTCCGAAGAGCAGAAGGTCGTGGTGTCCCGCGCCCGTCGCATCGAGCAGTTCCTGTCCCAGAACACCTACACCGCTAAGCAGTTCACCGGTGTGGAAGGCTCCACGGTTCCCCTCGAGGAGACCATTGAAGCCTTCGGCAAGATCTGTGACGGCGAGCTGGACCACGTTCCGGAACAGGCGTTCTACAACGTGGGTGGCCTCGATGACGTCATGCAGCGCTGGGACGAGATCAAGTCCCAGACCGGCGAGAAGTAATCATGGCTGAGCTCATCGTTGAGGTCGTTGCCCTGGACCGCAAGATCTGGGCAGGTACCGCGAAGATGGTTCGTGTTCGCACCACGGAGGGTGACATTGGCATCCTCCCCGGGCACGAGTCCGTTGCGGGACTGCTCAAGCCGGGCGAGTTCGCTGTCGAGCGCGTGGACGGCGGCCGTCTGAGCGGTCACATTGATTCGGGATTCATCTCGGTCGACAGCAATCGCGTGACGGTTGTCGCGGACGAGGTCAATTTCGACGGACAGTCCGAGTCCGAGTAGTTAGTTCGTAGCTAGAACCGTGCATCGTGGCCCCCGTACCTTTTGGGTACGGGGGCTCGTGCAGTCTTTGAGCGTGGTCTCGACCGCGTGATCTGGAGGACCCATGGAAGAGAAGATCGAGGTTCACGGACCCACCAAGGTGTCCGGCGTGCTCCCGGTATCGGGGGCCAAGAACAGTGTGCTCAAGTTGATGGCTGCTACCTTGCTGGCATCGGGGGAGTCGACCATCACGAACGTCCCTGAAATCCAGGACGTCACCATCATGGCGGAGCTGTTGCGACGGTTGGGGTGCACGGTTCGTTATGATCCCGCACAGCAGACCGTGGATATCGATGTTCCCGAGGTCCTAGGACACCAGGCTGATTACGATCTGGTTCGTGCGATGCGCGCCTCCATCTCCGTCTTGGGTCCATTGGTCGCGCGCTGTCACCGCGCGGAAGTCGCCCTTCCGGGCGGCGACGCCATTGGCTCACGCGGGCTCGACATGCACCGCGCCGGGCTCGAGGCCATGGGCGCGAAACTGAGCATCGAGAAGGGCTTCCTGCGAGCCTCCGTAGCGGACAACCTGCACGGCACCACCTATCACCTGGACTACCCGTCGGTGGGTGCCACGGAGAACCTGATGATGGCCGCCGCACTGGCGGACGGTGTCACCGTGCTGGAGAACGCAGCACGGGAACCGGAGATCGTGGACATCGGTCGCATGATGCAGGCCATGGGTGCCCACATCGACGGACTGGGTACCAGCACCATCACGATCGAGGGCGCCCACAAGTTGCATCCGGTGACCCACCGCACCGTTCCGGACCGCATCGTGGCCGGCACGTGGGCCTTCGCTGCTGCCGTTACGGGTGGCCGGGTCGAGATCGTAGGTGCCGAGCCGGCGCACCTGACGATGGTTTTGGAAAAGCTGCGCGGTGCTGGCTGCACCATCGACACGTCGCAGGGACGTTTCATCGTTCAGGGCCCCGAACGTCCCACGGCGATCAACGTGTCCACACTGCCTTATCCCGGGTTCCCCACGGATCTGCAGCCCTTCGTCGTTGCCCTGAACGCCGTGGCGGAGGGCTCGGGTATGGTCACGGAAAACGTCTTCGAGGCCCGCTGGGGCTTCACCGCAGAGTTGGAACGGCTGGGTGCCCGGGTCCGATTGGACGGCCACCACGCCCGCGTGGACGGGCTTCCGGCGGAACAGTTGTCCGGCGCTCCGGTCGAGGCCAAGGACATTCGCGCGGGCGCCGCCCTGGCGATCGTCGGGATGGCCGCCACTGGTGTCACGGAAGTCTCCGGCGTGGAACACATCGATCGTGGCTACGAGCACTTCGTGGACCGACTCTCCAACGCTGGAGCCAAGGTTCAGCGGCGCATTGTGGGCGGTCTGTTCTAAATAACCCGCTGGAGTCTCAGTAGTGCTCGATCGGGGACCTGAGCTACACGCGCCCCGGCCCCGTGAGCCCGAGAGCGAGAGCCTGCGTTCTCCGCTTCTAACCCGGCCTTGCGCCCGGTGGTCGAAGCCGACAAACACAAAACCCCGCATCCACCTGGATGCGGGGTTTTGTTCGGGGTGAAACTATCAGATGACAGTCACGCCGGTAGCCTGGGGGCCCTTCTGGCCCTGACCGATTTCGAACTCGACGCGCTGGTTCTCTTCGAGAGTGCGGAATCCACCGGTCTGGATTTCGCTGTAGTGAACGAAAACGTCACCCTCAGCGTCGTCCGGGGTAATGAAGCCGAAGCCTTTTTCTGCGTTGAACCACTTAACGGTGCCCTGAGCCATAATGGGGCGCTCCTTCTGGAGTAAATAAATTCGTGTACTTGTTGTTGTACACCTGAACAGGTACCGCGAGAAGGCTGTGGATGCGGCTCACTAGATGTTGCGCCACAGCGCCAGTCAGAACTTCACGCTCGCTACCATTCCTGCGAGCATGTAAAACATGAAGCGAAGAACGGTACTAGCTTCACACACCCGGCGAGCAAGGTCAACAGCAGTCAGTCTGCTGATCACAAAAGTCGCTGGCCATTCACAGGTTGTTTACCTACCCACCGGTAACCATCGTGCCTAGAAGAGCCGCGATTGGGTGTCCACGTTGCCGCGCATTTCCTCGTAGTCCAAGGTCACACATTCAATGCCCCGGTCGTGAGCCAGGGTGCGGGCCTGCGGTTTGATCTGTTGGGCAGCGAAGACACCGCGCACCGGACGCAGCAGGGGATCGCGGTTGAGCAGTTCGAGATAGCGGGTGAGTTGCTCCACGCCGTCGATGTCGCCGCGGCGTTTGAGCTCCACCGCCACGCTGGCGCCGGAACCGTCGCGGGCGAGGATGTCCACCGGCCCGATGGCCGTGGGATACTCCCGGCGCACCAGGGAGAAATCGTCGCCGAGCAGTGTGATTTGTTCGGCCAGCAATCGCTGCAGATCGGCCTCCACGCCGTCCTTGATGAGACCGGGATCAACCCCCAGGTCGTGGCCGATGTCATCGTGGATCTCGTAGATGTCGATCAGCAGGCGGTCGTCGGACTTGGCCGCCTGCACGATCCAGGATTCGCGCACACCCTCCTCGATCTGCTCGGGCGTCGGCTCGCCCACGTGCAGTTTGGCGGGCGGGCTCATCCAGTTCAACGGCTTGTAGGAACCGCCGTCGGAATGCACCAGCACGGACCCGTCCGCCTTGAGCATGAGCAGGCGTCGGGCCAGGGGTAGGAGGGCGTTGAGGCGGCCTTCGTACCGCACGGAACAGTCAGCTATTACCAATCGCACCGGGCAAGCCTATCGCCCCGGGGACCGCGGCGCGCACCCGGGTGCGTACGACGTCGCTCGGCCGCTGTCATGGGGTTTCGCGCCGCACATGCCAAGCCGGTGCACTGGAGGCACTGAGGCTGTGGTGTGGGTGATCGGCGCATGAGGTGGGGCTACCCCGGGACCGGGCCGAGCGGCGTCGTCGGCGTGGGGTCGCTAGCGCGCGTCCTGGCGTGGGACGAAGACTTCCCGAACCAGGAGGAGGCCGGCGGCGGCCGTGGGGATGGCGATGACCGCGCCCAGGATTCCCCACAGGGCACCGCCTGCGGCCACGGCGATCACGGCCACTGCACCCGGGACCGCCACGGCGCGTTTCATGATGCGGGGCGAGACGAAGTACGCCTCGATCTGCAGGTAGGCGAAATAGCACAGGGCGAACGGAAGCACCGTGTCCCAGCCGCCCAGGATGGCGAAGAGGGTAACCAGGATACCCGCGAGCACCCCACCCACCAGGGGGATGAACGCGAGCACCGCAACGAACAGCACGAGCAGCGTGGCGTAAGGGACACCCGTGACCGTCATCAGGATGAAGGCCACGGAGGCGTTGATGACGGCGACGCACGCCTGGCCGACCACGTAGTTGCCCACGCCATTGATCATTTGGTCACCGAGCCGCTGGACCCGCGCGCGGCGGCTGGCCGGCGCCAACCGGTAGCCCCAGGCCTTGGCCATGGGAAGGGAGAAGAGGAAGTACAAGGACAGGGCCATCACGATGATCGTCCCCGTGACCGCGTTGATCACCACACCACCCACGCTCACGACCGAGCCGAACATACCGCCCAGCAGATCTTGGTTGGTGGAGAGCTGGGTCTGCCACGAGGCCAC
>CAACXA010000195.1_pt1 | contig 35737 bp, 31 predicted proteins | sample 2275811 | NCBI WGS metagenome assembly CAACXA01 (sample SAMEA5312478, study PRJEB27640) | indoor metagenome | biome: indoor environment; feature: uncontrolled; material: tiles wood | place: Germany | collected 2014-07-07 | reverse complement strand
GCCAAGGGTCGAGGTAGTCCGCGGGCTTCGAGCCAGCGCACAATGGGATCCAACCCCAGCGCAATGAAGGCCGCGGTGACCACCCAACCGGCCAGACTGCCCACGTTGGTCAGAACATAGAAACCGAGCAGGGCGATTCCGACGCCCAGGGTCAGGAAGAAACCGGTCTGAACCGGATGGCCTCCGGCGAACAGTCCTTTGTCCCACGGGGCGCGGCGAGGTGCCGGGGCGGCACCGGGAGTGATACCCGGTTCCGGGGGCACATCGAATCGATGGCGCGACGGACGGAATCTTTGGGAAGACCTCTCCGGCGGCAAAGGTGGTGTGGTCACGCCGGAAGCGTACAACGCACGCCTGTATTGGGGCAGTCGTGGCGCGCGTGGCGATAATGGCTGTAGTGAACGCAGAACGCGGTCCGACAACGACTCATTCGAGTCGATGGGCCCGGACACGCGAGGACGAGACTCCGAAGGAGATCGAGCATGAGTGAATTCCCGCAGCAATCAGGCCAGCAGCGCCAGCCCGAGGCGCAGGAGCAAGCCGTGCCGGCGTCCGTGCGCGGAGCCATGGATCTCGGCACCATGCAGACCGGGGGAGCGGCAGGCCCCGGGGCGGCGCCGTCGGCCGGTGGTGGCGAGGGTGCCAGCTACCGCGTGAGCATCACCGCGCAGGATTTTCAGAAGTACGCCGAGCAGTCGGCGACCGTGCCCGTGGTTGTGGCCCTGTACGCGCCGCAGAGCCCCGAATCCGAGACCTTCGCGGAAACCCTGGCGCAGCTGGTGGACAGCTACCAGGGCAAGTTGTTGCTGGGCACCGTGGACGCGTCCAAGGAACAACAGGTCGCGCAGGTGTTCCAGGCCCAGACCGTTCCCACGGTCGTGGCCATGCTGGGCGGTCAGGCCGTGCCCCTCGTGAATTCGACTGTTCCCGCGGAGCAGATGCGGCAGCTCTTCGACGAGTTGCTCACATTGGCCGCGCAGAACGGGGTGACCGGAACCGCCGAACCCACCGCTGCCGCGGCACCCAAGCAGTTGCCTCCGCTGCACCAGGAAGCCCTCGACAAGCTCGAAGCCGGCGATCTGGACGGCGCGGAGGCAAGCTACAACCAGGCTCTGGCCGAGAACCCGGGCGACAAGGATGCCAAACTGGCCCTGGCCCAGGTGCACCTGCTCCAGCGCGTCAGCGCCATGGACGCCAACGCCGTACGACAGGCTGCGGCCGACGACCAGCAGAACATCCAAGCGGCGCTGGACGTGGCCGATCTGGACGTGTCCGGTGGCCACGTGGAGGATGCGTTCCGTCGCTTGTTGCAGCTGGTACGGACGACCTTCGGCGATGACAAGGACACCGTGCGTGAACGCCTGGTGGAACTGTTCGACGTGGTCGGTTCCGAGGACCCGCGCGTCACGACCGCTCGTGGGCAGCTGATGCGGGCGTTGTTCTAAGCTCAGCCGCGACGACCTGAGTGCCATCAGGGTGATCGCCAGAACGAGGGCCTGTACTTAGGTACGGGCCCTCGTTCTCTTTCGAAAAGATGTACGGGAGCGCGACCCGGGTGGGCTTCTGTCACGCCACGGGATGACACGGCAGGCCTCGAAATCACACCGGCGGGGGATGTGTGTCACACGAGTGGTTCATAGGCTGGAGGCATGAGCATCCACGCGCACAGTTCCAGGCCCGCGGAGCAACCTCCGCAACCACTCGCACCGAACCCAGCACTTCTGATCCAAGAGCTGACCAAGGTGTACGGCCACCCCGGCCCCGGGGCGCGGCCGGCTGCGGATCGGGTCAATCTCCACGTTCCTCGTGGTTCGTTCTACGGGCTCGTAGGACGTAACGGCGCGGGTAAGACCACCACACTGTCCATGGCCACCGGCCTCTTGCGGCCCACCGCAGGCAAGGTCTGGGTGGGAGGCGGCAGCCAGGACCAACCCGTAGCTGTCTGGGCGGACTCCGTCGCCGCCAAGCGGCGCATGGGTGTGCTGCCGGACGGAACCCACTTGTTTGACCGACTGACCGGTCGCCAGCTCGTGACCTACTCGGGCCTGCTGCGTGGTATGGATCGCGAACTGGTCAAGGATCGCACGGAGGATCTCATCCGCGCGATGGATCTTCAGGACGCCGCGGGCAAGCAGGTCCAGGACTACTCGGCCGGTATGACCAAGAAGATCGCGCTCGCGGCGGCCATGATTCACGCACCGGCATTGCTCGTGCTGGACGAACCCTTCGAATCGGTGGACCCGGTCTCCGCCGCCAATATCCGTGCCATCCTGCATCAGTACACCCAGGCCGGCGGCACCGTGGTGGTATCGAGTCACGTGATGGACCTGGTCCAGCGCATGTGTGATCACGTGGCGGTCATGGACAACGGTCGGGTCCTCGCGCAGGGCACGGTCGATGAAGTACGCGGTGAGATGTCCCTCGAGGATCGCTTCGTCGATCTCGTGGGCGGCCGCACGGACGCGGGGGAGGGCCTGTCATGGCTTCGACCCGAGTGAATTCACCAGAAACCACCGAGAACTCATGCGCTCCCTGGGCGGACCCGTCCTCGCAGGGCACGGTTGATGTAGCCCCCGAGTCACTGCGACCCACCGGCCCCTCCGGTCCGTCGACGCACGCGCGTTCCATTGGTCCGCTCACCGAGGGCCTGCGCCTGGCAGCGCTGAAATGGCACCTGCTGATCAACACCCTCACGCGCAGCACATGGATCCTGGTCGGCACCATTCTGGGCGCCCTGTACATGCTGTTCATCGTGGGATCATTCGGCTCTGGACTGTTCATGGTGGCCAACGAGTCGCCGGAAGTGATCCGCACCGTGGCCGTCTTCTTCGGCACGGTGTTGCTCCTGGGATGGTGGATCATCCCTGTTGTGAGTTCCAAGGCGGATTCCAGCCTGGATCCGTCGCGACTGGCGCTGTTCCCGCTGCGTATTTCCGGGATCCAGATCGGACAGATCCTGGGGGCCGTGATCGGTATCCCGGGTATTGCAACGCTCCTGATCACGGCGGCGTGGATTACCTCGTGGCGGGCATCGGGTCTTGCCCTGGCCGTCGCTCTTCCGTGCGCACTACTGGGGTTGTTGTTGGCGTTCACCGGGTCCCGGGCCGTCACCGCCCTGTCCGCAAACTTCAACAAGCAGCGCCGCGCCGGTGAAATCATCTCGATCGTCCTGCTGGGCCTCGTGGTGTTGTTGGGTCCGTTGTTCGCGCTGATCGGTCGCGGTATCGACCAGGTGTGGGAACAGCTCCCGACCTGGGCAGGGTACCTCGCCTGGACGCCCTTGGGTGCCGCGTGGGCCATTCCCGCCGACGTCGCTGACGGCCAGTGGGTCACGGCGCTCGCACGATTGGCCATCTCCTTGGCCACGCTCGTGCTGCTCGCTGTCGTCTGGCGGGTTGCTCTGCGCCGCGCGCTGTCGGATGCCACCGGCGACGCCGCCCGGTCCGGTTCCAAGTCGGTGTCCGGGGTGGGCCTGTTCGGCCGACTGCCCGCCACTGGATGGGGCGCCGTGATGGCTCGTTGCCTGACCTACTGGTTCAAGGACCCCCGATACTCGGCCACGTTGTTGATCCTTCCGGCCATGGCCGCGGCCTTCTGGTTCATCAGCGGGGATGGAACCGGACCCATCTGGGCACTGGCGTGTTTCGTCGCGCTGCTCATGGCGTACTCGATTTCCGCGGATGTGGGCTATGACAACACCGCCTTCACATTGCATCTCCTGGCACCGGTCAAGGGAAGCGACGATCGCCTGGGCAGGGCGCTGGCCATGTTCTGCATCGCCGTGCCGTTCCTAATCGCGATGCTGGCGCTGACCATGATCCGCACGGGCGGCTGGGCCTACCTACCCGGCATGATCGGCATTTGTGCCGCCCTGCTGTTGGCCGGCGCCGGGGTGGTGTCGGTCATGTCCGCCCGGTACACGTACCCCGTGCCACCCCCGGGTGCTTCCCCGATGAAGACCCCGCAGGGTTACACGTTGCTCAACGTGATCATTCAGTTTGTCATCCTGGCAGCCGTGGCGCTCATGGCGCTTCCCCCGGTGATCCTGGTGATCGTCCAGGTGGTGTCCGGCGAGGCCATGTGGGGCTGGCTCGCGTTGGCCGTGGGCATCGTGGAAGGCCTGGGGATCTTCTGGCTGGGCATCGTGCTCGGCGGCAAGTGGCTGGACCGCCGCGGTCCGGAGCTGCTGCAGGAGGTGGCGCAGTACCGGTAGCGAGGCTGATGGTCGGATTGCTCACACCGGCCCTTTCGCACCGTGCTTCCGTAACCTGCCTCCAAGGCGCCGTTCCCTAACGGTCGCCGGGCAAACAGCACCCGCAACGCCTCAGCGTCCAGAGTTCTTTCAGAGCCTGGGCGCTGAGTCGTGTCCGGACCCGGGGGTAGACTGTCGGCCATGGAGAACACCGCAGCATCGATGAGCACTGGCACCACCGTTGAGCACCGCTCCACGGTGACCAACGGCCTGTTCGGCCGCAAGCCGGACACCGTGGGAGGCACCTCCACCATTGAGCGCGAGGACACGCGTCAGCTGCAGGAACCCGGCGATCACGAACGGTTCTCCCACTACGTGCGCAAAGAAAAGATCATGGAATCTGCGCTGTCCGGTGAACCCGTGATCGCCCTGTGCGGCAAGGTGTGGTTGCCCGGTCGCGATCCCCAGAAGTTCCCCGTCTGCCCCGCGTGCAAGGAGATTTATCAGGGTCTCCGCCCGGGCAAGGACGACTCGGACAACAACAACTAAGCACCAAGAGCACTCAGCATTAATCACAGAATTCGTCGCGCGGGCCCATCGGTCGCGTGACCGGCGGCGCCCGCGCTCGCGGGCGCCTTGCGCTGTGCGGGACCACGCGGCGTCGTCGCGCCCGGAGAACCGCGCGGTACGTACGCGGAGAGGACGAGCACTACGTGTCTGAAGGCGATCAACTAGACCTGTTCGGAGCGGCGGCGGACCTGCCGCCGGCGTACCCGGATCGCGCGGCGTGGGGTACGGCGCCCAAGCTGCGTGCGTGGCAGGCGGAGGCCATCCGACGCTACGAGGAAGCCCAGCCGCGAGATTTCATGGCGGTTGCAACGCCGGGAGCCGGTAAGACGACCTTCGCGTTGACGGTGGCCAAGAAACTCCACGATTCGGGCAAGATCCAGCGCATCACCGTGGTCACCCCCACCGAGCACCTCAAGCGCCAGTGGGCCGACGCCGCCGCGCGCGTGGGACTCGCACTGGACCCCAATTTCAAGAACGCGGATGGCAGCCACGGCTCCGCCTACATGGGGGCCGCCGTGACCTACGCGCAGGTGGCCAACAAACCCCTGTTGCATCGGGCGCGCACCGAGGCCGGGCGCACCCTGGTGATCATGGACGAGATTCACCACGCCGGCGACGCCCTGTCCTGGGGCGACGGTCTGCGCGAAGCGTTCGAACCCGCCGCGCGTCGTCTGGCGCTGACCGGTACCCCGTTCCGTTCCGACACCTCGCCCATCCCGTTCGTGACCTATGCGGAGGACCGGGAAGGAATCCGCCGTTCCACCGCTGATTACACCTACGGCTACGGGGACGCGCTCAAGGACCACGTGGTGCGCCCGGTGATTTTCATGGCGTACTCGGGGCAAATGCGCTGGCGCACCTCCGCCGGTGAGGAAATGGCCGCCCAGCTGGGGGAGGGGTTCACCAAGGACATCACCTCGCAGGCGTGGCGCACAGCGCTGGATCCCAACGGACACTGGATCCCGTCCGTCCTGCAGGCCGCGGATCAACGGTTGACCCAGGTCCGCCGCACGGTACCGGATGCCGGTGGGCTGGTGATCGCGACCGACCACGAGGACGCCAAGGCGTACGCCGAGCAGCTCACCCTCATCACCGGCCGGCGGCCCACCGTGGTGCTCTCCGACGACAAGACCGCGTCGAACAAGATCGACGAGTTCTCGGAATCGGAAGAGCGGTGGATGGTGGCCGTGCGCATGGTGTCCGAGGGCGTGGACGTCCCTCGGTTGGCGGTGGGCGTGTACGCGACGTCGACCTCCACGCCGCTGTTCTTCGCGCAGGCCGTTGGCCGTTTCGTGCGCGCGCGAAAACGCGGCGAGACGGCGTCCGTGTTCCTGCCCTCGGTACCCGCGCTGATGGGGCTCGCCAACTCCATGGAGGAGGAACGCGACCACGCGCTCGACAAACCCAAGAACATGCCGGGCGTGGTCGATTTCGACCAACCCATGGAGAGCGGCTGGGATGACGACCTGCTCGAGGAGGCCAACCGCGAGGAGAAGGCCTCCGGTGCGCTCGCACAAGGCAACTTCGAGGCCCTGGATTCCGATGCTTCGTTCCACGGCGTACTCTTCGACGGCGGCGCGTTCGGTGGCGGGGTGGCCGTTGGCTCCGAGGAGGAGGCCGATTTCCTGGGCATCCCGGGACTGCTCGACGCCGAGCAGGTCTCCACTCTGCTGCGCGAACGGCAGACCCGACATGCCCAGCGGCGCTCCGGCGACGCACCGGCGGAACCGCCCGCGCCCGCGGTGCCGGATCACCGTCGACTGAAAGAACTGCGATCCCAACTGTCCAAGAACGTGTCCGCGTGGTCCGCGCGCACCGGAACTCCGCACGGCATCATCCACAATCAATTGCGTGAGAAGTGCGGTGGCCCGGCGGTCGCTCAGGCGAGCGAGGATCAAATCACAGCACGGTTAGCCCTGCTGCAACGGTGGTTCATCGGGCGGAAGTAGTTGTCCCGGTGACGCTCTCGGGCACCCAATGGACCGACCACGACAATGGCTCCGAACCTGATGGTTCGGAGCCATTGTCCTGTGGTCACCGGGGGCCTAATGCTTCAGGCTCAGTGCGGGTCAGGGCACCTCAGTCGAGGTCCTCGACCACCGCGACACCGGCGTCCGCGAGTTCCGCGGTGGCGCCCTCGCCGGACTCCTTGGCCACGGGAGCGGTCAGCGGGAGCAACACCCGGGTCTCGTAGCCGGCGTCCACGGCGTCCTTCGCTGTGGCCTGCACGCAGTAGTCGAGGGCGAGCCCCACGACGTCCACGGCTTCGATGTCGTGCTCCTGAAGCCAGTCGTCCAGGCTGATCCGTTCCTCATCGGCGTCCTCGGGGTCCTCACCCATGGGGACGTCCACGTCCGGTGCGGACAGGCCTTCGAAACCGGAGTAGGCGGCGTCGTAGGCGCCCTTGCGGAAGAATTCCGTGACGTAGTCGGTGTCGAAGTTCGAGTGGGTCTCGGCTCCTTCGGTCTCGGCCACGCAGTGCACCGGCCAGCTGGACACGAAGTCCGGGTCGTCACTGAAATGAGATCCCGGATCGATGTGCCAGTCCTGCGTCGCGGCGACCACCTGGTAATCGGTGTGGTGGTCCTCCAGGAATTCCGAGATCTGTGCGGCGACCGCGGCGCCGCCGGTCACGGCCAGGCTGCCGCCCTCACAGAAGTCGTTCTGAACGTCAACGATGATGAGTGCTGTGCGCACGGGTGCCTCCTTGATCAGTGTGCGGTTCCGGGTTCGATGACCGTGGGGATCACAGGTTCGCCCTCGGACAGCCGGCGGGCGGCGCGGGGCAGCTCGGCCACGGATTGTGCGTGGCGCTCGCGGGCACGTTCCACGGCCTGGGCACCCACGTAGCCGTCGCGTAGTTCACCGCCGGTCACGTAGTCGACCAGCAGCTCGCGGTCGTCGCCGTCATCGGTGGGTTCGTGGGAAATCCCCACGATTTCCTGGGTGGCCACGCCCGCATCATTACGACGGCGCAGCGCAAACTTCTCGCCGCCCACCGAGGCCTTGCCCGACGACGCCTTGGCCACGGGTTCCATGGTTCCCGAGGTTCCCTCGCGAGCCACGAGCTTGTAGACCATGGACGACGTGGGGGCACCGGAGCCTGTGACCAGGCGCGTTCCCACGCCGTAGGAATCCACGGGGGCCGCACGCAACGCGGCGATCGCGTATTCATCCAGGTCACTCGTCACGGTGATCTTGGTGTTCGTGTTACCGAGCATGTCCAACAGGGAACGCACTGCGGAGGCCTGGGTGACCAGATCTCCGGAATCCAGGCGAACGCCACCCAGATCCGGGCCGGCGATGTCCACCGCCAGCCTCACGGCGTTCTCCACGTCATAGGTGTCCACGAGCAGGGTGGTGCCGACACCCAGCGCATCGATCTGTGCGCGGAAGGCTTGTTCTTCCGTGTCGTGCAACAGCGTGAACGAGTGGGCCGCGGTGCCCACGGTCTTCACTCCGTAGCGATAACCGGCTTCCAGATTGGAGGTCGAGGCGAACCCTGCAATGACGGCCGCGCGAGCTGCTGCCACGGCGGCTTCTTCGTGCGCACGGCGGGATCCCATTTCGATGCACGGACGATCACCGGCCGCACCGATCATGCGGGATGCTGCGGACGCCACGGCGGAATCGAAATTGAGCACGGAGAGAATGTAGGTCTCGAGAACACAGGCCTCTGCAAAGGAGGATTCGACCGTCAGCAGCGGTGAATGAGGGAAGTACACCTCACCCTCCGCGTAACCGCGGATCTGACCGGTGAAGCGGAAATTCTCGAGGTACTCGATGGTCTTCTGATCCACCACGTTGGTGTCCCGCAAGAACCGCAACTGATCCTCGGAGAAACGGAACTTCTCGAGCCCTTCCAACACTCGACCCACCCCGGCGAACACACCGTAACGGCGGCCATTGGGAAGGCGGCGGGCAAACACCTCGAACACGCTGCGTCGCGAGGCCGTACCCGCTCGCAATGCGGCCTGGAGCATGGTGAGCTCGTAGTGGTCCGTCATGAGGGAGGTCGGACTGGGTTCCCATGGGTAGCTGCGCTCATTCACGCTCCCAGCCTAATGGGATCGGCTCACTGCGCACATCCGCGGCTGACGGATACGATGGGCACACCATGATTTTCACTCCCTTATATGAGCGTGCCCGGTGCGCGCCCGTCCTCATGAGTGCGGCTCCCGCCGAGACTCCGGTACTGACGGAAAACCCCGAGACTCACACGATGCTCAACGTTCCGTGGAATGTGGTGGTGTGGGACGACCCCGTCAATCTCATGAGCTACGTGGTGTACGTGTTCCGCTCCTACTTCGGTTATTCGGATGGGAAGGCACGCAAGCTCATGCTTGAGGTCCATCACAACGGGCGCTCGATCGTGGCGTCCGGAACACTCGAGGAAGCAGAGACCCACGTGAGTGCCCTGCACGGATACGGCCTGTGGGCCACGTACGAACGGGCGGATCACAACTGATGGCACACGGATTCAAGAAGACCCGCAAGGGCATCGTCGGGCGTTTCGAGGCACCGGAAGTGCAATTGCTCCAGAAGCTCTTCTCGGACGTGGCTGAAACCCTTCAACCTGAGGCCCGACCCGACGAGGATCCACTGGCCGCCATGGTCGGCATTGATCAAGACGTCAGCGAACCCACCGACCCGGCCCTGAAGAGGTTGCTGCCGGCGGCGTCGTCGGACCCCGAACAAGCCGAAGAGTTCCGCCGACTCACCGACCGGTCACTACGCGAAGCGAAGATCGGGGCCCTGAAGGCGTCGTCGTTGGCGCTGGAATCGGACCCCGTGACCCTGACCGTGGAACAGGCTCAGGATTTCGCGCGCTCGCTCAACGACATCCGGCTGGTGTTGGCTTCCCGCTTGGACATCACGACCTCGGAGGACGCCGAGCGGATCGGCGAGCAGGTCGATTTCGGGGAAGTGGAGGACATCCACGACTACATGGCGGTCGTCTACAACTTTGTGTCCTGGCTGCAGGAGTCGCTCATGAATGCGTTGCTCAAGACGCTCTGACGGCACCCGGATGAACTCCGCGACACTGTGAGATGTCTCGCATGTGTTGCACTGTGCGACGTCACGAACCGTAGTTTCCGTTACCTTGGACGGGCACATTGTGCCGATTTTCTCAGTTTCTCGCGGTACTGGTGCTGGATCCGGTGACGACTGTGTCGCGGAGTGTGTCCACCTGTCGGCGGCTCGGATAGGGAAAATCGGCGCGGACCATTACTGTCTTTCGATATGCAGGATGAGCACGTGAACACTTCAGGCCCCAATCCGAACTCGCCCATTGGCGTGTTCGATTCCGGCGTGGGTGGACTGACCGTTGCTCGTTCGATCATCGACCAGTTGCCCCACGAGGAAATCCTGTACGTGGGGGACACCGCGCACGGGCCGTACGGTCCACTGCCCATTGCCCGGGTTCGTTCCTTGGCCATGGACATCATGGACGACCTGGTCGATTCCGGCGTCAAGCTCCTGGTGATTGCGTGTAACACCGCCTCCGCCGCGGTGCTGCGCGATGCCCGCGAGCGATACACCCGGGCCTACAACATTCCCGTGGTCGAGGTGATCCAGCCGGCCGTTCGGCGCGCAGTGGCGACCACCCGCAACGGGAAGATCGGTGTCATCGGCACGGAAGCCACCGTGGGATCTCGTGCTTACGACGACACGTTCGCCGCAGCGCCTCACCTGAAGGTCACCTCCGTGGCATGCCCCGAGTTCGTCGACTACGTCGAGCGCGGGGTGACCACGGGGCCCGAGCTGCTACGCGCTGCGCAGGGTTATCTGGAACCCCTCAAGGAAGCCGGCGTGGACACGCTGGTTCTTGGGTGCACCCACTATCCGCTCCTGACCGCGGTGATCTCCTACGTCATGGGTGACAGCGTGAATTTGGTGTCCTCCGCTGAGGAAACGGCGCGCGATGTTTACCGTGCGCTGATGGACAACGACCTGGAACGCGACGTCAACCTCACCCCGCACCACGAGTTCCTGGCCACGGGTGATCCCGAAAGCTTTGAAGTCCTTGCCCGCCGGTTCCTCGGACCCGAGGTGCTGCGCGTCCGTCATACGTCCTCGGTGGCCGAACAGTACCCAACGGGTTCTTTGGCCATGATCCATCCGGCTCAGCGTTGAGTCGGTACCACGAAAGGCATCCCCAGTCATGATGTTGACCGTCATTGGGAACACCGGCAGCTTCCCGGGTCCCAACTCTCCTGCGTCGTGCTATTTGTTGACGGGCGAGGATCACGAGGGCCGTACCTGGCGCGTGATTCTGGATATGGGTAATGGCTCCTTGGGCGTATTGCAGCGCCAGATCGCGCTGGAAGACATCGACGCCGTGATGATCACTCACCTTCACCCCGATCACTGCGTGGATCTGGCGGGCCTGCACGTGGCGGTCAAGTGGGACCCTCGTGGCTGGAACTCCGGACGCGTTCCGCTCTACGGGCCGTCAGGATTGCACGACTATCTCAATCGGTCGCATGCAATGCCCGACGGCCACAGCATGGACACGGAGTTCGTGTTCAACGTGTGGCAGGAACGTCAGGCGGTCACCGTGGGCCCGTTCACGGTCACCCCGTTCCAAGTTGAGCACCCGTGCCCCGAGCCCTACGCGCTGCGCGTGGAATTCGACGGGCCCATGGGGTCTTCGGTTTTAACCTATTCCGGTGACACCGATGCGTGCGACGGGTTGGTGGATGCCGCACGTGACGCGGACCTGTTCCTGTGTGAAGCCGCCTACGAGGAGGGCCGTGAGGACCACCTCCGAGGGATCCACCTCACGGGTTACCGCGCGGGTCAGGCGGCAGCCCAGGCCCAAGTGCATCAGCTGCTGCTGACTCATTTGCCGGTGTGGAATTCACCCACCAGGACTCGCCAGGAAGGGATTGCCGCGTTCAGCGGACCGGTCGGTATTGCGGAACCGGGGTACACCTACAAGGTGGTTCCGGCGAATGTCACCATTTCGGGCGCGTTGGCAAGGCCTGCAACAGCGGACTAGGCTGGCGATATGACTTCGCCTACCGATCCGTCACAAGAAAATTTCACACTGGTCGGAGAGCGATCCACCCCTGATACGGCCGTGGCCGATTCGGCTGCCGCGAACGTCGTGCGTTCCGACGGTCGCGCCGTGGACGAGCTGCGGCCCATCACCATCACTCGTGGCTGGTCCGATCAGGCCGAAGGCTCGGCCCTCATCGAATTCGGCGGCACCCGCGTGCTGTGCACCGCGTCCCTGACCGAAGGCGTTCCGCGCTGGCTCAAGGGCGAAGGTCGCGGCTGGGTCACGGCCGAGTACGCCATGTTGCCGCGCGCCACCTCTACTCGTTCGGCCCGCGAGTCCGTCAAGGGCAAGATCGGTGGCCGCACCCACGAGATCTCTCGACTGATCGGCCGCGCGCTGCGTTCCATCATCGACCTCAAGGCCCTCGGCGAGAACACCGTGGTTCTGGACTGCGACGTGCTCCAAGCAGACGGCGGAACCCGTACTGCCGCGATCACCGGAGCATACGTAGCTCTGGCCGAAGCGATTTCTTGGGCCCACGCCAACGGCGTGATCAAGCCCAACGTCAAGCCCCTGGTGGACACCGTCTCCGCGGTCTCCGTGGGCATTATCGACGGCGTTCCCATGTTGGACCTGCCCTACGTTGAGGACGTCCGAGCGGAGACCGACATGAACGTGGTGGTCACCGGCTCCGGAGACTTCGTCGAGGTGCAGGGAACTGCGGAGGGCGCGCCCTTCAATCGACAAGAATTGGACGTCCTGCTGGACCTGGCGGTCGCGGGATGTGCGCAGCTGGCCACCATTCAGCAGGAAACGCTGGAGGCGGGCCGTGGACACTGACCCGGAACCGGCCAGGATAGTCCTGGCCTCCAAGAACCAGAGCAAGGTTCGCGAGCTCCAAGCCATGGTCGCCGCGGCCGTGCCTGATCTCGACGCCGCCACGGCAGTGGTCGACGCGCGCGCTGCTGGGCTGAGCGACGTCGTCGAGGACGGCGTGAGTTTCGCCGAAAACGCGCTGCTCAAGGCACGCGCCGCCGCCCGCGAATCGGGACTTGTTGCGCTCGCGGACGATTCCGGGCTGGCCGTGGACGTCATGGGAGGTGCCCCGGGAATCTTCTCGGCGCGTTGGTCCGGCCGCCACGGTGATGACACGGCCAACCTGAATTTGCTCCTGGCACAACTGGGAGATGTTCCCGATGACCACCGAAGCGCACAGTTCGTGTGCGCCGCCGCCGTGGTGACCCCCGGCGGAGCGGAACACGTGGTGTTGGGAGAATTCCCCGGGATGATCCTTCGGGAACCGGTGGGTGAGCACGGGTTCGGTTACGACCCGATCTTCGCCCCGGACGGTTATGACGGTTTGAGCTGCGCCCAACTGAGCCCGGAGGAGAAGAACCGGGTCAGTCATCGTGCGCGGGCCATGAACGCTGTGCTGCCGCACCTCGTGGCGGCACTGGAAGAACAGGACGATCCGGCCGGGGATGATCCACCGCGGCCGGGCTCGGGGGACTGAGTCATGAGATTCGCATGCGGACATCTTCCGTTCGCCGACGCCGTTGACGCGGTGCTGGCCGAAGCGGGAGTCAGCGTGGACCGTGCCGATTGGGAGGTGCACGCGGGAGGTTCCGCGCACATCGTGGTGAATGCGGGGCACGTGATGAGCGTGCGCATTGCCAAGAACCCTACGTCGGGAGAGAACGTGCGACGTCGCGTGCGAGCGTTGTCGTTGTTGCCCGACTTCGATTTCGCGGTGCCTCAGCCGTTGACGCGGGTGCTCAATGTCGGGCGGTACACGGCCGTGGGCATGACCTGGTTGCCGGGGACCACTCGCGATCCCGGCCCGGTGTCGCCGAGTATTCTGGGCAGCGTGCTGGACCAATTACGTTCGGCAGAGGTCTCGGAGGCGGCGCCGTGGTTGGACCGTCCTGGGCAGCACTGGGGTGGTCATCGCCGTCGCCATGTGTTGCTCGACCAGGTGATCCCGCGTTTGATTCCGAGCAATCGTCCGCGCGCGTTGGAAGCCATCCAGGACTTGGTGGATCTGGAAACGGTGGAACCGAAACTCGTTCACGGCGACCTCATGGGTAACAACATGCTCTGGGAGGACGACCGGCTGGTGGGAGTCATCGACTGGGATCACGCGTGCGTGTCCGATCCCGCGTACGACACCGCGTCGCTGGGGTTGTGGTTCGGGTGGGACAGTGTTCGTCACGCTACGACACCGGAGGACTTCGAGCGTGCGCAGCTGCATTCGAGGATCTTCCCGCTGCAGGCGGTCGCCTACGCGATCCACCATGAACTGGACATCGCGCAGATCAACCAGGCGGTGGAAAAGGCTGACGACTGGTACGAAGCACACGCATCGGTCCACGCCTGAGCCAACACCACCCAGCAAGGTCACAGTGGCGGCAATGACCAGTCCGTGGCCAGCGTGTCTGAGGCGAGCAGTAGCCTGTCACCGTGCCCGTCAGTTTCACAGCCATAGATTTCGAAACAGCCAACCGTAGCTTCGCATCCGCCTGCGCCGTGGGCGTAGTTCGCGTGGCGGACGGCCAGGTCGCTGATACCCAGTACTCGCTTTTGCGTCCGCCGCCGGGCCACGATCATTTTGAGCCGGGGAATATCAGGGTCCACGGTATTCGGCCAACGGACGTGGTGGGCGCACCGTCGTACGGCCAGTACTGGCGATGGCTCGTGGACCGGCTCGAGACGGACGATCCGGACGGGATTCTGGTGGCCCACAATGCGGTTTTCGACACCGGCGTGATCCGGGCCGCCAATCAAGCGGTGGGCGAACCAGCACGTCCGTGGCGCTATGCGTGCAGTTTGCGCCTGTCCCGTGCGGCCTACCAGTTGAGATCGTACTCACTCCCGGCCGTGTCGCACGCCGTGGGAGTCCCGCTGGAGAATCACCACAACGCGCTGGCCGACGCCCAGGCGTGCGCGGGCATAGTGATGGACCTGGCTCGTCGTAGCGCCGCCGAGTCCATGGAGGAACTCGCGGCTCACTACGGCACCAAAATCCTCAGCGCCCAGCTCTAGACCACCGGTTCGCAGCGACCGATTAATGGCTCGGGGCCGCGACGCGGTGCGTCACGGGCACCAGCGATCGCACCACTGGCGTGCCAGTACGTCGAGTTCTGTGACCACGGCCCCGTCGTCGGTCGGAACGCTCGTGGTTCCCCAGCGGGCCGCGATCACCGCGGCTGCCACGGAACGCGCAGCTTCTGACGTGGCCGGATGCCCGTTGATCAGGTCGAGCGCGCGCGCCACGGTGCCTTGCGGGTCCTGGTTGCCGGCGTCATCGACCTGGGCAACTTTTGCAGCGGCCAACCCGAGTGCCAACGCCGACGACGCCGCGGTGCCGTCCGTCACCGCACGCGACAACGCGCCGTCGGCGGATCCGAGTTCCGCGCGATCCGTGACCTTCGAGACCATCCGCAGCAGTGCGTTGGTCTTCGGTGCGGGGCGAGTCATGCCGGCGCAGACCTCGATCACGGCCGCGAGGATGTGGGAGACATCCGCGTTCGTCTCGCGGGCCCTGACACTCGCGTGGATCGAGAGCGCGGTGGCGACCGCGGCCGTCTGTGCCTCGGGGTCGCCGTGAGTGATGGCCGCGGCATCGACCACGAGTGGAACGAGTGCCTTCCAACCGAGATTGGGGACCAAACCGTAGGGGATGCTGCGCGTTAGGACTTCGGGGCTGTTCGTCGTCGGGTCGATAGGGCGGACCACTTCACCGAACTCTCCGGTGGCCAGGACGGTGAAGCTGTCACCGTGGGGAGTTCCGGGGCTGGCGAGCAAAGGAAAATCACTCTCGAAGTCACGGGCCGGAGGTACCGGGGAGCTTGCCGGAGGCCGGGCACCGGCGGCCCGTGCCCACCGAAGATAGGAAAGCCACGCGCAGGCCGTGGGATCGGCGGAGAGACCGTCATTGGCCCATTCGGCCACTTCATTGAGGGCGTCGGCGGTTCGCGCGGCCAACTGGGCAAGCTCACCGGGTTCATCAGCGGCCGAGAGGGACGCGACGGCCAGACTCCGGAACACCGCAGTCACCGAGTCGCGGTAGGTGTCATGGGCCGGGGCAATGCCGCGGTCGGGGGAGAGCAGCTGCGAGGAAGTGGAGTCGGGCATGCCACCGAGTCTATGTGAGTCATGCGCGCCCTATGCGTGTCGGGGCGGGCGGATAGATTGACGATCATGAGGTTTCTACACACGTCCGACTGGCACTTGGGTCGCACCTTTCACGGCGTTGACGTCCTGGACGTCCAGTCCCGGGCCATGGACGAGATCGTCCACTGGGTGACGGAGCATCGAGTCGATGCCGTGCTGATTTCTGGTGACGTGTACGACCGCGCTCAACCGCGCACAGAAGTCGTAGAGCTGCTCAACACCACGCTGGCCAAGATTCGGCGCGCCGGAGCGTACGTGGTGGTGACGAGCGGAAATCACGATTCAGCCGCCAGGCTCGGTTTCGGCGCGGAAATCATGGCCCACGGTGGCGTGTTCCTCCGGACCCGCCTGGATCACGCCTCCCGCCCGGTGCTCTTCACCGAAGATGAGTCGGGAGTGGGAGTCACGGACACGGCGCTCTCGGGTGGTACCGGGAGCTCCGAGAAGCAGGGAACGGCGGAGTCTAGCCAGGCAGGAGAGAACGCGGTTGCGGTATACGGCATCCCGTACCTGGAACCTCGGTCCGTGGCTCCTGGGTTGGAGTGCCAGGCCACGCATCAGGCGGTTCTCCAGACCGTTGCACGTACTACCACGGAGGACCTCGCGCAGCGCCGCGACACCAGAGGTGTCGTGATGGCGCACGCCTTCGTCACGGGGGCGGCGGCCACGGAGTCCGAACGCATCATTGATTCCGGCGGTCTGGGCACGGTGAGCGCCGATGTCTTCGATTCCCATGATTACGCTGCACTGGGACACATCCACAGACGGCAGACCATTCGCGAGTCCGTGCGCTACAGCGGGTCACCCGTGGCGTATTCGTTTTCGGAAACCGGGCAGTCCAAGGGAGCCTGGCTCGTGGAGTTCACGGCCGGGAATGAACCGGAAGTGCTACCTCTCGATCACCGGGCGGGCCTGCACCTGGCCCAGCTGCGCGGTCACTTGGAGGACTTGCTGCGCGATCCCGAGCACTCAGATGCCGAGTCGGCATGGTGCCAGGTGGTCCTCACCGATTCCGAACGACCAGCAGCGGCCATGGATCGAATTCGCACCAGATTCTCCCAGACCGTGGAACTTCGGTGGGAGCCGGAAGGCGGCCGGGCGCAACCCCAGCTCAGTTACAGTGCCCGCGTGAGAACGGCCGAAAATCCGGAATCACTGTGCGCCTCGTTCTTCGACCACGTGAGACAGCGGTCCGTGACGGATCCGGAGCGCGCGGACATTGCCGCTGCAGTGGGTACCGCACAATCGGATGCACGGTCGGAGTAGGCGGAAACTAATATGAAATTGCATCGTTTGGAGATCACCGCGTTCGGCCCGTTTGCCGGTCACGAAGTGGTGGAGTTCGATCAGCTCAACGAGGCCGGGGTGTTCCTGCTCAATGGCGAGACGGGTGCCGGAAAGACCAGTGTGCTGGACGCGATTTGTTTCGCGCTGTACTCATCTGCTCCCACCACCGTGGCCATGGGTGGGCGGAAACCGGTCCACAGCGATCACGCGGAACCGGACACGGCCCCATTGGTCGAACTGGAGTTCTCATCGGGTGGTCGGCGCTGGTGCATCAGCCGTTCGCCCGCCTGGAGCAAACCGTCAAGCCGGGCGGCGTCGGGCTGGACGGAACTGCACGCCAAGGTGCTGTTGCGTGAATGGGTGGACGGCCAGTGGCTGGAACGTGGTCATCGCCCGGACGAGGTGGGGCAGACCATCGAACACGTGATCGGGTTGAACCGGGAACAATTCACCCAGGTGATGATGCTGCCGCAGGGCCGGTTTGCGCAGTTCTTGCGGGCCGGGTCCAAGGAACGGGAGAAGTTACTCGAGACCCTGTTCGGAACCGATATTTATCCGCGCATTCAGCAGGAACTCAAGGACCGGGCCGCGAACAGTCAGGCGGAGCTCGATGCTCTCCGGGTCGAGCAGCAACGGGACCTCGAACGCGTCACGCAAATGGATGCGCAGTTCGGAGAAGTTATCGGGGGCTTGCCATCGGGAACGGTGACAATTCCCAGGTCCCCTTCCCACGGTGCTGGTGCTGAATCGGCCGAGGACTCCACGACCGTCTCAGAACGGGAGCTGGACGATGCACCGGCGGAACACCAGCCGGTCACGGTCACGGACCTGTGTGAGCGCCTTTCCACGGCCGCGGGGGAATTGGACTCCGCCCGCGAAGCGATTTCGGTCCGGCAGGTCCGAGCCTCGGACAGGGCTCGGGAACTGGCTCAGCGGCTTCAGAACATCGAGCGCCACGATCGACTGACGGCAGCCCTCGAGCAGCTCCGCTCAGAAAAGGACACGGTCACCACTCGAGAGGCTGCGCTGACGCGGCACCGGGCGGCGCAGAAACTCAGGGGTTTCGTGACGTCCGTCGAGACTGCCCGAGCGGCGTCGGAGGAGGCCAAGAACTCGTTCGAGACCTCGCGAGAAGTGTTCTCGGAGACCTCATCCGATCTCGAACGGTTCCGGAGAGTCCTCGGGACCGCGACCACGGCGCTGGATGAATGGATCGACCACGGTCAGGATCTGGCTGCCGTGCGTGACGCGGCTGTCAGCGCTCGCCAAACGGCTGAGCAGGCGTTGGACGTCGACGCATCTGTCGGCTCGGCGCAACGCGCTCTCCGCGAGGTCGAGCACCAGGTGACGCAGCGAAGCGCGCGGCGACGAAGCGTCGAAGACCGCTTGGACGGCGCCGTCGAACAACGTGTTGCGGTCGAGCAGACCGCGACGGAACTGCGGTTGGCCACGCAGGACGCGGGAATGATCAGGGACCGTCACTCTCGAGCTCAGCAGACGCTGAAAGCGTCGGAAGAATTCCAGGGCCTGGCTCGGCAACGTGATGCCCAGGGGGAGCGCTACCGGACGGCCGAGGACAACCGCCGCGCGGCGGCCCGCCGCGTGGAGGACCTCGAAACCCAGCGCTTCGCCTCCGCGGCGGCAACCCTCGCTGCCGCCCTGCATAACGATGCACCGTGTCCCGTGTGTGGCTCCAGGGTGCACCCCGAACCGGCGGATCAGGAACAGGGCCAAGATGTCACGGAACACATGCTCACCGCGGCGCGATCCACTCGAGACCAGGCGCAGTCCGCAGCAGATCAGGCACATGCCAGCTGGCAAGAAGCTCAGCACCGCGCGGCGCAGGCACTCGGAGCGGGTGCGCAGGAGGACATTGATTCCGCGCGAGAGACGGCCGAGAAGTACGCCGCGGCGGTTCGCCAGCTCGACACGCACCTCGAAACTCTCAGCAAGACCGAGCAGGAACTGGCCGAACTGGATCGGAAGATCCAGGAATCCCGGGAAACCTTGCGGGAAATCGAGCTGCAGGCCGAACGCGATGAAACACGCCGGGAATCGTTGAGCATCCAACTCGACCGGGCCAGCGAGCACTTGGAGCGCGAACTGTTCGGCTTCGAATCGGTGAAGCAGCGTATGGGTGCGGCTCGGGATCTAGTGGCCGCAGTGTCGGAGGTGGACAAGGCCCAACGGCGCGTCGACCGCGCAGACCAGGAGCTCGACTACGCGCGGCACACACTGGCATCGGAACTCGAGGACTCACCCTTCGCCAATTCCCAGGAGGTCAACTCGGCACTTGTGGATCACACGCGGGCCGAGCAGATCGAGACCTGGCTCAACGAGTATCGCGAGCAATGGGGAAAGATCACCGCAGAGCTCGCCACGGAGGTCATGACCGCAACGTCCCTGTTGACCCCGGAGGAACGAGCGGAAACCACGTCCGAAACGGTGATGCACGCGAAACGGACCGGCGAGGAACTGGCCGCACAGCGAGATCACATCACGGCGGTGTCGGGAACGGTTGCCGCGTTGAAGCGTTCCGCGGTGGACCTGTCGCGTACTGGCGGGCAACGCAGCGAAGCCCTGGCCCGTGTGCAGGAACAGGCCGAACGGCTCGCAGGCCTCTCCGCGGTGGCCAACGGGCTCTCCACCGACAACAGTCTTCGCATGACACTCACCTCGTTCGTGCTGGCCGCGAAATTGGAACACGTGGCCGCCGTTGCCTCCGAACACCTGCAGCACATGTCCTCGGGTCGTTTCAGCTTGATCCACACGGACCAGGCAAAGGGCGGCGGGAAGGCAGGGCTCGGCCTGGAAGTGGATGATTCCTGGACCGGCATCAAACGCGGAACGGAAACGCTGTCCGGCGGAGAATCGTTCTTCACCTCTTTGGCCCTGGCCCTCGCGCTCGCAGACGTGGTGCGAGCTGCGGCCGGCGGTCAGGACATGGACACCTTGTTCGTGGACGAAGGCTTCGGTTCCTTGGACGAGGACACCCTGGAACAAGTTCTGGAGACCATTGACGGCCTCAGACAGAATGGGCGCGTCATCGGTCTGGTGTCCCATGTGGCGGAGATGAAACAACGCATCGGTACTCAACTGGTCGTGACCAAGACTCCCAAGGGGTCACACCTGCGCGTCATGACCGGTCTGGAAACGAACGCGTAGGCTGATGCCGTGAGTTCCTCAGTGCCTGCGCCCTCGCCCATCACCTCCAAATCGGCACCTGAGCTGATCAGAGATGTCCAGGTGCTCAACGGGCTGGGTGGGCGCGGCCTGACCTGGATCACGTTGGCGCTGCGCCTGCCGCAAGTGCTGGCCCCGCTCGGCGTGATTACGTGGGTGGCAACCCAGACGGCTTCGCCCTGGGCGGCTGCCCTGAGTTCCGCAGCAGTGTGCCTGGGGAGTGCACTGTGCGGCGTTCTCATGACCTTCTTTGTCAACGTTCCCTGGCGGCAATGGGGCATGGTGGTGCTGGCACTGCTGCAGGGCATGGTCATGTGGCTGCTGCCGTTGGCGCCCATTGAATCCGTGCCCACGGGGATCGACAGTCTGGGAATGTTCCTGCCGTTCTTCTTCGCGGGTTTGTCGTTGGCCCCGCAGGGCCTGGTGTGTCGAATCCGCTGGAACTCCCTCCTGGAACATCGCCAACGCGCGGATTTGTTGCCCACTGCCATGCGAGCGGAGTCCGTGAGCGAGGCCATGTCGGTGGTCACCGGTGCCGCTATCACCGGATTGATCGCGACCACGGCCGGTCCCCAAACGGTATTGCGTGTTTCCGCTGTGCTCTCGGTGGTCATGATCACCATCTTCATGCTGCACCCCTCCGCGAGGCTCAAACAGCCGGTTCTCACGGTCTCGCTCCGGGATAGTTCGGAGCGGCTGCAACAGGCCCGACGCTGGTCCGCTCAACGATTGCGCTCCATGTTGGTGGTCGGTTGCGGTGGGCTCGGCGCGTTACTCGGGGCAATCCAAGGGTGTCTGGTGGTGTTTGCCGTGTCGGTGGACATCGTGCCGTCAATGGGTGCCCTCTACGCCTTCTTGGGTCTGACATCCGCTATCGCAGCTGTGGTGACCGTGTCCTGGCGTACCAGGGTCCGTCCGTGGAATCTCTGGATCCTCTATTCCACGGCCGCCCTCTTGGCTTCCATGATGTTGTCCACGCCGTCCGGGGCCTTCGGATTCGCAGTGGTGCTGGCCTTGATCGGATTGTGCATCGGTCCCAGTCTGCTGTGTCTCTATGGACTCGCGGCGTATGCCGCACCCGAGGACATGTACAGCGGGCTCGTCTCGAGGATGACTGCGGCGACCTCAGCCGGTATGGCCCTGGGCCTGGTGCTCAGCGCGTACTTCGGCGTCCGCTACGACTACATTTCGGCCGCGCTCGTGCCCGTCTCGGTGGCATTGATTCCCTTGGCCGGATCCCTTGTGTTCATCTACATCTGGCGTAGGTCACCGCTGTCCAGCCCGCACACCTGAGACCGACGGCCGCGATGGCAGAGAAAACAGCGCTGCAGCCGACGATCGGCTGCAGCGCTGTTCGCTACCTGGCACCGAATGAGCGGGCTCAGTGCCCGCGGGCAATCCATTCGCTCACGTGCGGCTTCTCGTCGCCCACCGTGGTGGAATCCCCGTGACCGGTGAGAACCCGGGTTTCCTCCGGCAGGGGCAGGATGCGTTCCTGGATGGACTCGATGATGGTGGGGAAGTCCGAGTAGGAACGACCCGTGGCGCCGGGGCCACCCTGGAACAGCGTGTCCCCGCTGAACAGAACTCCATGGCCGCCCACCTCGGGGCCGTAGAACACCACGGAACCGGGGGAGTGGCCGGGAGTGTGGAGCACGGTCAACGCGGCGGTTCCGGCCACGATCTTCTGGTTGTCCTCCAGTGGCTCGGGTTCGGGGCCGTCGGAGAACACCTCGCGCCACAGCACCAGGTCCTCCGGGTGCATGTAGATGTCGGCGTCCGTGTCGGCCAAGTCCACGAATTCACGGACCGCGGCAATGTGGTCATCGTGTCCGTGGGTCAGCAGCACGTGGGTGATCGTGCGGCCGGCCACGGCGTCGACCACGGCTTGTGGATTGTGCGCGGGATCGATGACGGCGCATTCCACACCGTTGCCGATGATCCACACGTTGTTGTCGACCTCCCACGTGCCACCGTCCAGGCTGAACGTTCCGGAGGTGACGCAGTTGTCGATCCGCAGACCGGTTTCGTCGTCACTGAGGATAGTGGTCGGCTGTTCGCTCATCGGGGCATCTCCACTACGGATCGCAGGACCTTACCGGCCTTCATGGTCTCGAATGCTTCGTCCACCTGGTCCAGCTCGATTCGTTCGGTCACGAACGCGTCAAGGTCCAGGCGGCCCAGCTTGTACTGGTCCACGAGCATGGGGAAGTCACGCGATGGCAGGGTATCCCCATACCACGCCGATTTGATGGAGCCGCCGCGGGAGAAGATCTCGTCCAGGGGCAGTTCAATGGTCGTTCCGGGATCGGGCACGCCCACCAGAACCACGCGTCCGGCCAGGTCACGTGCCTGGAACGCCTGCTTGAACGTGGGCTCGATGCCCACGGCGTCGATGACCAGGTCAGCACCGTTACCGTCGGTGAGTTCCTGGATGGCCTTCACCGGGTCGTTGTTCTTGGAGTTCACGGTGTGGGTCGCACCCAGTCGCTTGGCGGTGGCGAGCTTCTCGTCGTCGAGATCGACAGCGATGATGGTCGTCGCCCCGGCCAAGGCGGCACCGGCGATCGCGGCGGTTCCCACGCCGCCGCAACCGATCACGGCCACGGACTCACCGCGTTTGACGGCACCTGTATTGATGGCGGCACCGATACCCGCGGTCACGCCGCAACCCAGCAGGCCCACAGCCGCGAACTGGTCGTCCTCGAGGGGTGTTTCCACGCGGGTGCACTGCCCGGCGGCCACCAGGGTTTTCTCAGCGAACGCGCCGATACCCAGGGCCGGCTCCAGCTCCGTGCCGTCTTCCAAGGTCATCTTCTGGGTCGCGTTGTGGGTGTTGAAGCAGTACCACGGTTCACCCTTCCGGCACGCCCGGCATTCGCCGCATACCGCGCGCCAGTTGAGGATCACATGATCGCCTACCTCGACCTCGGTCACACCCTCGCCCACGGCGCTGACCACGCCCGCGGCCTCGTGGCCGAGCAGGAAGGGGAAGTCGTCGCTCACGCCGCCCACCTTGTAGTGCAGATCCGTTTGGCACACGCCGCACGTCAGCACGTCCACGAGCGCCTCTCCGGGCCCCGGATCCGGTACCAGAATCGTTTCCACGGTGGCCGGTTCGTTCTTGGCCTTGACCACTACACCTTTGACCTTGTGCATCTGTGTGCCTTCCTGTTGGCGTGTTCCGGGCATCACATCCAGCTTATGTCAGGCACCGTGGGAGGCACCGGGAGTTCGCCCCGGGAGGAACCGCACTGCGGTGTCGCGCACCCGTTTGGAGGTCACCACGTTCACGTGGTCGCGTTTCGGTTCCACATGCACCTCGGTGGGTGGTTCGCTTTCCCCGGTCCGACGACGCCGCCGCGCCGCCAGGAACACGGCGTGGTCACCGGGAGTGGACCAGGCGTCGTCGGCGCCCGAGAAGAGGAGCGCAGGCTGGTGGGGTACAGCGGCGTCGGCGTGGAAGGGATCGGAAACGAGGCACCTGGCGAGGTGACGCTGAGCGGGGTCGACCAGGAAGTCTGGTGTCTCGAGTACGGCGGTCAACCGATCTACCATGCTGAATCCGCCCAGGACCAAACGCGAAAACCGGGACGGAGCCGAGGCTGCGCACTGGTACAGCAGCTGGGCACCCAAGGAATAGCCCACCGCAACCACCGGGTCGCTGGAGATCCGCCGCGCATGTCCGATGATCTCGGCGCACAATGTCTCCCTCGTGATTGAGGGAACGGGTCTGACCATGCCGTGCGCGGGCAGATCCACGGCCCACACGTGGAACCCGGCCGTGCCCAATGACCTGACCCACCGTGTGGCCACCCAATTGGCGGCGGAGGACGAGGCCAAACCATGGATGAGCAGCACGCTCGGTCCGGGTGTGGTAGTCAGCTCCCGCAGGACGGTGGCCGTTGGCGTGTCAGCCGTAGTCGGGTTAACGGCCGAAGCCGGTTCATCGCCCAATTGAGGGACGTGCGAACCGGCTTCGATCCGATCTTCGGACATGCTCACTGTTATTTGTCCGAGCTCTTGGAATCCTTCGAGTCGTTGGAAGAACCTTCAGAGTCCGACGAATAGTCGATGTGGTCGTGCTGCAGACGCAACTTGCGACCCTCGGCTTCCAGCTTCTCTTCCTTGGCCTCGAGCTTCTCGGTCTGGCGGACGTCACGCGGGGGCAACTGGATGGTGCCCTCGGCCCGCAGTCCACCCTGGAGCTGGCGGCCGCGTTCGACCTCCGCATCGACCTCCGCACCTAACAGGAGCACATTGTTCATGATCCACAGGCCCAGCAGCAGGATGATCACGGAACCGATGATGCCGTACGTCGCGTTGTAGCTCGCGAAGTTGGACACGTAGAAGGCGAAACCAACGCCGGCCAGGATCATGACTACCAGCGCGATCACGGCACCCGGGCTCATCCACCGGAACTTGGGCTGCTTGACGTTGGGGGTCGCGTAGTAAAGCAGCGCGATCATCAGCACGAGCAGGAACAGGATGACCGGGATCTTGGCCCAGTTCCACACCGTCACGGCGGTGGAGCCCAGGCCCACCAGGTCACCCGCGGTCTGAGCTATGTCACCGGAGAGCAACACCATGAACATGACCAGCGCAACAATGAGCACCACGGCCAAGGTCACCAGCAAAAGGACGGGCTTGAGCTTCAAGAAGGGACGGCCTTCGCTCACCTCGTAGATGCGGTTCATGGCGCGACCGAACGCACCGGTGTAACCGGAAGCGGTCCACAGGGCACCAGCAACACCGACGACCAGGGCCAATCCGGCACCGGACTGGGTGGTCAACTGCGAAATGGGCCCGGATAACAGGCTGACCAGTTCCGCGGGCGCGTACTGCTCCAGGAAGTCCAGGATGGCCGTGGTAGTGGCCTCGCCCTGACCGAACACGCCCAGCAGCGAGACCAGGGCCAATAGCGCCGGGAAGATCGACAGCACCGCGAAGTATGTCAGGGACGCGGCCAGGTCCGTACAACCGTCCTTGCTGAATTCCGAGATGGCACGTTTGAACACGTATCCCCAGGACTGCCCCTTCAGATCAGTGGGGGAGTCAGGCTTGGCGTCATGGTCCGGATCCGGGGCCGCGTGATCGCGGCGCTGCGTGGATTCAAGGTTATGGTCGCTCATCGAGCAGTCCTCTCGAAGAAATATGTCGCTGGTGCTGATGACAGTTCTTCGACAGTCTACTGAACCGGACGTGCTGGATCGTGCGCCGCGCGGCTCGCGACTGCCCTAGGACCGCGTGATACCGAACTCACCGTTCCTATTGGGACAGGGACATCGAGTACTGGTGGACACGTTCGTTCAATCGGGTCAGCACACGGATCTCTTCAGGATCGAGCGCGGTGCTGATGAGTTCGGCAACCATTTGGTCATGGCCTACAGAAATGGCTTCGTACAAATCGGAACCCTCGTTAGTGAGTGTGACGCGCACACCCCTCAGATCTTGAGCGTCCTGTCGTCGGCTGACCAGGCCTTTGGATTCGAGCCGCTCCAGCATCCTGGACAGGCTCGACTGGGTGAGCAGCACATGGCTGTTGAGATCGCGCAGCCGTAGGCCGCTCCGATCTGCGGTGTACAAAGTTGCCAGAACTTCGAACTCTCGGCGCGACAAGCCGTGCAAATTCACGTTGCGTTGCAGCACCCGGGTCACGGATACGTGGCAACGGCTCAAGGCCTCCCACGCTTCGATGCTCCCTCTAGATGGCATAATTCCCCCTTTAAACGTCCACCCCCGATGGACGTTCTACCAATGCTACGAAACCGTAGACGATGCTCCTGTGTCGCAGATGTCCACATTTGTGACACCCGGTGGTAACCCTGTCCACGTAAGAGTGCACATCCTGGATCTCGAACGGCACGTGGAAATGACACGGGAGCATTTGTACGAAGTGTACAAATGCTCCCGTGAATTCACAGCCCCCACCCGGGCTGCTGGGTGAATCAACTAGTCAGCGGATACCCAACACTTTGGACGTGTGGCCCACGATCTCGTCAGCGAGCTGCGGATTGTCATTGAGCTTCACACCGTACGCGGGAATGAGTTCCTTCAGGCGGGGTTCCCACTCGGACACCTTGGAGGGGAAGCAGCGCGACAGCAGGTTCAACATGATGGGCACGGCGGTGGACGCGCCCGGGGACGCGCCCAGGAGGGCACCGATGGAACCGTCCGCGCTGGTCACCAGCTCGGTACCGAACTGCAGCACGCCGCCCTTCTGCGGATCCTTCTTCATGACCTGAACACGCTGACCGGCCTCGATCAGGTCCCACTGGCCGGCCTCGGCGGTGGGGTAGTACTCGTGCAGGGCGTCCATGCGCTGGGAGCGGGTCTTGGTCAACTCGCTCACGAGGTATTTGACCAGGTCGAGGTTGGCCAGGCCCGCACGGGTCATGGGGTACAGGTTGTGGGCGCGCACGGACATGGGCAAGTCCAGGAAGGAACCGTGCTTCAAGAAATTCGGCTTGAACCCGCCGTAGGGACCGAACATCACGGCTTTCTGGCCGTTGACGTAGCGGGTGTCCAAGTGCGGCACGGACATGGGCGGTGCGCCCACGGAAGCCTGTCCGTAGACTTTGGCGTTGTGCTGGGACGTCACGGCGGGATCGGTGTTGCGCAGGAACAGACCCGAGACGGGGAAACCGCCGAAACCCTTGGCTTCCTTGATGCCGGACTTCTGCAACAGGTGCAGGGCGCCACCACCGGCACCCAGGAACACGAACTTGGCGTGGATGATGCGATTGTTGTCGCTGTTGAGTCGGTCCTCGACCTTGACCAACCACGAGCCGTCCGACTGACGGTTCAGGGTGGTGACCTGTTGGCCGTAGCGCACCGTGGCGCCCTTACTGGCCACGTGGTCGATCAGCTGATTGGTCAGCGCACCGAAGTCCACGTCGGTGCCTTCCGGGGCGAAGGTGGCGGCCACACGCCCGGCACCGCGACCGTGCATGGTCAGCGGAGCCCAATCGGCGATCTGGTCACGGTCCTCGGAGAACTCCATTCGTTCGAACAGCTTGTTCTGCTTGAAGGAGTCGTAGCGAGCCCGCAGGTAGTCGGCGTGGTCCTCGCCGAACACCATGGAAATGTGCGGGACCGGGTTGATGAAGCTGGAAGCGCCCTTGAGTACACCGTTCTCCACGAGCGTGGACCACAGCTGGCGGGTCACGTGGTACTGCTCGTTGATATTGAGTGCCTTCTGGGCGCTCACCGAGCCGTCTGCGGCCTGGGGTGCGTAATTGAGCTCACACAGTGCCGCGTGGCCGGTACCGGCGTTGTTCCATGCGTTGGAGCTTTCCAGCCCGGCGCGGTCCAGACGCTCCAGGATGGTCATGTCCCAATCGGGCTGCAGATCCTTGAGGATGGTCGCCAATGTGGCACTCATGATGCCGGCGCCAACCAGAAGAACGTCGGTGGATTCGGTGGGCTGAGCTGAAGTCAATGTGTCTCCCGGAATGCGTTGCGGGCGCCTCGGTGCGCCGCGTGAGGTTCGCATCCAAGACTATCCCCAGCCCGGGAGGATCACCGAATAAGGTTCCTTACGAACTGCCGGTCCGTCAGCTGTTACGCAGGGTCAGGTCGTTGAACAATTCGTGACCGGTGGACGTCAAGGGGAACGTTTCGACCCGGTTGTTGACCGCCACGGCGGAGACCGGGTGGGCCAGTGGGACAGCCGGCAACAACTCGGAAACGCGGTTGTTCAGGGCGCGGTATGTATTGGCTCGAGCGGCATCTCCGGACATGGCGGCAGCTCGATTGACCGCGGTGAACAAGCCCGGGTCCCGGACGCCGAGTTCTGCATTGGGGGATCCGAGCAGGGGCCCCAAGAAATTGTCCGGGTCGCGGAAACCACCGCTCCAGCCCAGCAGACTGAGGGCGTGAGGTGACTGTGGATCCGTGACCTTCTGCACGTAGTCGTCGTCCCAGTTCACGGCCACCGGGTCCAGATTGAATCCCGCCCGTGTCAGTTGGGAGGAGATCATCGCGAAGACCTGCTCCGGTTGCTGGAGGTACAGCCGCGACGTGTTGCGCGGATAGTAAAAGGTGAGCGGGGCGCCGTCGTAAGTGGAATCGGCCAGCAACTCCCGGGCACGCTGGGGGTTGAAGCCGGGGACCTTGAGATCCTCGCCGTCCACATTGAAGCGCGCGGGGATGAACTGATCGGCCACATTGGTGCCGTTGGGAAAGAGCTCGCGGGCAATGGCACCGCGGTCGATCGAGGCCGCGATCGCACGGCGCACCTTGATGTCCCGGAGAATTGGCACACGCTGATTGATGCCCACGTAGGACACCGAGTAGGGGTCCCGGAAGAGCACCTGCGTGCCACTGCGCGCCAGGGGAGCGAAAGCGTCGAGGCCAACCTGGTCGTAGGCGTCCACCTGGCCCGAGACGAGGGCCGCGTAACGCACCTTTGGGTCAGGGATGCTGCGGAACTCCACGGTGCCCAGATGACCAAGTTCTCCCCAGTAGTCCGGATTGACGCTGAGTTGGACGGACCGCGCCTCGGCGGCGATGAAGCGGAACGGTCCGGTCCCCACGGGATGGACGTGTGAGGTACCGGAGGTGATGGCCTCCGGCGAGGCAATGCCGAACGACGGCTGGGTCAGCGCGTGCAACAAGGGATAGTAGGCGTGCCGCAGAACAACTTTAACGGTGCGATCGTCGATGACCTCGCAGCCCTCGTAGCTGGACGATATGGAAGGCTCCGAGTTCCCGTGGCGGAAGACGGTGGCAAAGGATGTGCGGGGTGCCCAGGGTTCTTCCGACTCGGCCTGTGCGCGCCACTTGTCGAAATTGGCGCGCACCGCGTGCGCGTCGAGTGCGGCGCCGTCGTGGAACGTGATGCCTCGTCGGAGCGTGAAGGTGACGGAACGATCGTCGTCGTTGGTCTCCCAGGATTCGGCGAGACCGGGCTGTGGTTCTCCGGTTGAGGGATCGGCCTTGACCAGCCCCTCGAGGATCTGTGCGGCAATGCGCGACGTCTCCACGGAATTGCTGATGGACGGATCCAGAGTCGCCGGTGCTGCAGCCTGGGCGAACACGAATGACGCATCGGGCGCGGCAGGGGAGGAACCCGATCGCGGATCGGACGAGCCGCAGCCTGTGAGCACCACTCCCAGCCCGGCCACGGCCAAGAAGCCGCGACGACCGATCTGGAAATCCGAGGTGCTCAACGGAGCTGATCCTTTCACCGAACGACAGCTGAACCGGAGCTATCCGGGATGGTGCGCAAGACGGGAATCGAACCCGCACGCCGTGAGGCACAGGAACCTAAATCCTGCGTGTCTACCAGTTCCACCACTCGCGCAGCTCGCGCGGGGGTCGCCCGGCGAACGTCAACCATGGTAACCGGACAACCACCGCGCATTGTGCCGCCCCGCGGGCAGGGGCCCGCAGGGCAGCAGCAACGACGCCGCTCAGTCCAGCTTGAGGTCGCGGCGCAGCTTGGCCACGTGGCCCTTGGCGCGCACGTTGTGTTGGGCGAGCTCCACGTTTCCAGCGGCGTCCACCACAACGGTGGAGCGGATAAGACCTTCATAGGTCTTCCCATAGTTCTTCTTCTCGCCCCAGGCTCCGTAGGCCTCGGCCACTCTGTGATCCTCGTCGGAAAGCAACGGGAAGGTGAGTTCTTGCTTGTTCGTGAATCGCTCGAGGGCTGCCGGCGCGTCAGGGGAAATGCCCAGCACCGCGAAACCCTCGGACGTGAACGCGGCCAGGTTGTCGCGGAAATCACAGGCCTGCGTGGTGCAGCCGGGCGTTGAGGCCTTCGGGTAGAAGTAGACGATCACCCGCTGGCCGCGGAAGTCGGCCAGCGACACGTCCCGACCGTTAGCGTCGGGCAGGGTGAATTCGGGTGCGGGTTCTCCGACGATCAACGTGCTTGTCATAGAGGGGATTCCTTTCCAATGAGTGACAGTCGTCTCGCATCTCGACTGGCTGCGCGATAGCATGACAGTGTTACAACTGAAGAGTTCGAAGGCAGGTTCATGCGTAGGTTATCCGCTTGAGCGTAGAAATCTATGTCATAAACTTGCCTTATCAGTACCCTGACCATAGTCTGATGGGTTGATCCGAAGCGGGTATAGTAGAGCGTATGTCTTATAGAAACCAGTGGCCCACGAATCGCCTGCTTTCCACGGCAGCGCGTCTAGTGGAGCATGCGTGGAACGAGAGCCTGGCATCTCTCGGTATTACCCACGCGGGCGTGATGGCCCTGGACGTCCTGCAAGCTGAGGGCAGCATGACCCAAGCGCAACTCGCACACAAGGTCCGCGTTCAAGCGCAGACCATGGGCAAGACCCTGCACCGACTGGAAGTCCACGGGCACATCACCCGATCCAAGAACGTTCGTGATCGCCGTTCACACGTCGTGTCCATTTCTCCCGAGGGGGAGCAGGTGCTGGCCACGGCCTCCAAACTGGAAAACGATCTGCTGGGTGAAGGCACCCTGGTGGATGAGAACCTCCGTCGTTCCTTGGCGGAGATCATTTCAACTCTGGGTGGCGCCCGGTGGAAGCTGGAAGTTTCCGACGACGGTGTGGTGCGGCAGGACAGTGACGATCCCGTGACGGCCAAACAGTAAATTTCTGAGCAACTGCGCCACCCTTCCCAGGGTGGCGCAGTTTTTCTGTGCACCGGAGGCTCGGAAAGTAAAAAAATCCGGCCACATTGCTGGTGCAATGCGGCCGGATCATTCGGGGTGCGCCCCCTGGGACTCGAACCCAGAACCCATTGATTAAGAGTCAATTGCTCTGCCAATTGAGCTAGAGGCGCTGGCGTTACCGAAGAAGAAAGTTAGCACATGATCGGATCCGTGAGGAACCGCTCCGTGCCGGGTTTCCCCTGCGCAACGAGAGATAACTTTAGCACCGCATGGCGATCTGTCCAATTCAGCGTGCGTGGCGCCGGACACGTTCCCAGCGGGGCTCGCACGTACCATGGAGCCATGACTTCTCAGCACCCCGACGTTGCCTTGTCAGACCTGCGCGTGATCTCACTGCCCGAGCAAAAACTCTTCGATCAGATCAGCGACGAACTCAGGGACTTCACCTGTGTGCTGTGGGATTTGGAAGGTGAGCCTGAGGGTTGCGCCCGCGAGGACATCGATATCGCCGTGGCTCCGTACTTCAGCGGTCGCTGGATGAAGGACCCGTCCGTGGTGGAGAACGTCAAGCTTCTGCAATTGCAGTCCACCGGCTACAACGGGGTGCCAGAACGAATCGGCCCGGACGTCGCACTCGCCTCGGCGGGCTGGGTACACGCAGCCGGCACCGCTGAGATCGCGGTGGGTCTGATCATCGCCGCCCAGCGAAACATGGATCGGGCGATCCTGCAGCAGAAGGAAGGTGTCTACAAGCGGTACTTTTCCCGCGCCGTGGCCGACTCCCGGGTCGCCGTGGTGGGCATCGGGGAAATCGGATCGGCCGTGATTGACCGCCTGCGCCCGTTCGAGGTTGAGATCACCCGCGTGGCGTCGTCGGCCCGGGAGGATGAACAGGGCCAGGTGCGCGGCGTTGATGAACTGGACCAGATCCTGCCCGAAACCGACATTCTGGTGGTGGCCCTGCCCCTGACCGAGAAGACGGAGAACTTGTTCAACGCCGCGATGCTCGCCAAACTGCCCGACGACGCCCTGGTGGTCAACGTGGGTCGCGGCTCGTTGGTCAACACGGACGCGTTGACCGAAGAAGTGGTCGCGGGCCGGCTCCGTTGCGCTCTCGACGTGGTTGATCCTGAACCCCTGCCCGGTGACCATCCGCTCATGAGCGCGGCGGGCTCCATCGTGCTGCCGCACGTGGGTGGCTCCAACGTGTCTTATCGGCCGCGCGTGCGGGATCTGATCCTGCAGCAGATCGAACTCATCAAAGCCGGTAAGGCGCCGCAATTTTTGGTGCAATCCGGGCGACTCGATCTCGATTCCGCGGGGGAGTAGTTCATAATGTGAGACATGGTGTCCGAAGATTGACACAAGAGACGCGCGCCTCACTACAGTGGGTGTCATGCAGTTCGCACCCAGTGACGTCGTAGACCTTGGAGTCGTTGTTCTTATCGGACATCGGGCCTGAGGAAAATACGTCGCGCGTGGACACAGGCCCGAACGCTCACGAAACCCGTGGCGTGAGGGCCTTTCCTTATGTATAACGACCCGCATCGGCTCACCGTTATCGGTCAGGGGACGGCCCGCCCGGCGTTCAGCACCAACAGCAGGTAAAGGAAATATCCACTATGAGTAAGGATCAGCCGATCTCACCGGCCGTGATGGCCCATCGGCGAGCCGAGAACACCTCCGCGTCACTGGTGGGCGCGGAGACGGATCAGCACCCCGTGGCCACCGCGGTGGTCGGTGCTGAGGGCCCGGAGGAAATGACGGGTTCGCGAGCCATCATCCGTTCACTCGAGCAGCTCGGGGTCACGGATGTCTTCGGTCTCCCGGGTGGTGCAATCCTTCCCACCTATGACCCCCTGATGGACGCGGAGAAGATCAACCACATCCTGGTGCGTCACGAGCAGGGCGCGGGACACGCCGCCGAAGGTTATGCCTTGGCATCCGGTCGCACGGGTGTCTGCATTGTGACCTCGGGCCCCGGTGCCACCAACCTGGTCACCGCTCTTGCGGACGCCAATATGGACTCGATCCCCATGGTGGCCATCACCGGTCAGGTCTCGAGCGCATTCATTGGAACCGACGCGTTCCAGGAAGCGGACATCGTGGGCATGACCATGCCCATCACCAAGCACTCCTACTTGGTGACCGATCCCAACGACATTCCCCGGGTGTTGGCCGAGGCCTTCCACCTGGCTTCGACCGGTCGTCCGGGTCCCGTCCTGGTGGACGTCTCCAAGGACGCCCAGGTCTCGACCATGACGTTCAACTGGCCGCCCCAGCTGGATCTGCCCGGTTATCGCCCGGTCACGCGCGGTCACTCCAAGCAGATCAAGGAAGCGGCCCGCCTCATTGCGGCCGCCGATCGCCCGGTGCTCTACACGGGCGGCGGAACCATGCGCGCCGACGCCGCTGCGGAGCTCCTCGAACTCGCGGAGCTCACCGGAGCGCCCGTGGTCACCACGCTGACGGCGCGAGGCGTGTTCCCGGATTCGCACGAGCTGAACCTGGGTATGCCGGGCATGCACGGCACGGTGCCGGCCGTGTACGCGATGCAGCAATCGGACCTGCTGATCACCCTGGGCGCGCGCTTCGACGACCGCGTCACCGGTCAGCTGGACACTTTCGCACCGAACGCCAAGGTGATCCACGCGGACATCGACCCCGCCGAGATCTCTAAGAACCGTACGGCGGACGTCCCGATCGTGGGCGACCTCAAGACCGTGATTTCGGACCTGACGGATGCGGTCCGGCAGGAATTCGAGACCGCCGAGAAGCCGGACCTCGGCACGTGGTGGACCACGCTGTCCACCTTGCGCGACACCTACCCGCTGGGCTACACCCGCACCGATGACGGACTGGGCAGCCCCCAGCACGTGATCGAGCGCATCTCGGCCCTGACCGGCCCGGAGGCCGTGTACGTGTCCGGCGTGGGTCAGCACCAGATGTGGTCCGCCCAGTTCGTTGACTACGAGCGTCCCCGCCAGTGGCTGAACTCGGCAGGCCTGGGCACCATGGGCTTCGCCGTTCCCGCCGCCATGGGCGCACAGGTGTCCCAGCCGGACCGCGTGGTGTGGGCGATCGACGGCGACGGCTGCTTCCAGATGACCAATCAGGAACTGGCCACGTGCGTGATCAACAACATCCCCATCAAGGTCGCGGTGATCAATAACTCGTCGCTGGGCATGGTGCGTCAATGGCAGACCCTGTTCTACGACGGTCGTTACTCCAACACCGAGTTGAACACCGGTCACAATTCACGCCGCGTACCGGATTTCGTGAAGCTGGCCGAGGCCTACGGTTGCGCTGCCCTGCGTTGCGAAAGCGACGACGAGGTGGATGACGTGATCAAGCAGGCCTTGGAGATCAACGACCGGCCCGTGGTGATCGACTTCGTGGTGTCCGCCGACGCCATGGTCTGGCCCATGGTGCCCTCGGGCGTGTCCAACGACCAGATCCAAATTGCCAAAAACCTGACTCCTGACTGGAACTCGGAGGACTAATCAATGAGCCGTCATACTCTCTCCGTTCTGGTTGAAGACAAGCCCGGCGTGCTGACGCGCGTTGCCGGTTTGTTCGCTCGCCGTGCGTTCAACATCCACTCCCTGGCCGTGGGCCCCACAGAGCTGCCCGGGATTTCCCGGATCACCGTGGTGGTGGATGCTGACGGCGAATTGCTGGAGCAGGTCACCAAGCAACTGAACAAGCTCATCAACGTCATCAAGATTGTTGAGCTCGCCCCGGAGAACTCCGTGCAGCGTGACCACATCATGGTCAAGGTGCGCGCGGACGCGTCCACGCGTTTGCAGGTCACCCAGGCTGCAAACCTGTTCCGGGCCACCATCGTGGATGTCTCCACCGAGTCCGTGGTCATCGAATCCACGGGCGCGCGGGACAAGATCCACGCCCTGCTGGACGTGTTGGAACCGTTCGGCGTGCGAGAAATTGTTCGCGCTGGCACGCTGGCCTTGGGACGCGGTCCCAAGTCCATGTCGGACCGCGCGCTGCGGCACTAGCACCACCTCACCCTTGATCGGGTTCCGCTCGGGACGCGGTGCTCGATCTGAACAGCAGTCCCACCATCGAATGAGGAGATAGACAACCCCATGGCAAAGATCTACTACAACGACGATGCAGATCTGTCGATCATCCAGAACCGCTCCGTGGCCATCATCGGTTACGGCTCCCAGGGTCACGCCCACGCGCTGAACCTGCGTGATTCCGGCGTGGACGTCCGCATCGGTCTGGCCGAGGGTTCCAAGTCTCGTGCGAAGGCCGAAGCACACGGTCTGCGCGTGCTCACCGTGGCCGAGGCCGCCAAGGAAGCCGACGTCATCATGATCCTGACCCCGGACCAGGTCCAGGCCAAGGTCTTCGAGGAGTCCATCAAGGACAACCTGAACGAGGGCGACGCCATCTTCTTCGCCCACGGTTTCAACATCCGTTTCGGTTACATCAAGGCCCCTGAGGGCGTTGACGTGGCCATGGTCGCACCCAAGGGTCCCGGCCACACCGTGCGCCGCGAGTTCGAAGCCGGCCGCGCCGTGCCCGACCTCGTGGCCGTCGAGGTCGACGCTTCCGGCAAGGCACTCGAGCTGGCACTGTCCTACGCCAAGGGCATCGGCGGCACCCGCGCCGGTGTCATTGAGACCACCTTCACGGAGGAGACCGAGTCCGACCTGTTCGGCGAGCAGGCCGTGCTGTGCGGCGGCATGTCCCA
>CAACXA010000013.1_pt1 | contig 38952 bp, 26 predicted proteins | sample 2275811 | NCBI WGS metagenome assembly CAACXA01 (sample SAMEA5312478, study PRJEB27640) | indoor metagenome | biome: indoor environment; feature: uncontrolled; material: tiles wood | place: Germany | collected 2014-07-07 | reverse complement strand
CTCAAAGCCGGAACGGTACGTGCGCGACCGTAGCATCAGACCGTGTGCACGGGAGTATCGGGCAGGCGCTCCGACATGATCTCGACGGCCTCCGGGTTCACATCCACGCACACGAATTTGCGACCGAGGAGCTGGGCTGCCGCGCCGGTGGTTCCGGAACCGGCAAAGAAGTCCAGCACCCAGTCACCGGGTCGCGAGGACGCCGCGATGATGCGACGCAGAATTCCCACCGGTTTCTGCGTGGGGTAACCGGTCTTCTCCTTGCCGGTGGGGGAGACGATCGTGTGCCACCACACGTCGGTGGGAAGTTTGCCGCGGGCAGCCTTCTCCGGTCCGACCAGGCCCGGTGCCATGTACGGTTCCCGATCCACCTCGGCGGAATCGAAGTGGTACTTCTTGGGGTCCTTGACGTAGACCAGGATCGTGTCGTGTTTGGACGGCCACTTCCGAGTGGATTTACCACCGAAGTCGTAGGCCCAGATGATCTCGTTCAGGAAACTGTCCCGTCCGAACAGCGCATCCAACATGATCTTGGCATAGTGCACCTCGCGGTAGTCCAGGTGCAGATACAGCGTGCCGTCGTGGGTGAGCAATCGCCGCGCCTCGACCAGCCGCGGTTCCAGAAACGCGAGGTAGTCGGCGAACGAGTCGTCGTAGCGGCGCAACTGCCCCATGACGGTCTCGTAGGACCGGCCGGAGAACCCCACGCGATCGCCCTCGCCGTCCGCCACGGGGATGGACTTGGTGGTTCGGCGCACCTGCGCCCGGCCCGTGTTGAACGGCGGGTCCAGGTAGATCACGGTGAAGGACTCGTCCGGGAGCGTGCTCAGCACAGCCAAGTTGTCACCTTGAATGATGCAACTGTCCCCGTGGGGATCGAACCGGAACGAGTCCTTCTCCGTCAATTCGCGTTACTCCGCGCCGGGGTTGACCTGCTGGGCGCCACCCTGCTGCCCGTTGCCCTGGTTCTGGCCCTGATTCTGGCCGGAGGGACGACGGCGACGACGACGCCGCTTGCGGCCACCGTCCGTGGCCTCCACGGTCTTTTCGCGCTCGACCTTCTCACGCTGGGCGCGAGGCTGATCGTTCTCATCCTTGCGGGGCGCATCGGAGGAGTTTTCGCTGCGACCGCGACCACCGCGACCCCGACCACCCTGGCGGGTGCCCGACGAGCGGGAGTCGCCGCTGCGGCGTCGTGAATCCGAGCCCTCACGCGGGGAACGGGACTTCTTGCCGGGCTCGCCCAGGTCCTCGAGCGTCTCCGCGTCCAGACCCTCGTGGGTGCGCTGAGCCTTGGGCAGCCGACCCTTGGTGCCCTTGGGGATGTTGAGTTCGGTGAACAAGTGCTCGGAAGACGAATAGGTCTCCACGGGCTCCGGAACACCCAGCTCGAGGGCCTTGTCGATCAGACGCCAGCGGGGCACATCGTCCCAGTCGACGAAAGTGACGGCCGTACCCTTATTTCCCGCGCGGCCGGTGCGACCGGTGCGGTGCAGGTAGGTTTTCTCGTCCTCGGGGCACTGGAAGTTGATCACGTGCGTGACGTCTTCCACGTCGATACCGCGCGCGGCGACATCCGTGGCGACCAGGACGTCCACCTTGTTGTTACGGAACGCGCGCAGGGCCTGCTCACGAGCGCCCTGACCCAGGTCGCCGTGTAGCGGGGCTGCGGCGAAACCGCGGTGGATCAGCTCGTCGGCCAGCTTGGCGGCGGCGCGCTTGGTGCGCGTGAAGATGATCGAGCGACCGCGACCCTCGGCCTGCAGAATGCGCGCCACGACCTCGTCCTTGTCCAGGTGGTGGGCGCGGTAGATGACCTGGCGGATGTCCTTCTTGGTGCTTCCCTCATCCGGTGCGGCGGCACGGATGTGCATGGGGCGGGACATGTAACGGCGGGCCATGGCAACCACGGGGCCGGGCATGGTGGCCGAGAACAGCATGGTCTGGCGGACCTCGGGAACGGCGCTGAGCAGCTTCTCCACATCCGGGAGGAAGCCCAGGTCCAGCATCTCATCGGCCTCGTCCAGCACAACCAGGCCCACGTGGCTCAGATCCAGGTAGCGCTGACGGTTGAGGTCGATCAGACGACCCGGGGTGCCCACGACGACCTCTACGCCGCGCTTGAGCTCCTCGATCTGGGACTCGTAGGCGCGGCCACCGTAAATGGTGGCCACGCGGGCGTTGCGGGTCTTGGCGGCCACGGCCAGGTCGTTACCGACCTGAACGGCGAGTTCGCGAGTGGGGACCACGATCAGGGCCTGCGGGGCCCCGGGGTTCTTGAGCTTGTCCCAGCCGGCGTCATCGCGGCCGATCACGCGCTGCAGGGCGGGAATGCCGAAGCCCAGGGTCTTGCCGGTGCCGGTCTTGGCCTGTCCGATGATGTCCTGACCGGACAGTGCCACGGGCAGCGTCATGGACTGGATGGGGAACGGCGAGGTGATGCCGTGATTGGCCAGTGCATCCACGATGTCCTGGCGTACGCCGAAGTCCGCGAACGTCTGTGTTACTTCGGGTTCAGCGGTTTCGATGGCCTGGGTTCCGGCCTCGTCGGTGTCCGGGCCGTTGGGCTCGGTGGTTACGGTAATTTCGGTCACGATGGTCCTTTGTTTCGGGTACATCGCGGGGCCCGTCACCGGCGCACTCGTGACCGTCCCGTGAGGGGATGGGGGGCGAGAACGCCGGGGGCCGCCGCGCGGCGAAGTGGAAGCCGATCGTGAAACAAATGCAGATCCGGGGCTCACGGAGCGTTGCGGTCAGCAACCCTGCCGGGCCGACTCGGACTAGCGAAAAGTGAACGTTACGGTCTCAACCGACGACCGGTCATCCTGTCAACGTTTCCCAGTGTAACCGCCAGAAGCGGAAAGCACCGCCTCGTGAGTATGAGGCGGTGCTTTCACACGTTCGGCGGCCAGAGACTCTGCAGACCCGAAATCAGCTCTGCGGGAGCGGAGTGAAACCCACGTGACGTTTTGTCTCGGTGCCGGTTTCCACGTAACCGATCTTCTCGGAAGGAATGACCGTGGTTGTTCCCTTGGAGTCCTTCAAGACCAGGGGAGTGCCGGAGCTGAGGGCTTCGGTCACCTTGGCCTCGACCTCTTCGGCGGTCAGGTCTGCGTTGACCGTCAGTTCACGACCCACGTTCTGGATACCGATCTTGATGTCCACGTCGGTTTACCTCCTGCTTGGTTGAGGGGTGCAGCTCGCCCGGCGAGACTGACACCTGTGATTGAGAGCCAGTCTAGGAGTGGCCTACTTCCAATCCTCATCGAGGATGCTGATTCCGCCCCAGGCTAAACGGAACACTTGTTGTTGAGCTTCCTGCCGGGTGGCACTTTCCGGGTGCTGGGCCCAGTACACCGCCGCCGTCTGCACCATTTGCACCAGGCCTCGGCCGAGCATCGCGGCTTGGGTGTGGGGAATACCCACGTTCGGGCCGAGCACGGACGCGATGATGCCGGCAATGCCGTCGTAGAAGTTGTTGAGCCTGTCCGCGACCTCGGGGAACGCCAACAGGTCCGCGCTGAAGACCAAGCGGTGGGCCTGCGGTTGATGTTCCACGAACTCGAAATGGGTGTCGATCATGGACTCCACGCGGATTCGATTCACATCACTGGCCGCCAGTGAATGATCCAACTTGGCGGACAGGTCCACCAATGTGTACTCCACGAGCGCCAGATACAGCTCCCGCTTGCCCGGGAAGTGCTGGTACAGAACCGGCTTCGAGACGCCCGCGGCGGCTGCAATGTCGTCCATGGACGTGGTGTGGTATCCACCGTCCGCGAAGGCGTTCAGCGCGGTTGTGAGCAATTGATCGCGGCGGTCTTCCTTGGCCATCCGCGGCGCGCGAGAGTAGTTGGAGGTACCGGCGACTGTTTGTTCCGGTTGGCTATTCGGTTGCAGATTCATTGTGGTCCTCCTCGCGGCGGGAGCCCCCGCCTTGTGATTAGCCGACCGCGCGATTCTGCGCAGTAGTCGAGGGGGATTGATCCGCGGGGGGATTCTGCTGGGATTCGCGATGGGCGGGGGCACCCACCTCGATTCCATACAGCGCTTCCAATCCGGTGATGTATTCGTCAGCACGGCCCTGTGAGGCCAGTTGCTTTGCTCGAACGGTGGGAGTGTGCAACAGCGAGCGGACCATCCGGCGCAGGGCCATTTCGATCTGGTCCTCGGCGCCGGTGCAGCCGTGGTGGGAACGAACCTTTTCCATTTCGGCGTCCAGGACGGCCATGGTGTGCTTGCGCAGCGCGACGATCGCGTCGTCCATGGCGCGGGCGTTCTGGGCGGCCTCGAACTTCTGGGCGGCCTGGTTCACGATGTCGCTGGCGGCGGCCACGGACTCTCCGGTTTCATCGGGGGCGGCCACGCGGACGGACTCGAGGGTGATGAGTTCCACGTGCGGCAGGTCTGCAATGGCGGGGTCGAAGTCGCGGGTCAGGGCCAGGTCCACCACGGTGCGGGGGCCTCCCGGGAACGACGAGGCGGACATGGGGGAAGATCCTCCCGAGCAGCCGATGATCACGTCCGCGCGGCGCAGGGCCGCGGGCAGCTCGGCGTCCGAGACGGGGCTTCCACCGCGCTGGTCGGTGAATTGTTCGGCGCGGCCGGATCCGGAATACACCTCGATGTCCGCGCAACCACGATCGCGCAGGGCCGCCATAGTGGCTCCCGCGTACGCACCGGTTCCGAAGACCAGGGCGCGGCGCTCGGGCCACGAGCGGGCGGTGATGTCATCGGCGAGATCCAGGGCCACGGAGACTATGGAGCGGCCCCGTTCACCGAGCTCGGTGCGCGAACCCACTTCGCGGGCCGTGCGGGCGGCGGACTCGAACAACTGCACGAGATGACCGGAAACGGTCCCGGACTGCTGGGCCTGGTTCAACGCACGCCGGACCTGACCGGTGATTTCGCGTTCGCCCACAACGGCCGATTCCAGTCCTGAGACCACAGTGAACAGGTGCTGGGGGACCTCAACCCCGGTGAACGCGTCCATGGTTTCCAGAACGAACCGTTCGTCCAAGCCTGCTCGTTGGGCAATGCGCTCCACGATTTCCTGCTGGGCGCGGGCCACCTGACCCGCGGGGTCTCCGTGCTGGTCGGTCTTGAGCTCACCGTAGAGCTCCAGCCGGTTGCACGTGGACAACGTCACGGCGCCGTTCAAGGCGCCTTCGGAGACCGCTTCTTCAGCCACGCCCAGGGCACCGGTACTGAGCCGTGCGACCGTGTTGAGGTCGACGGAGCGGTGCGAGGCGACAAGACAGAAAAGGACCACAATCCAGCCATTCTAGACGAATTCTTCTGGTGCTCTCAGCATAACCATGCCGTAGGCGACTTGCCCGGACGTGGACAGGTCGTCAATAAAACTCCCATGTTTCCTTGGCACAATGGGAGGCACTATGGCTTCCCAGGACTTCAGCGCCGCCGCGCCCAGCGACCCCGCACACCGTACCGACTCCACCGAGCAGCAGTCTTGGGATCAACGCATCGCAGCATTGAGCTCGGATCACCCGCTCAAGCGTGACGAGGTCGCCAACTCCGCGTTGATCCGCACGCTGCGTGGCTTGGGCGCGCCCCACACCCCGGTGTGGTTCATGCGTCAGGCGGGGCGCTCGCTGCCCGAGTACCGCGAGGCTCGTGAAGGCACCGGCATGTTGGAAGCGTGCCTCACCCCCGAGCTCGCTGCCGAGATCACCGTGCAGCCGGTGCGTCGCCACAAGGTGGACGCGGGCATCTTCTTCTCGGACATCGTGGTCCCCATGAAGCTGGCTGGCGTGGGCGTGGATATCGTGGCCGGTCGCGGTCCCGTCCTGGACCAGCCCGTACGCACCGCCGCCGACGTCGCGGCCTTGCCCGAACTTCCCGACGCCGCTCTCGACCCCATTCGCGAGGCCGTCTCCCGCACCGTGGACCTGTTGGGTGACACCCCTTTGATTGGTTTCGCCGGCGCACCGTTCACGATCGCTGCCTACGCCGTAGAGGGTGGCCCGTCCCGGGATCACCTGCGTCCGCGCACCATGATGCACGCGGACCCCCAGGCCTGGGATGCCCTGGCCCAGTGGGCGGCCCGGACCTCCGGTGCATTCCTGCGAGCTCAGGTCCAGGCCGGTGCCTCAGCGGTGCAGCTCTTCGACTCGTGGGCCGGTTCGCTCTCGCTCGCCGATTACCTCGAACACGTGCAGCGTCACTCGGCGGATGCACTGGCCGCCGTGGCCGATCTGGGAGTGCCGCGCATCCACTTCGGCACCGGTACGGGTGAGTTGTTGGCCGCCATGCGTGACGCAGGAGCGGACGCCGTGGGTGTCGACTACCGCATCCCCTTGGACACCGCCGTGGAACGGGTCGGAAAGCGTACGGTGGTACAAGGCAATATCGACCCCGCGTTACTGGCTGCCCCTCGATCGGTGTTGCACGAACACGCTCGCGACGTTCTGCGCCGCGGCCAGAGCGCGCTCGCACACGTGGTGAACCTGGGTCACGGCGTTCCTCCGGAAACCGACCCCGAGGTACTGACCGACCTGGTGGCCTTCATTCACAAGGAGACGCAGTGACAACTTCGCCAGGTGCAACGGCCGCTACCGGTACTCGGCGTAAGGCCCGCACGGCCCTGGTCGTGGGTGGTGGCGTTGCCGGTTTGACGGCGGCCAGAGATTTGGCCGCCGCGGGCTTGCGCGTCACGCTGGTCGAAGCCGACGATCACTTCGGCGGTGCCGTGGGCGCCCACGAGGTCGCCGGGCTGGTCCTGGACTCGGGAGCGGAGTCGTTTGCGACCCGTTCGGACGCCGTCCCGCAGCTGCTCGAAGACTTGAACCTCAGTGACCGCGTGGTCAGCCCCAATCCGGCAGGCTCGTGGTTGTACCTTCCCGAAGGTGCGATGCCCGCGCCCAACACCGGCGTGCTGGGCATTCCCGCCGACCCCGCGGCGTCGTCGTTGCGACCCGCCCTGGGACGCTCCGGAATCGCCCGCGCGCGGATGGACCGGATGCTGCCCGCTTCGGTGGGGGCGGGGGAAAAATCGCTGGGCTCGTTGGTGCGCGCCCGTCTGGGTGCCCGTGTGCTCGAGCGGCTGGTCACCCCGTTCGTGTCCGGCGTGTACTCGACCCACCCAGATGAACTCGACGTCGACGCCGTCGCCCCCGGTCTGCGCGCCGGTCTCCGCGAGCACGGCAGCCTGTGTGCGGCCGCCGGGGCCCTACGCGCCAAGAGTCCGGCCGGTGCGAATGTGGCCAGTCTGGACGGCGGCATGAACCAACTCAGCGAGCGCTTGGTGCGCGACGTGGAATCCCGCGGCGTCAAGATCGTCACCGACTACGACGTGATCGCCCTGGACCGCGATCCCCGCCGCCCCGGCTGGATGGTCATTCAACGTCAGCCACAGAACGGCGATAAGACTGCCGTGGCGCGCGGTGAGCTCCTGGTCATGGCCGCGGACGGCCCCACCACGGTGCGACTCATGGGCGGTCACCTGCCCGATTCGCAGCGTTACTCTCCGAAGCCCGGGCCGCGCGTTGCCCTGGCCACGCTGGTGTTGGACTGTCCCGATCTCGACGGCGCCCCGCGCGGCACCGGGCTGCTGGTCAGCTCGGACGTGGAAGAGGTGCGCGCCAAGGCGCTGACGCACTCGAGCGCCAAGTGGGCGTGGGTTCAGCGCGAGGCCGGAGAACACCGGCACGTTTTGCGGCTGTCCTACGGGCGTGCTGACGCCGGTTCCGACACGGTCCCACCCGAGGTCGCGTTGCCCGACGGGCACCTGATTTCACTGGCCATCAGCGACGCGCGCACCCTGATGGGGGTGCACATCGGACCCGAACAACTGGTCGGAGCGGACGTGGTGCGTTGGCACACGGCCCTTCCACGCACGGACGTGGGCCACAGCAAGCGCGTCAACGATTTCCGCCGAGCCATCAAGGACGTCCCGAACGTGATTGCCGTGGGCGCGTGGCTGTCCGGTACCGGACTGGCCGCGGTGGTGGCCGACACACGCCAGCAGGTCGCGAAACTGCTGCGCAACCACGGGTACGAAACACCCGCACAGCGGGACTGAAACTTCAGCCATGACACGAGCATCGAAAGGACACACACGATGAGTGAGCACGTACACGCAGCACAGCAATCCGCCGTCGAGACGGAGGAAACGACCGAGGAGAAGCTGTACTGGGCTGTTTACACCGTGCTGGAGCGAACCGGGGACCGCACCCCGGACGCCGATTCCGAGGCCAACCAGGCCGAATTCGATCGTCTGGTCCAGGAACTGTCCGGTGACAACGTGACCGTGCGCGGCGTGTACGACGTCTCCGGCATGCGTGACAACGCCGACCTCATGGTGTGGTTGACCGGTGATCAACCCGACGTGCTGCAGGAGGCCGTGCGCAAGATCCGCCGCCAGCCGCTGCTGGGTGGCACCCGCCAGGTCTGGAACGCGATGGGTGTGCACCGCGACGCAGAATTCACCCGCAACCACGCGCCGTCGTACGCGCGCGGCATTGCCCCCGAGAAATGGGTGTGCGTGTACCCGTTCGTGCGCTCCTACGAGTGGTACTACATGAACTCCGAGCGCCGCGCCGAAATGCTCAAGAACCACGGCATGAAGGCTCGCGACTACCCGCAGGTACTCGCCAACACCATTGCGTGCTTCGGGCTCAATGACTTCGAATGGCTGCTGGCCCTGGAAGCGCCCGAGCTCGAGGACCTGGTCGACGTCATGCGCGAGTTCCGCAACACCGAAGCGCGCCTGCACGTGCGCGAGGAGATCCCGTTCTACACGGGCCGCCGGATCGAAACCAGTGAGATCGCCGAGGTGCTGCGCTAAGCATGGCACCCGTCGAACAACAGGTCAGCAATCCTCTCAGTACCGCCCGCGCCGCGGAACCCCGGCACTTCGACGCCGTGATCCTCTCGTCCTTCGGTGGTCCCGAGGGCCAGGACGACGTGATTCCGTTCCTGCGCAACGTCACTCGTGGGCGCGGCATCCCGGATGAGCGCCTCGAGGAAGTCGCCACCCACTATCGCGCCAACGGGGGAGTGAGCCCCATCAACGCCCAGAACCGTGCGCTGCGCGATGCCTTGGAAACGGAACTGCGCGATCGCGGCGTGGACGTGCCCCTGCTGTGGGCCAACCGCAACTGGGACCCCTACGTGGCCGATGTGCTCACGGAGTGCAACGACCGCGGTTACCGGGACCTGTTGGTCCTGGCCACCAGCGCGTTCTCCGGATACTCGAGCTGCCGCCAGTACCGTGAGGACTACGGCATGGGGCTGGAAGAACTCGGTCTGGCGGACACGTTGCACGTGGAGAAGGTGCGCCCGTACTTCGACGAGGTGGGGTTCCTGACCCCCTCGGTGGAAGGTCTGCGGGACGCCCTGGCCAAGCTGCGCGAACGCACGGCGGAGGGCCCTTTGGAGGTGCTCTTCACGACCCACTCGGTTCCGGACACCGATGCCTATGCTTCAGGTTCTGAACGCATCGAGTTCGAGGAGAACTCCGCGTACGTGGCCCAGCACCTGGCCGCTTCACGTTGGATCGTGGCTCAACTCGGCGACGCCATGGACGGCGTGAACTGGCAACTCGTTTATCAGTCCCGCTCCGGCCCGCCGCAGATCCCGTGGCTCGAACCGGACATCTGCGACGTGATCGAGACTCTTCCCGAATCCGGTGTGCAGGGCGTGGCCGTGGTGCCCGTGGGCTTCGTGTCCGATCACATGGAGGTCATCTGGGACCTCGACACCGAGGCCAAGGACACCGCGGCAGAGGCCGGTATCGAATTCGAACGCGTGGCCACCGCTGGAACGCACCCTGCCTTCGTGGGGGCGCTCGCGGACGCCATCGAACAGCGGCTCGGGACCGAGACGGCTCCGCCGCGTGTCTCGGCGTGCGGGCAGGGAACGTGGTTCGACAACTGCCCCGCGGACTGCTGCACCAAGATCCTGCGCGGCCAGACCGAACCCCGGCCGACCGTGGCACAGACCCCGCTGGACCAGCCCATTGCCGTGGCCATGGACGAGCAGGGCGAGGTGATCTACCGGTGAGCGAAAAAACCTTCAGGGTCGGAACGCGTGGTTCCCAGCTGGCGATGACGCAGACCGGTTACGCGGCGGATGCCGTGGGTGCTGCTGCCGACCTAACGCCCGAGCTGATCACCGTGCGCACCGAGGGTGATGTGCTCACGGGGCCGCTGTCCCAGATGGGCGGCACCGGGGTCTTCGCGACCGCCCTGCGTGCGCGATTGCTGGACCGTGACGTGGACCTGGCGGTGCACTCGCTCAAGGATCTGCCGACCGCACCGGTCCAAGGCCTGGTCATTGCCGCCCTGCCGGAACGTGAGGATCCCCGGGATGCCCTGTGCGCCCGCGACGGTCTCACGCTGGACGAACTTCCGCAGGGTGCGGCCGTGGGTACGGGTTCACCGCGCCGCGTGGCCCAGCTGCGTGCACTGCGCCCCGATCTGAAGATCGTGGACATTCGCGGCAACGTGGGAACCCGCCTCAACCGGGTGGCCCCGGGCGACCTGGATGCGGTGGTGCTGGCGGCGTCGGGCCTGAAGCGTTTGGGCCTGGAAGGTCGGATCACCGAGTACCTGGACCCCGAGCGAATGCTGCCGGCACCGGGGCAAGGCGCGCTCGCGCTCGAGGTCTCGAGTGAACTCCCCGAGGATTCACCGCTGGGCCGCGGTCTGGCCGCCGTGGATGACCTGCCTACGCGCCTGGCGGTCACCGCCGAACGTTCCGTGCTGGCCCGGCTCGAGGCCGGTTGCGCCGCGCCCGTGGGAACTTTCGGCCGCATGGTCGACGGCGATCTGCACCTTGACGTGGTGGTCGCCAACCCTGACGGCACCGAGGTCATGCGTCGCTCGGAAGCTACCGATGAACTCTCCGTGGAGGCCGCCGCAGCCCTGGGCGTGCGGATCGCCGACGAACTTCTGGCCGACGGCGCCGATCGATTGGCGCGGTTGACCCTGTGATATCCCGCGTGTTGGTCACTCGCGGTCCCGCCGTGTCCCGTGAACTCACGGGGCTGCTGCGGGACCGCGGGTACGACGTACGCGTGGCACCTTTGCTCGAGGCGCAGTTGCCCGAGGACACCGCTGCCCTGTGGGCCGTGTTGGATCTCGCCGCTGGCCCTGAGGTTCCCACATGGCTCACCGTCACCTCCGCGAACACGGTGTGGGCGCTCGCGGCCATCGCCGACAATTCCGACTGGGGTGCCGCTCTGGACCGAGCGCGCGCGAGCACACCGAAACTCTCCGTTGCAGCGGTTGGCCGCGCCACGGCGTCGGCGTTACGACAGGTTGGAATCGGCGTGGACTTCACCCCGTCGCACGAACAGAGCGCGGCCGGAATGCTGGCCGAATGGCCCACCGCACGCGCCTCCGCGGGGGAAGTCGCGCTGGTGCCCGCGTCCGAACTGGCGTCGTCGGCCCTTGCGGATGCACTGGCCGAGCGCGGCTATGACGTAACGACCGCCGTCGCCTATCGCATGGTGCCCGCACCGGCCGCCGAGCCTTTACAGCCAGACGCTCCGCTCGGTGACGATCCGGCCGTGCTCGACGCCGACGCCGCTCGCGACCAGTGTGCGCGCGGCGAGTTCCGCGCCGTGGTGGCCACGGCGCCGTCGCGCGTTGCTGCCCTGTTGGACGGCCTGGCGCCTCCGCCCGGGGGGACGAGGTGGGTGGCGATCGGCGAACCCACCGCCGCCGCGCTGCGACAGCGCGGCCTCACGCCCGTTGTGGCCGAGGATCCGAGTCCGGCGGCCCTGGCTGTGGCCGTGGATCGCGCCCTGGAAGATTTGTTCAAGACCACTAGTTCGACCGAGGAGAAATCATCGTGAGCTCACACGCACCGTTGTACGACCTGGTGTCACGCCCGCGCAGGCTCCGCACCAATCCGGCCATGCGCCGCTTTGCCGCGGAGAACCGCGTGCACCCTGAGGAACTGATCCTGCCTGCGTTCGTCAAGGAAGGCATTTCCAAACCCGTGGAGATCCAGTCCATGCCCGGCGTGGTTCAGCACACCGTGGACTCGCTCAAGCAGGCTGCGGCCGAGGCCGTGGAGCTGGGGTTGGGCGGCATCATGCTGTTCGGCATCCCCGAGACCCGCGACGCCGTGGGATCTGCCTCACTCGAGGAGGACGGGATCCTGAACCACGCGATCGCCCAGGTCCGCGCCGAGGTGGGCGATGACATCGTGGTCATGTCCGACCTGTGCCTGGACGAGTTCACCGACCACGGTCACTGCGGTGTGCTGGACGATGACGGCGTGGTCGACAATGACGAAACGCTGCGGATCTACGCCGAAATGGGCGTGGCCCAGGCGCAGGCCGGAGCCCACATGGTGGGCCCGTCCGGCATGATGGACGGCCAGGTGGGCGTGATCCGCGCGGCACTGGATTCCGCCGGCTACCAGGATGTCTCGGTGCTGGCGTACTCCGCCAAGTACAACTCGGCGTTCTACGGTCCGTTCCGCGAGGCCGTGGATTCGGCGCTCACGGGTGATCGCAAGACCTATCAGATGGACCCGTCGAACCGTCGCGAGGCGCTGCACGAGCTGCAACTGGACCTGGACGAGGGCGCGGACATGGTCATGGTCAAGCCGGCCATGAGCTACCTGGACATCCTGCGGGATGTGGCCGAGGTGTCCCCGGTGCCCGTGTCCGCGTACCAGATCTCCGGTGAGTACGCGATGATCGAGGCCGCAGCGGGTAACGGCTGGATCGACCGCGACGCAGCGGTCAAGGAGTCCGTGCTGTCCATCAAGCGCGCGGGAGCCAATTCAATTTTGACGTACTACGCCGCCGAACTGGCGCGCTGGTACCGCCAGGACAACGGGAACTAAATCAGACTGCCGCCGCGCGTGCCCCCAACCGGCCGCGGCACACACGACCGGGAAGATCCCCGGTGGAAGGAACCAAGTGATCTCATGAGTGTCTCCCAAGAACTGTTCGACCGTGCTCAACGCGTGATGCCCGGCGGCGTGAACTCCCCGGTGCGCGCCTTCAACTCCGTGGGCGGTACCCCTCCGTTCATCTCCGCAGCCAAGGGTCCGTACCTGACCGATGTGGACGGTCGCGAATACGTGGACCTCGTGGGTTCGTGGGGTCCGGCACTGCTGGGCCACGCGCACCCCGTGGTGTTGGAATCGGTGCACGAGGCTGTGGAGCGCGGCCTGTCCTTCGGTGCCACGACTCGCGGCGAGACCGAACTGGCCGAGCTGCTGGTCGATCGTGTGGGCCCGGTGGAGGAGATCCGCATGGTCTCCACGGGCACCGAGGCCACCATGACCGCTTTGCGCCTGGCCCGCGGTTTCACCGGCCGCGACCTGGTCATCAAGTTCGCCGGTTGCTACCACGGTCACGTGGACTCGCTGCTGGCCGAGGCCGGTTCCGGCGTGGCCACCCTGGCCCTGCCGGGCTCGGCGGGCGTGACCGAAGCGACGTCATCCCAGACGCTGGTGCTGCCGTACAACGATGTCACCGCCTTGGAACAGGCCTTCGCGGATCACCCGGGCGAGATCGCCGCGGTGATCACGGAGGCAGCGCCCTGCAACATGGGCGTGGTGACCCCGGAGAACAACTTCAACGCCGAGATCCGCCGCGTGACCCAGGAACACGGCGCGCTCATGATCCTGGACGAGGTGCTCACCGGGTTCCGCGTGCACGAGGCCGGTTACTGGGGTCTCACTAACGAGGCAGAGGGCGGCTGGACCCCCGACCTGTTCACGTTCGGCAAGGTGATTGGCGGCGGCCTGCCCACCGCGGCACTCGGTGGCCGCGCGGACGTCATGAACTATCTGGCTCCGACCGGTCCGGTGTACCAGGCGGGCACACTGTCCGGTAACCCGATCGCCATGGCGGCCGGCCTGGCCACGCTCAAGTGTGCCGATCGCATTGCCTACCAGACGATCGATCGCCGCTCCGAGCAGCTGCGTGACGCCGTGCGCTCGGCACTGGACACCGCTGGCGTGAACTACTCGATCCAGGAGGCGGGCAACCTCTTCTCGATCGCGTTCGGCACTCGCGACACCGGCGTGCACAATTACGCGGACGCCAAGGCACAGGAAACCTTCCGCTACACCCCGTTCTTCCACGCGATGCTGGACGCGGGCGTGTACCTGCCGCCCTCGGTCTTCGAGGCGTGGTTCCTGTCCGCAGCCCACGATGACTCGGCCATGGACCGGATCATCTCCGCACTGCCCGCCGCCGCTCAGGCCGCTGCGGAGGCCCAGCCCGAGCGGGGCTGATTCCGTTTCTGCGGGATGCGGGCCATTTGGTGCGGGTTTACTCCACGGTAGACCGGTTTACCGTGCAGTAAGACCGCATCAAAAGGTGGTTGGCTCCCACGACGGCGACGGCGCCGCGTCCCTTGCCGGGGCGCGGCGCCGTCGTTCTTTCTGGACACTGGGCGGGTTTGGCTTCAACATTCGGTCAAACTCGGTGGTGGACCGGCCAGGTGCCTTCCACCACGGCGTCCGGGTCGCGGCGTCGGAAATACTCCTGCAGTGACGCCGCCTGCTCAGCGGCCCATCCGATTTGGGCCCTGTGGAGTTCGCTCGCCGTGGCCTGCAGTTCGGCGAATTTCTCAGCCATGGCCGCGGCTAACCGTTCGGTGGCCAGGGCATCTGCGGCGGAGGTGTGAGCGGCGTCGAGCACCACGCCGTACTCCTCGCACAAGGCCCCCAGCGTGCGCTTGCCCTTTCGGAATTTGTGCACCTGCTTGTTCAGGATGAACGGGTCGAGCACGGGAAACGGCTCCACCCAGGGCACGCCGTGTCGCTCGCCCTCGCGAGCCAGGACCGTCAGGTCGTAGGCGGCATTGAAGGCGAGTACCGGGGTGCCTTGCCCCCACAGTTCGGCCAGAACGGCGGTCAATTCGGTGACGACGGCGCTCGCGGCCTGTCCCTCGGCCCGCGCCTTCTCGGTGCTGATCCCGTGGACCGCGGCGGCGGCCTCCGGGATCTCGACGCCGGGATCGGCGAGCCATTCCCACTCGCTGACGACGGCGCCGTCGGGACCCACTAGGACGACCGACGCTGTGACGATGCGGGCGGTCTGTGGATCGCGGCCGGTAGTTTCCAGGTCGAAGCACGCCCTGGGGAGTGCGGTCCAGGGCGTCGTGGGATCGACCGGTGCGGGCTCAGCACCTGTGCCCTCCGGCACTGCAAAAGCTTTGGTTCCGGGCTCACTGTCTGCCGGAATGTGGACCGTCGGTCGGGCGGGTGCGGCGGGAGGTGCCTGGGGCGTCGAAAGTGCGGGACCTTCCGCGACGTCGAACAGCGTGTCCTGTGTGGGATCTTCGGCGGATTTCTGGGAATCGGTGGCTTGCGCGGTGTCGGGGACGTCGAAGAGAGCCGGCTGATCGTGCGGCGAGTGCTGCTGCGGGGAAGGCATGGTGTTTACGCTACCGGCTCCGTCCGTCGGTGTCGTTATGCGTGTCCGCCGGGCGTGATGTGATGGGACCATGCAGACGCAGCATGAGACCCCCTGGCGGATCCTTCCGCCGCGCTCCGTCACGGGGAGTGGCCGGACGTTCACTCCGGATGCCCATCAGCGGGCCGTGACCGAGCTGGAACCGGGACACGGCCCGGTGCTGGTGTTGGGGGCGCCGGGTACGGGTCGTTCGAGCACGCTCGTGGAGTTCGTGGTGCGGCGTTTGGCCGCGGCCGCGGATCCGCAATCGATGCTGGTGCTTGCACCCACGCGAACTCAGGCCGCCGAGCTGCGCGATGCGATCAGCCAGCGCGCGGCAGCCACCATCAGCACGCCGCTCGTGCGGGCCTGGCAGGCTTACGCCTTCGACCTGTTGCGCCGAGCCCACGCGCAAGGTCTGCTCCCCGGTGTCATGGAGCCCCCCGTCTTGCTGTCGGGTCCGGAACAGGATGCGTTCATCGCGGACATGATGCGCGGACACACCGCGGGGCACGGGACAGGAATGGTGTGGCCAGCGGACCTGGACCGCGCGTTGCAGACGCGGGGTTTCAGGGGACAACTGCGCGAACTGTTCGACCGCATGAACGAATACCGCATGCCGCCGGAGCGGCTCTCATCATGGGCCGAGCCGCTGGGCCACCCGGAATGGCGCACGGCAGCGGCGTTTCGTGCCGAGTACCAGCAAGTGCGTGCGCTGCGCATGCCCAACGCCTTCGACCCGTCCGAGCTCGTGGACCGTGCCGCCAGGGTGTTGGAGGAGAACTCCGAGTTCCTCGCGGAGGAACGAGCGCGCCTCGGTGTCGTTCTGGTGGACGATCTGCAGGAGGCAACGCCCTCGGTCTACCGCTTGATCGGAGTACTGACCCGCGGGGCGGATGCCATCTATACGGCTAACCCGGATACGACCGTCCAAGGATTCCGTGGCGCGCGCCCGGACCTGCTGCGTACTCTGCAGGACCGCGTGGGTACGGAGCGGTACCCGCTACGTCGGATGTCATTGGACCTCACTCATCGACTCCCATCGGACGTCAATCAAGCCTGGCAACGCGTTGCCCGAGCGATTTCAGTCGTGGCCGGAGCCCGGATCAACCGAGCGCCGGAGTCCTCCGTAGAGAACACGGGCTCGATGCGCGCGGTGGTCTTCGACTCGCCCACGGCTCAGGCCCGATGGTGTGCCGATCACTTCCTGCGGCTCCACGTGCTGGAAGGGGTGCCGTACCGGGAGATGGCAGTGATCGTGCGCAGCGGTTCGCAGTTGTCGTCGTTGACCCGGCAGCTGTCTTCGCTCGGGGTCCCCACCACCTCTTCCGCGGCCGAAACGCCCTTGCGCGAGGAACCGGCCGTGATTCCGCTGCTCAACGCACTACGGCTCTTGCTGGACTCCCAAGGGAAGCCCTCCGGCCCCGATGGAGCTGAGACCCGCGAAACCGCCATCAATGACGAAGAACCGCGGTTGTTGACCGCGGAGGCCGCGGTCGCTCTGTTGACGTCCCGGTTGGGAGGGGCTTCGCCCATGGATGTGCGTCGCATCCGGCAGCGACTGCGTGTCTACGAACTCAGCACCGGCGGCGGACGCACCAGTGACACACTGCTGGTTGAAGCCTTGACTGACGGTGTGCTGCTGGAGGCCGCCGGGGTCCGGTCGGGCCCGGCTCACCGCATCGCGGACATGTTGCACGCGGGGCAGGAGGCTTTGGCCACCCCCGGTGCCACCGCCGAATCGGTCTTGTGGGCGCTCTGGAATGCGTCGGGGGTTGCCGAGCTGTGGCGGCGTCGAGCGATCTCGGGTGGCGCGGAGTCCGTGCGGGCCGATCGTGACCTGGATGCCGTGGTCGGGCTCTTCGAATCCGCCGAGCGTTTCGTGGATCAGGTACCCGGGGCCACGGCGCAGGCCTTCATGGATTACATGGAGCACCAGGAATTGCCCATGGACACGCTGGCCGCTCGTGCTCCCGCGGAGGACAACGTGTCGATCTTGACCCCGGCGGGGTCCGCCGGGCGCCAGTGGGCCCACGTGGTCGTGGCCGGAGTCCAGCAGGGCGTGTGGCCCAACACGACTCTGCGCGGTCAGCTGCTCGGAACAGATGTCCTCACCGATGCCTTGGATTTCGGGGTGGAGCAGGCGGCCCGGTTGGGGCCCTTGGACCGGTTGCGTCAGGTGCGATTCGACGAGCTGCGTCAGTTCGCCACGGCGGTCTCGCGTGCGAGCTCTTCGCTGGTGGTTTCGGCGGTGTCCAATCAGGATGAGCAGCCCTCAGAGTTGTTGGACCTGGTCGCCTCGGGATGGGGCGGGGAGGACTCCGGGCATGAGCTGGAGTATCTGGAGGCGCCGGTGCCACTGACCTTGCGCCAGCTGACGGGGTCACTGCGTCGAACGGTTTTCGATGCCGAGGAGGCCCCCGAACTGGGCGAAGCGGCAGCGCGGTTGCTGCACGAGTTCACCTCTCTTACCGAGCCCGTGCGTGGCGCAGATCCGCAGGAATGGTGGGGGTGGGCCCCGCTCAGTAGCGACGAGCCGCTGTTCGCTGCGGATGATCCGATTCCGGTGTCCCCGTCGAAGATCGAAACCATTCACCGGTCACCCCTGGACTGGTTCGTGAGTGAGGCCAAGGCCGAGGAGGTCACCGACTTCAGCCGGAGCCTAGGAACCCTCGTTCACGACATTGCCGAAACCATGCCGGATGCTCCGAGCACCGAACTGATCGCGGAGCTGCGACGCCGGTGGCCGAGCCTGGGTATGCCTCCCGGGTGGATCACCGACACGGAACAGGAACGCGCGGAGATCATGCTGCGCAAGTTCGCGGAATATGTGATCAATGCGCGCAAGGATGACGGACGCGAGCTGGTGGGAGTCGAAGGGAGTTTCCACGTGCTCGTGCGCGGGGAAGCCCGAGATGCTCTGCTGCGCGGTCGCGTGGACCGATTAGAGGTTGATGCTCAGGGCCATCACATGGTGGTCGACCTCAAGACGGGCAAGCACCAGCCGGCAAGCAAGAAGATCGAGAACCACCCGCAATTGGGGGCCTACCAAGTGGCCCTGCAGGCCGGGGCGGGTGAGCAGATGCGTCGCGAAGTCGAGATCAGGGAACGAGCCGTGGCTGCCGGCGAGGATCCGGATGCCGCAGTGCGGCAGGCCGGTTCCGAACCCATCGAACTGCCCCAGGGAACCGTGATCGCCCAGCCAGGCGGAGCGCTGCTGGTTCAACTGGGCACGAGTAACAAGAAAGTGGGAACCCAAAACCAGCAGCCCCTGGATCCGGAGCATCTGTGGGCCAGGGACCTCATTACCCGTGCCGCGGACCTGGTCTCGGGAACGCGGTTCGAAGCCCGGCACGATTCGGAACACGGGTCCAATTTCGGTTTGCGATGCACCCTGCCCTGGGTGTGTCCGTTGTGCGCAGAAGGTCGACAGGTGAGCGAACGATGACCACCCCCCAGTACTCTCCCTTCGACATTGCCGAGGCACTGGGGGATTTCCCTCCCACACAGCAGCAAGCCGAAGTCATTTCAGCTCCGCTGACGCCACGGCTCGTGGTGGCCGGTGCGGGGTCCGGAAAGACCACCACCATGTCCGATCGGGTGGCGTGGTTGGTGGCCAATCGGCTCGTGGAACCGGAACAAATACTGGGTGTGACCTTCACCCGCAAAGCCGCCGGCGAACTGGCCGAGCGCATTCAGGGCAAGCTGCGCGGACTGCGTCGTGCGGGACTGCTGGGGCCGGAAGCACAACTGGTCGCGGCACCCCACGAGTCGCCGTTTGCACCCGAGCCCGGTGATTCCGATGAACCGGTTGTGCCGCAAGAACCCACCGTGAGCACCTACCACTCCTACGCCAACTCGCTGGTGCGCAGCTACGGACTCAGGTTGGGGGTCGAGGCGGATACTGTGCTCATGGGTCAGGCGCAGGCGTGGCAATTGGCGCACCGACTCGTGGAGAGCTGGGACGGACCATTGCCGGAAAGCATGCCGGCGGTCTCCACGCTCACGACCGGATTGATGAGTCTGGCCTCGGAGTCCTCCGAGCATTTGGTCTCGCCGCACCACGTGGGGCAGTGGGCCCACCAGTTCCGGATGAGCTGTGTGGATGTTCCGCCGGTCGGTAGGAAAAAGGCGATTGCCAAGCCCATCCAAGATGCGCTCAAAAGATTGGAAACCACGGAACTACTCGCTCAACTGGTCGAGCGATTCCAACGAGTGAAGACGATTGAATCTGCCCTGGACTACGGCGATTTGCTGGCGCTCGCGGCGGAGATCGTGCATGTAGACCCTCGAGCCTGTGCCACCGAACGTGACCGCTTCAAAGTGGTCTTGTTGGACGAATTCCAGGACACTTCCCACGCTCAGCTCAAGCTGTTCTCCGGACTCTTTGGGGACGGGCACTGCGTGATGGCCGTGGGTGATCCGCAGCAGTCCATTTACGGGTTCCGTGGCGCGTCTGCGGGGCAGCTGTTCAGCTTTGTGGAGAACTTTCCGCGCAGCAACGGGGATTCCGAAGAGCCGGCTGCGTTTGCGGATTCGAGTTTCCTCACGGTGGCCTGGCGGAACTGCCAGTCCGTCCTGGACGCGGCCAACCGGATTGCCGCGCCCCTGCGTACCCCACCACCGTGGAATCGTTCCGCGTCTACCGTGCAGGTGCCCCCGCTCGATCCCTCGCCCCATGCCACGGTCGGGACTGTGCGGGTGAGTCGGTACGTCACAGACTCGGAGGAGGCTCAGGCCACGGCTCGGGCTATCGCGGAACAGCGGCGCGCCCACGAAGGACAGCCGCTGGACGAGATGCCCACCATGGCTGTTCTGTGCAGGAAGCGGGCTCAGTTCGAACCGATCCGCTTGGAACTCGAGGCGCTGGATGTGCCGTACGAGGTGGTCGGGCTCGGCGGGCTCCTCAGCACCCCCGAAGTCGCAGATATTGTGGCCACGCTGTACGTCTTGACCGACCCTGGACGTTCCGATGCACTGGCGCGGTTGTTGGCCGGTTCCCGTTGGCGGATCGGACCCAAGGATCTCGCGGCGCTGGGGGATTGGGCGGGTCACCTAGAGCAAACTCGGTCCCGCGCGGCTGCGGCGCAGCGAACCGAACTCTCCGCGGAAGAACTCGCAGAATCACCCGCTGAAGAACCCGCAGTTGCCGTGGTTGAAGGCGACATCGTGGACCGGGCGAGTCTGATTGAGGCCATTGAGACGCTGCCCTCGGAAACGTGGGTGTCCTACCGTGGTCGCTCCATCAGCCCCCAGGCGTTGGGCAGGATGCAGATACTTCGATCCGAACTCAACCATTTGCGGTCGGTGCTCGGTGACGAACTCACCTCTGTGATCCATGAGGTGGAGACCACTCTCGGTTTGGACGTGGAACTGGCCGCGAGCCCCGGCATGACGCCCGCTCAGGCACGAAAGAACGTGGACAGTTTCTACGACCAGGCCGTCCAATTCAGCGCGACTACCCGCACGCACGACGTTGCGACCTTCCTTGCGTGGCTCGAGGCCGCCGCCCACGAGGAAAACGGGTTGGAACTCCCGCCGGAGGAGACCCGTCACGACGCCGTTCAGTTGCTGACGGTGCACGCGGCCAAGGGCCTGGAATGGGATCACGTCTACGTGCCGGGGATGAACCAGGGAGATTTTCCCTCGAAACGGAAATCAGCCTGGACCGGAGACTCTTCAAAATTGCCGTGGCCCCTGCGTGGTGATGCCCAACAGCTGCCGCAGTGGAACGCTGACCCCACGGACGTGGAAACGCTCAAGGAATCGTTCGAACTCTTCCTGGCAGACGCCGGCACGCATGATGAAGCCGAGGAACGCCGCCTGGCCTACGTTGCCTGCACACGAGCCAAAACACTGCTTGAACTGTCGTGTTCGGTGTTCCGAGGCACCGCGAAAACCGCGCATGACCCGTCGGTCTTCCTGGAGGAAGTACGGGCCATGACGGAGGAGTCCCATCCCGGTCTCGAGCTGGGGGAGTGGGCCGAGGTTGAGCCGGGCACCGACAATCCCCAGGCGGACACCGTGTTGAGTGCGCTGTGGCCTTACGATCCCCTCGAGGGGCCGGAGATCGTTCGCAAGGAGCGGTCCGTTGACGGCCAGGAAAAGCTCACGGTCTCGACGCCCGTGCACAGCGGTCGGCGCGAACGCATGGACCGTGCGGCCCACGCGGTCCAGACAGGTGGCTTCGATACCACCCGGGAGTTCACGGCGGAGCAACTTGAAACCGGTGAGCACGGGGAAACCGTCAAACGCTGGCGGCGGGAGGCGGAACTGCTCATCGCCAAGCGGGACGCGGTGGAACAGCGCAACACCGTGCACATGCCCTCTCACGTCTCCGCGTCCGCCCTGGTCGCCATGGACTCCAACCCTGAAGCCTTCATCATGGGGTTGCGCCGTCCTATGCCCGCACGACCCGGCTCTGCGGCTCGCGCTGGTACGACGTTCCACACGTGGGTCGAGAATTTCTTCGGTGACTCGTCGATCTTCGACATGGATGAATTGCCGGGTGCCGACGACTACGTGGATGAAGAGCTCGACCTGCCCGCGCTCGCCGAGACCTTCCGCGCGAGCCAGTGGGCGAATCGTCAACCGTACGCGATCGAGCTGCCGGTGGAGACGCCAGTGGGCTCGGTGACCGTGCGCGGCCGGATCGACGCCGTCTTCCGAACGGACTCCGGTGGTTGGGACCTCATCGATTGGAAGACGGGACGAGTGCCTCACGGCCAGGATTTGCGCAGGAAGTCAGGACAGCTGGCGCTTTACCGGTTGGCATTCGCCCGGTTGCACGGACTGGACCTGAGCGATGTCTCTGCCGCCTTCTACTACGTGACCGAGGACAGGGAAGTCCGCCCGCACGACCTCGCCACGGAACAGGAACTGGAGGCGATCGTCGAGTCGATGTATCAAGTGCATGGCTGACAAGATCCCTTGGTGTCAACGTGGCTGCAATGCAGTTATTACGGCGTAGGAATTAATCCTGGGGGCGCGCAGCGGACGATCCTATGGAGCCAGAGCCAGAGCCAGAGCGGTAGCCGGATCCGACGGCTGGCGTAGCCTCTGGACGCAATCCCTTCTCCGGCTCCACCTCTGACGGCTCCGGAATCACTCCTGGTGCTGGAGAACCGGTGCGTTCCACGTCCAGCGTCAGGGTGTTGAGCATCCGCTCGGCGTCCTTGACCATGGACTCGATGCCGCGGTCCACACCGCGCACAAGCCACTCGGCCAGAGCGAACTCCGCGGCCAGATGGGCCCGGCGCAACAGGTGCCGGTCGGGTGGTTGCACGGCCGCGACCGAGTACGCCTCAAGTACCGTGTCCGCGAACTCCGAATTCGCCATGCCCACGAGCCACGCGAAATCTACGGCGGGGTCACCCACGTGCAGGTCGCTCCAGCCGGTCAGGGCTCCCAGGGCACCTTCGTGCACGATCACGTTGTCTTCATGGAGGTCACCGTGAACCACGCGGGTCGAGAACCGCCACAGTGTGGTGTCCTCGAGCGCATGTTCCCAACGGCGCAACAGCTGACCGGGAATCCGTCCGGTAGTCGCAGCCCGGTCCAGGTCGTGCAGCATGCGGCTGCGGCACTGCTCGGCACTGTAGGCGGGCAGGTCGGCGTCCATGACCAGCGCCCGGGGCAGGGAATGAATGGCGGCCAGTGACCTGCCGACCTGAACCGCCAGGGGGGCGCGCGGTTCAGCACTGGGAGCGGGAGCCCGTGACGGCGCTACAGGATTCTCGTTCTGCCGGGACATCTCAGCCAGTGTGAGCGTGGTCCCGGGCAGGTGTGAGTACACGAATGTGCGCAGCCCGGATTGCTCGACCGAACCCACCACACTGGGCAAATGGAACGGCAGGTGGGCACGCACCGACGGCGTGAAGGCCCCCAGAACCAGGTGCTCGGTTTCGAGCCGCATACTGGCCTCGGCATTGAGCGGGCTGCGAACACGCCACCGCTTGTTCTGCGTGTCTTTGACCACGCACGATCGGAAATCAGAGTTGTCATCGGGAGAAGGACCGGTCGCCACCGGGGCGATACTTGGCACGGCGGCGGCGGCGATGGCTGCGAGCAATTCGGGGGTCGTTCTCACCACATCCACACTACCGGGAGTGCGCTGAGCACGGGCCCAACGGTTACCCACAGCCCCCTGCGACCTACCGGGGGACGCGGACTACAGTGGACGGGTGACTTCTTCCGACCCCATCACCTGGACGCATGACCGCTCCGTGCCCGGACTGAACCCTGCGGACCTGCCGTTCGCGGCGTCGTCGTTCGACCGCGACGCCGTGGACCGCGAGCAACACGACCTGCGGGCCGCAGCGGCCACGGACCCGGCTGCGCGCGTGCTCGTCATGGTGGGCGGCGACGCGCCCGTGCGTGACGGGCGTCTGGTACTCGAGGACTACGACGCCGCCCCGGCCGCGAGCGATGACCCGGCCCACCCGGACGTGTACCTGGGCAGACTGCGCGGGGACGGGGCACCCGTGGTGCTGCGCAGCTTCCCGGCGGGCACAGACCTTCCCGGCCAGGACGATGTTGTGCGGGCCGGTTTGCGCGTGCTCGGCACCGAACTTGAGCCGGAAGAAACGTCGCTCCTGGTCACCGCGCAGTCGGTGGCGCTGTGGCACCGTGACCACCCGCGGTGCCCGCGCTGCGGCACGGTGACCGAGGTGATCCGGTCCGGCTGGGCGCGCGAATGCCCCGAGGACCAGTCCCTGCATTTTCCTCGCACGGACCCCGCGGTGATTGTGGCGATCACGGATGGCAACGAGGATCCGGAGCAGGAACGTATTCTGCTGGGTCGATCGTCGCTGTGGGCCAGCAACCGGTTCTCCACGCTGGCCGGATTCGTGGAACCTGGTGAATCCGCCGAACAAGCGGTGGTGCGCGAGATCTTCGAGGAGGCGGGCATTGTGGTGGGCTCGGTGCACTACCAGGGCTCGCAGCCATGGCCGTTCCCGCGCTCCCTCATGTTGGGGTTCCGCGCCGTTGCCCAAACTATCGACTTCACCCCGGACGGTCAGGAGATTTTGGACCTGCGCTGGTTCACCCGGGCGGAGTTGAAGGCTGCGGCGATCGAGCAGTCCATCGTGTTGCCCGGCCGAATTTCCATTGCTCACGCCCTGATCGTGAGCTGGCTGGGCGAACCGCTACCGGAAGGCAACTGAGCCATTGGCGAGTGACGCATCGGCCGAAGAACGAATCCTGGGCGGGTTGGATCCCGAACAGCGCGTGGTGGCGACCACTCTGCAGGGTCCGGTGTGCGTGCGGGCCGGAGCAGGGACGGGTAAGACCCGCGCCATCACCCACCGCATTGCGTGGGGCATCGCCTCAGGCGTGTACACGCCGCAGAAAACCCTGGCGCTCACGTTCACTGCGCGGGCGGCCAACGAGATGCGGCAGCGGTTGCGGCAACTGGGCGCCCCCGGAGTTCAGGCACGGACCTTCCACTCCGCCGCACTGCGGCAACTGCAGTACTTCTGGCCGCAGGCCGTGGGCGGGCCCCCGCCCGGCCTGGTTAATCACAAGGCCCGGTTGTTGACCGAGGCCGCCCAATCCATGCGTCTCACCACCGACCGGGCGACGGTGCGCGACGTGGCAGGGGAGATCGAGTGGGCCAAGGTCTCCATGCTCACCCCTGACACTTATGCCGCCGCGGCCGAGAAGCGCAGCATGCCCATGGGCTACGACGTGCGCACCATGCAGCGTCTCTACCAGTCCTACGAGGACCTCAAGGCGGACCGCCACCTGATCGACTTCGAGGACGTCCTGCTCATCACAGTGGGCATCCTGGAGGAGGACGAGCGGATTGCCGCGGCCGTCCACGCGCAGTACCGCCAGTTCGTGGTGGATGAGTACCAGGACGTTTCGCCCTTGCAACAGCGATTGCTCGACGCGTGGCTCGGACAGCGCGACGACGTGTGCGTGGTGGGGGACGCCTCCCAGACGATCTATTCGTTCACCGGCGCCACCTCCCGGCACTTGCTGGAGTTCCCGTCCCGTCATCCGAATGCTCGCGTGGTCGAACTGATCCGCGACTACCGATCGACTCCGCAGGTGGTCAACACCGCCAACCAGTTGCTCGCCGCTCGCCGCCCCGCTGCCGGTTCAACCCCCGGAACCTGGGCGACGCCGCTGCAGCTCATCTCCCAGCGCCCGGCCGGCCCAGAACCGTCCTGGAACGAATACCCGGACGACGAGGCCGAGGCCGCCGGAGTGGCCACGCGCATCCAGGACCTTATCGACGACGGCGTTCCCGCCCGAGAGATTGCCGTCCTGTTCCGCACCAACGGACAATCCCAAGCCTTCGAGGCCGCTCTCGCAGACGCCAACATCGGTTTCCAACTGCGCGGCACCGAGCGGTTCTTCAACCGCCCCGAGATCCGGCAGGCACTCGTGCAGATCCGTTCTGCGGCCAAGACCTTGGGGGATGAGCCCGTGCGGGTTCCGCAGCAGGTCAGGGACATGCTCAGTTCCCTGGGATACTCGGCGCGGGCGCCCCGTTCAGACAGTGCCACCCGTGCCCGGTGGGAGTCGCTGTCCGCGTTGGTGTCCCTGGCTGATTCCATGGCTCACTGGGCCGCCGAGGAGGACGAGGAATTCACCCTCCAGGAGTTCTCGGACGAACTGGAACGGCGGGCCAAGGCCCAGGAGGCACCCGTGATGGACGGCGTGACGCTGGCCTCGATGCACTCGGCCAAGGGCCTGGAATGGGACGCCGTGTTCCTGGCAGGACTGTCCGAGGGGCTCATGCCCATCTCCTTCGCAGACACCGCGGACGGTGTGGACGAAGAACGGCGGCTGCTCTACGTGGGCATTACCCGCGCCCGTGAGCATCTGGTGTTGTCCTGGTCACTGTCGCGCACTCCGGGAGGACGACCCACCCGGTCGCGCTCGCGATTCCTGGACGCGATCCTGCCGGCGGCGGCATCGAACGTGGCTCAGCGGCACGTTCGCACGCGCCGCTGAGGCGGAGTTTCAGCCATCCAACGCACACAGGCAGTCCGCTCGCGGTGTCAACGTCGACCGATGCAGACCGTAGCGAAGCGTGATCGTTCCCGGAGATTCGGCATCCCAAGTGTTCTGCACATTAGTGTTCTGCGGATTGAGTGACTGTCCCAGCAAGTCGACGGCGATCCCGGACGCGGTGATGACGCGAGTCAACGTGGTCAGTGCGAGGGAATGCGCGGTGGCCACGGCGTCAGGATCCAGCGGCGGTTGATCCCGCAACACCTTTCGAGCATCTCGCACGGCATTGACTATGCACTCCCTGCACGGGCGCCGGTACCAGGGCACCAGTGGCCAGGTCAGTGACACGGATCCGTCCGTGACCACCGTGATCGTGGGGAGATGAGCGTCCGGGGAAGCGGCCAAGTCCACAACGGTGAGGTCCTGGGGAAGCGGTCCCGTCACAGAGGCGCTGCGCAGCATCGCGGCCGAGGGAATGACCGAGGAGCAGAACAGCTCCGGTGCGCTCAACGGAACGCAACGTGGCCACCGGTTACGCAGTAGCTTGCGCAGCGCATACTCCCGCGGGGACCCTTCCAGGGCGGGTGGATACGGTCCCGTGGCAGTGTCCTGCGAGGTCACTGGGCCCGGATCCGTGACGTTGATCAAGCACACCCCCGCATCCGCCAGGAGCAGGGCGGCGGTCGCGGTCACTGGATCCAGACCCGCGATCAGCACGTGCACCTCATCCGGGTGCATCTGAGGGCTGGCAGACCATTGATCGTTCGATTCGGGGGCTTCCCCCGAATTAGTTGATGAAGTGGCGGGTGTAGGCGTCATGAACTGCTCCGAGGTCGGGAACCGGGTGGGTCTCTCAGGCTGTCAACTTACGGTCCGCTACGCAGCAGAAATCCCGTCATCCACAGTTCGAGTGGATACTGCACGGGGTACGCAGTCTTGGCTGGGGCACACGTCGCCCGGGCATCCTGCCGCCAGGCCTGGTCAAGTGGGGAACGGTGCACCGAAACTTGTGCCCGCGATTGGTCACCGACCGCCCCGGAGTGGTGAACTACAGACCATGTCCCCGTTCCGCTCGCCCCGCAACACGCAGCCCCGCAACACGCAGCCCCGCAACACGCAGCCGCGCCACACCGAGCCGCAGTTACCGTCCGAGATGCCTGAAGTAATCGTGCAGCGCAGCGCGCGCCGGAAGAAGACGGTGAGCGCCCACTTCAGTGGTGAGTCGGTGATCTTGGCCGTTCCCCAGTCGGCCACTCGCCGGGAGGTGGAGCAGTGGAAAACCACGTTGGTTCCCAAGATCGTTGCCAAGCGGGAGCGGGCTCAGCGGAACGCACGGCGGCGCAGCACGGACGACGGGCTCTGGCGCATGGCCCAGGAATTGTCGGCCACCTACCTGGACGGCAAGGCGCGACCCACCGAGGTGAAGTGGTCCTCCCGACAGAACACCCGCTGGGGCTCGGCGACACCCAGCACCGGTGTCATCAGGATCTCCACGCGATTGGCCACCGTGCCGGATTGGGTGTTGGAGACCGTTGTGCTCCACGAACTGGTGCACCTGTTGGAGGCCCACCACAACGATCGCTTCTGGTCGCTGGCGCGCAGGCACCCCAAAGCAAACGACGCCGCCCAGTTCCTGGACGGCGTCGCATGGGCGGATGCCAACCCCCGAGGGGGACCGGCAGCCACGGTCTAGGCCTTGGGCGAGTCCCCGGGTCCCTCCCGCGAGTCATCGCCGGAGTCCGTGGAGTCACCGGAGCCGGTCGAATCTCCCGACTCGTTTGCTTCACCCGAGCCGTCCGACGCGCCGGAATCCGAAGAAGTGGAACCCGAGTCCTTGGAACCAGCAGTGTCGCCGCCCTCAGGGCCCTCGTACCCACCAGACAGCAGCTTGGCCAGTGCGGCGTCCATCTCGTCGTCGCTTGCGGTGAGCAGACCCCGGCGCTGTTCGAAGCCTTCGGGATCGTCAAGGTCTTCATTGGTTGGCAGAAGCTCGGCGGACTCCCAGAGCCCGTCGCGCTCATCGATGCCGCGCTTGCTCTCCACATACTCCCAGAATGCCGCGGCCTCGCGCATGCGGCGCGGGCGCAGTTCAAGACCCACGAGCGAACCGAAGGTGCGCTCGGCGGGACCGCCCTCGGCGCGGCGTCGGGACATCATTTCGGTGAGTGCAGCGGCGGACGGGATATTGCCCGTGGACGCAACCGTCACCCGGGTGACCCAACCCTCGATGAGAGCCAGTACCGTCTCGAGCCGAGCCAGCGTGGCCTCTTGTTCGGGGGTCATCTGCGGGCTGAACACACCGGAAGCCAGGGCGTCCTGAATGCCCGAGGGATCCATGGGATCAAGATCCTGCGCAATGGTCTCGATGCGGTCCATATCGATGTGAATGCCCGCGGCAAAACTGGTGATCAGACCCAGCACGTGATCTCGCAGCCACGGAGCGCCGTGGAAGAGGCGGATGTGCGCGGCCTCGCGGATGGCCAGGTATAGCATCACGTCCGATGCGGGCAGCTCGAGCCCCTCGCTGAACTCGGCAACGTTGGACGGAACAAGGGCCGAGTGGTCCTTGGACAGGGGGAGACCAACGTCCGTGGAGGACACGACCTCGCACGACAAAGCACCCACGGCCTGTCCCAGCTGCATGCCGAACAGCATGGAACCCGCGCCGGAGAGCATTCCGGACAAGTCCGCGCCGCCCATGGCCTGGGACAGCTCCGGTGGCAACTGCTTGGTCATGGCCTCGCTCATCGCTTTGGTCACGGAGGCTGCCACAGGGGTGGTCATTTCCTTCCACGTCTCCGCGGTCGCCTCGATCCATTCGGCACGCGACCACGCCGCGGGCAGGGTATTGGGCTCGGCGAACGCGGTGTTGGGCGTGAGCCACAGCTCCGCAAGCTTCATGGCGTCGTCCACGGCGCCCTTCTGCTTGCTGGTCACCGAGGGATCGCCCTTCTGCGAGGCGACCTGCCGCGCGTGATTGCGCGCCAGCTCCCAGTTGACGGGCTCGTCGGTTCCGCCGGAGCTCATCATCGACTGGATCTGCTGGAACATCATGGACATCGCCTGCGGATTCACGGGCATCCCGCCGGGCATGTTCTCACCCGACATTCCCTGGGATCCGAGCAGGCGTTCGAACATCTCCTGGAACGGATCCTTCGGGTTGTCGCCGTTCTCGTCACGAGGAGGGTTCGAACTCATGGGTACCGCCAATCTGGTGGGGAAAAATGGATTCGGTTAAGCCTATCGGCAGGCCCCCGGGAGTACCACCGGCAGGGCCCTACAGTTCGCTGCCAGCTCATGGACCCGCCCCGGTCCCCAACGATTGCCGACAACATCCGTTGCCGACGCCGCCCACCCGGCCGAGCGGCGTCGGCACCCTGCGTGGTGGTCGCGTCGCGGCGGCGGCGGTTCCCAGGGGAGGCAAGTAGGCTGGGACGGTCCTGACAATGGGTGAGAGGAGCGCGCGTGCCCGCTAGTGGTGGCACCTCGCGGTGGTCGCGATGGCGCAAGAAGCAATCCTTGGAATCGGTCGGTCTGCTGGGCACCGCGGCCCTGCTGATCGCCGGTGTGGTGTTGCCCGCGCCGTTCGTCATTGAATCCTCCGGCCCCACCTTCAACACCGTGGGTCAGTTCGAGGACCACCAACTCGTCAGTATCGAGGGTGCCCAGACCTATCCCAGCGACGGAAAACTGGACCTGACCACGGTGTACGTCAAGGGTGGTCCGGCCGGCCAGGTGAATGCCGTCAACGTGCTCTTGGGGTGGTTCAACCCGACGGACACCGTGCTGCCGCAGGATGCCGTGTACGACCCCACCTTGACCGGTCAGGAAGTCGACGACTCCAACGCCGCTGCGATGCAGACCTCGCAAGAGGACTCGGTTGCGGCCGCCCTGGACTACTTGGACGAGCCGTACAAGACCACGCTCCAGGTGCACGCGAGCATTCCGGACACTCCCGCTGACGGGGTCCTGGAGCCGGGGGACACTCTGCTGGCCATGGACTCGGAGCCCATCACCGAGCTGGACCAGTTGCGGGACGGCTTGGACGAGGCGGGGGACAAAGGTATCGACTTGACCCTTCAACGCGGTGACGAGACGGTGACCCGCCACTTGGACCTCACCCGCAGTGAGGACACGGGGCGGTGGCAACTGGGTGTGTACCTCACCCCCGAGTACGACTTCCCATTCACCGTTGATTTCGAACTCGAGCAGGTGGGCGGCCCGAGTGCCGGCATGATGTTCGCACTCGGTGTGATCGAAGAACTGACCCCGGGATCCATGGTCGGCTCCGAGCACGTGGCCGGCACCGGAACCATTACACCGCAGGGGGAGGTGGGGCCGATCGGGGGAATCCGCCAAAAACTGGAAGGCTCCGCGGATGCCGGCGCCCGATACTTCCTGGCACCCAGCGGCAACTGCAACGAGGTCAAGGGGTATGTCCCGGACGGTCTGGACGTGATCGAGGTGGAAACCCTCGGCGAGGCCGTCAACGCGGTGGAACAAGCGGCCGTGGGCAACATTTCGAACCTCCCGAGTTGCGGCACTCGATGACACCCCCGGGGAGTGTAATTGCACGTCCCGAGACCACCCCGCAGAATAGTCTTGACCTTTAACAATTGACAGATCACTTTCATCAGCGCAGGAAGCTCAGAGGTAATCAGTGACCGCCGGATCTGCTGCCCCACGTCCATCCAGAACCTCCTCGGGAGGCCGCCAAAAACGCGGAGCACTGATCCCCACGGTGATTGCGGTGGTCGTTCTGATCGCCGCCTTCGTGGGTTTCACGCAGGTCTACACCAACATCCTCTGGTACGACCAGCTGGGATACCTGCGCGTGTTCGTCACGCAGAACATCACCGTGATCAGCTTGTTCATCATCTCCGCGCTGATCGTGGCCGGTCTCATGTTCCTGAGCCTGTGGCTGGCCTACCGGTCACGGCCCAAGACAGGCGCCGCCCAGACCACGGACACCATGCGCAAGTACCAGCAGGCGCTGGATCCCGTGCGCAAGATCGTCATGATCGCGGTCCCGCTGATCTTCGGTCTCTTCGCCGCCTCCACGATCGCCACCCAGTGGCAGACCGTGGCACTGTTCTTCAACCAGGAACCGTTCGGCCAGACCGATCCCCAGTTCAACCTGGACCTGAGTTTCTACGTGTTCACCCTGCCTTTCCTGCGGTTGGCACTGGGCTTCCTGGTGACCGCTTTGCTGCTGGCCGGTGTGGCCGGTCTGCTCATGCACTACGTGTACGGCGGTATCCGTCTCCACGAACGCGGTATCGATTCCACCCGTGCCGCTCGTGTTCAGCTGGGGTCCATTGCTGCAGCCTTCCTGGCGCTGCAGGCCGTGAACTTCTGGCTGGACCGTTACTCGACCCTGACCTCCAATTCGGGTAAGTGGACCGGTGCGCTCTACACGGACGTGGAAGCAGTCATCCCCACCAAGGGCATCTTGGCCATCGCAGCGTTGCTGGTGGCCATTCTCTTTGTGGTGGCCGGTTTCATCGGTCGCTGGAAGCTCCCGCTGATCGGTGCGGCCATGCTGGTGGTCGTGGCCGTTGTGGCCGGTGGCTTGTACCCCTGGGCCATCCAGCGCTTCCAGGTGACCCCGACCGAGCAGGCACTGGAGAACGAATACATCCAGCGCAACATCAACATGACCCGGCAGGCCTACGGCCTGGACAACACCGAGGTCACCCCCTACGACGCCACGACCCAGACCGAGCAGGGTGCGTTGCGCGAGGACACCGAGACAACCTCGAACATCCGTCTGCTGGACCCCAACGTGGTGTCCTCCGCGTTCGCGCAGTTGCAGCAGTTCCGCCCGTACTACCAGTTCCCGGACATGCTCAACGTGGACCGCTACGAGATCGACGGCGAGATTCAGGACACCGTGATCTCCACCCGCGAGCTCAACCCGGATCAGATCGACGGTTGGTACAACCAGGCCGTGGTCTACACCCACGGTTACGGTGTGGTCGCCGCGTACGGTTCCCAGGTTCAGGCGGACGGTAAACCCGAGTTCATGCAGGCCGGCATCCCGTCCACGGGTGAGATCTCGGACAGCTACGAACCGCGCATCTACTTCGGTGAGAACTCTCCCCAGTACTCGATCGTGGGTGGTTCCGAGGACGACGCGCCACTCGAGCTCGACCGTCCCCAGACCAACGACGACGACGCCGGCGACGCCAAGACCACCTTCGCCGGTAACGGCGGCCCCGGCGTGGGTAACTGGTTCAACCGTTTGTCCTACTCGATCAAGTTCCAGTCCACGGACATGCTGCTTTCGGATGCAGTGCGACCCGAGTCCCAGATCCTCTACGATCGCAACCCGCGTGAGCGCGTGGAGAAGGTAGCCCCGTACCTCACGGTGGATGGCAACCCGTATCCCGCAATCGTGGACGACAAGGTCGTGTGGATCGTGGATGCCTACACCACTGCTACCTCGTACCCCTACTCCACGCCGTCCGTGCTGCAGGATGCCACGCAGGACACCCAGACGGCCCAGGGTGCGGCAGCCACGTTGCCCCCGGAGCGCGTGAACTACATCCGCAACTCGGTCAAGGCCACCGTGAATGCGTACGACGGTTCCGTGGAGCTGTACGCGTGGGACGATCAGGACCCCGTCCTGAAGTCCTGGCAGAAGGTGTTCCCGGAAACCATCAAGCCGTACTCGGAGATGTCTGCGGACCTCATGGCCCACGTGCGTTACCCGGAGGACATGTTCAAGGTTCAGCGTGAGCTGCTCAACCGCTACCACGTGACCGAGGCGAACAGCTTCTACGCGTCCGACGACGTGTGGTCGGTCCCCAACGACCCGACCCAGCAGAACCGCGACGTCGCTCAGCCGCCGTACTACCTGTCCATGCGCATGCCGGGCGAGGACAAGGCCAACTTCTCGTTGACCACCTCGTTCATTCCGCAGCAGAACGAATCGGGTAACACTCGAAACGTGATGTACGGCTACCTCTCGGCCAACGCGGATGCGGGTACCGGTGAAGCCGGTGTGAAGTCCGAGGACTACGGCAAGCTGCGTCTGCTCGAGCTGCCGCGTTCCTCCGTGGTGCCCGGACCGGGCCAGGCGCAGAACGTGTTCAACTCTGACACCGACGTGTCCACGGAGCTGAACCTGCTGCGTCAGGGTGCCTCGGAGGTCATCAACGGCAACTTGCTGACGCTGCCCGCCGGTGGCGGCATGCTCTACGTGCAGCCGGTCTACGTGCAGTCCTCCGGCGACGCCGCTTACCCGACGCTGCGTCGTGTACTGGTCGGTTTCGGTGAGAACGTGGGCTTCGCACCCACCCTGGACGAAGCTCTCGATGAGGTCTTCGGCGGCGACTCCGGTGCCACGACCGCCAACGGTGCGGGCGTGAGCGAAGCCGAGGCCCGCGAGGCCCAGGGCGATGGCGCCGAGGGTGGTGCAACGGGCAACGAGCAGGACGGCGCGTCCGCCAGCCCGTCGCCGTCGCCGTCGGGTTCCGCACCCGCCCCGGCACCTCGATCGACGTCTCTGCAGCAGGCCCTGGACAACGCGAACCAGGCCATGCAGGATGCCGATCAGGCTCGCCGCGATGGCAACTGGGCCGAATACGGTGAGGCTCAGGAACGCCTGCAGCAGTCGCTCAACGAGGCGATGGAGCAGGATGGCGCCACGGAGTAATCTCGCTCACGTGAGCACCTGACTCCGCAACGATCGAGGGCGGTTAACCACACGGTTGGCCGCCCTCGGTTATTGCCGGAACCCGGCTTCACCTGGGCCGATACTCGTGTCGGTGCGGGACTTCGATAGTCAGGCGAGGGCGGAACCCCGCGTTCACCCCGTGGACACCGTCGATTTGCACGGGGTGGACGAGGCACGTATAGTTTTATTCATCGCCGCGGGGTGGAGCAGTTCGGTAGCTCGCTGGGCTCATAACCCAGAGGTCGCAAGTTCAAATCTTGCCCCCGCAACTCGATAGAGATCCCCGGTCAGTACAGCTGGCCGGGGATTTTTCCATGCCCGGGATGGCGGTCCACGTTTCTCCTTGGAACTCTCACCTCATTCCTGCGCGCTTGGGGCGGTTGGAACCTTGGATCACACCTCAGGTGTCGCAGGCACCCTTTCGCCGCTGCAAAAAGGTTCTACCGGCACACCAGCCGTATCGGAGGGTTCTAGCAACCCATGGCGTGAGCACAACCGAGCAGCCACGGGGGGCGCATGCAACCACCAGGGTCATGACGCACCCTCGAGAGCGCGTCACCCGGGCACCTCCACTCGAGCGCCTTTACGGGAGCATGAGAACGGCCCCGCACCGAAGTGCGGGGCCGTTGCAGGTGACGGTGCGCTAGCGGCGGCGTCGTCGGCGGGAGGTGCCGAAGATGGAGCGGGTAATTTCCCGCCCCAGTGCCGTGCCGGCCGAGCGCATCATGGAGCGCACCGCGGGGTTGTCCATGACGGAACCCAGGAAGCCACCGTCGTTCTTGTCGGAGCCGCGGGACTCGCTCGGGGCCTCACGGGGAGCGTCCTGACGGGGGAGCGCATCGGGCAGGCCTTGTGGCCGGCCTTCGGAACCGGTCTGATCAGCCGGTGCCTGCTCCACCGCAGGTTCCATGCGGGCCCGCAACAGCTCATAGGCGGACTCGCGATCCACCGCCTCTGCGTACTTGGCGTTGAGCGGTGACGCCGAGATGACCCCGTCCACCGTGGCCGCGGAAGCCGGGGACATCAACGACTGCGGTGCCCGCATGCGGGTCCACGCAACCGGAGTGGGTGCACCGTTCTCGGACAGCACCGTGACCACGGCCTCGCCGGTGCCGAGCTGGGTCAGCAACTCTTCCAGGTCGAACGAGCTCTTGGGGTAGGTGCGGGCCGCGGCCTTGAGAGCCTTGGCATCGTCCGGGGTGAACGCGCGCAGAGCGTGCTGCACTCGGTTGCCCAGCTGAGCCAGCACACCGGCCGGAACGTCCTTGGGGGACTGGGTCACAAAGAAAATGCCCACACCCTTGGAACGAATCAACCGCACGGTCTGCTCGATCGAGTCCAAGAACTCCTTGGAGGCGTCGTTGAAGAGCAGGTGTGCCTCATCGAAGAAGAACACCAGCTTGGGCTTGTCCGCGTCACCGACCTCGGGCAAGTCCTGGAACAGATCCGCGAGCAACCACATGAGAAAAGTGGAGAACAGCTGCGGCCGGTCCTGGACGTCCGCCAGTTCCAGGCACGAGATGATGCCCCGACCGTCCTGGGCGGTGCGCAGCAGCTCGGACGTGTCGAACTCGGGTTCACCGAAGAAGACGTCCGCGCCCTGATTGGCGAACGTGGTCAGCTCACGCAGGATCACTCCCGCGGTTTGCTTGGACAGCCCGCCAATGGCCTTCAGCTCGTCCTTGCCCTCGTCGGAGGTCAGGAACATGATCACTTCGCGCAGGTCCTTGAGGTCCAGCAGGGCCAGACCGTGGGAGTCCGCGTAATGGAAGACCAGTCCCAATGAGGATTCCTGCGTGGCGTTGAGGCCGAGCACCTTGGACAGCAACGTGGGTCCGAAGGACGTGACCGTGGCCCGAATCGGAACGCCCTTACCCTGGCCGCCCAGGGACAAGAACTCCACCGGATTGGCCGCGGGAGTCCAGTCCTGACCAACGGACGCGGCGCGTTCTGCAACCTTGGGATTGTCCGCGCCCGGCTCGGCCAGACCGCTCAGGTCACCCTTGATGTCCGCGAGGAACACCGGGACGCTCTGGGCCGAGAGCTGCTCGGCCATGGCCTGCAGTGTCTTGGTCTTGCCGGTACCGGTGGCGCCGGCCACCAGACCGTGCCGGTTGAGGGTGGCCAGCGGCACCCGGACGGGAGCGTCGGCATGGGCCGACTCCCCGTCCAGGGCCGCGCCGAGCTCCAGGGCAGCGGCGTCGAACGTGTAACCGGAACGGATGACGTCGAGCTGTGCCACGGCTCCGGGGAGTGCCTGACCCGCCACTTAGATCTCCTCTGAGGAAACGATCTTCTCGCCGTCCTTGTTGCCCTGACCTGCCTTGAGTGCTGCCAAGCGAGCTTCGATCTCGGTCTGCTGGCCCATGTCCTCAAGGGCCTCGAACTGGCGATCCAGGGACGAATCGGCGAGTTCCTGCTGGCCGGCCACGCGGGCTTCTTCGCGGCGGATCTTGTCCTCGAAACGGGAGACCTCGCTCGTGGGATCCATGATGTCGAACGACTTCAAGGAGTCCTGAACCTGCGACTGGGCCTGCACGGTCTTCTGACGGGCGTTGAGTTCGTCACGCTTGGCAGAGAGCTCCTGCAGCTTGCCGCGCATGGTGTTCAGGCCGTTCTTGAGCTTGTCCACCACCTCGGTCTGCGAAGCGATCTGCGGCTCGGCGGCCTTGGCCTCGGTTTCCGACTGGATCTGGCGCTGCAGGGCGACCTTGGCCAGGTTGTCGAACTTCTCGGCCTCGCCGGCCCTACCGGACGAACGGAACTCTTCCGCCTTGTTGGACGCGGCCAGAGCCTTGGAGCCCCACTGCTGGGCTTCCTGGAGGTCCTCGGCGTGATCCTTCTCCAACAGTCGCAGGTTGCCGATGGTCTGGGCCACGGCTGCCTCGGCCTCGCGGATGTTCTCGGTGTAGTCGCGCACCATTTGATCCAGCATTTTCTGCGGATCCTCGGCGGAATCGATCAAGGAATTGATATTGGCCTTGGCCAACTGGGCAATGCGCCCGAAGATGGACTGCTTCATCATGGTGTTCTCCCTTGTTGTTGAGACATTCTCTGATCTGGCCGTTCTGCTTCAGCGTGCAGGACAGCGGGTGGTCTGCGGAACAGTTACCGGGCGGAATTCTCGGACAGCTAACACGCGGGGCTAGAAATTGCCGCCGATGTCGAAGCCGCCTCCGCCACCGCCGCCGAAGCCACCCCCGAAGCCGCCGCCCATGCTGCCGCCGCCAAAACCACCGCCGCCGAAGCCGCCCCCGCCGAGCATCCCGCCCAGCAGGATGCCGCCCAACATGGCACCGCCCATTCCGTTGCTGCGCCGTCCCATGCCGCCGTATCCGCCGTAGCCGGCGGGGTAATCGAATTGGTCGACGTCGCTTTGGGCCGCGCGCTGTGCCCCGTCCGCCAGGCGGATCGCCTGGTTCGCCTCATTGAGCGCGCGCACCGGGTCCGAGTTCTGCAGCTGCTGGGCCAGGTCCAGGTGTCGCTCGGCTTCCGAAAGCTGGGTACGGGCTTGCGACCCCACACCGCCGCGGCGCGCCCAGATGTATTCACCGGCAGTGGAGAGGCTCGCTTGAGCGCTCACCAGCGTGTGCGCGAGAGTTTCCCGGGCGGAGCGGGCGCGGTCGTTCTGGGTGCGCACTGCGGCAAGCCCCTTGTCGAGCTCGTCCTTCGCCTCGGCCAAACGGCGAGTGGATCCCAAGGGGTCGTAGCGGCCGGAGGCCATGTTCTGGGTGATGGTGCGCAACACGGATCGCACACCCGCGGCGGCACCGGCCAGTTCGGGACGGGAGCCCTGTTCCACGAGGCCCTCGGCCTCGGCCACGTCACGCTGGGCAATGCTGACCGCGTCCTTCAGTGTTTCCTCGGCGCGGTTGAGGTCCCGCTGAGCGTGTTCCACGGACGTCACGAGACCCTGTGCCTGACCGACCGCTTCTTCGGCGGCGCGGATGTCGAGAACGGCCTCGGAACGGTTGTTGGCGTTGAGCGCGGTGTGCGCTTCCTGGATTGCCGTTTCAGCGAATTCGAGGCGATCACGCGCCTGTTCGCCGTTGTCACGCACGGGGGCGAGAGCGGCGTCGTCGTAGTGGGCGGCCAGCGACACGAGAAGCTTCTCGGCCTCGGCGAGGCGAGGTTGGGTGTTGCGCAGCTCGGTTTCCACCGCCTGCAGCGCCTCCGGAGCGCGGGTTTCGAGCTGGCGCAGATTGGCGAAATTCCGCTCTTGCTCAACCAGGGGAGCGCGGGCCTTCTGCGTGCGGTCGATGATCTCGCCGAGCCACGCACGCTGATCGGCCTCGGTGTCAGGGATGTGATCCTCAAGTTTCTGCTGCAGCTCGAAGGAGGCACGCATGTGCTCCTTGGCTTGCGCCAGGGCAGCCTCGAACGGCTTGGTCTGGTCGTTGCCGTACTGCAACTGCGCGAACTGCAGTTCCTGCTCGGAATGCTGGATCGCGTTGTCCGCCTCGACCAAGCTCGCGCCGGCTCGTTTGCGCAGTTCGGGCAGCGGGACCAGTGGCCGCTGCGGGGGCGCATTGCGCGGCCCACCGGGAGCGTTGCCCTGGCGGGGTTGGTTCCGTCCACGACGTCGCTTGCTCATCAGCGCTGCCACGCCCACGCCGGCCGCGGCAATGCCACCCAGAACGACGACGCTGCCGACCACTCCGCCCGCGCCGTCGACACTGATTCCGCCGAGTTTGCTGTTGATGCCGTCAACGGCGCCCATCGCGGCAGCCTCCCAGTCACTACTGCGCAGGGCGGGGACCACGTTGTTGTTGTAGATGTCCTGCACCTGGGACTGACTCAGGGGGCCGCGGCTGTCTGCGTAGAGGCGGGCCTGTCGTGAGTCGGTGGCCACGGCCAGAACCGCGTCGTTGGTGCCGAAACCGTTCTCCTCCGCGAAATCCCGGACCCA
>CAACXA010000168.1_pt1 | contig 40220 bp, 37 predicted proteins | sample 2275811 | NCBI WGS metagenome assembly CAACXA01 (sample SAMEA5312478, study PRJEB27640) | indoor metagenome | biome: indoor environment; feature: uncontrolled; material: tiles wood | place: Germany | collected 2014-07-07 | reverse complement strand
CTACTGCTTGCCACTCTGGCGTACAGGTGGAGCAGCAGACCGACTCCCAGGTGAACACCGGTCGGGCTGATGCGGAGGCTGTGCGTCAGAGTCACGGCGGCGCGAAGCGTCGTCGTGGGGGCCGCGCGAAGCTCGATACCGACTTCGGGGAGGAGACGCTCGCGGCGCTTCGCACTCGTGCGAAGCGGCTCGGGCTGGCTCCGAGCACGTGGGTACGGACCGTCGTACGCGATGCCCTCCACGCCTCCCGCTCGGAGGAGTTGGACGCCGCCGTGGCGGCGCACCTGCTCGGGGTCGAGGCGCGTGTGCAGGCGTCGGCGGACGCTCGTGAGCTGGCTGCCCAGGTGCGCCCGCTGGCGATCAACGTCAACGACTTGGATCGCCGCGCGCGCGCCGGTGAGGCGGTGGCGCTGTCGTCGGAGGTGCCCGAGCTGATCGAGCTGCTGCGCGAGGTCCGCGCCTTGCTCGGGGATCGGACGGCCGCATGAGCACCACCCACTACAGCCCGAGCACCAGCGCCGCCGACACCGAGCGCTATATCCGCGGGAAGGAGGACGAGCGGGGCGTCGCGATCACGTGCGAAGTGCCGGGAGGCCCTGGCGCATTCTCGGCGCGCGCACGGGCGCTCACGCAGAACACCACGCGCGAGGTCGAGGCGCTGCATTACCGGCAGTCTTTCAGCGACGAGGAGTTCGACCCGAAGAACCCGGAGCACGTGCAGCGGGTGAACGATCTCGGCTATCAGCTCGCGAAGAGGATGCACCCCGACTCGGACTGCCTCGTGGTCAGTCACGTGGATGGCCGGGGCAGAAAGCCGCATAACCACATCTTGGTCATCAATCACAGCAACCGGACCGGAAAGGCGCTCTCGGACTACCGGACGTTCCACGATCGCAAGGCCGGGAACCAGCGGGGCGTGCAGTCGGCGAACGACGAGCTGATGCGAGAGCACGGGCTCTCGGTCGTGAAGCGGCTGGAGCACGCGCCGAAGGACTGGGAGCTGCGCCGCGAGGACTTCGCGGAGGGCGGGCTCGACCGCGAGATGGGTGACCGGATGAGCGCCGCACTGGCCGACCCCCGCGTGGTGGACAAGGCCGGTCTCGAAGCGGTGATCGAGGAGCAGAACCAGCAGCTCGACGACGCCGGGGAACGTGTGCCGAGGATGCGGCTGCACAGCCCCGTCAGCAAGAAGGGCAAGCGCGCCGGGCAGGAGACCTGGACGCTCTACATCGAGGACCGCCGCGGCGAGTCCGGCCGCGCCGATCGCCGCAAACGCGCGAGCGCGCTCTCGGCGGACTTCACCCCGGAGGGCGCGCAGGCGTTCTTCGACTACCACCAGCAGCAGAAGGAGCAGGAACATGAGCGCAGCGCTCGACAGGCTGAAGCAGCAGAACGGGCCCGTGCAGTCGCCGCAGCCGCTCGGCAGTCCGGAGACGATGGAGCTGTTGACCTCGATCCTCGCCGCCGTCGAGGCGCAGAATACGAGGATTGCCACGCTGACCGAGCAGCAGAAGAAGCTCGCGGGGTTCGTGAAGGTCATGGACGAGGAGACGACGAGGCGGCTGGAGCGGATCACGACCCCGGCGTCGACCTCCTCGCCCTCCAGCGACGTGTCCGCGAGGATCGCGAGTATCGAGAGCAGGCAGAACGAGATCGCGAGCACGCTCGGCGAGTTCGCGCAGAGTCTCAACGGCGAGAGCTTGAACGCCGCGTCGCGAACCTTGGTCGCGGAGGCGCAGAAGAATCGCGCGGCTACGGCCTCGGCGATTGAGGGTCTGAAGGTGCAGGCCACAACGAACCAGAAGCTTGTGAGCCAGGTCGGCGGCGCGGTGCAGCGGATCGAGAAGCGTACTGAGGAGCGGGTCGAGAAGGCCGTCGAGCAGGTCGCCGGGGAGGCCTCGGCCACGATGACCGCGAACCTCGACGCCTCGAACGAGCGCGCCGAGCGGATGATGGCGGCGACGGCGAAGCTCGAAGCGCGTCAGCTCTGGTCGGCCGCCGCTGCGATGTGCCTCGCCCTGCTGCCGGTGGTCGTGGTCGTCGCCGGGCTCTGGATGGGCATCGCCGGTCTCATCACGGGCGCTCAGTGGGCGCTCGACGTGGACGGGCGCATCTGGCTCGGCATCGGGCGCTGGCTCGTGGTCTCCGTGGGTCTCGCCGGGGCCGGCTACGGGCTCTTCGCGTCCGTCCGCTCGGCCGCCGGTCTCGTGGAGACGTGGAAGGGTCGCGGGGTGCCGAAGTGGCCGAGGTGGCGATGATGGCTGGATCCGCTCGAGCTACCGGTTCCGATCAGCGGTCGAAGGATTTTCGCAGCAGCCGGTCCTGCGGCCTCGGTGCCGCCGCCCTAACCTGACGAGCATCCCCGCCGTGACGGCCATCACGACGGCGATCCCGGCACCGATGATCCAGGGGTTACCGAGGAGCCCACCGACGCCCGCGAGTGCTCCGCCCGCCGCGATGAGCGGCAGGCCGCAACAGAGCAGCAACGGAAGCGCGCAGCATGCCAGCAAGAGCAGTCCGGTCCCTGCAGCGACGACGGGACCGGCGCGCCGTTCGTCGCGGTCCTGATCGGCGCTCGTCGTCTGCACCTCTTCAGGATGAGATCTCCCCGATTGCCTGCGCTGCCGGTCATGCGCAGCACGACAGCAGCGACGGGTCGGTGGTGAAGGCCTTCGCGGCGATCCGGATGCCCTCGGCCATCGTCAGGTAGGGAGCCCAGGCGTCGGCGATCTCGGCGACGGTCTTGCCGAGCACGTGGACACCGGCGGCGGCGAGCTCTCCGGCGTCCTTGGCGACGGCGGTCAGGCCGAGGATCTCGTTCGTGTCGGCGTTCACGACGATCTTGATGAACCCGCGGGTGTCGCGGTTGACCAGCGCGCGGGGCACGTGGTGCAGCGGCAGGACGCGGCAATCGCAGCGGATCCCCGCAGCAAGCACTTCCTTCTCGGTCATCCCGACCGCTCCGATCGCGGGCCCGGTGAACGTCACCCGCGGCAGGCGGGAATAGTCGACGGCACGATCGGCGTCGGCGAACGCGTTCTCGGCGACGAGGGTGCCGTGGTGGGCGGCGACGTAGACGAACTCGGGGTGCCCGGTCACGTCGCCCGCGGCCCAGATCCGCGGGTTCGAGGACCGCAGCCGGTCGGAGACGACCACCTCGCCGGAGTCCCCGGTCTTCACCCCGACCGCATCGAGGTTCAGGCCATCGGTGACGGGACGGCGTCCGAGGGCGACGAGCACCTGCTCGGCGCGGAACTCCTGCGAGTCGCCGGACACGTCGGCGGTCACGACGGCCTCGCCTCCCGTGCCGCGGGAGACCCGGGTGGGCACCACGCGGCGGACGACGCGGATGCCTTCGTCGGCGAACGCCTCCTGAAGCGCCTTGGACACCTCCGGCTCCTCCTTCGAGGCGAGCCGGGACCGCACCAGCAGCGTGACCTGCGAGCCGAGGCGAGCGAACAGCTGCGCCTGCTCCAGGGCGACGTAGCCGCCGCCGAGCACCAGCAACGACTCAGGAACCTCAGCGAGTTCCATTGCCGTGGTCGAGGTCAGGTACCCGGTCTCCTCCAGGCCGTCGATCGGCGGAGCCCACGGGCGAGAACCAGTCGCGACCAGGAAGTGGTCGGCCTCGATGGTCTCGACCGTCCCGTCGCCGGCGATGATCTCCAGTACCGGGGCGTCTGGGCCGCCGGCGAACGATGCATCGCCGCGGCGGACCTGCCAGCCGTAGGAGTCGGCGACGTCGGCGTACTTCTCGCCGCGCAGCGACTCGACCAGCGCCTGCTTCCCGGCGATCAGCGCAGGCATGTCCACTGTCTCAGCCGTCGCCGCGATCCCCGGGAACCGGCCTGAAGCGTCGGCGGCGACGTGACGGGTGTCGGCAGCGGCGATGAGGGCCTTCGACGGCACGCAGCCGGTGTTCACGCAGGTGCCGCCGAGCGTCCCGCGCTCGATCATCACCACCGACTTGCCGAGCGTGGTCGCACGGATGGCGGCGGCGAATGCTCCGCCTCCGGATCCGATGATGGCGAGGTCGTACTTGGTAGGCATCGCTGCTCCTGTCAGTCCTTGGCTTTCTGCTCTGTCTCAGCCATACTGGACCTTCCAGTGCAGGGGAAGGTCAAGCCTGCTCCTGCCGAACGATCGGAGGCCGCGATGCGCATCGGAGAACTCGCCGAACGCGCGGGCACCACGGCGAAGACGCTCCGCTTCTACGAGGGGCAGGGGCTGCTTCCGCCGGCCGAGCGCACGCAGTCCGGCTATCGCGACTACGCACCCGAGACGGTCGCCCGGATCGACTTCGTCCACCGCGGCCAGGCCGCGGGCCTCACCCTCGCCCAGATCCGCCAGATCCTCGACATCCGCGACGGCGGCCATGCGCCCTGCGAGCACGTGCGCGACCTGCTTGACGTGCGCCTCGCTGAGATCGAGCAGCAGATCGCGCAGCTCTCCGTGCTGCGCGACACTATCGCGGACCTCAGACAGGACGCCGCGCACCCGGACCCTGAAACGTGCAGCACCGATCAAGTGTGTAGGTACTTGTAGACGACGGTAGCCAATGACTCCAACGCTACAACCCCGATATGCGCTACGAAAATCCGCTGTACTTCGCGGAAGAGGCCGCTCAGCTGGACCTCATTGCGGACGGCCGCGTTGCACTGGGCGTGAGCCGGGGATCCCCCGAACCGGCGCTGCGCGGGTGGGAGTCGTTCGGCTACACCGGCTCGGAGGACCCCCGCGGCGCGGACACTGCCCGTGAGCACTTCGAGAAGTTCATGCGCGCCATCAAGGGTGAACCCATGACCTACGCGGATCCCGCTCAGTACGGCGCCGGAGCCAAGCTGGCCATAGAACCGCAGTCGCCCGGTCTGGCCGAGCGCATCTGGTGGGGTGCAGGATCGGCCAAGACCGCCGAGTGGGCGGGGGAGCAGGGCGTGAACCTCATGAGTTCCACGCTGCTCACCGAGGCCAACGAGGGTTCCTTCGCGGAGCAGCAGGCCGAACAGTTGCGCCGCTATCGCGAAGCCTTCCGCGCTGCTGATCACACTCGCACGCCGCGCACCTCCGTCAGCCGCAGCGTGTTCCCGATCGTGGGTCCCGAGGACGAGATCTTCTCTTACATGGGTGCCCGGGAATCGCGTGACCAGGTGGGAGTGATCGACGGGTTTACCTCCGTCTTTGGGCGCACCTATGCGGGTTCGCCGGACACCTTGGTGGAGCAGCTGAAGCAGGATCAGGCCGTGATGGAGTCCGACACCCTGACGCTCACGATTCCCAGCCAGCTGGGCCCCGAGCTGAACCTGCGGATCCTGGAGAACTTCGCTAAGTACGTCGCCCCCGAGCTCGGTTGGCAGCCGAATACTGAAGGCCCCGTGACGGGGTACGAGATTTCCTAAGCCGAGCTGGCGGCGTCGTCCCGTGGTCGGCATCGACGACGTCGCCAAGCTCACCTCCCCGGGGCCGCCCACCGCGCGTGGGCGGCCCCGGATTCACTTAAACTGGTGGGTATGTCCCTGCCGAAAATTGTGCTGTTCTATGTCTTCACCCCGCTGGCCGATCCTGATGCCATCAAGCTGTGGCAACAGAACCTCGCCGAACGCAGCAACGTGAAGGGGCGCATCATCGTCTCCGAGCAGGGGATCAACGCGACCGTGGGCGGGGACATCCATGACGTCAAGCGCTACGTGAAGGGCCTCAAGGAGTACGCACCGTTCAAGGACGCGGACATCAAATGGTCTGACGGGGTGGGGGACGACTTTCCACGGTTGAGCGTCAAGGTGCGGCCGGAATTGGTGACCTTCCACGCTCCCGATCCGATCACCGTGACTGAGGATGGCGTGCAGGGTGGCGGCACCCATCTGAAGCCGCACCAGTTGCACGAACTCATGGACCAGCACGGTGACGAGGTCGTGTTTTTCGACGGCCGCAACGCCTTGGAAGCCCAGATCGGCAAGTTCAGGGACGCGCTGGTCCCGGAGACGGATACCACCCGTGATTTCATCGACGAGATCGAATCGGGCAAGTACGACTCTTTCAAGGACAAGCCCGTGGTCACCTACTGCACCGGCGGGATCCGCTGCGAAGTGCTCAGCGTGCTCATGAAGAACCGCGGTTTCCAGGACGTCTACCAATTGGACGGCGGGATTGTGCGTTACGGCGAGGCCTACGGGAACAAGGGCCTGTGGGACGGTTCGCTCTACGTGTTCGACAAGCGGATGCACATGGAATTCGAGCCCGGCGCGCAGTCCCTGGGCACGTGCGCCGAATGCGGTGAGCCCACGCCCCGCTATGTCAACTGCGCCGAACAGACGTGCCGTCAGTTGTTCCTGTGCTGCGAGTCCTGCACCGAATCGGGGGCGCGCGATCACTGCCCGGACTGCGTGCCGGTCGCGGCCTAACACGTATCGGTTCTCACGAGGATCCGTGCGTTCGGGAGCTTTGCCCCCGGGCGCCTCCAGCCTTCGGAGACTCCCCGCACGGAGCCTCGTACCCTGGAGGGCATGGCTCAGCCCACGACCCTCATGACCTTCGGCCACGGCACCGCGGACCGCGACGAGTTGGCCCGCTTGCTGCAGGGCGCGCACATCGAACGAATCGTGGACGTGCGCCGGTTCCCGGGCAGTCGCCGCAACGACGCCGCCGCGCGCGGGCAGATTGAAGAGCTCGCCCACGAGCTGGGTATCGAATATGTGTGGGATGAACGCCTGGGCGGTCGCCGCTCGCTCTCCAAAGCCGAGGACCAGCAATCACCGGACCAATGGTGGCGCGTCAAGGCCTTCCGCGCCTATGCCGCGTGGACCCGCAGCGAGGAATTCCGAGCCGGGATGGCCGACCTTCTGGGAGGGCTGGACGATAAACGTACGGCCGTGATGTGTTCGGAGTCCGTGTGGTGGCGTTGTCACAGGCGCATCATCTCGGATGTGGCCACCGCGAAGCACAGCGTGCGCGTGGTACATCTGATGCACAACGGAAAATTCACGGTGCACGAACCCAGCGAGGGATTGCGCCTGGACGAGCACGGAAACCCGGTGTGGGATGGAGCCAAAGCATGAGTCAGGACCAAGCGACCGTGGACGAGCCGAAGGTGACGGACGCCTCGATTACCCTGCTTCGCACTGGCGAGGTGAAGTCTCACAACTGGGGGTCATCGCGCGCGCTCAGGACGGCCGCAGTCAAGACGCCGCACGCTGGCCCGGTTCACTTGACCGCCACGGGTTTCGTGGGGGATGAGCAGGGGAACCTAAAACATCACGGTGGAACCGAGAAGGCCGTGTGTTGCTACCCGGCCGAGCATTACGACGCGTGGCGGGCTGAAGGGCTCGAGCTGCCCGATGGCGCGTTCTTCGAGAACCTCACCATCCGCGGCGCCACCGAGGACAAGGTGTTCCTGGGCGACGTGTACCGGGTGGGCAGTGCGGTCGTTCAAGTCACCCAACCGCGCCAACCCTGCGGCACGATCTCCAAGAAATGGTCCAACCCGGACCTACCCAAGCTCATGATGAGCACCAACCGCTGCGGTTACTACCTGCGCGTGCTCGAAGTAGGCGATGTCCAGGTCGGGGACCGCTTTGAGTTCGTGTCCCGGCTGCCGGACGCGGTGTCCTCGGCGTTCGTAAGCCGCATCATGAACGTGGAGCGCGGAGACCTGGCGGCCATGCGCGAGCTGCTCGAGGCCCCCGAATTTCCGGATCGCTGGCGCAAGCAGCTGCGACGTCGTTTGGGCGAAAGCGTCTGAGTAACCGCGAGCCTCGCGCTTGGTGCTGACCGGACCTCAGACCGGTACTACTTGGCCATCCACTCAGCAGCCCGGTCCTGTTCGGATCAGATCAGCTCCAGCGGTCCCGGCTGATCCGGAGCGGGGAAAGCCACATCGATGGCGCGGAGGTCCTCCGTGCTCAGTTGCAGCTCGAGCGCACGGGCATTGTCCTCCACATGCTCCACCGTGGACGCCTTGGGAATCGCGATTGTGTTGCCGTCCCGGATGGCCCACGCCAGAAGCAGCCGCGCGACGGTCGAATCGTGCTTCTCGGCAATGTCTTGAAGCGAAGAATCGCCGAGCAGCTCACCCTGTCCCACCGGGGAGTACGCCATGGCTACGATCTCCCGCTGCTTCATGGCGGGGAACAGGTCGAGTTCCGGACCCCGGCTCGAGGGATTGTAGAGCACCTGGTTGACCAGCGGGTTCTCCGGGTAGCTCTCCAACTCCGCCAGATCAACGTTGGACACGCCCCAGTCGCCGATCAACCCGCGGTCCACGAGCCGTTCGAAGGCCATGAGCGTTTCCTCCACCGGATATGAGCCCGGCCAGTGCAGCAAATACAGGTCGATGTGGTCGAGTCCCAGGTGTCGTAGGCTGCGCTCGCAGGCCTCCTCGGTTCCCTTGGCCGATGCATTGGACGGCAGCACCTTGTCCACCAGGTACACGTCATCGCGGATCGGCGCGATTGCCTCACCCACGAGTTTTTCGGAGCGCCCGCTGCCGTACATCTCCGCCGTGTCGATCAGCGTGAGGCCCAGCTCCACACCCCGGCGTAGCGTGCTGATTTCGGCCTCGCGGGTAGCGGTAGAGTCGCCAATGTTCCACGCTCCCTGTCCGATCGCGGTCAGTTGAGTGCCGTCGGACAGTTCTACGATGCGATTCACGATTTCTCCTGAGCCAGGGGACGGGGTGGACACCACGCTAGGGTCTCGGGTGAACCTCCGCAATCACTGTTCGGTTCAACACGCGAAGAGGACTCAGTCATGGCAACCCCCGAATCGGACACACCGCTCCTGCCGCACCCCCTCACGGGCCAGTCGTTCCCGTCGCCCGTTCCTCCGGGCGCGGGCTGGCCCGAGGACCCCGCCTCGCCGGACACACCCGTCGGGCACGACGCCGCTGCGGTGCGGGCGCTCGCGGACGGCACGAGCGGCGTCGGCGAACTCAACGCTCTGTGCAGCGTGTGCCGGGCGTGCGAGCGGTTGGTCGAGTGGCGGGAGAGCGTGGCCGAGCACAAGCGTGCTTCGTTCGCGGGTGAGCCGTACTGGGGCCGACCGGTGCCGTCCTATGGGGACCCGAACGCAAGGCTGGTCATCGTGGGCCTGGCGCCCGCGGCCAACGGTGGAAACCGGACCGGGCGCATGTTCACGGGCGACCGTGCGGGCGATTGGCTCTATGCGGCGCTGTATCGGGCCGGTTTTGCGGCTCACGAAACGGTGACCACCGCGGGAGATGGACAACGTCTGCGTGGCGTTCGCATGATCGCACCCGTCCGCTGCGCTCCACCGGCCAATAAACCGCTACCCGCGGAGAAAGCGGCGTGCAGCGGATGGTTCGACCGCGAATTTACCCTCTTGCCCGATGTTGAGGGGATCATGGCGCTGGGTGGCATTGCATGGCAGACCACGTTGGCCGCTGCCGTGCGGATGGGCTGGGAGGTGCCCAAACCGCGACCCAAGTTCGGCCACGGGGCCGTCGCTGAGCTGCTGCGACCGGACGGTCAGCCCGTTCGGCTCGTCGGTTGCTATCACGTGAGCCAGCAGAACACGTTCACCGGGCGGCTGACCGAGCCCATGCTCGATCAAGCCCTCGCACTCGCGGCGGGGGAGACGTACGGATCAGGGTTGTCCGACAACGCTGCGGAGTCCGATGAGCCGGACCATCCGTAACGCTGGTGGTGGTCGGCCAGGGTCGACCGGGGTGCCCGGTGCTGACGGTAAACTCCGAGGAATGAGTGTGTGCCCCTGCGGCGCAATTCCCGCCGGTGCGTCCTATGAACAGTGCTGCGAACCGGCACTGAGCAATCAGCGCTGGCCCGAGACGGCCGAGGCTTTGATGCGCTCGCGGTACACGGCCTTCGCGCTGGGCAACCAGGACCACCTGTTCCGGACCTGGCACCCGTCGACCCGCCCGTCGGAGGTCTCCGCGGATCCGAGCACGGAGTGGTTGGGCCTGACCATCCACGAGACGGAGGCGGGGCAAGCGAAGGATGAGAGCGGCGTCGTCGAATTCACGGCGCGCTATATCGCGGCGGGACGAGGGGACAGCCAGCACGAGGTGTCCCTGTTCCGCAAGCGTGCCGGCCGGTGGATGTACGTGGCGGCCATGACCGACGAAGATCCGTGACCTCGAGGGTCCCGACTGCCGGACCGGGGATCAGCGCATTTTGTACAGCTTGATGCCCAGGGCGTGATCCACACCGGCGGACTGACCGGCTTCCGAGGTCATGCCCGTGATCATCTCCTGGGGATCCGGGTGGCTGCCCAGCGCCGAGAGGTACTGCTTGTGGCAGCGCAGTGATTCCACCGCGGCGTTGATATTGGCCTCGGAAAGCTCGATCGCGTAATCGGGCTCCACGCCGCTGACGATCAGACGGGTGACGCCCCAGGGTTCCAGGTTTTCTTCGTCCATGAGCTCACGGAAGACCCACGGATTGTCCGCGTCACGGATGGCGTCCAGCGTAGCTAGCCCGGCCACCCTGTGGTCCGCCTGATTGAGGCCCCACGCGGCCATCACGTCCCAATTGATGGTGACCACGGTATCCGGCTTGATCTTCCGGATCTCCCGGGCAATGCGTTTGCGGATGTCCAATCCGGATTCGAGCATGCCGTCCGGTAGATCCAGGATCGTGAGGTTTTCGACACCCACGGCTGCACAGGCGTCCCGCTGTTCCTGAGCTCTCAAAGGGCCGACATCGCTCGGATCCTGGTCTCGGATACCCGCCTCACCCGCGGTCAGCAACAGATAGGAGACGCTCGCTCCGCGCTCCACCCAGCGGGCCGCTGCGGCGGAACCGCCGTACTCCATGTCATCCGGGTGCGCGACCACGCACAGCACGTTCTGGACCTGGGAATCGTCGAAAATCAGAAGATCAGCCATGCTCTCAGCCTAGGCACGTGGACGCTCCGCGGCCAGGGATTCAGCCCCTGACGTTTACTATTCTGCGGCGTAGGGTGAAGTCATGGACGTTCAGATTGTCAAAGGTGACATCACCAAGGTTCAAGCAGACGCCATCGTCAACGCCGCCAACTCATCGCTACTCGGTGGCGGAGGAGTGGACGGTGCCATCCACCGAGCGGCCGGCAAGCAGCTGTTGGAAGAGTGCAAACGGTTGCGCGAAACCACTCTCAAGGACGGCCTCCCGTCGGGCCAGGCCGTGGCCACGGAGGGCTATAACCTTCTTGCGAAGTGGGTCATCCACACCGTAGGACCCGTCTTCGCCAAGAAAACCGACCGGAGCGACACCCTGGCCTCGTGCTACCGGGAGTCATTGCGCGTGGCGGACGAGATTGGTGCGAAGTCCGTGGCGTTCCCCGCCATCTCGGCCGGGATCTACGGGTGGCCGATGGACAACGCCACGGAGATCGCCGTGCGAACGGTGCAAGAAGCGGACACGTCGGTGGAAACCGTCATCTTCGTGCCCTTCTCCAACGACGCCGAAGAAATGTTCCACGAAGCGCTCGGCCGCTGAGCAGACGGACCGGGGCCAAGCGTGAGGGGAGGATTGTGCAGAAAATCGCCACGATTTCTGCACAATCCTCCCCTCAGACTGCGTGCCTGCGGTTTCCTCACATCAGGCCGCTCACGTAGGGCCGGAAGCTTAGATCAGTCCCAGTTCCTTGACCGCAGTACGTTCCGACTCGAGCTCGGCCACGGACGCGTCGATGCGCGAGCGAGAGAACGCCGAAACATCCAGGTCTTCCACGATCGACCAGTCACCGTTGGACGTGGTCACCGGGAATGAGCTGACGAGCCCCTCCGGAACGCCATAGGAACCATTCGACACGACCGCCATCGACGTCCAATCACCCTCGGGGGTGCCGCGGAACAGATCGCGGGCGTGGTCCACCGTGGCCCCGGCGGCAGAGGCTGCGGATGAGGTGCCGCGCGCCGCCAGGATTTCCGCACCGCGCTTGGCAACCCGTGGAATGTACTCTTCCTCGACCCACGAGTGATCCACCAGATCCAGTGCGGGCTTGCCGGCCACCGTGGTGTGGCTCAGGTCCGGGTACTGCGTGGCGGAGTGGTTGCCCCAAATGGTCATGCGCTTGATGTCGGTCACGGGCGCCCCGGTCTGCTTGGACAACAGGGACTTAGCTCGGTTGTGGTCCAGCCGGGTGAGCGCACTGAAGCGGTCGGCGGGGATGTCCGGGGCGTTCTGCTGAGCAATCAAGGCGTTGGTGTTGGCGGGGTTTCCCGTGATCACCACCCGGATGTCGTCTGCGGCCACTTTGTTCAACGCAGCCCCCTGAGCGGTGAAGATGGCACCGTTGGCCTCCAGCAGGTCGCCGCGCTCCATTCCCTTGGTGCGCGGACGGGCACCCACGAGCAACGCGAGGTTGGCGCCGTCGAAGACCTTCTCGGGATCGTCACCGGTCTGTACATCGGCCAGCAACGGGAACGCGCAGTCCATGAGCTCCATGACCACGCCGTCCAGGGCACCCAGTGCCTGGGGAATCTCCAGCAGCTGCAGGCGCACAGGCTGATCCGGTCCGAACAGGTCACCCTGCGAAATGCGGAACAACAAGCTGTAGCAGATCTGGCCTGCGGCTCCGGTGACGGCAACGTTGACGGGTGCTGGACTCATGGATCCTCCTGAGGCGCGGGGTGACGCCGGTTTCGCGGGTGTTCAGTGATCTACGACACTAGCAGCGGGAAGTTCAGCGCACGGCTAAAGATGGCGAAAGATGCTGACATGACGCGTGGCGCACAGCACAATGAAGACATGGCAACTACCGCATTTCAGGGAAACACCGTCCACACCTCCGGCGAACTGCCCGACGTGGGCACCACCGCACCCGCCTTTGACTTGGTGGGTTCCGATCTCAGCCCCGTGACTTCCCAGGATTTCTCTGGCAAGCGCGTGGTCCTCAACATCTTCCCGTCGTTGGACACCGGCGTGTGCGCCCAGTCCGTGCGTGAGTTCAACAAGCGCGCGGCAGCACTCGACAACACCGCAGTGGTGTGTGTGTCCAAGGACCTTCCATTCGCTCACGACCGTTTCTGCAGCGCCGAGGGCATCGAGAACGTCACCACCGGTTCCGCATTCCGCTCCAACTTCGGTGAGGAGTACGGCCTGGTTCAGACCGACGGTCCGCTCGAGGGTCTGCTGGCCCGCGCGGTAGTGGTTCTCGACGAGAACGGCAAGGTGGTCTACACCCAGCTCGTCGACGAAATCACCGACGAGCCCGATTACGACGCCGCTGAGGACGTCTTGTCCTAAGCAGCCACCTCTAAGGGGCGGGGCCTTTCGGTCCCGCCCTTTTTTCGTGCCCGGTTCCTCGACGTGGTGAACCACGGCGAGAATGACGCCGCCGCACCGCCCCCGAAGAGGCGACGCGGCGGCGTCGTCGATCTGGAAACGCGCTACGCGATCAGGCGCTGAGCGAATCCACGATCTTGTTGAGCGTGGCCGAGGGGCGCATCACGTTGGAGGCCTTCTCATCGCTGGGCCAGTAGTAGCCGCCGATGTCGGCCGGGGAACCCTGAACCTCGAGCAGCTCCTTCACGATGGTGTCCTCGTTGGAGCGCAGCTCCGAGGCGACCTTCTCGAAAGCCTTGGCCAACTCGGCGTCCTCGGTCTGATTGGCCAGTTCCTCGGCCCAGAAGAGCGCGAGGTAGAAGTGCGAGCCGCGGTTGTCGAGCTCGCCGGCCTTACGGGACGGGGACTTGTTCTCGTTGAGGAACGTGCCCGTGGCGCGGTCCAGCGTGTCCGCCAGGACCTGAGCCTTGGGGTTGTCGTAACGAGTGGCCAAGTGCTCGAAGGATGCGGCCAGGGCCAGGAACTCACCCAGAGAATCCCAGCGCAAGTGGTTTTCCTCCACGAGCTGCTGCACGTGCTTGGGAGCGGAACCACCGGCACCGGTCTCGAACAGGCCACCGCCGTTCATCAACGGAACGATGGACAGCATCTTGGCGGAGGTGCCCAGTTCCAGGATCGGGAACAGATCGGTGAGGTAGTCACGCAGCACGTTGCCGGTCACGGAGATGGTGTCCTCGCCGCGTCGGATGCGCTCGATCGTGAACGTGGTGGCGTCCACGGGGGAGAGGATGCGGATGTCCAGACCGTCGGTGTCCTCGTCGGCCAGGTACTGGTTGACCTTTTCGATGAGGTTGCGGTCGTGGGCGCGGGACTCGTCCAACCAGAACACGGCCGGCATGCCGGACTCGCGCGAACGGCGAACGGCCAACTGGACCCAGTCCTTGATGGGAGCATCCTTGGCCTGGCACGCGCGCCAGATGTCACCGGGCTGAACCTCGTGGGACATCAGGACCTCGCCGGCCTGGTTGACGACCTGCACGGTGCCGGCCTTCTCGATCTCGAAGGTCTTGTCGTGCGAGCCGTACTCCTCGGCCTTCTGCGCCATGAGGCCCACGTTGGGAACGGTGCCCATGGTGGTGGGGTCGTAGGCGCCGTTGGCGCGGCAGTCCTCGATCACGGCCTGGTACACACCGGCGTAGGAGGAGTCCGGCAGCACTGCCAGGGTGTCCTCCTGCTGGCCTTCACGGCCCCACATCTTGCCGGAGGTGCGGATCATGGCGGGCATGGAAGCGTCCACGATCACGTCAGAAGGCACGTGCAGGTTGGTGATGCCCTTGTCCGAGTTCACGTACGCCAGCTCGGGGCCGTTGTTGATGCCCTCTTCGATGGCGGCCTTGATCTTGTCGCCGTCAGCCACGTTGGCCAGACCGGACAGGATGCCGCCCAGGCCGTCGTTGGGGGACAGCCCGGCCTGAGCCAGCTGATCGCCGTACTGGGCGAAGACCTCGGGGAAGAACGCCTTGACCACGTGGCCGAAGATGATGGGGTCAGAGACCTTCATCATGGTGGCCTTGAGGTGGGTCGAGAACAGCACGTCCTCTTCCTTGGCGCGGGCCACCTGGGCCTTGAGGAACTCGTCCAGAGCAGCGGCGCTCGTGAAGGTGGAGTCGACCACTTCACCCTTGAGCACGGGCACGGATTCCTTGAGCACCTCGGTGCCCTGATCGGTGACCAGCTGAATCTTGAGGGTGTCATCGGCGGGCATGACCACGGACTGCTCGTTGGCGCGGAAGTCGTTCTGACCCATAGTCGCCACGTTGGTCTTGGAATCAGCGGACCATTCGCCCATGGAATGGGGGTGCTTCTTGGCGTAGTTCTTCACGGCCTTGGGAGCACGGCGGTCCGAGTTGCCCTCGCGCAGCACGGGGTTCACTGCGGAGCCCTTGACCTTGTCGTAGCGGGCGCGGGTGTCCTTGTCCTCATCCGTCACGGCCTCTTCCGGGTAATCCGGAATGTCGTAGCCGGCGGCCTGGAGCTCGGCGATGGCTGCCTTGAGCTGCGGGATGGACGCGGAAATGTTGGGAAGCTTCACGATGTTGGCTTCCGGGGTCTTGGCCAGCTCGCCCAGTTCGGTGAGGGCATCGGCCACGCGCTGCTCTTCGGTCAGGCGATCCGGGAACTGAGCGGCAATGCGGCCGGCCAGGGAAATGTCCCGGGTCTCCACCTCAACACCAGCGGTGGACGCGAAGGCCTCGACCACGGGCTTGAAGGAATAGGTGGCGAGCAGGGGCGCCTCATCCGTCTTGGTGTAGATGATTTTGGGCATGGGGCAATGACTCCTTGGTTTGACGGTCACTGGACTGCCCACCAGCCTACCCCGTGGTGGGGGCCACACCCGTTGAGTTTCATTCGTGGACCAGCACCGGATTGGAGCCGAATATCAGGCTTCCGGGTGCTCCAGATCCTCCTGTGCCTCCACGGCCAGAGCCAGTCCGGCACCGGAGTACAGGTTGATCACCGTGTTCACGCCCAGCTTCTCCAACTCGGCGACCTGATCCTCGTACTGTGCCACCGCGGCTACGCGGCCGGAGAAATCGGATTTGTGGAGTTCGTGCAGCGCGGACAGGTTGGCATCGTGGAACGGCATGGCGAGCACCGCGACTTTCACGTGGCCCGTTGCGGAGATCCGGTCCCACACGTCCGCGTCCGTGGCGTCCGCATTTTCGACATCGTAGCCACGCTCCCACAGGTGGTGCGCCCTCACGGGGTCGATCTCGAGCCCGACGACCTTGTGCGAGGTCGTTACCGTGAACTCGCTATAGGTGGCGGTACCCACCCGCCCCATGCCCAGGACCAGGACGTCCGCGCGAGTCAGATCCAGGGGACGGTCCTCGGGGTGCAGCTGATCCTCGGGTGCTTCCGGGACAGAGCGAAGCAGGGCGGTGGTGATCAGGCTGCCGCGACGGTTGAGCACCGTGGACACCACGAAGCTCAGGGCCACCGCACACGCGAGCATGACCAGCCAGTCGTCGTCGAGCTGCCCGGAGGCCACCGCCGTGGCGCCCACGATGAGAGCGAACTCGGAATAATTGGCCAGGGCGAGCGCCCCGCGGACTGCCGTGCGCCGTCGTAGCCCGCACAACGTGAGCACGGCGGCCATGATGGCGGACTGCAAGGGGATCAACAGGCACAGGATGACGGCCATGATGACCATTTCCAGGCTGGGCAACCCGTAGAAGCCGATGCTCACGAAGAACCCCACGAGCAACAGGTCTTTGACCGTGAGAATCGACTTGGCCAGGTCCCGGGCCAGGGGATGGGAGGCCAAGAGCACGCCCACCAGGAGAGCACCGAGATCACCCTTGAGTCCCGTGACGGTGAAGGCCCACCATCCCGGAACGAGCGCCATGACCACGCCGAACAAGGCCAGCAACTCGCCGTGACCCAACCGGGACCACAGCTTTCGTGCGAGCCGGGTCACGGGCCATAACAGTGCAAGCACCAGCAGTGCCCAAGGAGAGGGGAGGTGGCCGCTGGAAATGGTCAGATACAGCACCGCCGCGATGTCTTGAAGCACCAGGATGCCCACGGCGACTCGCCCATACAGCGAGTTCGACTCGCCGCGCTCGTCCAGGATCTTGACCACCAGAACGGTCGAGGAGAACGACAGTGCAAAGGCCACCAGCAGCACGGTGCCGAGAGTTTCGCCAGCCAGTTCCAGGCCCGCGAGCATCATGAGCCACAGGACCCCCGCGCTGGCCAGGGCACTGATGACCATGTGAATGCCACCGGCGGCCCACACCTCTTTACCCAAAAGAGTCCGGACGTCGAGTTTCAGCCCGATCCCGAACAAGAGCAGCGTGACACCGAGTTCGGACAGCAGCTCCAGTTCGTCCAGGCGCTCGACGCCCAGCCCGTTGAGCAGAAACCCTGCGGCCAAGAACCCGAGCAGGGGTGGCAGCCGAATCAGATGTGCGAACGCCCCCAGCCCCATGACCACCACCAGATAGACGGCCACGGTGGTCATGGCTCAGTCGACCTTGGTCAAGGGGCGGGCCGGGGGCGTCATGTCCGGTTACCGGCTGAGGGTGTCCTGGATTCGCGCGCGTTCCTTCTCGAGTTTGCGCACGCGGTGGCCCAGCGTGAACATGCGCACCGATCCCACGAGCGCCATGACCAGCGCACCCGCCACGGCGGAGAGCAGCATGGCCACACCGAGCGGCAAGCTGAACTGCCACGCCATGTATTCGAATCGTGTGGACACGTTGTTCTGGATGATGAAGATCAAAAGCAGGATCAGGATGATCACGCCCAGGATCAGCGCGGCCCACACGATGCCGGACACGCCGCGCTTCTTGGGCCCGTCCAGAGTGGGATCGGTTGCGCGCGCGGTGCGATTGTCGTGTTGGTCGCCGCGGGTCGTTTCCACCGACGACGCCGCGCGGTCGCGTTCCGCGCTGCGGTCTCCTGCGTTTTGTGGGCTCGAGTCGAAGGGTTCACCGGTCTCCGACGGATCACGCCGAGGCTGTACGGGGTCCTGCGGGTGCTGAGTCATGTCGATTCCTCCCGGTAGCAGTACTTGTTGTGACCAGCGTAGTCACAGGATGAGTCAAGAGAGACAGGAGCCGTGGTCAGAACGGATTTCGTCTCAATCAAGCCCCTCGTGTTTCGAGATTGTGACTAATGAGTAACGAATGAGGCGGATTTGTCGGACACGGACAACTAGTAGGCGTGTTCATGGTGAACGACCGGTAACCTAGATCTCACTTGTGAGGTGAAACACACTTCACGCTCAACTCATCCAATTCGCGGGTGGAAGCACACCGTGGTGCCCCACCGATCGTGACACCACACCAGGAGAGATACCGTCATGGGAAATTACACCTTTAAAGGCAAGGCAGCTGTCTCAGTCGCTGCCATTGCCGCACTGGCACTGTCAGGCTGCGCCAACGTTGGCGGCGGCGGAGAAGAAAACGGCGGGGGTGAAGGAGAAGGTCAAGAAGGCGGCGTGGTCACCGTTGCCGAGACCAACGCATTCACTGCAGTCAACAACGCCACGGCGGCGACCAACCTGGACATCAACGGCAAGATTGCGAACGCTACGCGCGAAGGCTTCATCTATGTGAACCCCGCGCAGGAAATTGTGCCCAATGAGGGCTTTGGCAGCTACGAGAAGACTTCCGACGATCCCTTGACCGTCGAGTACACACTGAACGATCCGGAGTGGTCCGACGGCAACGCCATCGACAAGGCCGACATCATCCTCTGGTGGTCGATCCTGTCCGGCTACCACAACGATGAGGACGCCGAGGCCGAAACGGGTACCAAGTACTTCAATATCGCAGGTTCCACGGACATCATGGGCAAAACCGACAAGCCCGAGTTCTCCGAGGACGGCAAGTCCTTCACCATTACCTACGAGGAACCTCAGTCCGACTGGGAAATCGCCTTTGACAACGATTACCTGCAGCCGGCCCACGTGGTTGCTGAGCAGGCGGGCATGACCGAGGACGAACTCCTCAAGACCCTGGAGGACTCGCCCGAAGGTAATCCTGAGGATCCGCAGGAACGTCCCGAACTCGAAGAGATCGGCAAGACCTGGGCCGAGGCCTTCCAGTTCTCGGACAAGCCGGAGGACGAGAGCCTGTTGGTCTCCAACGGCCCGTACAAGATCAACGACATCGTCGAGAACAACTCCGTGACCCTGGTCAAGAACGATAGCTACACCGGTGACAACGCTGGCAAGCTCGATGAAATCACGGTGCGCACCATTGGTGACGCAACCGCTCAGATCCAGGCGCTGCGCAACGGCGAAGTCGACATCATGGCCCCGGGCAACGTCAACAAGGACACCATCGATCAGGTGAACGAGTTGGACAACGTGGAAGTCATCCAGGGCGGCCAGCTTGCCTACGACCACCTGGACCTGAACTTCGGCGCGGACACCTTTGAGGATCAAGCAGTCCGAGAGGCATTCCTGAAGACCGTTCCGCGTCAGCAGATCGTCGATCAGCTCATCAAGCCGGTCAACGACGAGGCCTCCGTGCTGAACTCCCAGATGTGGGTCACCAGCCAGGAAGAGTACGGGAAGACCACCGAGGAGAACCAGGCAGAAGACCTCTACGGTGACGTCGATATCGACGGCGCCAAGGAACTGCTCGATGGCAAGACCCCGACCGTGCGAATTCTCTACAACAACGAGAACCCGCTGCGCGTGGATACTTTCCAGCTGATCAAGGAATCCGCAGAGCAGGCCGGCTTCAAGGTTGAGGACTTGGGTGACCCCAACTGGTCGGAGAAGCTCGCGGACGGTGACTACGATGCATCGCTGTTCGGCTGGGTCTCCCCGGGTGTGGGCACCGAAATGTTGTCCCAGATCTTCAAGACCGGCGGTGGCGGTAACTACACCAAGTACTCCAACCCCGAGGTGGACAAGCTCACCGACGAGGCTCGTTCCAACCTGGACAAGGACGCTCGAGATGAGCAGATTGTCCAGATCGACAAGCACACCTTCGAGGACGGCTACGGTCTGCCGCTGTTCCAGTCCCCGGGCTTCTTCGGAGTGTCCGACCAGATCGACGGTGTGACCGAATACCAGCCCAACCAGGACGGCGTGTTCTGGAACGTGTGGGAGTGGTCGCGTAAGTAAGGCGCACGAGCTCACTTGAAGGAGCTAACCGTCTAGCGTGCATGGCGTGTTGCGAGTCCGTGGGAAGTTGACGCGGTCTCGCAACACGCTGTCACCCTTACACCCTCACAAGGCAGCGACATGATTTCTTACATTCTTCGACGGCTCGTCACGGCCGTTTTCATTCTGCTGGGTGCCTCATTCATCGTTTACATGATGACGGCGGCATCGGGCGACCCGCTCTGGGATTTGTACGGACACCCCAACGCGGCCCAATTGATTCCTGCGCGAACCGAAGCCTTGAATCTCGATCAGCCACCCATTCTTCGCTACTTCACGTGGCTGGGTGGCGCACTGGGATGCCTCGCACCATTTACGGACACTTGCACTTTGGGCTTGAGCCGTGAGGGTATGGAAGTGACCCAGATGCTGGCCTTCGCCATGGGCCAGACCATCATGCTGGTGACCGCAGGAACCATCCTGGCCATCGTCATCGGTATCACGCTGGGCATCGTTTCAGCCCTTCGCCAGTACTCCGGACTGGACTACGGCATCACGTTCTTCACGTTCTTGTGCTTCTCACTGCCGAGCTTCTGGTTGGCGGTGCTACTCAAAGAAATTGTGGCGATTTCCTTCAACGACTTCTTACAAGACCCGGTCATGTCCCTAGCCAGCATCCTGGCTATCGGCGTGGTGGCCGGGTTGATCTGGTACCTCGTGTCCTTCGGGAAGCTGAAGACTCGCATCCTCATGGGGGTGCTGGGATTCCTGGTGACCTCGGGCATCGTGTACTTCGTGTTGGCGACCAACTGGTTGACGGCGCCGTTCCTGGGCATTCCCTTGATCGGTCTCACCGGTGTTCTCGTGGCCGTGATCACGACCATCCTTATTTCGGGGCTGCGTAATAAGCGCGCTCTCTATGCGGGTCTAGCAACCGTACTGGTGGGGCTCGCCCTTTATTTCCCGGTCCAGAGCTTCTTCCGAGGTGCAGGCCTGCTGACCGTGATCATCCTGTGCCTGGTCATGATCGCCATCGGTGCGGCCATCGGATTCTTTGCCGGTGGTTACGATCGAGGTCAGGGCATGCGCGTGGCCGGTATCACCGGGTTCTTCGTGGCGCTGCTCATCATCCTTGACCGCTTCATGCAGTCCTGGCCGAACTACTTGGACTCCGGCCACATCCGAGGGCGTCCGATCGCCACGGCCAGCGCTGCAACACCAGGTCTGACCGGTGATTTCTGGATCATGGGCATCGACCGGTTCACCCACCTGTTGCTGCCGACCATTGCCCTGACCTTGCTCGCACTGGCGTCTTACTCCCGTTACTCGCGGGCCTCCATGCTCGAGATTATGGGCCAGGACTACATCCGTACGGCCCGCGCGAAGGGCTTGTCCGAGCGCACCGTGGTCATGCGTCATGCCTTCCGTAACGCGCTGATCCCGTTGGCCACCCTGGTGGCCTACGACATCGGCGCTCTCATCGGTGGTGCGATCATCACTGAATCCGTCTTCGCGTTCACTGGTATGGGCCAGTTGTTCGTGCAATCTGTACGCAACGTGGACCCCAACCCCGTGATGGGTGTCTTCTTGGTCACGGGAATCGTGGCAATGGTCTTCAACCTCATTGCTGACCTCGTGTACTCCGTTCTCGACCCGCGTGTGAGGGTGAAAGCATGAGCCAGCCGCAGCAAATTGAAGTTCAAGAGGCCGAGAACCTTGGTCCCATGGGCGAGCCTCGCAACGACGTCCAGGGAAAGAGCCAGGGGCAGCTAGTCCGCCAGCGGTTCTTCGGCAACACAGGTGCGGTCGTTTCGCTGATCGTTCTCCTTTTCATCGTCCTGCTGGCGATCACGTCCATTGGCATTGGACCCGTCCCGGGCTGGTGGAAGTGGGATCCTGACGCGACGGGAACCGTTGTCAATGGCGGCCGTCCCACACTGTCACTTCTGCCGCCGGGCCTGGGCGATCATCCCTTCGGCCAGGACAACCTGGGCCGTGACCTGTTCGCCATGACCATGCAGGGAACGCAATACTCCTTGATCGTGATGGTCGTGGTGGGTGTGATCGCTGGCATTCTGGGCACCGTGGTCGGTGGCCTCTCCGGTTACTTCCGCGGCTGGACCGAAGCTATCCTGATGCGCCTGACCGACGTGATCATCATCATCCCGCTGGTGATTCTGGCGGCGTTGCTGGGGCGAATGGCCATCTCCTTTGTGCGTTCCACCGGGTTACCCACGGTCGCCACGGTCATCGCCCTGGGCCTACTGATTGGTGCGGCATCATGGCCGCCGCTGGCCCGCCTGGTGCGCGGTGAGTTCCTGTCGCTGCGCGAGCGCGAGTTCGTCGACGCCGCCCGGCTCGCCGGCGCGTCCAGCGGCCGGATCATTTTCAAGCACATCCTGCCCAACACCGTGGGTGTGATCACCGTGAACATCACACTGTTGATGTCCTCGGCGATTCTGTTGGAAACTGCGCTGTCCTATTTGGGGCTCGGTATCCAAGCGCCGGACTGGTCACTGGGCCGTCTCATCAGCGAGAACCAGACGGCGTTCGCGACTCGGCCGTGGTTGTTCTGGTGGCCCGGCGTATTCATCGTGACCATCGCGTTGACCATCAACTTCATTGGTGACGGTCTGCGAGACGCATTCGATCCTCGCCAGCGCAAGTTCAACCCCAAGAAGGCACGCGAACAGGGCGAGCACCGCAAACACCGCGGCGACGTGGATGCCGGTACCAACGCGAACATGCGCGGTGCCGTCAACCGGGCCACCCGATGAGTCAGACTTCGGCGGTCGCGTCGTGGGTGTCAGGCTGTGACGAACAGGGTGATACCCACGGCGGCCAGTGCCAAGGTCGCGGCGAGCGGCGCCGGAACGTAACGGACGCGCACGGGTTCCAGAGCGGCGTCGTCGCGAGTGAAGACGTCCAACTCACCCGTGTCGATCTTGCGCTGCCACAGCGTGCGGATGTCATTAGCTGCGGTACCCGAACGGGTACCGGCCAGGTCGCCGGTGCGCACGGCGCCTTCGGTGCGGGCCAGGGGATGGGCTCGCGTCACGCCCTGGGTGCCGGAGCGCAGTGCGGATCCGGGACCCGCAGCGGGCAGCGCGAAGCACGAGTGGGAACCGCCTTCGGTGACCACCGTGACCGTGAAGCGTGTGCGCACGTCGATGATCTGCGCCCACGGAATATCCACGCTGCGCAGCGGATTGATGATCCGCACGCCGAATCCGTGAATTTCCATGCGGGGGCGCCAGTACAGCGCGTATCCCAGCCCAGCCAGGGCGGCACCGCAGCACACGCTCGCCACGGTGAGCAGCGCGTTCTGGCCCCAACCCGTCACCGCCGCCACCACGCCCAGGATCACCAGAAAACCGGTGAGCCACGGGGCGGACGCGGCGCGATACACACGCGGGGGAGCAGCGGGGGAGTTCTGGTCGTGGGGCATGGCCCCCATGCTAAGCATCCCCACCTCGCAACCCACGCACACCACGTTTCAGACACGATGGAGCACACACGATGAGCACCTCGCACTCCGCCCCCGGCCATCCCGAGGGCACCCCCGACAACAACGGATCGGGTCAGCACGCAGCATCCGGTGGCTCGCCCTGGCGGGACGACGCCGCTCGCCAACCCGGTCGCCACAGCGCACCTCGGGGCGGCAACGAGCGCCCGGGAGTCAGCGAACCCCGAGGCGCCGAATCAGCCCTCGGCAGCAAGGAAGCCATGGGACGTGACGACAACCAGGCTCGGCGTGATCGTCGTTCCCTGCGGAGCGGTTTCGGCAAGCGCAGGGACCGGTTAGCTGCGGGCTCCGGTGCTCAGGACGCCACCACCGAACGCTCGTCCCGCGGCTCGCGGAGCCAACGCCGCGTGGTGCGCGGTGAACCGGTCCTGGTGGTGGACGGGCTCTCCGTGGACTTTGGCGTGGATAAGGAATGGGTCCCGGCCGCAATCGACATGAACTACCAGGTGGCCGCCGGTGAGGTGCTGGCCATCGTGGGCGAATCGGGTTCGGGCAAGTCTGCGAGTTCCATGTCGATCCTGGGACTGCTGCCCTCCAACGCACGGGTCAACGGTTCGGCCAAGCTGGCCGGTGAGGAACTCATCGGACTGCAGGGGGCCGCTCTGCGCCGCGTGCGCGGTGAAGAAATCGCCGTGATCTTCCAGGAACCCATGACGGCCCTCAACCCGGTCTACACCGTGGGCCAGCAGATCGTGGAAACGATCCGGCTCCACCGGGACATGTCGCCAGCCCAGGCCGCCGAACGCGCCAAGGAAATGCTGACCATGGTGGAACTTCCGGATCCGGAAAAGGCGTTCCGTTCCTACCCGCACCAGTTGTCCGGTGGTCAGCGTCAGCGCGCCATGATTGCGCAGTCGCTGTCGTGTGATCCCAAGCTGTTGATCGCCGATGAGCCCACCACCGCTCTGGACGTCACGGTGCAGGCAGAAATCCTGGACCTGATCCGCAACCTCAAGGACAAACTGGATTCTGCCGTCATCCTGATCACCCACGACATGGGCGTGGTGGCCGACCTGGCGGATCGGATTGCGGTGATGAAGAAGGGCCGGATCGTCGAACAGGGGCCCGCCGAGCAGATCTTTTCCAGCCCCGAACACCCCTACACCAAGACCCTGCTGGAGTCGGTCCCTCACCTGGGTGAAGGCAGCGAGACCGGTGAGTCTGTTGACATGGTGGCCGTGCTGGAACGTGAGGTTGAGGCGGAGGAACGCGAGGCGGCGTCGTCGTCGACCGACCGGGACGCTGCGACGGCCAACGACGTCGCGGCAGGAACCGCAGGATCGACCGCGGCGACTGCGACCGACCGTCCCACGCTGCCAACGGATGCGGCGCGCACCCCGCGGCACATGGAACCCAGTGACGACACCGCTGCGCTGCGTGTGACCGAGCCCGTGCTGCAGCTCAAGGACGTGGCGATCGAGTACCCCAAGCAAGGCCGTAACCCGGCGTTCCGCGCAGTGGAGGACGTGAGTCTGACCGTGGCCGCGGGTGAAGTGCTGGGCCTGGTAGGTGAGTCCGGTTCGGGTAAGACGACCATCGGTCGTGCGGCCGTGGGACTGTTGCCCGTGGTGGAGGGATCGTTGATCGTGGACGGCCGTGAACTCAGCGGCGCCTCGCGCAGGGAACTTAACGGAGTGCGCAAGGACGTGGGCATGGTGTTCCAGGACCCGTCGTCATCGCTGAACCCGCGACTGCCGATCGGCGAATCCATTGGTGAGCCCATGTTCCTGGCGGGAATGGCCAAGGGGCAGGAGCTGCAGAACCGGATCGAGCAGCTGCTGGACCAGGTGCGATTGCCGCGCAACTACCGCAACCGTTACCCGCACGAACTCTCGGGTGGTCAGAAGCAGCGCGTGGGTATTGCCCGTGCACTGTCGCTGAAGCCCAAGCTGCTGGTTGCGGACGAACCGACCTCGGCGTTGGACGTGTCCGTGCAGGCCACGGTGCTGGACCTGTTCGAGGAATTGCAGACAGAGATGGGTTTCGCGTGCTTGTTCGTGACGCACGACCTCGCGGTGATCGACCGGCTCGCGGACCGGATCGTGGTCATGCAGCATGGCCGGATCGTGGAGCAGGGTCAGCGCGAAGTGGTGTTGCGCAGCCCCGAGCAGGATTACACCAAGCGGCTGCTCGCGGCCGTGCCGGTGCCCGATCCGGATACCCAACGCGCACGCCGCGAGCTGCGTCAGCAGATGAAACTGGGCGCGTCCTAAGGGGTATCACTGGCAGCGGCTCAGGGACGTATTTGGACGAAATCGGTATGTGTCACTCACGGTCATGTGTGCCGGGTGTCACAGCAAACTTACTAGGGTGGAGACATGATTAATCCCGCACGCCTGACCTCAGACCTTTCCCGCTTGCGTCGTGAAACCGACATGTTCCTGGCGACCATTGAGTCCCTGGCCGACCGCGAGATGACCGAACCCACCCTGTGCGAGGGCTGGGATCGTGCGCATGTGATCGCTCACATTGCGTCGAACGGTAACGCGCTGGTCAAGCTCATCGACTGGGCCGTGACCGGCGAACCCGCCGAGCTCTACGCGTCTCCGGAAGCTCGTGAGCAGGAGATCGACGAACTGGCAGCTCTTCCCAAGGAAGAGCTCATCCAAAAAGTTCGTGACAGCGCGGACTACTTCGAAGAGCAGTGCGAACGCCTCAAGGGTGAGATCAAGACCGAGGAACTGGACCTGCACGGCAAGCCCGTTCCTGCCACATCCATCCCAGCCGTTCGCGTGGCGGAGGTCGTTGTGCACCACCACGACCTGGACACCACCTGGACCATCGAGGAAGCGGACCCGGATTCGCTGCTCAACGCCGTGGAGGCCGCTGTTCGCACCATGCGCGCCAAGAACGCACCGGGCATGACCCTGCGCACCGAGGAGCGCGACGAATGGGTCATCGGTGACGGCGGCCAGGAGATCACCTCTGACCGCGAAGGCATGCTGGCCTGGTTGGCTCGCGGCGACGACGAGCACATCGAGTCTCAGGGCGAACTGCCCGAGCTGCCCAAGTGGTAAGCCTTTGAGTCGCTGTTGACTCACAGAAAACCGCCGCCGTGCACTGTTGCACGGCGGCGGTTTTTCGTGGGGTGCTACCTCAGTCGCGCACGTCGAACAGCCACGGATCCCAGCGGCGATCGGTGTGCGGATCACCGAAGTTCACGAACGTCTTGCCCTTGGATTCCACGACCTTGTACTCCTGGACCACTTCCAGGCTCAAGCGCTCGCGGTGTTCCACCTCGATGATCACGGCTCGGGCACCGGAGCGGTCGGGCAGGGTCGCGGGGTAGGCCAGCGCGGCCACCAGCAGATTGGAGGCCTTGGCGGAGGTCATGGCGCGCAGTTCTTCCAGAACGTCATCAGGGTGCCGCTCTGCGGTCTCGGCCGGATCCAGGGAGTTCAACTCGAACTCGCCGTCCTTGGCCCCGGTCACCACGAACACGGGGAAGGCGCCGAACTGCAGCACCTGATCCTCCACGACCGTCTGAACGTGAGTCAGCGCAGTGTCCACGGCCTCAACGGCGCTGTCGGAAACCCACTGACGCCATGCGTTGTCGTGGTCCACCTGGGCCTTGGCGGCTTCCGACCGGGACAGGCGAGGCTTCTTGGAGGGGCCACCGGAGTGACGTTTGGGCGGGCGGGCGGAGGACTGAGCCACGAGTGGGGACCCCTTAGTGAGATAGGTGAAAGTCGAGCGTTCTGAGTCAAGCCTAGGCGCTCGCTAGACTGGATCGGAATCACTAGCGAATACCAGGAGCATGCATGTCTGCGATTAATCGCGAGCAGGTGGCCCACCTGGCCGAGCTCGCGCACATCGAGATGACCGAGGAAGAGCTCGCGCGCGTTGCGGGCGAACTCGACCTCATCGTCTCGTCCGTGGCCTCGGTCAGCCAAGCCGCCGGACCTGACGTTCCTGCAACCAGCCACCCGCTGCCGTTGCAGAACGTTTTCCGTGAGGACGTGGTGGGGGAGACCCTCACCCAGGAAGAGGCCCTCTCCAACGCACCGGACAGCCAGGACGGCAAGTTCCGCGTGCCCGCAATTCTGGATGGGGAGCGAGCATGAGCGAACGCATCGTAGAACTGTCCGCCGCCGATCTTGCGGCCAAGCTGGCCTCCGGGGACGTCTCGTCCGTTGACGCGGTCAACGCTCACTTCGAGCAGATCGACGCCACCGAGGGCCAGGCTGTGGACTCGGCCGACCCCCACAAGGGCACCGACGGTCTCAACGCTTTCCTGCATCGCAACCGCGAGGAAGCACTGCAGGTTGCGCAGGACGTCGACCAGGCCCGCGCCAACGGTGAGCAGCTGCACGAGCTGGCCGGCGTGCCGATCGCGGTCAAGGACCTGATCGTCACCAAGGGTCAGCCCACCACCGCGGCATCCCGGATGCTCGAGGGCTGGATGAGCCCGTATGACGGCACCGTGACCAAAAAGCTGCGCGCCGCCAAGATGCCCATTCTGGGCAAGACCAACCTGGACGAGTTCGCCATGGGCTCGTCCACGGAGCACTCTGCGTACGGCCCCACGCGTAACCCGTGGGATCTCAACCGCATCCCGGGTGGTTCCGGTGGCGGTTCCGCCGCTGCGGTCTCCGCGTTCCAGGCGCCCCTGGCCCTCGGCACGGACACCGGCGGTTCCATCCGCCAGCCCGCTGCGGTCACCGGCACCGTGGGCGTCAAGCCCACCTACGGTTCGGTTTCCCGTTACGGTGTGATCGCCATGGCATCCTCGCTGGATCAGGTGGGCCCGTGCTCGCGTACCGTGCTGGACTCGGCCCTGTTGCACGAGGTGGTTGCGGGTCACGATCCGCAGGACTCCACCTCCCTGAACGACCCCGTGGGTTCGTTCGCCGCGGCCGCCCGTCAGGGCGCCGAGGACGGTGGGCTCAAGGGCCTGCGCGTGGGCGTGGTCAAGCAGCTCACCGGCGACGGATTCCAGACCGGCGTGCAGCAGCGCTTCAACGAGGCGGTAGAGCTGTTGCAGTCCGCCGGTGCCGAGGTCGTGGAGGTCGAGACCCCCAACTTCGAGTACGCGTTGGGTGCCTACTACCTGATCATGTCCTCCGAGGTCTCATCCAACCTCGCCAAGTACGACGGCGTTCGGTTCGGGCTGCGCGTGGTCCCGGAGGGTAACCCCACGATCGAGCGCGTCATGGGTGCTTCCCGTGCGGCCGGTTTCGGTGACGAGGTCAAGCGCCGCATCATCCTGGGTACCTACGCCTTGTCCGCCGGCTACTACGATGCCTACTACGGTTCGGCCCAGCAGGTGCGCACCCTGGTGCAGCGCGACTTCAACGCGGCATTCGAGAAGGTGGACGTGCTGATTTCGCCCACCGCTCCCACCACCGCCTTCAAGATCGGCGGCGTGGACGAGTCCGCGGACCCCATGCAGATGTATCTCAACGACATCGCCACCATCCCCACCAACCTGGCGGGTATTCCGGCCATCTCGCTTCCGGGCGGATTGGCTCCGGAGGACGGCCTGCCCGTGGGCATCCAGTTCATGGCTCCGGCTCGCGAGGACGCGCGCGTCTACCGCGCCGGCGCGGGCCTGGAGCGGCTGCTCAACGAGAAGTGGGGCGGTCCCGTGTGGTCGTCTCGCGGCGACGTCGCCACTACCGTTCGTGACTTTGCGGCCGGTGCCGCGCTGGGAGGCAAATAATGAGCGAGGACGTCCTGTCCTTCGAAGAGGCCATGGAGCGCTTCGATCCCGTGCTGGGTTTCGAGGTGCACGTGGAGTTGAACACCAACACCAAGATGTTCGACGCCGCCCCCAACACCTTTGGCGATGAGCCCAACACCAACATCACCCCGGTGTCCCTGGGGCTGCCCGGTGTGCTGCCCGTGGTCAACGGCAAGGCCGTGGAATCCGCGATCAAGTTGGGTCTGGCGCTGAACTGCTCCATCGCGGAGAAGTGCCACTTCGCGCGGAAGAACTACTTCTACCCGGATACGCCCAAGAACTTCCAGACCTCGCAGTACGACGAGCCGATCGCCTTTGACGGTCAGCTGGAACTCGAGCTCGAGGACGGCACGCCGTTCACCATCGAGATCGAGCGGGCGCACATGGAGGAGGACGCCGGCAAGCTCACCCACGTGGGTGGCGCGACCGGCCGCATTCAGGGTGCTGCGTACTCGTTGGTGGACTACAACCGTTCCGGCGTGCCGCTCATCGAGATCGTGACCAAGCCCATCGTGGGCGCCGGTTCGCGCGCTCCCGAGCTGGCTCGTGTGTACGTGGCGGCCATTCGCGAGATCGTGAAGAACCTGGGTATCTCCGACGCCCGCATGGAGCGCGGCAACGTGCGTTGCGACGCCAACGTCTCCCTGATGCCCAAGGGCACCACCGAGTTCGGGACGCGCTCGGAGACCAAGAACGTGAACTCGCTGCGCGCCGTCGAACGCGCCGTGCGTTTCGAGATCCAGCGCCACGCCGCCGTGCTGTCTGCGGGCGAGAAGATCGTTCAGGAAACCCGTCACTGGCACGAGGACACCCGGTCCACCACGTCCGGTCGCCCCAAGTCGGACGCCGACGACTACCGCTACTTCCCCGAGCCGGACTTGGTTCCCGTGGTCACCACGGAAGCGTGGATCGAGGAACTGCGGGCTCAGCTGCCCGAGCCGCCGGCCCAGCGCCGTAAGCGTCTCAAGGCCGAGTGGGGTTACTCGGACGAAGAGTTCCGGGACGTCGTCAACGCCGGCGTCATGGACGAGATCGAGCAGACCATCGCGACAGGCGCTTCTCCGGCCGTGGCTCGTAAGTGGTGGATGGGCGAGATCGCCCGTCTGGCCAAGCAGGCTGAGGTCGAGATCGTTGATCTGCCCGTGACCCCGGCCCACGTGGTCGAGGTCAACGCTCTCATCGACGAAGGCAAGATCAACGACAAGCTGGCCAAGAAGGTCATTGGTTTCGTGGTCGAGGGCGAGGGTTCCCCGTCCGAGATCGTCGAAGCCCGGGGTCTTGCGGTCGTCTCCGACGACGGCGCTCTCACGGCTGCCGTCGACGACGCCATGGCCCAAATGCCGGACGTGGTCGAGAAGATCAAGGGCGGCAAGGTTCAGGCCGTTGGTGCGCTCATCGGTCCGGTCATGAAGGCCACCCGCGGCCAGGCAGACGCCGGCCGCGTCCGCCAGATCATCCTGGAGAAGCTGGGCGTGCAGGGCTAGCTTCCGCTGCCGCCGGTGTGGTTACGCCGGGCGAATCTGAAGTGAGGGTCGTGCAGATTCCGAGTCAGGAATCTGCACGACCCTCACTTCACGTCTGAGTCCTAATTCTCCGCGGGGACGTCCTCGCTGACGAGCCACTCGCGCAGGCCGTTGTCGATTGCCGAGGGGGTGTTGACGATCCGGGCGATGCGCTCGCGGTTCTGCGCGTCTTGTGCTTGCGAGCGGCAGATTCCGTTCGGCGAGTCCGACGCCGCCGAGCACCACGCGTACTGACCACCCTGGGTGTTCGAGCTGGGCGCCCAGGACAGGTCGCTGACATCCCAGCTGCCGTCCGCCGCCTTGGCGAACTGGAACCGCGCGATCAACCCATCATTGTTGACGGGCATCATGGGCGCGGTCTCGGTGACGGTGTTGCCCACGCCGTACACGATCCACGTGCCGTTGTGGTTCTCAATGGGCTGCACACTGTGAGAGCCGTGCCCGTAGATGGCGTCGAATGCGCCGGAGTCCGCCAGCGCGTGACCGGTCCGGACCTGGAAGTCGTCGGCCGTGTCCGTGTATTCTTCGGCGGAATGGATGGCGGCCACTACGACATCTGCACCTAGCTCGCGGGCCTTTTCGGCCTGACTCACGGCGCGGTCGATGTCCGCCTGGGCAACCTCCGGATCGACGGTGGGGTCTTTGCCGTCCCGGAAGCGGTCAACCTGCCACTCGTGTTCGGCTTCTTTCTTATTGACGCTGTTGGTGCCGGTCACGATGGCCACGGTGCCAGCTTCGGTGTGAATGCGAAGGGGTTCTTCGGAGGCAGCCTCGGAATCGTAGGAGCCGGTGTGCTGCAGACCAGCTTCGTCCAGGGTGGCCAATGTGCGGTTGATCCCTTCAGTGCCATGGTCCAGTGTGTGATTGCTCGCGGTGGTGCACGCGTCATACCCCACCGACTTCACCGCGGTGAGGATCTCGGGCGGTACCTGGAAGTCCGGATAGTCCGCGTACGGCCCGCCTTTCTCCGCCACGGGAGTCTCGGCATGGCAGACTCCGATGTCCGAGTTCTCCAGGTAGGGGCGTTGCCCGGCGAGCAGTGGTTCGAAATTGAAATTCTGACCGTCATGGGCGGCTGGGTCTGTGGCAAAGTTGCTCCACAAACCCTCGTGAAGCAGCAGATCTCCGGTCACGGCCATGGTCATGCAACTGTCCTTGGGGCACTCAGGCCTGGCTGCAGCGGGGGAGAGCACGGGGGAGGCTGCCGCACCCTCAGCGGATTCAGAGGGCGCCGGTGTGGGACCAGAAGGTTCGGGGTTATCTGCACATCCAGCGAGGCTCCCTACCGTGAGCACGGCCGCGGCAGCTACGGTCAGAATCCGGTGGCGGTGAGAGTTCGGCAAGCCCATGGGTTCGATGATTTCACAGTCAAAACATGAGGCGGATCACATTGAGAACGTGTTCGGACTCAATCGGCCAGATTTAAGTCATTAAATCCTGACTTAATTCATGAGATGCTCTTCACACGAAGCAAGCCAAAGGTTAGGCTTTCCTAAGTTTCGGAAGTCACACAGAGAGCGAGGAAGCCATGGTCGAGCAGACGATTGGTGGCCAGTCTCAAGGTTTGAGCACCCATGATCGAGCAGTGTCCCTGGCACATCGGATGCTTGCGGGGGCGGGACGTGCGGCACTGGTCGCCTACGCGCTCGAAGGCCAGCCCACGCTTGACTCTCTGGCTCACGGCATGACCGCCAGCGGGGACCTCATGGTGGCGACCACCGTGTTCTCCGGCTCCGATGATGCGGTCCTTCTCAATCCCGGCATGCGCATGGATGTCCGGATGGACATCACCAAGCTCTCACCCGAACCCCGCGTGGAAATCCTCACGGCCAGCGCACACATGCTCGGTCAGTTGGAATGGTTGGATCCCGAGCGAGCCACTGATGTCCTCGAGTATGAAGAAGTTCCGGAGATGGTCAAGGCCGTGGCTCAGTCTCCCTTCGGCATGCTCGGCATTGTCCGGGTCTCGCGCGTTCTGCTGCACGACGGCGTGGGTGCCACGGCCATTCCGTTCGCGCACCTGGTCGAGCGGCATGACGACGTCGCTCTGGCCGGCTTGGGTGACATCGAGACCGTTGGTCTGGATGTTGCGTCCAACCTGGATTCCGTTGATCTTGCCTCGCTGTGCGATGCCGTCAGCAACGGCTGGGTCGAAGCGCGCGTCTTGAGTGAGAAGCCCTCTGCCGGAGGTTGCTCCCACACCAAGAACCGCGAGTTCGTGGTGGATGTCGATGTGACAGGATTGACGGTCATGCGCAACGGCGCCGAGCGCACTCATGTGTTCTTCGTGCCCTTCGACCGCGAGTCCGTGGTGGAGTGTGGTGGTCTCTTGGCCCGAGTGGAGTCCCTGTTCGGGGCTCAAGTGGGCGCCGCCGAATAATCGACCCGGAGTCACCCTCAATCTGGGGAGTAATCGCCCAGGCAAGCTGGCCCGTCAGAACCTAAAAACCGTGCCCGTGCGTTCATGAAGAACGCACGGGCACGGTTGTGTCCGGAAGCGAGTGATTACTCGGCTTCGTAGGACGCGCAGTTAGCGGTGTCGCCGGTCATCTCGATGGAGGACGCGGTGCACAGCAGGTCGGTGTTGTGCTTGCACTCGAGGCGCTGGCACGCGCCAACCTGGCCGTTGGCGGTGGGCAGGCCTCCGCGAGCGTCCAGGGAAATGAAAGTGGTGCAGGATGCGGTGGAGCCGCTGCCGCCCACGGTGATGGCGGGCGCGGAGCAGCCGTTGTCGTTGTATGCGCACGCGGTGGCGGCGCAAGCGGAGACGGCGGTCAAAGTAGCCATGATCTGTTCCTCTCAGGCGGTTCGTATTTATAAAGATACGAGCGAAAATTCCGCCTTACAAGTAAGTTGAACCTTAGGTCAAACCACTCTGACTTAATTAAATTAGCGAAGTCCCATGTTCTCTAATTGCCTACCAAGGGGAGCCTTGCCTTACTGTGACGGGCATCTCGGGGGTCTGCGGTCCGTGAAGAGTGTTTCGTAATTGGGTAGCCGATAAATCACCCATGCATTAGCTAGTGCGATTCAGGGCATCCGCGTGAAATGCACATTAATCACACATGACACCAATTGAAATGAATAACTACTAACGCGAGTGAGCCCGGTTTCTACCTGCGGTACTCGCTGCCGTCCGGGGCTCGCGTGATGTACCCGGTGTCCACGCAGTGCCGGCGAATCAGGGCCGGATCATCGCTGAACCTCTCAATCCGGTCATTGAGCTCTCGCTCTTCGACGCGCTCGTCAGTTGCCAAACATTGATCCATGATCCAGCGGATCAGCCCGTCTCTGTCGGCGGCCTTGGACGGCCAGCGGGCCACTCGGCCATGTTCGAGGAACCGCTCGTAACCCTTCGGGGTGCCGCTGGCACCCTCGGCGAGAAGTTCACGGAACGCGTCGGTGGGGGACCACGCGCCGTCGGCGTCGTCGATCAAACCCACCCGTTGCAGATTCTGGAGTGCCCGCGATTGCTTAGCGGTGGATGTCCCGGGAATTTGATCGAGAACGACCCGGGCGTACATGGCACGGGTGCCCGGATTCGCCAGGGCTGCGAAGATTTGACGGGTGTCCATGGAGTCATAGTCGCACGTTGATCCGATCAACACGCGACGGTCTCCAGTTGTCCAGTCCTCAGGGTCTAGCTGCTGTTTCTCGGATGAAACCAAGCAGCACTGCCGCGAGAGCGGTGGGCTGGTCCTCCGGGATAAGAGTTCCGCTGTCGGAAATCGTCACCAGTCGACCCCGGGGTAGGAGGTCGGAGTGAACCACTCGTCCAATACACGGTCGGGGATTCGAGTGTGAGATACGGCCCCCCATGCGCGTCGGTGATGGCGGAAGAGGGGGGTCCGCAACAACTGCATGAGTAGCCATGCCCCGCCCGGGGCTCGTGTTAGCAAAACTGCGGGCCGGGCCTGCGGCGGCGGGAAGTTGTCAAAGGCTTCACAGGCGACAAATGCCATGCGTGAGATCCGCTCGTCGCGTCCGAGCGCGACGACGAATTGAGGGCCACCCCAGTCGTTCATCACCAATGTGACATCTTGCAGCTCAAGGGCCTCGAGGAAATCGGCAAGGATATTCGCCTGCCCCAATTGCGAAAGATCGGCGTCAAGGTTCATAGCGTTTTTGTGGGCACCCAGTGGGAGAGTCGGCATGATGCAGCGAACACCCCGAGGAGCGGCACCACTTTGCGCCATTGCAGGTGATCCATGGGGAACCCGTGCGTCAGGACCATTACCGGGCCAGGGCCACCGGTGTCCACGTAGTTGATGGTGCCCGCGGGTAACACAACGGAACGGTGCCGTCCGGTTGAGGCTGTCTGGGGCTGCGTGTCCGCACCTTCGTCAGCGGAGTGTTCACTCGGGACGTCGCGAATCAATTCGATGACGGCGGTCACCGTCGGCTCCGGACCGCTGGTGAGGACTGCTCCGGCGCGTCGGAGCGCCGCGATCGCGGGTTCGTTTCCCGCTGTGGTGTGAGCGATGATTCTTTGCGCGCCCGTGCCGATCGCTCGCTCGATAATGAGCGAGAAGACGCCATGGCTCAGGTCGCGGCCACGGGCGGATCTCGCGAGCCAGATGCCACACTCCACTTCTACGGGAGACAGCGACTCCAGTCGGATCGCACCGCTTACACGTCCGTTGACACGCACGGCCTCCGTGAGTTGGTGACCATTCACCAGACCCGGTCGGTTCCTCCGATGGAAATCACGGAGCCAAGTGACACGTGCCTCTCCCCAACCCGGTTCGAGTGGCGGGGTCACATCATTAGGATCGGTGTCCGCAACGGCAACAGCCACCAGCTCTTCCAGGACGGATTCGTCAACTGGTACCAGTTCAAGTTCGGGAAGCATGAGGACCTTCGGGTAGCTCAACCGAGGCCGGTGCTCGACGTGTTCCGGCCAGGATCAGGCCGGAACCAGCCAGCAAGAGGAGGTCTTGGCCCACGCCAGGGCCCGCAACCACGGTCCCGACCACAACCCAGGCTCCGAGGGCCCAGGGGATGAATCGTGGAGGTGGGATACCACGGCGGTTCAACCACAACACGGTAAGGCCGAGGAGCACCATTGGGGGCCCAAAACTGTTGATGGACAGCCAGTAGGCACTCATCGCTGGGCTCATGCTGGCGAGTTCTTCATTCCACAGTTGACCACTGAACCATGTTCCGGCGTGACGCGCGGCACCCTCGGCGGTGAGCGCGCCCACCGTATGAGCGGTACCGTACAGCACAATCAGACGGCCGCCCCAGGTGACCAACCGGTTTCTCGAAGTGTGTGGCGCGCCCATTGGGCGCTTCTTATCGGCGCGTGAAGTAGGGCGGGTTAAGACTGAGCTGGCAGTGATTCCACCTCTGATCTGATGGCCGACCGAAGAACTCTTAGTGGAACTGGTGTGCTGATCTCGGAGCAGCCATGCGCGTTCCCATTTCCGGGTCAGCGCAGGATATATGACGGCGTACCTGAAGGGTTTGATTGCGGCCATGTAGACCCGCCCCAGCAGGCCGTGCGGTTTCACCAGTGCGGCCATCCGCAATTCGTAGTCACCTGAGCCAGCCTGCACCCAACCCAAATGACAGAGGTGGTGGACGGTTCGATTGGCCATTTCGAGAACGCACTCGTTACTCGTCTCGTACACCATGGTGAATGGGGTGTCGGGCCAGGGGGAATCGATAGGGTCCTGGCGCAGGTCAGGGGGAAGCCGGTCGCGCAATGAATCCACGCGCCGCCCGACCCCCTGCTCGGGGTTGTCCCAACCAAAGAGACCCCCCAACTTCCAGCGCACGGCGAACAGCAGCCGAACTACCCGGGGGTCGACATTGCGGTCGCTCTCGTTTTGCAACGCTTCCAACATGGCGGGGAAATCATCCGGCCCAGCTCCCGGTGTCCGGTAGGACCACACGTCTTCTACACGGAAGTCAGGCGCTATTTCATGGATCCGCCAAGGACGAACGGAGTGGTCGGATTTGGAGAGTTTCATCGGTCTCACATCTTTCCCGGTGCGGGGAACGCCTCTTGCGCAACAGAATACCATACCGTATGGTATGGAACCATACTCCAGCTATTCCGAATCAGCCGGATCTGAGCACGAGGATGAAGGGTGCGTCACATGAAATCTCGACAGGACTGGTTGGAAGCCGGACTGGACATTTTGGGCGGTCAGGGTCTTCCGGGGCTGAGGATCGAAGCGTTGTGCTCTGCTGTCGGCGCCACGCGGGGTTCCTTCTACCACCACTTCGTAGACATGCCCGGATACCGAGTGGCCTTGTTGGAGGAGTTCGAACTGAGGTGGACCTCGCGGTTGATTGACCACGCGGAATCTATCGCAAGTCAAGGCCCAGCGAGTCAATTACAAGTGTTGTCGGATGATGTGGTCGACAGTCTCTCTCCCCGCGAGGCGATTATCGAAAGAAATGTGCGTGCCTGGGCGACGCAAGACGCTGATGCCGCCACAATCTGGGCGCGCATCGACGCGCGCAGGTTGGCCTACCTCACTGACCTGTTGCGCGGTCTTGGATACGACCAAACAGAATCCGAACGGGGCGCGCGACACCTAGCCCTGTTGGTGATCGGCGCCAATCTCATGAGTCCACCGAGTAGCCCATCGGAGTTGCGTGAAGTTTTCCAGCCTCTGATCGAGAATTTGTTAGCAGGTGCATCACAATGACCAATTGTCCGAAACGCATTTCGCCGCTGCGCAGTGCGGGGGTATGGACCATGGTGCTGGGGTCGGTTCATATCGCCACGACAGGGATGTTCTACCCTGCCTCTGTGCGCAGCATCATCAAAGCCGGGGTCGTTTCTTCGGTCGATGCAGACCCTGCACTGGCTGAACGTCGTGGAGTCGGTTTCTGGTACTTCACGTCTGGCCTACTGCTGATCGGCCTGGGAGCTACGGTTAGGGAGCGAGAAAGGGCTCATGGCCGCCCACCGCGTAGCACCGCAGCCATTCTGGGGTTGACCGGTCTCTGGGGCATTACGCTCTCGCCCGCCTCTGGTTTCTGGCTGTTCTTGCCGATTGCCTGGCTTGCACACACGGCCCGACGTCGCGCTTCACAATGATTGATCGCGAACAAAGGACACGTGATGAAAAACCTCATGGCCGATCAAGTGCGCCGGGTACGGGTAACCGAACCGATCGCTACAGATGGCCGCCCCTTCGACTACGCCGATGCCTTTGAAGTTAGTGTTCCCCATCCGGATATGAGCGCTCCACGGGAGTGGCTGCATGAAGGGTTGGCAACGACCTCGGGTGTGGTGACGCGGCTCGTTGGTGTTCTTGGGCTTGGTGAATCACCAACTGAGGTTGGCCAGCTGGGACCTTTCCGGATCATCGAATCCAGCGCGGAAGTGATCCACCTCGAAGCGGCCATTCCACTGATGCACATCACTATGGTGGGTCGACGAACTGTGCCTTCGCAGCGGCGGCTAACGACCGTCCTCCACTTCAGGCGACCACTTCTGGGCCGAATTGCCTGGACGATCATCGGTCCGGTGCATCGCCGAGCGGCAAAGTCGCTCATCACCGCCGCGACGACTCTTCGTCCGGATCAGGAGCTTGACTCGGCGGCGGGCTCGACCCAGGTTGACCGTGGGTCTCGCGTTTCCGGTCTGGCTTTCGTGGACGAACATGCCGTGGTGATCAATGCACCTGCGAACAACGTCTGGTTGAACCTGAGTGCCGCGCTTGACCAGACGTTCTCAGGATCAGTCGCAACAACCTATGCCCGGGTTGCAGGTTGTGCAGAACGATCTCCATCTGGACCGAGGCCCCTTGCTATTGATTCGACACTCGTCGGGTTCCGAGTCGCCAGTGCGAGGCCCGGAGCGGAACTTGAGCTCACAGGGAGGCACCGGTTTTCCGTGTATGCCCTGTCGTTCCACATGGAGCAGGCAAATAGCGGACAGACGCGTCTTCGGGCAAGAACCCATGCCAATTTTCCGGGCGGGGGCGGTCGCTTGTATCGCTTGCTCGTGGTGCGGACCGGTTTCCATGCTCGATCCGTGAGGCATTTGCTCAAGGACATCCAGCGTCAAACTGAATCCTCCCGGGGCACCGGCTGAGACGACCGCAACGAAAGGACCGGGATCGGGAAAATGAGAGTCATCATGGCGCTGAATGATTGGCGCTAGTGTGACTCACATGACATTTCGCTTTGACACCCCCGAGCATCTGGTCGCCTCACCTCGACTCTCCGGATTCAGTACCCATCCCTCCGGAGGTGTGATTGCCCTGCGTAAAGAACTCTCCGCTGACGGCAAGAAATACGTGGCCCAGGCGTGGTCCGTAGAACACATTGATGATCGTGCGGTCGGTAGGCAACTGACCCACGATCAGCACGGGGTCTCGGAAGTGTGTCCGGCGCCCGATGGCAATGTGTTCTTCACTTCGGGTCGGCCGTACGGGGATGACGACAAAGAACGCACGCGACTATGGTTGCTGCCGCCGCACGGTGAGGCGCGGATGATTCTGGAACGGCCCGGCGACGTCGAAGACCTCAAGCTGGGTGGCGAACGCTTGTTCTTCGTGAGCGGTACGCTCCCGTCTGCCCGCCATGCGAAAGACATGAAGGCGGAGAACGAGCGGTTGGACAAGCTCCGTGAGGATTCGGGGGTGAGTGCGATCCTGTACGAGAAAGCGCCCACTCGAGACTGGGATCACGACCTGGGACCGGATGAACCGACCCTGTGGTTCGTGGACGCGTCGGAAGCGATCGGCGGCGCTGCGGTCCAGGACAGCATGCGACCTGTTCGGCTTCCGGAAGGCCGTCTGCTTGGCTATGAGCCTTCACCCGATGGAAGCTTTGTGGTGGTCACAGTGAACGCCTGGATCGACGGCGGCTGGGAGCGATCGGAGGTCTGGCGCATCCCGGCAGCGGAGGATGGTTCCGGCGAACCCCAGCTTATCCGCGCCGCTGACTCGAACATCTGGTGGGAAACGGGCCCGGTCAGCCCCGATGGAAGCCGGGTCATTCTGCTCAAGGAACAGCTGTGGAGGAGTACGCAAAACCTCTCGGTGTCACTGTGGGCGTACGACTTCGACTCGGGTGATGCGCAAGAAATCCTGCACGGAGACGAATACTGGGGAGAAGGCCCCCGGTGGATCGATGACAACACCGTGGTGTGCAGTGCGGATTACCGGGGCCGCGGGATTGTGTTGCGCGTGACCTGCGCCCCGGGGCAGGAACCCAGTGTCGAAATATCTGCCGGTGGTGATGGCCAAGGGTGGACGTACGGTTCTGTTCAGGTTGCAGGGGACGGGCTCTGGGCCCTGCGATCGCGGGTGGATCGTCCCGAGGAACTTGTCCGCTGGCCCGTCGACGAATTCTCAGCTGATCCCGCGCCTGTCGAGGGCATCCTTCCCGACGACGTTCCGGCCGGTCGGCTCGAAGAGGTCACCACGCTTGCGGAAGACGGCACGGAGATCCGAGCCTGGCTCGCACTACCGGACACCCCCGCCGCCGAAGAACTCCCCCTGCTGGTATTCGTGCACGGCGGTCCGTGGGCATCCAACAACGCGTGGTTGTGGCGGTGGAACCCCTGGCCGTTCGTGGCCCGCGGCTACGCGGTATTACTTCCGGACCCTGCCATCTCGACCGGCTACGGCCAGCACATGATCGACCG
>CAACXA010000196.1_pt1 | contig 42904 bp, 31 predicted proteins | sample 2275811 | NCBI WGS metagenome assembly CAACXA01 (sample SAMEA5312478, study PRJEB27640) | indoor metagenome | biome: indoor environment; feature: uncontrolled; material: tiles wood | place: Germany | collected 2014-07-07 | reverse complement strand
CATCAAGGCCAACGTGACCAAGCCGGTCGTCGGCTACGTTGCTGGCTTCACGGCTCCCGAGGGCAAGACCATGGGCCACGCGGGCGCCATCGTCTCCGGCTCCTCCGGAACCGCTCAGGCCAAGAAGGAAGCACTCGAGGCTGCCGGCGTGAAGGTGGGCAAGACTCCCTCTGAGACCGCCCAGCTCATGCGCGAGATCTTCGAAGGCAAGTAAGCGGCGCGCGGCCGGTTGACCCGGCCCGCACACAACGACGCCGCTCGCCCACCTTGGTGGGGGAGCGGCGTCGGCGTTTATGCGGAGACTTTGGGGGCCTGGGTCAGGCGAGCACGATGGTGCGGTTGCCGGAGATCACCACGCGGCCCTCCGCATGCCATTTGACGGCTCGCGACAGTGCCTGGGTCTCGGCGTCGGAGCCAACGGCCACCAGGTCACTGGGGGTGTGCGCGTGGTCCACGGGGATGACCCGCTGGGCAATGATGGGACCCTCGTCCAAATCAGAGGTGACGTAGTGCGCGGTGGCGCCCACCATTTTCACGCCGCGGTCGTAGGCCTGGTGGTACGGCTTGGCACCCTTGAACGAGGGCAGGAACGAGTGGTGGATGTTGATGCACTTGCCGGACAGGGCGCGCGTGAGATCGTCCGAGAGGATCTGCATGTAGCGGGCAAGCACGACCAGCTCGGTGTCGTAGTGATCCACGAGCTCCAACAGCTCGGCCTCCGCCTGGGGCTTGGTGTCCTTGGTGACCGGGACATGGTGGAACGGAATGCCGTAGAAGTCCACGAGCGGCTGGAGATCGGTGTGGTTGGACACCACGGCCACGATCTCGATGGGCAGCGAGTTGACCCGCTGCCGGTGCAGCAGGTCCGCGAGGCAATGCGAAACCTTGGAGACCATGATCAGTACGCGGGTCTTCTTCCGTGCATTGACCAGACGGAATCGCATGCGGTGTCGATCGGCGACGGGTTGGAACCCCTCGATGAGAGATTCCGTGGTGACCGTTCCCGGGTCACTCATGGTGTGGCACCGGATGAAGAACTCACTGTTGTGACGGTCGGAGAAATGCTTGACGTCGAAGATGTCGCAGCCCTGATTCGTGAGGTTCGACGCCACAGCGCTGACCAATCCGTAAGCCTCGGGGCAGTGGACGGTCAAGATGTGTTCATCGGGTGTGGACAGCGGGGCGAACATCAGTGGGATCTCCTAGGACAACAGTGACAACGGCACGTGAGAGGGCCGTAGACGATCCTATCGGTGAGTCCGGTCCCCAAGCCATGCGGACGATGTCCGTGAGAGCGATATCTCGCGATTGATGCGCGGCGAGCGTGTGCCGCACGGGGGGGCGGTTACAACCGGTGGCCACCAGAGCGGACGGTAGGAGCCCGTCCGGCGCGGGGAGAGGTGCGCCTCTGTTAGAGAACCAGCAGCCACCGGCAGGCGTATACGCCTCAACGGGATGAAGCCGTGGGCTGAGCGGCTATCAACGCAGGGCATCAGCCACAAAGCACCCCCCAGTGCAAGTGTGGTGATTTATCCCGTGCGAAGTCTCCCGTTGTGGTGGTTTCGAGAACCACAGGTCAAAGAATATCGGAAATATGCGGTCACCAGTAACCTGCCGATCGATCTGTGCAGCGAACGCGTACGTTCTACCCCACCGGTGAATTGTTTGGAATGGACTTGTTACCAAGTCGTAACCATTCGCGGGCTAGGGCCAATGTCAGTCCTCGCCCGATGATAGGAGAGTTACTGCAGACCAGAGCATGAATATGCATATTACATCCGCGCAATTTGTGGGCCAAAGTGGGGACAAGTCATGTTGGGTCGTTTAATACAACGCGCGAGTTCGGAAGCTTGCGTTTCGTAAACCACCGGCCCAGACCCCTGCCAACCAAACCTCGTTATGCAACGGTGGTATTAAAAGCCATCCCCAGGAGGTACGTCGCGATGGCTGCGCCGTAGCCGATGGCCAGCTGTCGCAGTCCTCGCTTGAGCGGAGATGCACCGGAGAGCAGACCCACGCAGCCACCGGTGAACAGCAGCGCAAGGCCCACGAGGAACATGCCCACGAGCAACGCCATGCCTCCGCCCAGGCCGAAGAAATACGGGAGGATGGGAATGATCGCGCCGGATGCGAAAAAACAGAAACTCGAAGCGGCCGCTCCCAGGTCCGTGCCGAGAGCTTGGTTGTCGTCCGATCCCCTCGGGTCGTCGTATTCGACATTCTGGTCACGGCTGAGCGCGGCGCGCGCCTTGGCGTCCTGGAAGGACAAGGACGGGTCACAGTCGCACTCGAAGTGGCCGAGCCGCTCGGCAGCGCGGTGTTCCGCGGCTTCCTCGGTCATGCCCCTGGCCCGATAGATCAGGGTCAACTCGTTGGCGTCGAGATCGAGTTCCGGGGCGACCTCGAGGGTCACCTGCGTGGGGCGCGAGGCATCCAGGAGTTCGCGTTGTGAGCGGACGGAGACGAACTCTCCCGCACCCATGGACAGCGCACCGGCCAGCAGGCCCGCAATGCCCGAGACCATGACGATCGAACTGGACACACCCGTGGCACCAATGCCCATGATGAGGGCCAAGTTGGAGACCAACCCGTCGTTCGCGCCGAAGACCGCTGCGCGGAAGTTGCCGGACAACCTGGTGCGGCCGTCGGTGGCCAGGGCCCGAATGATCTCCTCGTGGACGGCCTCGTCCGCGGCCATCGCCTCCGAGGCGTCCGGGTCCTCACGGTACGGGGACCGGGATTCTGCCCGCTGCAACAGCGCGAGAACGAAGACCGTGCCAAAGTGCTTGGCGAGGAACATGAGCGCACTGGCGCGCAGTGACGGTCGCCCGGGTTTGTCAGCGTACGGACCCAGGAGCCTCCGCCAGTGCTCCGCGTGACGGCCCTCGGCCACGGCGACCTGGTGCAGAATCTCACCTTGCTGGCCGGATGCCCGATCCGCAAGGTGCTGGTAGATCGCCGCCTCCGCCAATTCGTCGGCCAGATAATGGCGCCAACGGCGGATTTGTGCGGATGTGGGTTCGGTGGACGGCGTGTGGTCGGAATGGGGTGATTCTGAAAATCCCATGGGGCAAGATCTTACGCCGCTGCCTCGATTCCGGGTTTCGGGAATCCGAAAACAAGCCAACCGCGACCGAAACCTGGGTCGCGGTTCGCACGTGGGCCTCATTCGGGCCACGTAGGCTGCGTGGTCAGCGCGGACGACGCCGCAGGATCGCGAAGGCGGCCACGCCCACCAGAATGCCCCAGAAGGCGGACACGATGCCGAACGGCTGGATGCCGGACACCGTGACGACCAGAGTGATCAGGGCGGCCTCGATCACCGCGGGTTGGTGATCACCCTGGTGCATGGAGTCGAACATGGAGCCCTGAAGCGCCCCGAGCAGTGCGACGCCCGCCAGTGCGGAAATGAGTCCGGGCGGGATCGCGGAGAACAGAGTGACGATCGTTGAGGCGAAGGCGCCGAACAGGATGTAGAAGGCACCGCACGCAATGCCGGCGACGTAGCGGCGTCGATGTTCGGGGTGGGCCTCGGGGCTCGTGGCAATACCCGCGGTGACCGCGGCGAGGTTCAGCGCGTGCGATCCGAACGGCGCGAACAGGATGGAGGCGATCCCACTCGCGCCCAGGAGCGCACGGTCGTTGGGCGGGAAATCCGCGGTCTTCATCATGGCCAGGCCCGGAGCGTTCTGGCCGGCCGCGGTCACGATGAGCAGAGGGATGGAAATTCCGGCGATCGCGGCCCACGAGAACGTGGGCATGGTGAACTCCGGCACCGTCAATCCTAAGTCGGGGGAGACGGCGTTGATGGCTCCGGTCAGCCAGGCCACCAGGACACCCAACCCCATCGCGACGAACACGGCGTAGCGGGGAATGAAGCGCTTGCCCAGCAGGTAGCCGATGACCAGTGCGCCTGCGGGGGCGGGGTTCTCGACGACGGACGGTGCCACCTGAATGGAGAAAGGCAGAAGCACGCCGGCGAGCACGGCGGCCGTGATGGGCTTGGGAATCGCGTCCAGAATCTTGCCGAACCACCCGGTGACGCCCAGAATCAGGCCCAACACGGCGGTGACGATGTAGGCGCCGATGGCGTCCGAGAACGAGAAGTTGCCCAGCGATGTGATCAGTAGAGCGGCACCCGGGATCGACCATGCGACCATGACCGGTTGTCTGAACCACCAGCTGCACAGCACGCAGGTAATTCCCGACACCACGGAAATCGCCCACACCCACGAGGCAGTTTGTTCGGAGTTCAGTCCCGCCGCTCGAGCGGCCTCCAGCACCACGAGGAGCGGACCCGCGTAGGAGACGACCACAGCCACGAACCCAGCGAGGGTCGCTGACAGGGACCAGTCCTTCCCGAGCGAATACTTCGGGGCGTTCTGCGACGGCCGGGTTGAGGTGCTCACGGTTCTCCCGCTGGTGAGGTGGTGTGCTGGGCTCAGCTCACCATATGGGGAAAATCACAGTGAGGGAAATATGAATGCTGCGTGACTTAATCTGAATTACATATCAGTGTCGGTGGGGCACTGCTCAGGATCGATCACGGTCAACGTGCCGGTGCGCCCCTCGGGGACGGGGAAGCTGCCCGTACCCCAGTGGAAGGCGTACGGATCGTCGCACGAGCGACCGTCGCGCAGCGCGGTCAATACGCGGTGGGCGGCCTCTTCGGGTTCGTGCGGTCCAGAAGTCCACGGCTGATCCGGGGCCAACGGAAGGTTCCAGCCGGCGTTCTCGAAGTATTCGGTGCGGTGGGGCCACTCCTCCGGCGGTAGCTGGTGCGCCGAGCTGACGGCGCACTCGGCGCCGCCTGGGCCGGTGCGGACCCAGGCGGCCGGCGTGTCAGAACCAGCGGGGGCGCCGTCGTATTCGAGGACGAGGAAATCGTTCCACAGGAGGTCGACAATGGCTCCGGCGAACAGCGCCTGGAGTTTCTCCCACTCGGCGGCCGAATGGCATGGTTCCGTGATGTCAACCACACCGATGCCGGCCCGCTCGAGTCTGTGACGGCCCCCGGGGACTGGCGTCTCCGGGTTGACGGTGGGGCACATGAATTTCACTCCGAACGCAAGAAAACGGCGGCCGATCAGGGAGAACAATCCTTAAGGATCATTCGCAGCAAGGTGTGCCGCTGATGCTTACGGTAACTATCCACGTGTGCCCGGTCGATACCCCGCGCGATTATGACTCCACTGCCCGCGCACGAATCAGGGTGACAGGAGAGAACGAATGTCGTTGGCGGTGATGGCGGAGGAGAACGCGCGGTCGTCGTCGAGCACCGCGGCGAACAGATCGGCCTTGCGCTGCTTGAGTTCCATGACCTTTTCCTCAATGGTGTTCTCAGCCACCATCCGGTACACCATGACCTTCTTGGACTGTCCGATGCGGTGCGTTCGGTCCACGGCCTGGTTCTCCGTGGCGGGGTTCCACCACGGATCCAACAGGTAGCAATAGTCGGCCTCGGTTAGGTTGATACCGAAGCCACCGGCCTTCAGGCTCACCAGGAACACGGGCGCTCGGCCACTGCGGAACTTGTCGAGTGCTCCCGCGCGATCCCGCGTGGAACCGTCCAGGTAGCTGTACGGGATCTTGGCCTCGTCCAATCGCGCGGCAACCAGTTTCAGGAAGCTCGTGAACTGGCTGAACACCAGCGGGCGGTGGCCCTCGGCCACGATCTGGGGTAGCTGTTCGAACAGTGCGTCGAGTTTGGATGAGGACGCCGTGGACTCCGGATCCACGAGGGCGGGGTCCAGCGCGAGCATGCGCAGCGTGGTCAGCGACTGGAAGATCGTGAACCGGTTCCGGTCGAAGTTCTGCAGCAGACCCAGAATCTTGGCCCGCTCCCGCTGCAGGCGCCGGTCGTAGGCGGTGCGGTGAGCTTGATTCAGACCCACGTGCTGGGTGTGCTCGAGCTTGGGGGGAAGCTGCAGGTCGACGTCGTCCTTGGTGCGGCGGAGCATGAACGGTCGAATTCTCGAGCGCAGCCGTGACAGAACATCGGGGTCCTGTGCGCGTTCAATGGGCGTCTGATAGTGCTCCGTGAACTTCTTCTTGGACGGGAACAGGCCCGGAGCCGTCAGGGAGAACAGGGACCACAACTCGGAGAGGTTGTTCTCCATGGGGGTGCCGGTGATGGCCAGTTTGAACCGGGCGGAGAGATCTTTGACCGCCCGGTAGGCCTTGGTGCGCGGATTCTTGACGAACTGGGCCTCATCCATGATCACGCCGGCCCAGGGGAGGGACTGGTAGAGATCGGCCTCCAGCCGGAGCAGAGTGTAGGAGGTAAGCACAACGTGAGCGCCGCTGGCCGTCTCGGGCAAGTGCTGGCGCGTGGAGTTCATGGTCTCGATGGTCAAAGACGGCGCGAATCGCTTCAGCTCGGACGTCCAGTTGGCCACCACGGACGTGGGCGCCACCACGAGGAAAGGTGGTAGCTCGGGGTCCAGCTCGCGAGCTCGGAGGATCGCGGCAATCGTCTGGACGGTCTTACCCAGGCCCATGTCGTCCGCCAGGATGCCGCCCAGGGAGTGATCCCACAGGAAACTCAGCCAGCGGTAACCCTCGTACTGGTACGGGCGGAGGTTGGCCTGCAGCGACTCGGGCTTCGCGGGCGCGGGGATCTCCTGCAGGTTCGCCAGTGCTCGCACGCCGGTGCGCCACTGTTCGGCCTGCTGGGTGTCGGTGGCGATGTCCTCGAACTGTTCCCACAACCCGGCCTGGTACCGGTTCAGCGACAGCGGCGCGTTCTTGTCCTCCTGGAGCGAGCGGGCCTCGGCGATGAGCTGTTTGAGTCGCAAGAATTCGGGGCGGTCCAACGGGAAGTAGGAACCGTCGGGCATGAGCATGACGTCTTGGCCCACGTCCAGGGCCTGGAAGATGTCCGAAAACGGTACGTAGTGTTCGCCCACCTTGATGGTGACGCCCAGTCCGAACCAGTCACGGTGTTCCGTGGGTGCGGTGGACACGGTGATTTCCGGCGCGCGGGTCACTTCCTGGTACGCGGGAAGCCCGCCACTCTCCTCGATGCGCAGGTCCGGGACCTTACGCAGCAGGGGGAGCCACACCCGGATGAAGCGCAGTGCATCCGCAGCGGCGTAGGAGCTGCGCTTGAAGTCCAGGTCCGGGATCCTCCTGTGCACGGCTTGCACCACCGAGGACTCCCAGCGGGACTCGCGGTTCACGGGTTCGTCAGCTAGCGGATTCAGCGGTCGGAACGGCAACCGGATCCGTTCGCGCCCCTTCTGATACTCCCACTCCCACTCCACACGCTCGGTGAGGTCGTCGTGGTGGACGGTCAACACCATTTCCGGGTCGGCCACCTGGGGTAATTCGAGGGAGCCGTCCTTGGCGGTGACGTCCATGCTCTGGTGTAGTCGCGGGAAGTACCGTTCGAAGAACTCGTCCACGCCGTCCCGTGGAATAGTCAGTTCTTCCGCGCGGTCCAGGAACGATCGTTGCTGTTGATTCAAGCGCGTGGCCAGCGGGACCAGGTGCAACGGGAACTGGTTGAGGTCGTCCGCCAGCTCGAGTTCGCGGGGCTGGGCCTCGGGGAAGAACAAACCGTGCCCCGGTTGTCCGATGATCCGGGTCCAGTGCAACGGGACCTCGCTATCGCCCATGACCAGGTGCGGATACAGCTTGAGGGCGCCGTTCTCGTCCGAGCTGACACTGACCTCGAACCGCCCGGCGGGGCCAACCTGGACCGGTTGGCCGGTGCCCTGGGACACGAGAGGAATCCCGAGTGACTCGGCCCGATTCAGAATGGGCCACAGCAGGGGAGAGGTGTAGCGCTCCATGTGCAACTGATGGCGGTCCACGGCATAGGAACCCCGGTGGGATTCGGAGAGCGCTCGCAGTTCCTCGAACCAGTCGAGCTGGTCCTCGCTGAGCCGCCCCGACCTGGCGTGGTTGGCCAGATTCCCCCAGTCGATGCCGGTGTGGATCCATCCGGAGCGTTGGCCGCGCAGCACCGGCCGGGCGGTCAGGGTGACCGGCACGGCGTTCTGGTCCTGCTGCCAGGCCCGAGGGCCGCGGTGTTGGACACGGGACAGGTTCAGTTCCAGCGCGACCGAGGGGCCGTTCTCCGGGTCCGTCACCACGCGATCGTGGTCGGAGCCGGGGACAATGCGGGACAGTTCGCTACGCCAGTCGGTTGTGAGCCCAGTGGGCCGAGCGCTCGCGAAATGTACGTCACCATCCATGCCAATTACCGTACCGCCCTCGGGCGACACGCAAAGTCCACGTGTGGTGAGGGCGACTGTCACACGGGCGTCCCGCAGCGGCGTCGGAAACCTATAATCAAGACGAACCTGATTTATTTTCACGGCGCCGTAGGGCGCAGACGGAGGATTTGTGGCAGACGCCGCCGGGCTCCACACGGGAGACCACGCCATTGCATCGGGACCCCAAGAAGTTGAGTATCTACGCTGGAACGACGCTGTGGCCAGGGCTTTCTTTGGCACACAGGCATCCGGTGAACTGGTCCACTTGGACCTGGACGACAAAACCCTCGAGAAGATCGGCGCGGAATTCGGCTTGGACGGGCCCTCCGCATTGCGGGCGATGGCCGATTCCGTCACACCATTGCTGGTGGCCGACGGATCTCGCCGTTCCATGTTCGACGCGTTCAACAAGCTAACGGAAGCCTGGTACCGCGCATCGCGGCGTCAGCTCAACGATCTCAACAGGATCGGCCCGCCGCCCGTGGTGGCCCTGCTGGCCCTGTTCTCGCTGGCCGGACGACACATGTCCGCGCTGGCCGCGCGCACGGGAAACAAGTCGGTGTCGGCGTTCTACCTACCGTTGGCCGTGCTTTTGCAGGCCGGTCAGGACAACGCGAAGGCACTCGAAACGGCCGTCCGCAAGGATTCCGAGATGTACTGGGACGCCCTGCGTTACTGGCTGGAACTGTTCGACGGTCAGGTCGGTCTGCCCTCCGCGTACGCCGTGAACCACCGCCCGGTGGGTCTCGCACTGTCGCAGACGATGTTCGGCGAGGCCGAGCTGCGTCAGCTGCACCGCATGTTCGAGGACCTCGAACTGACCACGGCGCAGGGAATGAGCGCGCAGGAGCTGGGCATCTACGTAGACTTTTGGCTCGACATCGCGGACACGGACGTGTCCAAGGGGATGCGCCGGATCTGGTCCAACCCGCTCACCCGCGACGCAGGCCTGCAGGTCGCGCTCGCCCAGTTGGGTGCGTGGGAATCTTCCCGCGACGACGACGCCACCATCGCGGTTGCCACCGAACGGCGAGCGTCTCGTCACCTGGGCCCACGTAGCGTCAGCCTGTCGATGACGGACGGCACGGACTACGTTGGCAACCCGATCTTCGAACTCGGATTCGTGGTGCCCAAGCGTCTGATCTCCGGGCGTGAGGTCGAGCTGGCCACCGAGGCCGGACCCCGCACCATGTTCCTGTCCTACATCGGGGACGCCTACCTGGGGATTTCCGCGTACAACTCGCGGATGTCCAGCGAAACACTGCTCTCCGGTGAGCTTGAGCTCAGCAACGGGGATACCGCCATCACCCGTAACCCGCGGCCGGTCGTGGTGTTCGCCAAGGACGCTTATTCGGACACGTTCATCTCGGTGGACCACATTCCCGCGGCGTGGCCCAGCCGCATCATGGTGCAGAACAAGCCCGAGTGGGTTGAGCAGATCACGGCGATCCTGGACGACTCGGCGTCCCCGGATTACCGCATCGTCGGTCCCGGCGAGAACGGTCTGCCGGAGGACTGGGTCCTGTTCGACGACGTTCAGGTGCTGCGCGCCGGTGATCCCATGCTCACGGTCAACGACAACTTCTCGGGGCTCGTCCCCCGACTGGTGCCGGCCGTAACACTGTCCGGTGGCCTGCGAATCCCGGGTGACGTGGACCGGTTCTCGGCGCTGCGCCCGCCGCAGATCACGGTGACCTCAGATTCGGACGACCCGTTGTCGTTGGAATGCGAATGGCGCAACCCCCACTCGTTCAAGCTGATGTCCACCAAGCTCTCCGCGCCCAGGGTGCCACCGTTCCAGGTGAGCCTGGAGGGCTCGGACCTGATGCGGGACAACAAGACGCTTAAGCCCAACGATTACACGCTGGTTCTCAAGGCCGGTCGCACGGTGAAACAGCGACTGGAATTCCGGGTCCGTGACAGCTCCTTCTACATCACCCAGCGCTCACTGGGTTACGAGGGCGAAATGGTGCACGTGGCGCAGGAGCCCTTGTGGCCCGTCACGTCCACCACGTTGGACGAACTGCCGGACGAGTACGTGCAGGGTTCTTTCGACAACATGGACTCCGTTGAACTGGATCCCGAGTCGCTGAACGTCGAGGTCCCGGAGGTTGCGGGTTGGCATTCTGCCGAGGGACTCATGTTCCCCGAGCGCAGTAACGAGCTGCCCGCCCCGGAGGGCGCGTCCTGTCTGATCACCGGCAAGCACAAGGTGATTCTGCCGCCCATGGACCCCAAGGCAAAGGCACCGTGGATTTTCGGCCGCTGCCGCCACTGCGGGTTGACCAAGCGCTATCCCGGTCGACTCACCAAGCTCTCCGCCGTGGGTCAGACCGGTTCGGTGGAATCGCTGCAGTTCATCGGCCCCGATTACAGCGACTATCCCGAGTCGTGGGCGCCTCTCAAGGACGCCCTGACGTTCTTGGGTGGTGGCAAGCGGGGCAGTCTGTCGATCATCGCCCGTCAGTCCGAGGATTCCGAGCGGTTCGAGGAATGGTTCGTGGGCCACCTGCAGGCCCTGGGATTCCTGGAGGTCATCCGCGACGGCAACTGGACGGTGCGCCGTTGGCAGGTGTGTTCGCCCGCGCTGACCCAGTTGGTGGACGGCTCCGTTCTGCTCACCGGCGGGTGGCGCGCAGAGCAGGAAGAAACCGTTACTGTGGCGGCTGAGGCCCTCGGTGCCGAGGTCGTGGTGCTCTCGCCGGAGGACCACGCGACCACGCTGCTGCAGGACGTGGACCTGGATGCCCTGCGGGACAACCTCCCCGAGGGTATGTGCGACGTGGTCTACGAGGCCGGACCCATCATGCTCGACACCCTGCCCCCGCTGTCCTCGGTGGTGGATTCCCTGCCGCTGATCGAGATGCAGTACAACGGCGTGGCAGAGCACTTCGTGCCCGAGGATGCCACGTGGCAGGCCACGGAGGACCGCAACCAGGCGGGATTGTTCCGCATCAATCACCACCACCGCACCCGCTACGCCTACCGCACCGAGGCCGACGTCGCTTCGGGCCACGCGCGTCCGGTCTCGTCGGCTCTGGGTAAGCACCTGGCCGCGCGTGATTGCGGGACACCTTTGGTCAGCCACGACTCCGAGCTGCAGTTGCTGTCGGTGCCGATTGGCGCCGAACTGCCCGGACTCTACGCCCGCGCTGCGGTGCTGTGCTCGGGTTTGCTGCCGACCAAGGTGGACGAGGACTTCTCCCTGAACTACGGGGACATCTCCGACGAATTCGCGAGCGCCCTGGTGGCCAAGCTGCTGGCCTAGCCCAAACCACGGAGGATGATTGCGCCGCTCGGCCGGGTAGAAATGCCCGTCCGGGCGGCGCTTTCCGTTTCGAATTCGCTTAGAGTAGTGGCAGCTGTCACCTGATACTGAGTAGTAACAAGACGCCTCGATCCGGGTCGTTCCACGTCCGGCCCACACTTGCGAACATAACTATGAGTGATTCCTCGACCATGCCCTCAGCAAATTCCGGCTCCTCCGCGACCGAGCTCACCGATACTCCACCTGGTGCCCCTCCTCACCACCGAGACAAGATTCCCGTCAACTGGCGCGTCCTGATCGCCTCTGGCGTGCTGATCATTGCGCTGTCCGCGTGGGCCATGCTGGCCCCCGAGCAGGCCGACACCGTGATCGGTGGTGTCGTGGCGTGGGTGGCCAAATACCTCGGCTGGTTCTACATCCTCACCGCAACCCTGGTCATCGTGTTCGTGGTGATCGTGGCCGTGAGCAAACAGGGCAACATCAAGATGGGCCCTGACCACGCGAAACCGCAGTTCAACATGTTCACGTGGACGGCCATGCTGTTCGCGGCGGGTATCGGCGTGGACCTCATGTTCTTCTCCGTGTCCGAACCGGTCAGCCAGTACTACGCCCCACCTGTGGGCGACGGGCAGAACCTGGAGGCCGCACGGCAGGCCGTGGTGTGGACCCTGTTCCACTACGGCATCACCGGTTGGGCCATGTACGCGCTGATGGGCATGGCTTTCGGCTACTTCGCCTACCGGTTCGGTATGCCGCTGAGCATCCGCTCGGCTCTATACCCGCTGATCGGCAAACGCATTCACGGTCTCGCCGGCGACGCCGTGGACACCGCCGCGCTGCTGGGCACCATTTTCGGCGTGGCCACCTCCCTGGGTATCGGTGTGGTGCAGCTGAACTTCGGCCTGCAGTATCTGTTCGGGGTCCCCGAGAACCTCGCGGTGCAAGCAGCCCTGATCGCCTTGGGCGTGCTCATGGCGGTGGCCTCGTGCGTGTCCGGCGTGGACAAGGGCATTCGCCGGTTGTCCGAGCTGAACATCATCCTGGCCATCGGGCTCATGCTGTACGTGTTGATCGCGGGCCGTACGGCGTTCCTGCTGGACGCCATTGTCATGAACATCGGCGACTTCTTGGCGCGCTTCCCGGACATGACACTGAACACCTTCGCGTTCGAGGCGCCCCAGGAATGGCTGAGCGGTTGGACCCTGTTCTTCTGGGCCTGGTGGATCGCGTGGGCGCCGTTCGTCGGTTTGTTCCTGGCGCGCATCTCCCGCGGCCGTACCCTGCGCCAGTTCGTGGTCGGCACCATGACGGTCCCGTTCGCGTTCATCCTGCTGTGGATCTCGATCTTCGGTAACTCCGCGCTGGACCTGGTGGTCGGGGGCGACGCCGTATTCGGTGAGGTGGCCATGAGCACCCCCGAGCGAGCCTTCTATTCGCTGCTTGCCGAGTACCCCGGCGCAACGATCGCGGCCTCCATCGCGACGTTCACCGGTCTGTTGTTCTACGTGACCTCCGCCGACTCCGGCGCGCTGGTCATGAGTAATTTCACCTCCAAGATCGACGACCCGAACCAGGACGGCCCCAAGTGGCTGCGCGTGTTCTGGGCGGTCGGCACCGGCGTGCTCACCCTGGCCATGCTGTTGGTGGGTGGCGTCACCACGTTGCAGAACGCAACCCTGATCATGGGGCTGCCGTTCTCCGTGGTGATGTATTTGATCATGATCGGACTGTGGCGGGCCTTGCGCGTGGAAGCCAGCCGATCGGCGTCGTCCGCGGCGGCCAGTCGATCCGCCGTGGCTGGCCGCACCGGCCGCGAGACGCACTGGCGCTCGCGACTCACCAGGCTGGGCAACTATCCGGGCGGTCGCACCGCGCAACGCTACATCCACGACGTCGCGGCGCCCGCCTTGAAGACCTTGGCCGCCGAAATCCGGGAGACCGGCGCGGAGGTCACGGTCGAATGCACGCAGATCCCGGACAATCCCTCGGTCGACCAAGTCTGCATGCACGTGAATCTGGAACCCGAGCGTGATTTCACGTACCAGGTGTATCCCGTGGCGTTCCCCACGCCCGGCTTCGGCGGCTTCCGAACCAACCCCGATTCGGACCTGTACTACCGACTGGAAGTGTTCACCGCGACCGGTTCACTGGGCTACGACGTGCTGGGATACACCCCGGAGCAGCTCATCAACGACGCCCTGGACGGTTACGAACGCCACCTCGAATTCATCCGGCTCAACCATGAACACCCCGGAAGCACCCAGATTGGTCTGACCACTAGTGAGACCATTACCTGGAGCGAAGACTTCTCTGAACCCAAGGAGGAAACACGATGAGCAACACCCTGTACATCGACGGACAGTGGGTCCCCGCGATCGACGGTGGCACTCGCACCATCACCTGCCCCGCTGACGGCACCGAGGTGGCCGTGGTCGCCGAGGCCACGAGTGAGGACACCGAGCGCGCGATTGACGCGGCCCGGGCCGCCGCGGACGACGAGCGCTGGGCGAGCGTGCCGGCTCCGGAACGCGGAAGCTTCCTGTTGCGGGTGGCGGCCACCCTGCGCGATCGTTCCGAAGAGTTCTCCCTGGCGGAGTCCAAGGACACGGGCAAGCGAATCGACGAGTCCCGCCAGGACATGTCCGACATCGCGAACTGCTTCGAGTACTTCGGCAAGATTGCAGCGGCGGATGCCGGCCGCATCGTCGATGCCGGTGATCCCGACGTGGTCAGCCGAATCGTTCACGAACCCGTGGGTGTGTGCGGCATGATCACCCCGTGGAACTACCCGCTGCTGCAGGCCGCGTGGAAGATCGCACCGGCGCTGGCCGCCGGCAACACCTTTGTGCTCAAGCCCGCCGAACTGACTCCGCACACCGCGATCCTCATGATGCAGGTGCTCGAGGACCTCGGGCTGCCCGCCGGCGTGGGCAACCTGGTGTTGGGCGCGGGCGCGCAGGCGGGTGCTCCGCTCTCCAGCGATCCTCGCGTGGATCTGGTGTCCTTCACCGGCGGCCTGGTGACCGGTCGCGTGATCGCGGCCGAAGCGGCGTCGACGGTCAAGAAGGTGGCTCTGGAGCTGGGCGGCAAGAACCCCAACGTGATCTTCGCGGACGCCGAGTACGACGCCGCGCTGGACAACGCGCTCAACGGCGCGTTCATCCACTCCGGCCAGGTGTGCTCCGCCGGGGCGCGACTGGTGATTGAGGAATCTATCGCGGAGAAGTTCGTGACCGATCTGGTGCGCCGAGCCGAACAGATTCAGCTGGGCGGGCCGTTCGACGAGAAGGCCGAGACCGGCGCGCTGATCTCCGAGGCCCACCGTGACAAGGTGCACGCCTACGTGGAGCGGGCCCGCGAGCAGGGCGCTCGGGTGCGCTGCGGTGGCCAGTTCGCGGAAGGACCTTCGGCGGACGGATCGCTAGACCTCGGCAAGGGCGTGTTCTACCTGCCCACCGTGATCGACCAGTGCACGAGCGAGATGGACTGCGTGTACGACGAGGCCTTCGGCCCCACCGTGACGGTGGAAACCTTCCGTACCGAGGAAGAAGCCATCGAGATCGCCAACGACACCAACTACGGCCTGGCCGGAGCCGTGTGGACCCAGGATGCGGGCCGCGCTCAGCGCGTGGCCGGCAAACTGCGCCACGGAACCGTGTGGATCAACGACTTCGGTCCGTACCTGCCCCAGGCGGAGTGGGGCGGCATGAAGCAGTCCGGTGTGGGCCGCGAACTGGGCTTCCACGGACTGGCCGAGTACCAGGAGACCAAACACATCTACCAGAACACCCGCCCCGCGGTGACCGGCTGGTTCGCCGAGCACTGAGCGGCCCGACTGGACCTCACCGAGCACCGAAGAACGACCGATGGGAGAAACTGTGACCACTACTGAAAACGTGGCTACCTACGATTACGTTGTTGTCGGAGCGGGCTCCGCCGGCGCCGTGATCGCGGCGCGCCTGAGCGAGAACCCGAACGTGAGCGTGGCCCTGCTCGAAGCCGGCGCCCACGATGAGAACGTGCCGGAAGTCCTGACGCTCGACCGCTGGATGGAACTGCTCGAATCCGGCTACGACTGGGATTACCAGATCGAACCGCAGGAGAACGGCAACTCGTACATGCGCCTGGCCCGCGCCAAGGTGCTGGGCGGTTGCTCGTCGCACAACTCGTGCATCGCCTTCTGGGCACCCGCCGAGGACATGGACGAATGGGAGTCCAAGTTCGGGGCCGAGGGCTGGAACGCGGAGACGGCCTTCCGGTTGTACAAGAAACTCGAGAACAATGAGGACCCCGGATCCCACCACGGCCACGACGGGCCCGTGCGGCTGCGCCAGGTCCCCGCCGTGGATCCCTGCGGCGTGGCGGTTCTCGACGCCGCCGAACAGGCCGGGATTCCGCGCGCTGACTTCAACACCGGCAAAACGGTGACCCAGGGCGCGAACTTCTTCCAGATCAACGCGCGCGAGGACGGAACCCGCTCCTCGTCCTCGGTGAGCTACCTGCACCCGATCCGGGACCGTGAAAACCTCACGATCCTGACCGGCACCCAGGCCAAACGAATCGTGGTCGACGAGAACCAGCGAGCCACCGGCGTGGAGGTCACGGACAACGCTTTCGGTCGTGCGCACGTGATCTCGGCCAACCGCGAGGTCGTCGTCTCCGCCGGTGCGATCGACACGCCCAAGCTGCTCATGCTCTCGGGAATCGGTCCGGCCGAGCACCTCACCGAGGTGGGCGTGGACGTGCTGGTGGACTCCCCGGGCGTGGGCTCGCACCTGCAGGATCACCCGGAGGCCGTGATCCAGTGGGAGGCCAAGCAGCCCATGGTCGAGGACTCCACCCAGTGGTGGGAGATCGGCCTGTTCGCCCAGGTGGACGACGGATTGGACCGCCCGGACCTGATGATGCACTACGGCAGCGTGAACTTCGACATGCACACCTACCGCCACGGGTACGCCACGGCGGACAACGCGTTCTGCCTGACCCCCAACGTGACCCACGCTCGTTCCCGCGGCACCGTGCGGCTGCGCACGCGTGACTACCGGGACAAGCCCCGCGTGGATCCCCGGTACTTCACCGACCCGGAGGGTTACGACCTACGGATCATGACCGCGGGTATCCGCAAGGCCCGTGAAATCGTCTCGCAGTCCGGGCTCTCGGAATGGGCCGGTCAGGAGCTGTTCCCGGGTCAGGATGTGCAGACGGACGAGGAGATCGCCGACTACATCAAGCGCACCCACAACACCGTGTACCACCCCGCGGGTTCGTGCCGCATGGGGCCGGTCGAGGATCAGGATTCTCCGCTGGATCCGCAGTTGCGGGTCAAGGGCGTGAGCGGCCTGCGCGTGGCTGATGCTTCGGTGATGCCGGAACTGGTCACCGTGAACCCCAACATCACGGTCTACATGATTGGTGAGCGCGCCGCTGAGCTGATTGCCCAGGAGCAGGAGTCGCCCTCGGACAAGTAGCGGCACCATGACATGAATGAAGCCCGGCACCAGTGCCGGGCTTCATTCGTGCGGTCCTGATCAGGCGCTGAGCGCCACCGGTTTCGGTTCCAGTTTGTAGAACGGAATGCCACCGGAGACGTTTGATGCTCCGGGAACGAGTAGCTGCTGGTACTTCTCGCACCATTGGGCGCGGCCGCGGTTGTGGGCGGCTGCGTGGGCCAGGGCGCGAACGTTGCTGCTCATGTATTCGTGGATGTCCCCATTGGACTCCATGAGACGCACCATGTGGTGGTCGGGGTCGATGTCGACGGTGACGTCAACCCATTGTTCTCGAGGGGACTCGGTCTTTGTGCGTAGTTGTTGAATGTTCTTCATCAGTATTGTGCTTTCGTACAGTGAGGTTCTTGCTGCGCCCGCGGTTGCGCCACAGCCGCTTCGTCATCCAAACCACCCCTGAACCAAGGGTTGGCGTGCGCCGGGTTGGAGCCCAGCAGGATCTCGGGTTTTACCCCGATTTCCAGAGCGCATCTCGTGAAGCTGGATTAGAGCGTAGCGGGTTGGGCGCATGACAAACCAGAGGGTGTCTCATAACGTCACCAAAAGTTAATCTACGAATGGATCGTGCACCACGGATCACGGCGCGGTTGTGGACAACCTGCGCGCACGAGATGCCACGGTGCGGGCTTGTGCATAGTGCTCCATGAGCTGGTCACACACGGCGTTCCACGTGCGAGTCTGCACGGTGGTGTAGGCGGTGCGGGAGAAGGCGGCGCGTTTGGCGTTGTCACCCACGAGATCCAGCACGCGATCGCGGAGCATCTCGGTGTCACCGGGCTTGTAGAGCCAGCCGTTGCGGGACGAATCAACCAGGTCCACGGGCCCGCCGCGGCCCACGGCCACGACGGGTACGGCGCTGGCCATGGCTTCCTGGATTGTCTGGCAGAACGTCTCGTGTTCACCGGGGTGCACGAACACGTCCAGGGAGGCCATGGCGGTGGCCAATTCGTCACCGTCCAGGAAACCCACGAAGTACGCATTGGGGAGCAGCATGCGGAGCTTCTCCTTCTCCGGCCCCGAGCCCACGATCACCAGTCGGGTATCGGGCAGCGAATCCAGGACAACGAGATCCTGCACCTGCTTTTCGGGAGCCAAGCGCCCCACGTAACCCACGAGCTTCCGGCCGCCGCCCACCCGTTCGCGCCATTCGTGATCGCGCCGAGCCGGGTTGAAGCGGCGGGTGTCCACGCCGCGTCGCCACATGCGCACGCGTTGCACACCGTGTTCATGCAGCGACGAGATGGACGCCGTGGACGGCGCCAAGGTCACAGTCGAACTGTTGTGCATGTTTCGCACGTGGCTCCACAGCACGTTCTCCAGGACCGGGGCACCGTAGCGGGCCGCGTATCCGGGAACGTCGGTCTGGTAAATGGAGACGCACGGTAAGCCCAGATTCTTGGCGGCCTGGATGGCCTGCCAGCCCAGGACGAAGGGGGAGGCCACGTGCACGACGTCTGGTTGGAAGCGGGTCAGGATGCGCTGCATGCGTGCCACCGTGCAGCTGGCGACCCGGACGTCGGGGTACCCGGCGAGGGGGATGGACGCGATGCGTTGAACTCTGATCCCGTCCATGGAGTCCACGGAGCCCAGGGCTCCGAGTTTTTCGTAGGTCGGTGCGATGACCATGGCTTCGTGACCCTGGGCCCGGAGGTACTCCAGGACTCGAACCACGGAATGCGTCACGCCGTTGATGTGGGGGAGGAACTGTTCGGCAACCACTGCGATTCTCACAATTAACACTGTGGCCGTCGCGGGTCACCGGTTCTTCACGCCAGGGTGACCTGTCGGTGAAGTCTGGGCCAACTCCGGTGGGGACGTGGAAAGATGGAGGTGATGAACTTCCCCACCTTTTCCAACACCCTGTCCGGGGCGCGCGAGCGGCTGCAACGCAACCGCCACGGTGACCCCGAGAGCTCGCCCGCCACATCGCCATCGGCCGACTCCAACCGGAGGGGCCCGGAGGACGGGTTCCCCATGCCCTTGTGGCTGCAGGGAGTCATTGAACTCCTGGCGGTGGCCGCCATCAGCTTGCTGCTCACGGGGTTGCTGATGGCAGCCGTCTGGCTGGCTGGTGGTTTTGATTCCTTGGGCGTCCTGGGCGGCCTTCAACTCGCGGGTCAGGTGTGGTTGGTGGCCCATTGCACGCCGTTGACCATGGCGGCCATCCAGGGCATCGACGTGTCCACCGGCGGCGGCACTCTCACCTTGGTGCCCTTGGGGCTCACGCTGATTCCGTTCGGGCTCGCGGTCATTGCGGGTCGCCGAATCGCGCGCGCGTGTTGGCGGGGGCAGTTCCTCAAACCATTCTTTGCCGGGATGATCACGTACGCGCTCGTCGGGGCGTTGGTGGCCCTGGTGAGCAGCACGGAACACGTCTCCGCGAGCGTGCTGGCGGGCGCGCTGTTCCCGTTGATCCCGGCCGGTCTGGGCACCCTGGTGGGCGGGTGGAGCGTCTCGCGTTCCTTGGCCGCCGTCTTGGGCGCCGACGCCGCATCATGGATCCAGCGCACCAGCCAGTATTCACGCTGGGCCGGTTCCTACGTGTGGGCCGTCGTCCGTGCCGGTTTCCTGTCCGCGGTGGCTGTCATAGCGGCCGGAGCGTTGCTCACCGTGCTGGCGCTGGTGTGGAACTGGGACGGCATCATCGCCGTCTATCAGGAACTGGGTACGGGCGCGGCCGGGGATACCGCTCTGAGCGCCCTGCAGTTCGGGTACCTGCCGAACATGGTCGTGTGGGCTGCGGCGTGGGCCAGCGGTGCGGGTTTCTCCGTGGGGGAGGGGACACTCACCTCACCCTTCGCGAACTCACTGGGTGCGCTACCGCAGTTCCCGCCGTTTGCAGCCCTACCGGAGGGCGATCCGTGGAGCTACGCGTCGGCCGTGGTGGTGCTGCCGGTCCTGGCCGGTGTGCTCGCGGGTTGGTGGTTCCTGCGCGAAGGTGAGAACCACCTGGACGACTGGATGGCCATCCGCTTGCCCATGCGATGGTTCACGTTCATCCTGTCCACGCTGCTGACGGTGGCGTTCATTGCGGCGATCGGCGCGGGTCTTGTGGCGATGTTGGCGTGGCTGTCTCACGGGTCATTGGGCCTGGGAAGGCTCACGGACATCGGCCCCGATCCCTGGCACGTGTTCTTGTGGACCGGCGCCGAGATCACCGCCGGTGGTGCCATCGGGTACGTCCTGGGGCCGTGGCTCGAACGCGAGGGTTACCGGAAGAACCCGTGGAACAGTTCCCTGGAGGATTCATCCGCCAGCGATACGGAAACGGAGGGCCTGGAAGGCCTCGACGGAGAAGCAACGGGATCCGCACGAGACGCCAAACGGGCCGCGAAGGCACAGGCCAAGCAGGCCAAGAAGGCGGAAGCTCGGGAGAAGCGGGCTGCCAAGAAATCAGCGAAACGCAAGGCCGTCCGGCTGGCAGTTCCCGGAGCGGACGATCAGTCGGCGCAGGATCCGGTGCGATCACCGGCTGAGCACCACGCAGGTGCACAGCCCGCATTGCGGGCGGAGCATCGGTCACGACCCGTGGCGGACGGGACGGACCCAGCGACCGGGCCGAGCGGCGTCGTCGATCGGAACCAGACTGCTCCCTGGGGCGCGAACGGGTCGACCGCGGTGACCGCTCAGGAGGCGGGCGACGCAGACTCGGCCGTGACGGACGGTGACGGCGTGGCCGTGTTCGACGGGGCGTCGGTGGACTCCCGTGATCCGGACGGCGCGGGGGGCTCCGTGGTTGCCGGCGACTCGGACGGCGTGGCGGCCGGCGACGATTCCGCGGGACCGGTCTCCAACTCCGATCCGGAAAGGTGATTCCAGATATTGTCCGTGAGTTGTCGCTGACAGTGACTCGTTGACGAGAGCGTCAGGGCCGAATCCACGCACTCTTGGTACACCTGCGAGGCCGGCCACACGGCGAGCCGCGCGCCTCCTCCGAAAGCATTGAACGCGCCCCACACAATGGCCAGAATGGCCAGGAACGTGATGAAGAACCGCGAGGTGACCTTGCGGGACGTACTCAGGGCCACGATGCCCAGCACCGCGCCCGCCAGTGCCATGATCACTCCCACGGCCGTGGACCACACGTGGCCGGTGACGAGTGCGGAGGACAGCAACGCGAGCGCCGCTGCCAGACCGGAAAGCCTCAAACGGGAGGACGCGTGTGCTGTGTCTGGGCTTTCGGAATCCTGCATGATCTCCACTGTAAGGCAGCGACCCGGTCGGGGCGGACCGCGGAAAATCGTTAGCATGATCGGTATGCGACTCGTGGTCATGGTTTCCGGTTCCGGGACAAATTTGCAGGCAATCATCGATGCGCTCCACAAGGGCGACGTGGACGTGGACATCGTCGCGGTCGGCGCGGACAAACCGTGCGTCGGCCTGGAGCGCGCGGAGGCCGCCGGGATCGACACGTTCCTGGTTCCGCTGGCGAATTACCCGGAGCGCGAGCAGTGGAATCGGAGCCTGGAACGAGCCATCGCCAACTACAACCCTGACCGTGTGGTGTTCGCCGGATTCATGCGCATCGTGGACGCCCAACTGGTGGAGCGCTTTGCCGGCAGAATCATCAACACCCACCCCTCGTTGCTGCCTTCGTTCCCGGGCGCCCATGCCGTGCGGGACGCCATGAACTTCGGCGTGAAAGTCACCGGTGCCACCGTGCACGAGGTCGTGGCGGACGTGGATGCCGGTCCTATCCTGGCCCAGGTGGCCGTGCCGGTGCAGTCCGAGGACACCGAGGAGAGCCTGCACGAACGCATCAAGTCCGCCGAACGCGGACTCCTCGTCAACGCCCTTGCGGCGCTGAGCCGTGAAGTTAACTTTGATCTGCCCATCGAGGAGCAGTCGTAGACTTTCTCGTGGCGTCGGCGCCATCCACCCACCCCAACCTCTCCTGGAGTTTTTGTGAATTCGATTCAGCTGGACCGTGTACCCCTCAAACGCGCATTGATCTCCGTGTACGACAAGACCGGTCTGGAGGAGTTGGCGCGCGGCCTGCACGAGGCCGGGGTGAGTATCGTCTCGACCGGTTCCACGGCCCAGCGGATCTCCCAGGCGGGTGTGCCCGTCACTGAGGTTTCCGAGGTCACCGGTTTCCAGGAATGCCTGGACGGCCGCGTCAAGACCCTGCACCCGCGTGTGCATGCCGGCATCCTGGCCGATCGCCGCAAGCAGGAGCACATCGACCAGTTGTCGGAGCTCGAGATCGAGCCTTTCGACCTGGTGGTCGTGAACCTCTACCCGTTCGTGGACACCGTCCGTTCCGGCGCTGCCCAGGACGACGTGGTTGAGCAGATCGACATCGGTGGTCCTTCCATGGTGCGCGCGGCGGCCAAGAACCACGCCGCCGTGTCCGTGGTCGTGGATCCCGCGAGTTACCCGGATGTGATCAATGCAGCGCAGGGCGGTGGCTACGACCTGGCCGCGCGTCAGAAGCTCGCGGCCACCGCGTTCGCGCACACTGCCGCCTACGACACCGCGGTGGCCACCTGGACCGCCCAGCAGTTCGAATCGGATCCAACCGCGAACTTCTGGCCGCCCTATGCCGGTCTCGCGTTCCAGCGCGCAGAGTCCCTGCGCTACGGCGAGAACCCCCACCAGAAGGCCGCACTGTACGTCGACGACGCCGCTTCGCCGGGTATCGCACAGGCCGAGCAGCTTCACGGCAAGGCCATGTCCTACAACAACTTTGTCGACGCAGACGCCGCCCTGCGCGCCGCCTACGACTACGACAAGCCCGCCGTGGCCGTGGTCAAGCACAACAACCCGTGCGGCGTGGCTGTTGCGTCCCCCGGGGCCACGGATCCCATTGCTGATGCCCACCGCAAGGCGCACGCGTGTGACCCGCTGTCCGCGTACGGCGGCGTGGTCGCTGCCAACCGCCCCGTGAGCGCCGCAATGGCCGAGACCCTCAAGGGCATTTTCACGGAAGTCGTTGTGGCCCCGAGCTTCGAGCCGGCCGCGCTGGAGATCCTGCAGGCCAAGAAGAACATTCGTTTGCTCGAACTTCCCGAAGGTTTCGGTCGCGATCCGCTTGAATACCGTGCCGTGTCCGGAGGGGCACTGTTCCAGCAGGCCGACCGCCTGGACGCACCCGGTGACGACCCAGCGAACTGGACCCTGGCCGCCGGAGAAGCGGCGGACGAGGAGACTCTGGCGGACCTCGAATTCGCGTGGCGCTCGCTGCGCGCGGTGAAGTCCAACGCCATCCTGCTCGCCCATGACGGCGCGTCCGTTGGGATCGGCATGGGCCAGGTCAACCGCGTGGATTCCTGCAAGCTCGCCGTGGAACGCGCCGACTCGCTCGCCGAGGACGGTGCCCAGCGCGCCCGAGGTGCCGTGGCGGCGTCGGACGCGTTCTTCCCGTTCGCGGACGGGCTGCAGGTGTTGTTGGACGCCGGTGTGCGTGCCGTGGTGCAGCCGGGTGGTTCGATCCGCGACGAAGAGGTGGTCGCAGCCGCCCAGGCTGCCGGTGTGACCATGTACTTCACCGGAGCGCGGCACTTCTTCCACTGAGCCGATTCACGGTAGTAGAGCCCAGGAACGGGCTCTGACGGACCGAGGGCGCGGCACCCGATCCGGGTGCCGCGCCCTCGGCGTCGATCGGCCTCGGGACTAGAAGACCGAGAGGGTATGCAGATACCGTTCCTGAATGTCCTGCAGCGAACCACCAGCATGGGATGTGCCACCCGTGGCCTCCGAAATCTCCTTCAGGTCCTGCGGAGGCTCACCGTCGGTAATGGCCAGCGTCACGATGTAGACGGGCTTCTCCCGGTCCTGTTCCTGTTTGAGTGTGCGGACCAACTCGTTGAGGTCCTCTGCATCCCCGCGCGTGTCCGTACCGTCACTGATGAGCACCACGGTGTTCACCGCTCCGTCGCGGAAGTTCTTCTGCACCTCCCGGAACGCCGCCAAGGCGGTGGGATACAGCCCGGAGTCGGAGTCCTTCGTGAAGTCGGCGCCGGCCAGAGCGTCCTGGATCATTTGTCGTTGCGGGGATCCGTGCACGTACTCGTCCATGCGACGGATCGGGACCAGCTGCTGGTAGGGCTTGTCCGCGCCGTCGGCGGCCGGGGAGGTCCACAAACCGACCGAATCCCGGGTGGGGATGAACCGCGTTCGAATTACCGTGGAATCCACCGCGGTGCGCCAATACGAACGGTCGGCGTCCGGGTTCTCGCGCCCCATGCTCTCCGAGGCATCCAGCACGTACAACGCGTTGTGGGGAGACGTCTGCCGGGACCACGTGGTCATCAACCGCTGCCACGGCACGTCGTCCTCCACCTGTAGTCGATGGGAGGACGCAGCCGAACGTGCGTCCGGTAGCCGGCGCCCGTCGACTCCGCGCAGGTGGTGCTCCGACAAGACCTCTCTCCCACGCTCCGAGCCCAGGTACGTGGCGATCTCCTGGGCCGCCTGGGCAATCGTTTCATTGCGACGCGCGGCTTCCGAAGGAACCAGTAGGGGGTAGTCGAGCAACCACGCACCCGAGTCGGGAACCAGCGCTCGCACCTGATCACCCTGTGGATGTGTCTCGACGAAGTCCAGGAACCCCTTTTCGGACACCACCACGTTACGGGATTGGCTTACGGACGCCTCGAGCAGATCAATCTCGTTCGAGGTGGAGTGGCCGGATTCACCAGATACGGTGCGAGCGATCATGGCACGGTTCAACTGCTGCTTGGAGACCGTATTGTTCTGCACCTCGGCCACGGCGGAACGTGTAGCCGCGTGCGCCGCACTGTCATTCAAGGGATTGCCCATCACGACCGAGTTGTCGGCAATGACGTCCGTCCAGGTGGTGAAGTCCCTGGTGTGCTCGGGGGCCACGACGACCGGTGAAGACGTCGCCAAGGATTCGGTGTGGACCGTGAATCGATTGGTTTCCGAGGTGGTGGGGAAAAGGGCACTCGAGGACGGGATCCATAACCCAGCCGACATGTCCTGGTGGGGTTCGGTGTGGCTGTCGGGATTCTCGCTCTGCTCAGTGGTGTCCAGGACGATGCACGATTCCGGGTCCACGGGCTTGTCCCGCAGGATCTGCGCCATGCTCTGGTCCGTGACGACCGGTACACGCTGGGTACTGTCGCATTCGACCGGCACGGTGGGACTCGTGGACTGTTGAGCGGTGTCGAAGACCACGAAGCCCAGGCCCATGCCACCCAGGAGCAGAATCGCCAACCCACCGGCCACGGCGGTGCGGCCACTACGACGGGTGCGTTCGGCGTCGCGCCGAGCACGGCGAGTGCTCTGGACGTTCATGCTGTCCCCCTCGGCCCATTGATACGACAACCCCATCGATTATTGCCTGTGCGCGTCATGCAGGAAGCTTTGTGTCCTAGTTGGGTAACAAGTGACCACCAAAGTGTGGACAGTTCTCCGAGTGGATGGTGTTCGGGCGTTGGCTACCTTTGAAGCTGAGCACCCGCGGGGTGTTCAGCCGGGGAGGGTGGTCTTGGGCGGACCGTTCGCCGCGGTATCAATATTGCTGCTTTAGGGGGCGCAAGATCTCATGAAAAATCGTTTTGCACGCGCGGGCGCTGCCGTTGTCGTCGCCGCTGGTTTGACCTTCGGTGCCGCCGCACCTGCCCAAGCCTTCTCGTGGTTCGGTCCGGGTTACACCTACCCTTCGCACTCGGAATGGTCGGTTCCCACTTGCCAGGGCACTGGTGAGTTCGGTTCATTCTTCAACCGGAACTTCAACAGCCACATTGGCGACTTGAACAACTTCTCCGCCACGGCGAACGACATCTACTCCAACACGTTCTCCAGCCCCAAGGGTTTCCTGACGAGCGTGGCGTACACAGTGACGCAGCCCATCAACTTCTTGGCGTACCCCACCCTGGACCTCGTGGGCCACGGCCAAGCCACGGCTCAGTCGAGCTGCTGATACCTCAACAATGCGAACGCGTTCAGCGTTCCAGACGAACGGGACCCCGCTTGCTCACGCAAGCGGGGTCCCGTTCGTTGCTGCTAACGGTCTGCTACTGGCCGTTGATCTTCCGGTGTTCGCGGGAGAGTTCCATGTAATGTTCGGCGTTCTGACGGACGGCTGTTCGCTCGTCCTCCGTGAGTTCGCGGCGGACCTTTCCGGGCACACCCGCGACCAACGAGCCGGGCGGAACCCGCGTGCCTTCCAGCACCACGGCGCCGGCCGCAATCAAGCTTCCGGTTCCGATCACTGCACCGTTGAGCACCGTCGCGTTCATTCCCACGAGCACCTCGTCCTCCAGGGTGCAACCGTGCACCACGGCGCCGTGGCCCACGCTCACGCGCTCGCCAATGGTGCAGGGGTGGCCGGGGTCGGAATGGACCGACACGTTGTCCTGGAGATTCGAGTTCGCACCCAGCCTCAGTGGGGAGCGATCACCACGCATCACGGCGCCGTAGAAGACTCCCGCACCATCCCTGACCTCCACATCACCGATCAGGGTGGCGTTGGGGGCAATGAAAGCGGTCTGGGCAACCGTTGGTTCGTGGTTACCGTAGGGGAGGCGGACGTGCGGTCCTGCACCGGTGGATTCACTGTGTGTCATGGCGCACAGTTTATCCACCGGGGGCGTGCGCTACCGGGACCTACCGTACGTCGTTACCGTCCGACACGGACTGCCGACGGAGCCGGGCCAGGGCCTTCTCGGGTCGGCGGGACGCGCGGTGCTTGAGGGACACGGAGATCTTCTGTCCGCCCTTGAGCACGTACTCGGCGCCGTTGACGTGGATGGTCACGGGGCCCGCCTTGGACGAGGTGCCCTCCAACTCCAGGATGTCCTGGTCGATGGAGACCTCGATGACCTGTCCCCGGTACAGCACCGTGAAGTCAACGGCCTGTAGCTCGCGCGGCAGGGTGGGTCGGAATTCCAGCCAGTCGCCACGCACACGCAATCCTGCGTACGCGCGGGTGATCACGTCCACGGATCCGGCCATGGCGCCCAGGTGGATGCCCTCGCCGGTTGTTCCACCCTGTGTGTCGTCCAGGTCGACCATGAGAGCGTCCTGGAAGGAGCCCCACGAGCGATCAGGGTCCAACCACGCGAGAACCGCGGCGTTGACCACGCGGGACAACGAGGAGCCGTTGGAGGACCGCGCGATGTAGTGGTCCACGGTGCGCTGCACGGTGTCGTGGTCGATCGAGTAGCCCATGCGCTCGAGCTCTTCGATCAGACCCTCAGGACCCAGCAGGTAGACCAGCATGATGGTGTCAGCCTGCTTGGTCAGCTTGTAGTTGTTGGTGAGGTCGCCCTCGTTCTCCAACAACAGGTCCAACCGGCCGATGTTGTGGTACTTGCTGCGGTAGAAGTCCCAGTCGAGCTCTGCCAACTGGTCGTAGCCCTCGAATTGGGAAATGGTGCCGTCCGCGTTGAAGGGAACGTACATGTGCTTGGCCATGTTCAACCACGTCTGCACCTCCTGGCCGGAGATCTCGAACCGGGATTCGAGTTCTTCACGCTGGTGCTCGACCATGTCGTTGAAGATGTGCGCCGAGTGCCGGAACAACCACGAGGCCAGAATGTTGGTGTACGCGTTGTCCTTGAGTCCTCCGCCGTGCTGACCCGCGGGGCCGTCGTGGTACTCGTCCGGACCCATGACACCGGCAATGTGGTATTTGCCGTCATGGGAGTCGTACTCGGCCAGCGATGCGAACAAGCGGGTGATGCCGATGATCAGCTCGGAACCGTGACCGGAGAGCCAATCGATGTCACCGGTGGATTCGTAGTACACCCAGGCGTTGTAGGCAATGGCCAGGCCCACGTGGAACTGGCGCCAGGAATTGTCCGGCAACCAGCGGCGCGAATGGTGGTTGTACAGTTCGGGCGGGGTTTCCTCGCTGCCGTCCGAGCCTGACTGCCACGGGAAGGCCGTGCCGTAGAGTCCGAGCTCCTGAGCGCGGTGCCGGGCCATGGCCAGGCGGCGCCACCGGTAGGACAGCAGTGAGCGGGTCACGTGCGGGTGGCGCATGTTGACCACGGGCAGGATGAACAGCTCGTCCCAGAAGATGTGGCCGCGGTAACCCTCACCGTGCAGGCCGCGCGCGGGAACACCGGCGTCACGCAGGGAGAGGTGCGGCGCCAGCGTCTGCGCAGTGTGGAACAAGTGGGTGCGCATGGCCAGCTGGGTACTGCGGGATTCGGCGGAGTCCTCGGCCGCATCGAGGGTCACCTCGTAACGGTCCCACAGGCGGGCCCATTCGATCTCGTGCGAAGCGAGCAGCTTGCGGACGCCAAACGGAGTGCGGTCCAGCTCGGACAGCGCGCCCTCCCGCGGGGAGCTAATGGCGGCGTCGCGGCTGGTGACAACCGCGGTCGTGCTGTCGATAACCACGGGTTGATCGGTCGTGACCTGTAGCAGGTGGCGTCGGAACTCGATGCCGCCGGGGCGAACCTCGCGGCGTTCGCTACTGGGCACGTCACTCTCGACCCGCGTGCGCTGGGCCATGGCGATCTCGATCTTCGACTGCGACGTGCGCACCAGCGAGAGCAGGGTTTCGTGCTCGTCCGGAAGGGTGGTCGACTCGAGCAGCATGAGGTGGTGGGAGTTCAACTCCTTGTACTCCGCCACGCCGCTGTTGGTCACGGTGGGATCAATACCCGTGCGGACGTGCAATCGGCCCGAGTAGTTGCGGGGGATCAGAGTGGTCTCCTGAGCGCCCAGGTGGCGATAGCGCAGGGACACCAGACGCCGCTGCACCACATCCAGGCTACGGATGGAACCGTCCGGGCGGGGTTCGGGATCGCTCAGGGTCAGGGATCGGGTCAGCAGACCACGGCGCAAATCCAAGGCCACGTGCTCCTTGGAGGGGCGCAGGCCGCCCTCGGACCACCACTCGCCCTCGGCGAAGCGCAGGTCCAGGTGCAACCAGTTGGGGGTGTTGACCATGGATTCGTGTTCGGCATCTCGGCCGTTGATGTTGCTCTGCACCCGATTGAACACGCCGGCCAGGTAGGTGCCGGGGTAGTGAACGTCGTTCGCGGGAAATTCACTGGCCGCGCCGCGCACGCCCATGTAGCCGTTGGCCAGGGTCAGCATGGTCTCGCGGCGCGATTCGTTGGCGGGATCGAACCCCTCGAAGGCGAGGGTCCACGGGTCGTCACGCAGGGCGCCGAGATCCAGCTCTCCCACGTCGTTGAGCACAATGTTTGCCCCCGCGCGGTAGAGCCGATCGCGAGCGCTGTCTCGGTTGATGCCCACGACCAGGCCGAAACCGCCGGCGACACCCGCCTGCACGCCGGCCACGGCGTCCTCGACGACCACCGAGTTCTCGGCGGGAACGTTCAACAGACGCGCACATTCCAAGAAGGTGTCCGGGGCTGGTTTGCCGGGCAGGTTCTGCTGGGCGGCCATGTTGCCGTCCACGATTTCGTCGAAGATCTCCGACAGCCCGGCGGCCGCCAGGACCACGCCGCTGTTGCGGCTGGCGGTGACCAGACCCACGGGGACCCCCGCGTCCTGCAGGCGTTCGATGAGCGCCACGGTGCGGGGAAACACCCGTACGCCGTGTTCCTTGAGTTCAGCGTGGAAGAAGCCGTCCTTGGTGGCCGCCTGTCCCTGAACGGTCCAGTCTCCGGCCTTGGGCTCCTCGTCGTTGCGGGCTTCGGGCAGCATGGCACCGCGGGCCGCGAGCAGCGCGCGGACGCCGTCCTCGCGACGTCGTCCGTCCACGTAGGTGCGGTACTCACCCAGGGGATCGAAGGGGGAACGATCTACTTGGCCACCCGGTTCGGCGGGTTCCAGCCGCTCGTCGACCAGAATGGCGTCAAAGAGCTGTTGCCACGCGCGGGCGTGCACGCTGGCGGTGTCCGTGACCACGCCGTCCATGTCGAAGATGACGGCTGAGTAGCGGGTCCGCAGCACATCCACCGGGGCCGAAGGAGCGTGGTCCTCCGTGATCCGGGGCATGGAAGCGGTGAACGGGGCGGTGGGCAGAACGTTCACAGCGCAGTAACTCCTTGGACGGATCGAACTCGATCCGAGGTGGTGAAACGGGGGTCAGGAACATGTTAAGGAAACACTCGTCACGGTGAAATGGAAAGTAGCCCGCAAACAGTGTGTTCCTCACGTCGGTGTGCTAGGCAACCTCAAAAGTGTACGAGCATACCTGCCCGTGTACCAGTGGGTAGAGCGTGGTTTCTTACACAGTTGTGCACCGACATCCTTGCGAGCGGGCTCGGGGCTATGCTGGACGCGACCCCCTCCCGCGCCAATAGAAGGTGGAGCATGACGGAATCTCTGGGACAGTCAGTCACCAATCAGCCGCTGTCCGAGGTCGACCCGGACGTATCACGGGCCATTGACCAAGAATTGGGGCGTCAGCGCTCCACGTTGGAAATGATCGCTTCAGAGAATTTCGCGCCGCGCGCCGTTCTCGAAGCGCAGGGCTCCGTGCTCACCAACAAGTATGCAGAGGGCTACCCGGGCCGCCGCTATTACGGCGGCTGCGAATACGTGGACGTCGTGGAGAACCTGGCCCGCGACCGCACGACCGCGTTGTTCGGGGCCGAACACGCCAACGTGCAGCCCCACTCGGGTGCACAGGCCAACACCGCCGTGATGGCAGCTCTCATGCAGCCCGGTGACACCTTGATGGGCTTGTCCCTGGCTCACGGTGGTCACCTGACCCACGGCATGAAGATCAACGTGTCCGGCAAGCTCTACAACATTGCCGCGTACGAGGTTGATCCGGACAGCTACCGCATTGACATGGACAAGGTGCGAGAGACCGCACTGGAAGCCCGTCCCAAGGTGATCGTGGCCGGCTGGTCCGCGTACTCACGCCAGCTGGACTTCGAGGCGTTCCGTTCCATCGCGGACGAAGTGGATGCAAAGCTGTGGGTCGACATGGCCCACTTCGCCGGTCTGGTGGCCGCAGGGCTGCACCCCAACCCGGTGCCTCACGCCCACGTGACCACCTCAACCGTGCACAAGACGCTGGCGGGTCCGCGTTCCGGTGTGATTCTGTCCACCGAAGAATTCAAGAAGAAGATCGATTCCGCAGTGTTCCCGGGTCAGCAGGGCGGACCGCTCATGCACGCCATTGCAGGCAAGGCCGTGGCCTTCAAGATCGCCGCGTCCGAGGACTTCGCCGAACGTCAGCGCCGCACCATCGAAGGTGCCCAGATCCTCGCCGAGCGCCTGAACGCACCGGATGTCGCAGAGCACGGCGTGTCCGTGCTGACCGGCGGCACCGACGTGCACCTGGTGATCGTGGACCTGCGCAACTCGGAGCTGGACGGCAAGCAGGCCGAAGACCTGCTGCACCAGGCGGGCATCACCGTGAACCGCAACGCGGTTCCGTGGGATCCCCGCCCGCCCATGACCACTTCGGGTCTGCGCATCGGCACTCCCGCACTGGCCACTCGCGGTTTCGGCGCCAAGGAATTCGAAGAGGTCGCGGACGTCATCGCCGCAGCCCTCAAGCCCGGCGCGGACGTCGATGCCCTGCGCAAGCGCGTTGACGCCCTGACCGAGCAGTTCCCGCTGTACCCCGGCCTTGAGGAATGGTGAGGATGACCGCTCAGATTTTGGACGGCAGGGCCACCGCGGCCGCCATCAAGTCCGAACTCGCCGAACGCGTGAAGGTGCTGGCCGACAAGGGTCGCGTTCCGGGACTGGCCACCGTGCTGGTCGGTGACGACCCGGCGTCGCACTCCTACGTAGCGGGCAAGCACCGTGACTGCGAGCAGGTGGGGATCTCCTCGATCCGCAAGGAACTGCCCGCGGACGTCTCACACGAGGACCTCGAGAAGGCCATCGACGAGCTGAACGAGGACCCGGCCTGCACCGGGTACATCGTGCAGTTGCCGCTTCCCGATCAGATCGACACGAATGCGATCCTGGAACGGATTGATCCGGCCAAGGACGCGGACGGTTTGCATCCCACCAACCTGGGGCGCTTGGTGCTCAACGTCAATGAGCCCATGACCTCGCCGCTGCCGTGCACGCCCGCCGGAATTGTTGAGCTGTTGGATCGGCACGGCGTGGAGCTCAAGGGCAAGCACGTGGTGGTGGTTGGCCGCGGTGTCACCGTGGGTCGCCCCATCGGGCTGCTCCTGACCCGCCGCGAGATCAACGCGACCGTCACGCTGGCCCACACCGGCACACAGAATCTGGGTGAGTTGCTCGCTCAGGCTGATGTGGTGGTGGCCGCTGCCGGTCGACCGCACATGATCAAGGCCGACCAGATCAAGGACGGCGCGGTACTGCTGGACGTGGGCGTCTCGCGCATCGAGGACCCGGAGACCGGCAAGAAGAAGCTCACCGGTGACATAGATCCCGCCGCGGCGGAGAAGGCCTCGTGGCTTTCCCCCAACCCCGGGGGAGTGGGGCCCATGACCCGCGCCATGTTGCTCGTCAACGTGGTCGAGTCCTGCGAACGCGCCGAGGGCATCCTGCAGTAAAAGAGGTCGGCCTCGCGTAACGCACGGCCCACCACACGCATAGCCCACCACACGCACGCCGACGCCGCGCCGCCCACGGGTAGCGCGGCGTCGGCGTGTGTGCGGTTCCTATTCGGTGGGAATCTGCTGGAGCGGACCGGTGGCGGGGCCGGGCGGCTTGGGGCGCCGGTGGTCGAGCAGAGCGATCACGAACGCGATCACCAGGACCCCCACGATGGCCAAGAAACTGGCGGTGAAGGCCGTGTCCCAGTCGGAGCGAGCCAGCACGCCGAAGGCCACGGCGGTGATCACGGCCGTGCCCACGGCGGTGCCCACGCGCTGGCCGGTCTGCATCACCCCGCCCGCGGCACCGGCGAACTTGAGCGGCACCTCCGAGAAGCTCAGGGTCTGGTTGGGCGGCATCACGGAGCCCTGGCCCACGCCCACCAGGACGAGGGTGAGGTAGAGCCACGCGATGTTCCAGTCGAAGTGCACCACGCCGTAGATCACGCCGATGGTCGTCAGCAGACCGGTCATCGCGCAGGCAATGCCGACCAGGATGACTCGGCGGCCGAAACGCAGTACGCCGCGTCCGGCCAGCGGTGCCACGACCGCGGACATCAGCGCCGCGGGCAGGCTCAACATGCCGGCCTCGAGTGCGGTGCGACCCAGCCCCTGCTGCACGTACATGGCCAGCACGACCCACACGCTGGTCATGCCCAGGAAGTACACGGTGATCATGGCGGAGCCGTAACTGAAACTGGCGATCCGGAACAGGTCCAGATCCACCATGGGTTCGTGGCCGCGGGACTTGTAGCGCGCCTCCCACCGGGTCCATGCGAAGAGCAGCAGCGCGCCCAGCAGCAGGGATAGCCACACGAGCGGTCCCAGGCGGGATTCCACGAACGGGAACAACAGCGCCAGGATCCCCAGACCGAACAGCACGACCCCAACGGGGTCCATGTCCACCCGGCCGGGCTTGCGTTTCTGCCGTGGCAGCCACAGGGCCGCGAGCAGGAGGGCCACCGCTGCGGTGGGCACATTGATGAGGAACGTGGCGCGCCACCCGGCACCGTCACCCAAGGCACCGATCAGGAAGCCACCGAACGCGGGGCCGATGGCCACGGCGACACCCACCACCGCACCGAGCATCCCGAAGGCCTTGGCGCGGGCGGGACCGTGGAAGTACTGCTGGATCATGCCCACGCTCTGCGGATTGATCAAACCGGAGCCGAGTCCCTGAGCCACACGCCCGATGTTCAGCACCGTGGTGTTCGGTGCCAACCCGCACACCAGGGACGCGACCGCGAACAAAATGATGCCTGCCATGAAGAGCTTGCGGCGACCGAAGATGTCGCCCGCCCGGCCGCTGGCCACGAGCAATACGCCGAAGGCCAGGGCGAAACCGGTGAGCACCCACTGCAGTGCGGAGGAACTGGCATGCAGGTCCGCCTGGATCGCGGGAAGTGCCACGTTCACGATGGACACGCTGACCAACGCCATGAACAGGGGGACCAGAAGGACCCACAGGATCTTGCTGCGCTCGCGCGGGGTCAAAGGTTCCGGCGCGGAAATGGGGCTACTCACTCGATCCTTGATACCCCATAACCGCCCAGGACACTAAGGCCCGGGCCGATGGGTGAGACGGGCGGGCAAAGTCTGAGGGGTCGATTCGTGCGCCGGGGTGGACTTTGAGACAATGTTGCCCATGCAGCCCATTGGATCTTCACAAGCTCAGTTCACGGTCGATCCGCAGAGTGCCAAACGTACTCGCGGTGCTTTCTGGGGCACGATCATCGGGCTCGCGGTGCTGGTGATCATTTTCGCCGTGGCACTGCTGCAGGCGGCCAACACCAACTCCGTGCTCGGCTGGATCCTGGCCGGTATCGCACTGGGGTGGCTCATGCTCGCGGTGTGGGCCCTGTCCATGGTTCGCAAGGCCGCCCGCTACGGACGTGATCAGGTCAAGCAGGCCCAGGATCGCTTCGACTCCCAGCACGGCCGCGCACCGGTTGCCGGCGGCGAGGCCGGGTCCGGACAATCTCTGCGTGATCAGAAGCTCGAGCACGGCATGCAGGTCATCCTGGTGCAGTCCAAGGTGGTCAAGGAACAGCTTGCCGAGACGAACCCGGACGCTGAGACCGTTCGGCGCGCACTGGAGACCATCGACATGACCGCGGCCAACGGGCTCAACAGCCTCAAGGAGTCGTCCAAGCCGGTCGACGGTACCGTGGTCGACTGAACCACTCCCACCACTTTTCTCACGACGAGTTTGCTCATCCCGAGTTCTTCCACAGCGAGGTACTGATCTTTCATGGCTGATTCCGCGTCCACGGTTCGCATTGCCACCGTCAACGTCAACGGCATTCGCGCCGCCTACCGCCGCGGCATGGCCGACTGGCTGCAGGGCCGCGACGTGGACCTGCTGTGCCTCCAGGAAGTCCGGGCTCCCGACAAGATCACTCGTGAATTGCTCGACGAGGACGTCTGGCACATTCACCACGCGGAGGCGTCGGCCAAGGGTCGCGCCGGTGTTGCCATCGCTACGCGCCGTGACGCCTTTGATGGTTCACTGTTACCCGTGGCCACCCGCGGTGGGATCGGCGACGAATACTTCGCGGATTCCGGCCGCTGGGTCGAGAACGACATCATCCTGCCCAACCGTGAGACCCTCACGTTGATCTCCGCCTACGTGCACTCCGGCGAGGTGGACACCCCTCGCCAGGTCGACAAGTACAAATTCCTGGACCTGATGATCGACCGTCTCCCCGCGCTGGCCGAGCACAGCGATCATGCGTTGATCGTGGGTGACCTCAACGTGGGTCACACCGAGCTGGACATCAAGAACTGGAAGGGCAACGTCAAGAACGCCGGTTTCCTGCCCGAGGAGCGCGCGTACTTCGACCGCTTCTTCGGTGACCTGGGCTACGTGGATGTGGCCCGATCCCTGGCCGGCGAGGTGCCCGGCCCGTACACGTGGTGGTCCTACCGCGGCAAGGCCTTCGACACGGACGCCGGTTGGCGCATCGACTACCACATGGCCACTCCAGCGCTCGCGTCCCGGGCTCAGTCGGCCGTGGTGGATCGCGCCGCGAGCTACGACGTGCGGTTCTCGGACCACGCACCGCTCGTGGTCGACTACAGCTTCGACTGATTCAGTATTTTTTCGGCGACGACGCCGCTCGGTGACCTTGGCCGCGCAGCCGACCGAGCGGCGTCGTCGCCCGTGACCAGCAATGATTCGCACTAGGTGAAAGAAGCACTCGTGAACGAGCAGACCACCCCCGTATCGACCAAGCCCCGCGTGGTGTCCGGCGTGCAGCCCTCGGCGGATTCCCTGCACCTGGGTAACTATGTGGGGGCGCTGCGTAACTGGGTGTCCATGCAGGACGAGAACGACTGCGTGTTCTTCGTGGCGGATCTGCACTCGATCACCGCGGGGCAGGACCCGGCCACCATGGCCGAGCGCACCCGCGTGACCGCTGCGCAGTACATTGCGGCCGGCATCGACCCGGAGCGTTCCACGCTGCTCATCCAGTCGCAGGTGCCCGAGCACACCCAGTTGTCGTGGGTACTCAACTGCATCACCGGTTACGGCGAGGCTGCTCGGATGACCCAGTTCAAGGACAAGTCTCTCAAGCAGGGCGCGGACAACACCACCGTGGGGCTGTTCACCTACCCGGTGCTGATGGCCGCGGACATCCTGATTTATCAGGCCAATCAGGTGCCGGTGGGGGAGGACCAGCGCCAGCACCTGGAACTCACACGCAACCTGGCCCAGCGCTTCAACGCGCGCTTCGGCGAGACCTTCGTGGTGCCGGACGCCAAGATCCTGACCAACTCGGCCAAGGTCTACGACCTACAGAACCCCACGGCCAAGATGTCCAAGTCCGCAGCCTCCGAGAACGGCCTGGTGCGCCTGTTGGACCCGGCCAAGAAGAACGCCAAGAAGATCAAGTCGGCCGTGACCGATGACGGCAACGTGATCCGTTTCGACCGTGAGGCGCAGCCGGGTATTGCGAACCTGCTGACCATCTACTCCTCGCTCACCGGAGAACCGATCGAGTCCATCGTGGCGCAGTACGAAGGCAAGATGTACGGCCACTTGAAGGTCGGACTGGCCGAGGTAGTCACCGAGACCCTCGACCCCATTCAGCAGCGTGCCCAGCAACTGCTGGACGACCCGGCCGAGTTGGACCGACTCCTCGCCCGCGGTGCGCACAAGGCACGGGAGATGACCTCGGAAACCATCAAGACGGTCTACGACCGCATGGGCTTCCTGCCGGGTGTGTGATCCCATGATGGCCTCGACTAGGCTGAAACTCGCGTGAGACGAGGAGGCCCAGTGCAAAACCAACACAGTTCACCCACGGTCAAGCCGGGGCAGGTTTACGCGGGTGTGGTCATCGAGTTGCCCGAGCCCATGGGCAAGGAGCTCCAGGACTGGCGTGCCTCCTTCGGCGACCCCGTGGCCGGTAGCGTTCCCGCGCACATCACGCTCATGATCGCCGCGCGTGAGGACCGTTGGGAAGAACTGGTGGATCACGTGCGCACCGTGGTGAGCGGTTGGAAGCCCTTCCACGTCGAAATCAACGGGACCGGCACCTTCCGGCCCGTCACTCCCGTGGTGTTCCTGCGCATCGACAAGGGCTATGACGACTGCGTGGCGCTGCACAACCGTCTCAACGATGCCGAACTGGTATCCGCCTCGCCCTTCGAGTTCCACCCGCACGTCACACTGGCCCAGGCCGTTCCTGACGAGCACCTGGACCGAGCCCAGCAGATGCTGCGCACCTATCGGGCCTCGTTCCTGGTGGACCACATCGACCTCTACGAGGGCGACGAGAACGGCCAATGGCACGTGCGCGAACGCATTGCGTTCGCCGGCGATGGCCGCGCCTGACAACGCTCCGCCGCCGGTGGTCCCCCCGATCACCGACCGGCGGGGTCTCACTGCAGAACACCGGAGACTTGCCCGGGTACGGCAGCAACTCGCGGACGACGGCGCGCCGCTGGGTCAGCGACTGGGCGCCCTGGTGGGCTGGGCCTTCGCGCGGCTCATGTCACTTTTCCCCGCTCGGATCATCACGCATTACATGTTTCACGGTGGCCCGCTCATGGCGGCAGGGTTGGCCTATCAGCTGCTCTTCGCGTCCACGGCCTTGCTGGTCATCGGGTTCTCGCTGCTCGGGATGTTCCTGGGTAGGGACTCCGCCCTGCAACAGTCACTCGTGCAGAGCATTGGTCAGGCGGTTCCCGGTCTGCTGGACGTGGGTGACGGTCAAGGGGGAGTGATACCCCTGAGTCTCCTGCAGAACACGGCGCCGTTCACCGTGGCCTCGGGCATTGCGGCCGGTGTCCTGGTGTTCACCGCGTGGCGGTGGATCGCGGGAATCCGCCTGGCCACCCGTCGCATGTTCGAACTACCACCGGCTCCGGGGATTCCCATAGCCGCCGTGCCGCGCGATCTGGCGTGGTTGGCCGTGATCGGCGTTCTGCTGTTGTCGTCGGCCGCCATCAGCGTGTTCGCCTCCGGCGCCGTGGAGTCCGTGATGCGATGGCTGGAAAGTACGGGGTGGATCGAACCGCAGGAGTGGCTGGACAGCGGCCTCAACGTCGTGATCGCCATCGCCTTGGGATTCCTGGTCGACCTGCTCATGAGCTTCACCCTGGTCCGAGGGGTCTCGCAGCTCAAACTGCACCGCAAGGCGCTGCTGGTGACGGTTCTGGTGGGCGCGATCGGTTCGCAACTGTTGCGCTTTGCCGGCGGCGAGATCATCGCGCGCACCACCAACAACCCCTATCTCTTCTCCTTCGCGGTGCTGGTCGGTGTGCTGCTGTGGTTCAACCTGTACGGGCAGATCCTGCTGCTCGCGGCGGCCGCGGGGGCCGTGGTGCAGGCCGACATTCGCGGCGCGCGAGCACAACCCGAACGGGAGACACGCGCGGTGACCGTCGTGGCGGCGTCGTCCCTGCCGACCGCCTCGCGGGGCCTGGAGCCGTACGGCACGACGCCGGGCGGAGACACTGCCGACGACGCCGCCGAGAGCCTCGCGGGGCGCGAGGGCAGCAGCGCGTTCCGCTCGAACTCGTAGGTATTCCCCCCACCCGAATGCTCCGGTCTCGGGCGCTCCGTCGTCCCGGCGCGCGTTTACCGCAGAAGCCGAACCCGTTCGGTGTAGCGCACTGGAACTGTGACCTGGCCCAGGGGAGAAGGGCACGATTGGACCCAGGGATAGTGCACAGAGCAAAGTGGCCCGGATCCGAATGGATCCGGGCCACTTCACTGACCGTTGCTTACAGTGCGCTGGCGAAGACCGCCTTCTTGACCTCGGCAATGGCCTTGGTCACCTGAATGCCACGGGGGCACGCTTCGGTGCAGTTGAAGGTGGTGCGGCAACGCCACACGCCTTCCTTGTCGTTGAGGATCTCCAGACGCATGTCGCCGGCCTGGTCACGCGAGTCGAAGATGAAGCGGTGTGCGTTCACGATCGCTGCGGGGCCGAAGTACTGGCCGTCGGTCCAGAAGATCGGGCAGGACGAGGTGCACGCCGCGCACAAGATGCACTTGGTGGTGTCATCGAAGCGCTCGCGGTCCTCTTGGGACTGGTAACGCTCGTACGTGGGCTCGTGGTCGTCGTTCACCAGGAACGGCATGATCTCACGGTAGGACTGGAAGAAGGGCTCCATGTCCACGATGAGGTCCTTCTCGCACGGAAGACCCTTGATGGGCTCCACCATGATCGGCTTGTCGAGATCCAGGTCCTTCAGCAGGGTCTTGCACGCGAGACGGTTGCGGCCGTTGATGCGCATGGCATCGGAACCGCACACGCCGTGAGCGCACGAGCGGCGGAAGGACAGCGAGCCGTCCAACTCCCACTTGACCTTGTGCAAGGCATCCAACACGCGGTCGGTGCCGTACATGGTCAGCTGCCACTCGTCCCAGTGGGCGTCCTCGCTGAACTCGGGATCGTAGCGACGCACCTTCAGGGTGACGTCATAGGTGGGGATCGCTTCAGAGGATGATTCCTGCTGAACGTCCTGGTTCTCGTTCTCAGTTACTGCAGTGGACATTAGTACTTACGCTCCATCGGCTCGTAACGGGTAAAGATCACGGGCTTGGTCTCCTGGCGGATACCGGCCGTGGGCGAGGAGGGATCTTCGTAGACCATGGAGTGAAGCATGAACTTCTCGTCATCACGGTCGGGGAAGTCCTCGCGGAAGTGACCGCCGCGCGATTCCTCGCGGTGCAGGGCGGCCACGGACATGACCTTGGCCAACTGCAACAGGAAGCCCAGCTCAACGGCTTCGAGCAGGTCCAGGTTGAAACGCTTGCCCTGGTCCTGGATGGAGATATTGGCGTAACGCTCTTCCAAGGCAGCAATGTCAGCAAGGCACTGCTCAATGGTTTCCGCGGTACGGAACACCTGCATGTTCAGGTCCATCGTGTCCTGCAGATCCTTGCGGATGGCGCCGACCTTCTCGCTGCCGTGGCCACTGCGTGCGTTGTCGAGCAGTGCTTCGGTGCGCTCGGCGGCGTTGTCCGGGATCGGCAGGAACTCTGCGTCGCGAGCGTACTCGGCGGCGTAGATACCGGCGCGCTTACCGAACACGTTGATGTCCAGCAGCGAGTTGGTGCCCAAGCGGTTGGAGCCGTGAACGGACACGCATGCCACCTCACCGGCGGCGTACAGGCCGGGAATGGAGGTCTCGGAGTCCTGGAAAACCTCGCCCTTGATGTCCGTGGGGATGCCACCCATGCAGTAGTGCGCGGTGGGGAACACGGGAACGGGCTCGGTGTAGGGCTCCACACCCAGGTACGTGCGAGCGAACTCGGTGATGTCCGGAAGCTTGGCGTCGATGTGAGCCGGCTCCAGGTGGGTGAGGTCCAACAGGACGTAGTCCTTGTGCGGACCGCAACCGCGACCCTCGCGGACCTCGTTGGCCATGGAACGGGCCACGATGTCACGGGGTGCGAGGTCCTTAATGGTGGGCGCGTAACGCTCCATGAAGCGCTCACCATCAGAGTTACGCAGAATGCCACCCTCACCACGGGCTGCCTCGGACACCAGAATGCCGAGACCCGCCAGGCCGGTCGGGTGGAACTGGACGAACTCCATGTCCTCCAGGGGAAGGCCCGCGCGGAACGCGATGGCCATGCCGTCACCGGTCAGGGTGTGGGCGTTGGATGTGGTCTTGAAGACCTTGCCCGCGCCGCCGGAAGCGAAGATCACGGACTTGGCCTGGAACACGTGCAGTTCGCCGGTGGCGAGGTCGTAGGAGACCACGCCTGCGGGGCGACGACCCTCCGGGGTGTCCACCATGATCAGGTCGAGCACGTAGTACTCGTTGTAGAACTCCACGTTGTGCTTGATGCAGTTCTGGTAGAGCGTCTGCAAAATCATGTGACCGGTACGGTCAGCGGCGTAGCACGCACGGCGAACGGGGTTCTTGCCGTGGTCGCGGGTGTGACCGCCGAAGCGACGCTGGTCGATCTTGCCCTCGGGCGTGCGGTTGAACGGCAAGCCCATTTTTTCGAGGTCGAGAACCGCGTCAATGGCCTCCTTGGCCATGACCTCGGCTGCGTCCTGATCGACGAGGTAGTCGCCACCCTTAACGGTGTCGAACGTGTGCCATTCCCAGTTGTCTTCTTCGACATTGGCCAGAGCCGCGCACATGCCACCCTGGGCTGCGCCGGTGTGTGACCGGGTGGGGTAGAGCTTGGTCAGTACGGCAGTGCGGGCGCGCTGGCCGGATTCAATGGCGGCGCGCATGCCGGCGCCACCGGCGCCGACGATAACCACATCGTACTTGTGAACCTGCATACCAGATGCTCTTTCTATGTGGATGAGTAAGTGAAGTGAACGTGCCCGTTCCGGGTGATCAATAGATCAAGCGGCGAAGCCCTGAGGCTCCGCCGCCCGAGTTATCACACGGTGTGGCAGAAGGAAGCGAGCAGCTCCGGATCGGCACCGGCGGGGCAGGGATCGAAGGTGAAGATCACCAGGGTGCCCAGCAGGATGACGAAGCCCGATGCCAAGAACAGCAGGACCTTCAGCCAGAAACGGGTGACGTTACGCTCGGCGTAGTCGTCGATGATGGTGCGCACGCCGTTGGTGCCGTGGAGCATGGCCAGCCAAAGCATGACCAGGTCCCAGACCTGCCAGAACGGATTGGCCCACTTGCCACCCACGAAACCGAAGTCGATGGCGTGAACGCCTTCGCCGACCATCAGGTTTACGAACAGGTGACCGAACACCAGGACGACCAGCACAATGCCGGACAAGCGCATGAACAACCACGCGAGCATCTCGAAGTTGCTGCGGGAGGCACCGGAACGGTTGTACTTGACGCCGTTCACCTCGAGGTCCCGGCTACGGGGGACCTGGATTTTGGTCTTGAGAGGTGTGCTCACGGAATCAGCCTCCGAATACGATCGACAGGTGGCGGATGAGGAACGGAATCATGACGATGACCCACAGGGCGATGACGCCCCAGAGCAGGCCCTTTTGATTCTTGGTGCCGCCCTTCCAGAAGTCGATCAGGATGATCCGCAGGCCGTTGAAGGCGTGGTAGACGATGGCTGCTACGAGCCCCGCCTCGCCAAGGCCCATGATGGGGTTCTTGTAGGTTGCCATCACCGCGTTGTAGGCCTCGGGCGATACCCGGACCAACGCGGTGTCAAGGACGTGGACCAACAAGAAGAAGAAGATGGCCACGCCTGTAATACGGTGGGCAACCCAAGACCACATGCCGTACTGGCCGCGGTAAAGGGTGCCCCTGGATGAGTTCGCCACGGAATAACCTCCCTGTGTCGCTCGTCGTCGTGCGCACTGGTTTGAACTAAAAAAACGGGATTCGCGCTGCTACACGGCATAAGCGGAGCCCTGGCTGGCTCTGTCATGGATGATGCGCTATTTCGATCCAAAGATACCAGCCTGCGGGTGAATTCCTGACAACGTGTCGCTAACCGCACCGGGGCGTAATCCGGCTCTTCAGGATCCAGGGTGTAGTTGGGGTCGGCGCGTCGGTCGCCGGATAGGGGCCGAGGCCTCCCGAAGATGAAGGTTCCTACACGCCTCATCTGGAAGACCTCGACGTGCCTGACGCTACCTTCGCCTGCCCTGACTTGACCACCTTCTGCCGTCTCGACGAGCTCGGTCTTGACGTCGTCGGTCAGCGCCTCGAGCCCGAGCAGGCGATCCTGGCCTGCCGGGTCCTGGAACCGGACCAGTGGTGCCGACGCTGCGGCTGCGAGGGCACGCCCCGCGACACCGTGGTGCGGCGCCTGGCGCACGAGCCGCTGGGCTGGCGACCTACGACGCTGCTGGTCACGGTTCGCCGCTACCGGTGCACCGGGTGCGGACACGTGTGGCGCCAGGACACCACCAAGGCGGCCGAGCCGCGGGCGAGGCTCTCCCGTCGCGGTCTGCGGTGGGCGCTGGAAGGGATCGTGTGCCAGCACCTGACCGTGGCCCGCGTCGCCGAAGGCCTGGGAGTCTCGTGGAACACCGCCAACGACGCCGTGCTGGCCGA
>CAACXA010000149.1_pt1 | contig 46665 bp, 43 predicted proteins | sample 2275811 | NCBI WGS metagenome assembly CAACXA01 (sample SAMEA5312478, study PRJEB27640) | indoor metagenome | biome: indoor environment; feature: uncontrolled; material: tiles wood | place: Germany | collected 2014-07-07 | reverse complement strand
CCGGTGGAGTACGGCGGGAAGTTGTAGTGGTGGATGTAGCGCTTGTGCTTGACCGGGGACAGCGAGTCGATCTGCTGTTCCAGCTTGAGCATGTTCAAGGTGGTGACACCCATGATCTGGGTCTCGCCGCGCTCGAAGATCGCCGAACCGTGCACGCGGGGCAGCACCTCGACCTCGGCGGTCAGTTCACGGATGTCCGTGAGGCCGCGGCCGTCGATGCGGACCTGGTCCTTGAGGATGCGCTGACGCACGGTCTGCTTGGTGAGTGCCTGGTAGGCACCGTTGATCTCGTCCTTGCGGTCGGCGAAGGGCTTGCCCTCACCGGTGAGCTCGGCCAGAACGCTCTGGTGCAGCTCGTCGGTGGCGGCTTCGCGCTCCTGCTTACCGGCGATGGAGTACACCTCGGCCAGACGGTTACCCACGAAGTCCTCGACGGCCTGGGTGGCGTCGTCGCCGTAGCCGCCGAAGCGAGGCAGTTCCATGGGGGACTTGCCCGCACGGGCGACCAGGTCGGCCTGAGCGTCGCACAGTGCCTTGATGTAGGACTTGGACGCCTCGATGCCCTCGGAGACGAGCTCCTCGGTCGGGGCGACAGCGCCCTGGCCCTTGACGAGCTCCCAGGCGTTGTCGGTGGCTTCGGCCTCGACCATCATGATCGCGACGTCTTCGGAACCGTCAGCGGTGGTGACCACGCGGCCGGCCACGGCCATGTCGAACACGGCGTTCTCGATCTGGGAGTGCTTGGGGAAGGCGATCCACTGGTGCTTGCCGTTCTCCTCGGGCATGAGTGCCATGCGCACGCCGCCCACGGGGCCCTGGAAGGGCATGCCGGACAGCGAGGTGGACATGGACGCGGCGTTGATGGCCACGGTGTTGTAGATCTCGTCCGGTGCGATGGACAGCACCGTCACGACAACCTGGACCTCGTTGCGGATGCCCTTGCCGAAAGCGGGGCGCAACGGACGGTCGATCAGGCGGCAGGTCAGGATCGCGTCGGTGGACGGACGGCCTTCACGACGGAAGAACGAGCCCGGGATGCGACCGGCGGCGTACATCCGCTCTTCCACGTCCACGGTCAGCGGGAAGAAGTCGAAGCCTTCGCGGGGGTTCTTGCCCACGGCGGTGGCCGAGAGCATGGAGGTCTCTTCGTCGATGGAGACCAGGGCGGAACCGGCGGCCTGCTTGGCCAACCGGCCGGTTTCGAAGCGCACTACGCGCTTGCCGTACGAACCGTTGTCGATGATTGCTTCTGCACTCTGAATTTCGGGACCCTCCAAGGGTCACCTCCGTTTCTTCTGTGGCGAAAAGCGCGACATACCGGTCTTCGATCGAGGCGCTCGCACTGCGCATGCATTGCGAAGGCCACTGTCGAGGACCGCGATATGGTGCGCGAATCCGCTACTAGCTTTTTCTATTTCATGTGTTGGCCCGGTGGGCCGGTGGTTCCGTGTGGAACCTGGCGGTGTTCGTCACGAACAGCGCCGGTTACGGCGGTTCCCCGCGCCTTCACGGGTGAAAACACGGGGAACACCGAGAACTTAGATCACTTACGCAGGCCGAGGCGCTCAATGAGCGCACGGTAGCGAGCGATGTCAGTACGACGCAGGTAGTCAAGCATGCGACGACGGCGACCCACCAGGGCCATCAGGCCGCGACGGGTGTGGTGGTCGTGCTTGTGCTGCTTCAGGTGCTCGGTCAAGTCGGAAATACGACGGGACAGCACGGCAATCTGCACCTCGGGGGAACCAGTGTCACCCTCGTGAGTTGCGTACTCCTTGATGATTTCCTGCTTGATAGCGGCATCCAGTGCCATAAGTAACTCCTTGAGTTAGTACCGTGACCGCCCGGTGCGCAGGTTTCGCGCCCGGGTTTCGGGTGTCTCACCCGAGATCTGACCGCCACGGACTGCAGTCAGGCCGTTGACCAGTCTAACGGACGTCAACCAATACGTCGTATCAGGCGGGTCACCGTTATGGATGTCCCCGTCAACTGGGACAATGAGGACCATGAAGAAAATGAATGTGGAGTCTTTCAACCTCGACCACCGTTCGGTCGCGGCCCCTTACGTTCGGATTGCCGATCGCAAGGAGTTGCCCGGAGGAGACACGCTCATCAAGTACGACGTGCGGTTCTCCCAGCCCAACGAATCGCACCTGGAGATGCCGGCTATCCACTCGATCGAGCACCTCACCGCGGAGCACATGCGCAATCACACCGAAGCGCTCATCGACTTCTCCCCCATGGGCTGCCAGACCGGCTTCTACGCGCTCATGTTGGGCGTGGAGGACGCTGAGTTCAAGGATCTGTTGGAGGCCACGTTCAAGGACATCCTCGCGGCGGACGAGGTTCCGGCCGCCAACGAGGTGCAGTGCGGTTGGGGCGCCAACCACAGCCTTGAGGCCGCCAAGTCTGCCGTGCAGGACTTCTTGGACGAACGCGCCGCCTGGGACGTGGTCACCAAGTGAGCGCAGGCGCCTCCCAGGAGACGTTGAATCACGACGCCGCCCTGTTCGGTCGCTGCGTGGGCGCACCCGCCGTGGTGGTCGCCATGGACGAAGAGGCAGCACCTTTTCTGACGCGCGCCGAGGAACAAGCGGCGCAGCCGCTCACCGTGGGTCAGGCACTGGTCTACGCGGTGGTCCTGGAAGGTGCCCCCGTGCTGCTCGTGCGCACGGGTATCGGGCTGGTCAATGCGGCGTCGGCGGTGACGGCGGTGATCGAACGTTTCGAGCCCTCCATGGTGCTCGCGGCCGGTTCGGCAGGGGGCCTACGAGCGGACGTGAACGTGGGTGACCTGGTGATCGGCACCGGCCATCGCTACACGGATGCAGATGCCACGGCGTTTGGATATGTTCCCGGACAGGTACCCGGCATGCCGGAAAGCTACTCCCCCGCTGAGAGTTTGCTGAATGCCACGGAAACTCTGGTCGGGAGCGATGAGCAGACCGTTCTCCGTGGCACCATGCTTTCGGGTGGCTCGTTCGTCACGGAAGCCAATGTGGGTGCCACCCGCGAGATCTTCCCCGAGGCGCTCAGCACGGACATGGAAACGGTCGCGCTGGCGCAGGTGTGCGCCACCCGCGGATACCCCTTCCTGGCGGTGCGCAGCGTGTCGGATCTGTGCGGTCCCGCCGCCGGACAACAGTTCCACCTGGAGATCGACCTTGTGGCGGAGATCAGCGCGAGTGCCGTGTGCCAGGTATTGAACACCCTCCGCCAAAGTACTGCCGAGTGAATTGAGGAACGCATGAGCGACAAGAAACTTGAGGACGCCGTCCCGGACGCCCCGCCCCACGTGCTGCGCGACGGCAACAAGATTCCGCAGTTGGGCCTGGGGACCTACCCCATGGACGACGCCGAGGCTGAGGCGCTGATCCCTGAAGCGCTGTGGCGCGGCTATCGCCTGATCGACACCGCCGTGAACTACGGCAACGAACTGGGTGTGGGTCGCGGCGTCAAGGCATCCGGGATCAACCGCGATGACATCTTCCTGACCACCAAGCTCCCGGGTCGCCATCACGGAACGGATTCCGTTCGGCGCTCGCTCGAAGGCTCCCTGGAACGGCTGGGAACCGATTACGTGGATCTGTACCTGATCCACTGGCCCAATCCCTCCGTGGACCGCTATGTGGAGTCCTGGCGGACCATGATCGAGCTGCGGGATCAGGGCCTGATCAAGTCGATCGGCGTGTCCAATTTCCTGCCGGAGCACCTGCTGCGGCTCGAGAAGGAAACGGACGAGATGCCGGTGATCAACCAGGTGGAACTGAACCCGCAGTACCAGCAGGAACTGCTGCGCGAGTTCCACGCAGAACACAAGATCGTGACCGAGGCGTGGTCACCGTTGGGCCGCAAGACGGACATCCTGCAGCACGAGTGGCTTTCGGAAATTGCCCGCAGCATCGGCCGCACGCCCGCCCAGGTCATCCTGAGGTGGCACATCCAGTCCAACATCCTGCCCATCCCCAAGAGCTCGGACGTCACCCGCATGGCCGAGAACCTGGACGTGTTCGACTGGGATCTCTCGGACGATCAGATGCGACGCATCAAGATGTTGCACACCGGATTGAGCGGCTCCGGTTTCGATCCCCTTGAGCACGAGGAGATGTAGCAACTACCCGGCCGGATGTATCAGGCGGTCTCGTGAGGTTCCTTGGCCAGGATCTCGCGGGACCGTTTGACGTCGTCGTTCATCTGGGCCACCAGCGCATCGATGCCGCGGTAGGCAACCATGCCGCGCAGTCGTTCCACGAATTCCACCACGACCTGTTGACCGTAGAGGTCGAAGTCCTCAATGTTCTCTTCCGGCCGATCGATCACGTGCGCCTCGACCTGACGGGAGACCCCTTCGAACGTCGGATTCGAGCCCACGGAAATGGCCGTGGGCCAGCGCTTGCCGTTCTGATCTACGAGCCATCCCGCGTAGACACCGTCCGCGGGGATGAATCCGGACGCGTCCGGCGAAAGGTTCGCGGTGGGGAATCCCAGTTCGCGACCGCGAGCAGCTCCGTGCACTACTTCCCCGCGCATCCGGTGGTTGCGGCTGAGCAAACCCGTGGCGCCGCGCATGTCACCGGCTTCCAGGCACGAGCGGATCCACGTGGAGGAGCAGCGGCGTTCCGTAGCCGCGGCCGCGGGTGTGCCGTTCTTGAGGGGAGTCGAAGGATCGGTGCCCACGACGTCCTCGACGACCACGACGTCGAAACCGTGCTTGTCGCCCAGCGCCCTGATGGCATGCAGATCGCCGGTGTTGTCCTTACCCAGACGCACGTCCTCACCGATCACCAGGCACACCGCTTCGAGCGGCTTGACCAGGTAGTCGACCACGAACTCTTCGGGGGTCAATTGAGCGAAATCGAGGGAATAGGGCTGCACGAGCACGGCATCGATCTCGGTGTGTTCCAGTGCGTCGAGTTTGTCCTCGAGCCCCATGATCACGCCGGGGTGAGACTCGGGCCGGTGCACCAGCGCCGGGTGGGGATCAAAGGTGACCACCACCGATTTCGCGGTGCGTTCCCCGGCCACCTCCAACAACGTGTCGAAGACGTGTTGGTGACCGCGGTGGACTCCGTCGAAGTTTCCAATCGTCACCACGGACGGTCCGAAACCCGGGGTGATGTCGTCGCGGGATCTCCAGCGAATCACTGTTCTCCTCGATGTCGAGTGTGCGGGCGGGACGAAACGAGCCTACCCGTTGGCGCGGGTGGGACGGGTGCGCCACAACCAGATAAGACCGATCATGGGCAAGACCAAGGGCACAAAACCGTAACCCGCGCCGAAGTGCGACCAGACACTGGCCTTGGGGAAGAGTTCGGGCGAGAGCACGCTGAGCAGGCCGACTGCGAGCACGCCGATCATCTCGATCCATACGGCGATCCACGCGATCCGGTGCCAACCGGGGCCGGTCTTGGTCAGTGCCACGGTCGCAATCACGTAGATGACGGCGGAAATCGTGGACAGGATGATCGCCAGCGGTGCCTCGGAAAACTCCGTACCCAGCTGGTACAGGGAACGCACACCTGCCGAGAGCGAGAACACCCCGTAAATCACGATGATGAGCCTCCCGAATCCGCTGGATTTGGCATCCGTGCGCTTTGTCTTCACGCGGTTGCCGAAACGCTGCTGCAACGCGTTGTGCTCGGTGGACTTGGTCACCGTGATCCCGTTCCTTTCCGCGGAGTGGTCAATGCTGCCGGCCTCAGACGTTCTGGTAGTACCAGATGTAGTTCATGCGGTAGACCATGATGATGACCACGGGTCCGGCCGCAGCCAGGATGAGCGTGGACCAGCGTGAGCGTTCCACGAGAGACCAAATGAACGTTCCGGCCGGGATGAGCAGCGCCGTCAGCAGGTAACCCCAGTACTCGAGAACACTGCCCGAGGCTTCCGACCCGAAGATGGGGAGGAAGATCGAACCCACCACGTACACGAGCAGGAACAGTTCCAGAATCAGCACGGAGCCTTGTGAGAAGTCGTCGGGTTCGCGTCCGCGCATCGCCTGCACCAGGCAGATCAAACACGACAGCGTTCCAATCACCACCGAGGCCCAGAACCATCCGTCGTAACCCCACAGCATCAGTGATTCTCCTGTTCGGACGGTTCGGACGTGCCGGTCGAGTCGGCAGAAAACGTCTCGCCCGCGGCAATGCCCAGAACGGATGCCGCGTAGCGCTTGGAAGCGGAGCCGCGGTTCTCGGCCAGGGCCACCAGAGTCCCGTTAGGTGCGAAGCACGCAACGGGCAAGTCTGTTCCGCTGACCAGATCGGCCGGGTGCGCGGAGATCCGGCGACCGTGCGACAGGTCCGTGGCCTCCCCCGCGTCCAAACGGCGCACGGGAAACAGCAGTTCCGCGGCACGGTTGATCTCCAGGGTGTCCACGGTCCCGCCGTCGCTCACCGATTGCGTCAGGTCGTCCAGCGTGTGCGCCTGGTCGAGAGTGAAGGACCCCACGCGCGTGCGGCGCAGCGCCGTCAGGTGCCCGCCCACGCCCAGGCCACGGCCCATGTCACGGGCCAGCGCACGGATGTAGGTGCCTGAGGAACACGAGACCGTGGCCGTCACATCGATGCCGGTCTCGTCGCGCGAGATGTCGTGCACCGTGAATTCGTGGATCGTGACGGGTCGCGCGGCCAGTTCGACGTCCTCGCCGCCGCGAACTCGGGCGTAGGAGCGTTTTCCGTTCACCTTGATGGCGCTCACCGCTGACGGTACCTGCTGGATCTCGCCGGTAAGTGCGGAAACTTCACGCTGAATGTCGCTGTCACTTACTCCCGCGAGGGTCGAGGCATCCGCGCGCTCGGTCACGTCGCCCTCGGCGTCGTCGGTCACGGTCGCTGCGCCCAATCGAATGGTCGCCTCGTACGTCTTGGACGTTCCGGTGACCCAGGTCAGCAACTTGGTGGCCTTCTCGACACCCAGCACCAGGACTCCCGACGCCGCCGGGTCCAGCGTGCCGGCGTGACCTACCTTGCGGGTCCCGGCCAGGCGCCGCATTCGTGCCACGACGTCATGCGAGGTCCAGCCCAGGGGCTTGTCGACGATGACGAACCCGGCCGTCCTCGGAAGCGAGGGGGCCGGGCTCGGAACGTGGGGACGTTCACTCACGCGCGTCAGCTCCGGGGCGAGTCGTCGTCGGTATCGTCATCCGCGGCGTCGTCCTCGGGGGTGCGGTACGCGTCCTCACCCGCGGCGTAGGAGGCGCCGACGGCCTGAGCCGCGACCTGCTCGTCCTTTTCGCGTGCGGCGCGCAAGAGCTCTTCGAGCCGGGCGGCGTCGGCGGGGATTTCGTCCGCGACAAAGGTGAGCGTGGGCGTGAGGCGGGCGGTGATGTTCTTGCCGACCTCGGAACGCAGCACGCCCTTGGCGGACTCCAGTGCCTGCGCGGTCTCCGCGCGCTGCGTCTCATCGCCGTAGACGGTGTAGTACAGCGTCGCGTGCTGAAGGTCGTTGGTGACCCGGGCATCGGTGATGGTCACGAAACCGACGCGGGGATCCTTGATCCGGCGCTCGAGGGCCTGGGCAACGATCACCTTGATGCGGTCGGCCAGCCGTGCGGCGCGTGCGGCGTCAACCATGGTGACTCTCCTTCGCTGGGGAACGCGGTGCGTTCCGTATCTAAAAAATCTGGGGTGCGGCGCCGCCATCACGACGACGCCGCGGGCCCGCCGCCGTGGGCGACGGGCCGGTGCGGCGGGTACCTACCGGAAACCGGGGTACCCGCCGCTTGAACGTGACGTGACTCAGGCGCGCGGCTTTTCGCGCATCTCCCACGTCTCGATCATGTCGCCCTCTTGGATGTCGTTGAAGGAACCGAGGCCGATACCGCACTCGAAACCTTCGCGAACTTCCGTGGCGTCATCCTTGAAGCGACGCAGCGAATCGATGGTGAGGCTGTCCTTCACCACGTTGCCGTCGCGGACCAGGCGCGCCTTGGCGTTGCGCTTGACCACGCCCTTGGTGATGTACGCACCGGCGATGTTGCCCCACTTGGAGGAGCGGAACACCTCGCGGATCTCGGCGGTACCGAGCTCCACTTCCTCGTACTCCGGCTTGAGCATGCCCTTCAAGGCGCTCTCGACATCGTCGATGGCGTTGTAGATCACCGAGTAGAACTTCATGTCCACGCCCTCGCGGTCCGCGAGTTCGGTGACACGTTCCGCCGGGCGGACGTTGAAGCCAATGATGACCGCGTTGTCCACGGTGGCCAGGTTGACGTCGTTCTGCGTAATGGCACCCACACCGCGGTGGATGACGCGCAGCTGAACTTCGTCTCCGCCCACATCGATCTTGAGCAGCGAATCTTCCAGCGCCTCCACGGCACCGGACACGTCACCCTTGATGATGAGGTTGAGGGTGTCCATCTTGCCCTCTGCCACGGCCTCGTCGAAGGACTCGAGCGTGATGCGCTTGCGACGCTTGGCCAGCTGAGCGTTGCGGTCAGCGGCCTGACGCTTCTCGGAGATCTGGCGAGCCGTACGCTCCTCCTGGGTGGCCAGGAAGGTGTCACCGGCGCGGGGCACTGCGGACAGACCCAACACCTGGACCGGTCGGGACGGGGTGGCAGTCTCGACTGCCTGACCGTTCTCGTCGAACATGGCGCGCACGCGGCCGTGAGCCGCACCCGTGACAATGGCGTCGCCGACCTTCAGCGTGCCGGACTGGACCAGCACGGTACACACTGCGCCGCGGCCCTTGTCCAGGTTGGCTTCAATCGCCACGCCACGAGCTTCCTTGTCCGGGTTGGCCTGCAGTTCCAGGGCACCGTCAGCGGTCAGGACGACCGCGTCGAGCAGGTCTTCGATGTTCTGACCGGCACGCGCGGAGACATCCACGAACATGGTGTCGCCACCGTATTCTTCGGGGATCAATCCGTACTCGGTGAGCTGACCGCGGATCTTCTCCGGGTTGGCTTCCGGCTTGTCGATCTTGTTCACCGCGACCACGATCGGCACACCGGCCGCCTGGGCGTGGTTCAACGCCTCGACGGTCTGGGGCATCACGCCGTCATCAGCGGCGACCACCAGCACGGCGATGTCCGTGACCTTGGCACCACGGGCACGCATGGCGGTGAACGCCTCGTGACCGGGGGTGTCGATGAAGGTGATCAGACGCTCTTCACCGTCCACCTCGGTGGAGATCTGGTACGCACCGATGTGCTGGGTGATGCCGCCGGCCTCGCCCTCGATCACCGTGGTGTTACGGATCGCGTCGAGCAGACGGGTCTTACCGTGGTCGACGTGACCCATGACGGTGACAACCGGAGGACGGGATTCGAGAACCTCGTCGCCCTCGGCCTCGGCTTCGGCCTCGAGGTCGATGTCGAAGGATTCGAGCAGCTCGCGCTCCTCGTCCTCCGGCGAGACGACCTGGATCTTGAAGCCCAGCTCGGCACCCAACAGCTCGAACGTTTCTTCGTCCAGCGACTGGGTCTGCGTGGCCATCTCACCCAGGTGGATGAGAACGGTCACGAGCGATGCCGGGTTGGCGTTGATCTTCTCAGCGAAGTCCATGAGCGAGGCACCGCGACGCAGGCGGACCACCGTGTTGCCATCACCGTGCGGAACGGAGACGCCACCCACGGCGGGTGCTGACATCTGCTCAAGCTCTTGACGCTTCGCGCGCTTCGACTTGCGCTGACGTCCACGGCCACCGCCGCCTCGACCGAACGCACCCTGGGTACCACCACGACCACCGCGGCCGCGGAAACCGCCGCCGCCACCGGGGCCACCGGGACCGCCACCACCGCGGCGGGGTCCACCGCCACCGGCGTTACCGGGACGGCTTCCGATGGGAGCCACACCCGTGGTGTGCCCCGGCATCATGTTGGGCGAAGGGCGAGGACCACCGGGACGGGGAGCACCCTGACCCTGACCCTGGCCCTGGCGTGCGCCACCCGGACGCGGAGCACCCGAACGGGGTCCACCCTGGCCGCCCTGACCGCCGTGCGCGGGACGGGGACCGCCCGGACGAGGGCCTGCGGGGCGGGGTCCACCGGGACGGGGACCGCCCTGGCCGGAACCGCTGGTACGCATACCCTGCTGCGGGGCGAACGGGTTGTTACCGGGGCGAGGTGCGCCCGGCTTGCCGGAACGTTGTTGACCCGGACGAGCACCACTCGGCTTGGGACCGCCGGACTCGGAACCGCGACCCATACCCTGCTGCGATGCGTACGGGTTGTTACCCGGACGCGCACCGCCCGGCTTGGGGGCCGAGGACTTGGGTGACTGCGGCTTGGACTCGGGCCCCTTGGGTGCCTGTTCCTTGGGAGCCTCCGCCTTGGGTGCCGGAGCGGGCGTGGACTCCGCCTTGGGAGCGACAGCCGGAGCCGTCTCTTCCTTGGCCTGAGCGGGCTTGGGAGCAGCCTGACCCGGCTTGGGGCCGGGGGCTGCTGCGGGGCGCTCGGCAGCGGGCTTGGTCTCGGCCTTGGGCTGGGACTTCTGCGCCGACTTGGTGCTCTGATTCTTCTGGGGAGCCTTCTCCGCTGCAGCGTCGCCGGAACCGGCGGGGAATGCAGAACGAAGTTTCTTGGCTACGGGGGGCTCCACCGTGGAGGATGCTCCACGGACGAATTCCCCTAATTCTTGAAGCTTGGAAATCGCTTCTTTAGACGTGATACCGAGCTCTTTGGCGAGCTCGTGGACACGGGGCTTGGCCACATTTCTCCTGTCTCGGTTCGCACCGAAACAGGCACGAACCATTATCTTCCGTTGATGCGGCCTTGGGGCGCGTCGATGATCGACATGTCACCCTGCTGGCCGTGGGCGGAGTACGAAAAAGTACTCATCGCTTGGCACTCATCGGTTTTCCATGGTCTTCTGACTCGCTTTCCTTCTGTCCGTTCCACCGTGTGGACAGTAAAACGTTGAGGTGGTGACCGAGGTTCTCGGCACTGACGGCGGTGCGAAACGCGCGATTGAACGCGCGGCGTCGCACTGCTGTCCTGACGCATTCCTGGGTGGGATGCACCCAGGCACCTCGGCCGCCGATACGGCGGTGCACGTCGAACACGGCTTCCAGGCCCTGCTCCGTCTGCTCCACCGCTACGCGGACGAGTTGGTCAGGGGACACAATTTTCTTGCATCCCACACAGGTTCGAAGGCTGTTCTGGCTCACCCTCGCTCCTGTACTTGCTCACGTGAGTACTCGGCACTCGCCAGGTGCGATGCCGGTGAGTACGCACAATTCACGAACTGACCGTAGACCAGTCTAACGCGCCGGGGTTGATTCCCTCGAATTGCGGGTTTTCTCAGTGATTCGCCACTCGGGACTCGGGCACGATGTCGATGCGCCAGCCGGTCAGGCGCGCGGCCAGTCGAGCGTTCTGCCCTTCCTTGCCGATGGCCAGTGACAGTTGGCTGTCGGGTACCACGGCTCGGGCCGAGCGAGTTCGCTCGTCAACGACCTCCACGCGGGTGGTCTTGGCCGGGGACAGGGCATTGGCGATGAACACGTCGGGTTCTTCGGTGAAGTCGATGATGTCGATCTTCTCCTCCCCCAGTTCGTTCATGACGGCGCGCACACGCGAACCCATTTCACCGATGCACGCGCCCTTGGCGTTGGCCCCGGGACGAGTCGCGACCACGGCCATCTTGGTGCGGTGACCGGCCTCGCGGGCCAGGGCGACGATCTCCACGGAGCCGTCCGCGATCTCGGGAACTTCCATCTCGAACAGGCGACGCACCAGGTCCGGGTGCGAACGGGACAGCGTGATGGACGGGCCCTTCATGCCGCGCTTGGCCTCCACCACGAACGCGCGAATGCGGGCGCCGTGCTTGTAGACCTCGCCGGGTGCCTGCTCGTGCGGTGGCAGCACGGCCTCCACGGTGCCCAGGTTCACCTGGATCATGTTGGGATTCTTTCCCTGTTGAATCTGGCCGGACACCAGTTCGCCCTCGCGGCCCTTGAAGTGGCCCAGCACGTTGTCGTCCTCCACGTCCCGCAGCTTTTGCAGGATGACCTGGCGTGCGGTGGCGGCGGCAATGCGACCAAAACCGGCGGGGGTGTCGTCGAACTCGCCGATCTTGTTCCCGTCCTCGTCGACCTCGTCCGCCCAGATGGTCACGTGACCGGTGCGGCGTTCGACCTCTGCGCGAGCACCGCTCACGGCACCCGGGGACTTCTGGTAGGCGAGCAACAGTGCCTGTTCGATGGTGGGGATCAACACGTCCACCGGAATGTCCCGTTCGCGTTCGAGCAGACGCAGGGTACTTATATCAATGTCCATGTGACCGGCCTTCCTTCGTGCCCATTCGGGACCCGTCCGGGAACCAAACAGCGCGCCACACATGGGAGGTGTGGAGCGCTGCGCGTGGGTATTGGCTAATTGTTCTTCGGGCTATGGTACATCCCCCGTGCGGGTTTAGATTTCGACCTCAACGCGCGCGCCACGCACGTTCTGGTAGTCCAGCCGCTCCGGATCCAAATACTTGATGGGCATGCCCTTCTTGGGCTGGTGCCAACGCTGGAGCACCGCGTGATCGTCGTGGGCTTCCAGCAGGCGGGCCGTGAAACGTTCGCCGTCCGCGGGGCGCACACGCACCAGGTGGCCGACATTGCGCTTCCAGTGTCGTGGGGTTTCCAGCTCGCGGGTGGCACCGGGCGTGGAGACTTCCAGTTCGTAGGGCGGTCCCGGAACGGGGTCGTGTTCGTCCAGCGCGGCGGAAATGTCACGGGAGACCTCGGCCAGGCGATCCAGGTTCAGGGCGTCCGTGCCGTCCGGCAGGTCCAGCACGATCCGCAGGGTCCGCTGGGAGCCCTTGGTCTCGAGATCGAGGTCTTCCAGATACAGTCCCGCGGTGGTGACCACTGGCTCCACGGCGTTGCGAATGGCGGTAGTGTCTGCCGAGCTCATGCGTTCTCCTTCGTGTCGGTCGTTCTCTCTATCATGGAACAACACCGGAGCTAGGGAGGAATCGTGGCCGCTGACCGCAGCATTCGCGCCTGGCCGTGGGTGATTGCGTTCCTGGCCATTGCGCTGGTCGCCGTCCTCGCGGCCGGTGCCTGGGCCACGTGGCGCCCGTTGTCCGAGCACGACGCCGCCCGGCTCACCGCCCGCGACATCGTCACCTCCGTGGATGAATCGCCCCGCGACGTCGTTCCGCAAGACACCACGGATCGCCAACTCTCCGCGCTCGGGCCCGCGGCCACCCCGGCGCAGCGCGACCGGCTGGAAGACACGCGTGGCACAAATTCTGGACCGGATGCCACAACGGGTACACCGGACCGCACACCGCAGGACGCTGCTTCCGCGGACACCGACCTGACCACGGCCATCTCCCGCATGACTGAACTGGCCACGGATCAAGAAGACCCAGACCTGGCAGCCACGATGGCCGGCATCGCGGCCTCGTGGTCCGCGGAAGTCACCCGGCAGGACGGAACCGCACAGCCATTGATGCAAAACGATGTATCCGACGAAAGAGCACCCGCGGATGCCGGAAGCCAGGAAGCCGAAGCAGAAGTGACCGAGCGGTGCACACCCGAGCTGACCGCCGTGGCCACGCAGATTGACCGAGCCCTGTTCACCGCTCAATCGGCCGATGCGCGCGGCACCGATTTCTCAGAAACCGCTCGGGCGCTCACCGGATGGCAGGAGAGTCTGCAGCGGATTCAGGACCACCCCGCGGTCGAGTCGTTGTACGAATGTGAGCCTCGCCCCGCACGCGGCGGTTACGAGTTACCGCGTGACATCGCGGATGACCCCGAGGCCGCGTCGGGTGAGGTGGCCCAAGACGTGTCTGCCTACGCTCAAGGCGCCATCAGCACGGTCACCCCCATTGAACGTGTCTGGCTCATGGATGTCCTGGAATCCTCGGCGCGTGCTCAGGCGCTACTGCAGCCTTCCGATCCCGTGCCCGCGTTGGCGGGTGAACACCAGGTCAGCGACCGCTGAGGATGTCCCATCCAAGCTTCACGATGAGCACGCTCACCACCACGAAGAAGATGATCCGGATAAAAGAACTCCCTTTCGCCACGGCCGTTCGGGCACCGATGTAGCCACCCAGCATGTTACTGATGCCCAGCACCAAGCCGAGTCCCCACAGGATCGACCCGTTGGCCGTGAACACGATGAGTGCGCCGATGTTGGTGGCCAGATTGATGATCTTGGCCTTGGCGCTCGCGGCCAGGAAGCTATAGCCGAGCACCGAGACCAGCCCGATCACCAGGAAGGATCCGGTTCCGGGACCCATGACGCCGTCGTAGAAGCCGATGCCGCCGCCCAGCAGAACGGCCAATCCGTAGTGCCGCACGCCGCTGTGCCGCAGGGCCGTGAGCTGCCCCATGGTGGGGTGGGCAATGGTGAAAATCAACACACCGATCAGCGCTGCCACGATGATCGGCCGAAAGACCTCGGCGGGCAGCAAGGATGCGACCGCCGCTCCCCCACCTGAAGCAACGAGGGCCACCACCGCCATGGGAAGGGCGGTGCGAAGGTCCGGATGCACCCGGCGGTAATACGTGACCGCAGAGGTTGCCGTGCCGAAGATCGACCCCATCTTGTTGGTCGCGAGCGCCTGGACGGGGGTGATTCCCGGAATCATCATGGCAACGGGCAGCTGTAGCAGTCCCCCGCCGCCCACGACCGCATCGATGAATCCGGCGGCCAGGCCGGTCAGTACCAAGAGCAGCAGAAGGCCCGGGGTTGCGGATTCCAACCCCGAGCCTTCCAAGAACCATGCGTCCACGCGGGATACCGGTGGTGACCGCGCGAGCGGTTACCGGGCCTCGGCCGATTCGGGCTGAACGCTGTTCGAGATTTCCGATTGCAGCTCTTGGACCACTCGGTCCCGGGCGATGTCCCGGCTGTCGCCGCTGCGGCGATCGCGCACTTCGAGCAGTCCGTCCTTGAGACCGCGTCCGATCACCAGGACCGTGGGAACACCCAGCAGCTCTGCGTCACCGAATTTCACGCCCGGTGAGGTCTTGGGACGGTCGTCGAAGATCACGCTCAGACCCGCGTCCTCGATCTCCTTGACGATTTCCTCGGCAGCTTCGAGCACCTCGGCACCCTTGCCCGTGGCCACCACGTGCACGTCGGCCGGGGCCAGGTTGCGGGGCCAGATCAGGCCCTTGTCGTCGTGGTAGTACTCGGCCACGGCGGCCAGCGCGCGTGTCACGCCAACACCGTAGGAGCCCATGGTCACGGTCACGAGCTTGCCGTTCTGGTCTAGCACCTTCAGCCCCAGAGCCTCCGCGTACTTGCGGCCGAGCTGGAACACGTGCCCCATTTCTACGCCGCGGGCAATCTCCAGTTCACCGGAACCGTCGGGTGCCTGGTCACCGGCTCGCACGCTGCAAGCCTCCAGGGTGGCGTCCCACGTGAAGTCACGCTCGGCCACCAGGCCGTACACGTGCATTTCGCTCACGTTGGCGCCGGTAATCCAGCTGGTACCGGGCACCACGCGGGGATCCACGAAGTACGGGATCTCCGACTGGGACTTTGCACCCAACAGGGCATCGTCCCGGGTCATACCGGGGCCGAGATAGCCCTTGACGATCTCGGGGCGGGCCCGCAGCTGCTCGTCGCTGGCGGGTTCCACGTCCAGTTCGCCGCCCACGCCCAGAGCTTCGCCGATACCGGCCTCCACACGCTTGATGTCGATGTCACGATCACCGGGGATTCCCACGGCAACCAGTTGTTTCTCGCCATCGGGAAGGGTCACCGACAGCACCACGTTCTTGAGCGTGTCCGCGGCGGTCCACTCCCCCGATTCACGCGGGTGGAGCTCGTTGGAACGCTGGACGAGAGTCTCGATCGTGGGACTGTCAGGGGTCCTGTTCACCTGGGCGGCCGGAGCGTCGTCGTAGGCAATGGCCTCGGGCGGCACGGTGGTGACGGCCTCCACGTTGGCGGCGTAGCCGCCGGCCGACCGGACAAAGGTGTCCTCGCCGATGGGCGTGGGGTGCATGAACTCTTCGGACTGCGAACCGCCCATGGCACCCGACTGTGCCGATACCGCGACCACGGGCAGACCGAGACGCTCGAAGATCCGAACGTACGCGGCGCGGTGCTTAGCGTAGGACTCGTCCAGACCGGTGTCGTCCACGTCGAAGGAATAGGAATCCTTCATGATGAACTCGCGACCGCGCAGCAGACCCGCGCGAGGGCGGGCCTCGTCGCGGTACTTGGTCTGGATCTGGTAGAGCATCGCCGGCAGATCCTTGTACGAGGAGTACATGTCCTTCACGACCAGGGTGAACATTTCCTCGTGCGTGGGCGCGAGCAGGTAATCGGCGCCCTTGCGGTCCTGGAGCCGGAACAGGTTCTCGCCGTACTCGGTCCAGCGATTGGTGGTCTCGTACGGTTCACGGGGCAGCAACGCCGGGAAGTGAACTTCCTGCGCACCGATCGCGTCCATTTCCTCGCGGACCACGGACTCGACCTTGCGCAGCACATTCAGCCCGAGCGGCAACCACGTGTAAATACCCGGAGCGGCGCGACGAATATAACCGGCGCGCACGAGCAGTCGGTGGCTGGCCACGTCTGCATCAACGGGATCCTCACGCAAAGTGCGGAGGAACAGGGAACTCAGGCGAAGCGGCACGAAGAGTCCTAACCGCCCGTAAACGGGCCTTCGAAAAAATGGCTGGTATCTGGTGGGATTCTATCCCCCAGATACCAGCCTCTCAGACCAAGATGGATGCTTACTGTTCAGAAATCTTGTTGGCGGATTCTTGCAGGATGGCCTCGATGTCCGGGGTTTCGGACGAGGCGCTTTCCGACTCACTGGATGCGCCCTGGCCACTGACCACGACAAAGGTGTTTGCGACCACGGCGGAGGCCTGAGTCATCTTGTTGGACTGTCCACTCATGTCCATGGTCATGTCCATGATGGAAGCTTCGGAGCCGTTATCGACCTCGATGTCACGCGGTTCGATGGTGGCTTCGATCTTGCTTCCCATGAGCTCCATCGTGAAGTCCTGGCAGTCTTCGTTCTGCTGGTTGGCGTTCTTCGCGTGCTCGGTGGCCTCGTCCCCGGATCCCAATGGCATGGCGCTCACCGCGAACTTCCCGCCCGAGGGTGTGGCCACCACGATGTTCTCAACGTGGCCGGAGGAAGAGTCCAGGGCCGCCTTGACCAGGTCCTTGCATTGCGAGGGCTCGATGGTGGCCTGCTCCAACGCCTGCTCAATGTCATCCATCTGGGTCCCGGCGCTCTCCTGATCCATGGCCTCGGCGGTCAGGGTCTGACCGTCCACCTCCACGCTGTTGAGCGCCGTGATCAATTGGTCCTGGGAGTAGCTGGCTTCGGGATCGGGTTCGTTACCTCCCCCGGAAGAACATGCCGTGAGCGCGAGTGCTGCGATCGCGACTGCCGCCGCGGCACGTGCGCCGCGGCGTCGGGGGGACTGAATACGAAAGAACGATGCGGGGGTAGTGGTCTTGGAGCCCATCGGAGATCACCTATTTTCGCCGGTAGTGTCAGTTGTCTTCAGCGGCTGATCGCGCCACGCTCCAAAGGTAACCCGGTTCACACTTCACGCCGCGTGTTCACGCAGATTGTGAAGCACCTCGTTGGCCACGTCCGTGGCTTCGCGTTCGAGATCCTCGGCCGGCATACGTTGGCTGTTCATATCGCCGGTGACCAGGAAATCCAAATCGAAGTGCGCCACCGTGACCACCGCGTTGCCCAGGCTGGCTTGCACCAACACGGTCTTGAGCGGTGCTCCCAACACCGTTCCGCTCACCTTGGACGCTGAACTCTGCAACGCATCCACATCCACGTCCAGGGGCATCACGCGAGTCTGAACGCTGACACCGGACACCGTCATGGTCATGTCCTGGCAGCGCCCGTGAAGTTCGATGTTCTCGGTCACCCGTTCTCGAGCATCCTCGGCCGAATCCGTCAGCTCAACTGTGACGGCCGTGAGATTGTCCCGGCTCAACGCCTTGTACGAGTTCGTGGATGATGCCGGAACCGCCAGGTAGGACACTGCAGCGTCCCTCACGGGTTCGCAGATCTTGGGGTCCACTTGGGCCCCCAACCCCAGTTCGCTGACCGCGCGGTCGCGCGCTCTACCCCCGGAGTCACCGCCGGTCTCGTTCGTACCCGGCGATGAAGGCTGATCACTGGCGGCTGTGCCCGCGCCCTGTCGAGTGGTGTACAACGACAACGGATTCTCCTCCGAGACCAGCACACCGTCCATCGACTGGCGTGCGTCTTCGGGCTCGACCACTATGTGGGACTCGGTGGAGTGCTGAGCTTCCGGTGAAGCGCAACCGGAGAGCATGTACAGTCCCAGGCCGGCGCACATGAGCGTACCCACGATCGAGACGCGCTTCGTTGCGCGCCCGGTGTTCTTCATGGCAGTCAATCCCCTCCCCAGGCAATCGACCTCAATGGTACTGACCAGTTACTGGCTTGCCGTTCTCCCGGAACAACATGACGGGCCCTGACTACAGCAGAACGGTCGCGAAGGTCCCGGATCTCTCAAAACCGACCCGGCGATACGTGGCCAGGGCCGGGGCATTGTAGGAATTCACGTAGAGACTGACCACGGGAACATATGTCCTAGCCAACGCCACCACAGCGGCCATACAGGGTGCCGCGAGTCCTTGACCGCGATAGGCAGGATCGACCCACACGCCCTGGATCTGGCACACCCCACCGCTGATGGAACCGATGTCCGCTTTAAAGAGGACTTTCCCGTCCGTGTCGTTGGTGAGCACCGCGGTTCGTTTCTCACGCAGCAGCTGCTCCACACGCTTGCGGTAACTCTGAGCACCATCCACGAACGGTGAATAGCCCACTTCTTCTTCGAACATGGCCGCGGCCGCGGGGAGCACGCGGGAGAACTCCGAGATCTCGGCCCACCGCACTCGACGCGAGACGTGATTCAACTGTTCAGGGGCTGGGTCCTGGTCCATGGCCAGCAGCGGTTGCTCTGGACGCACGTCGAAGGGAAGCGGCCACGAACCTTTAAGGCGGTTCCAGAGCCCCATGACGGGATCCGCGGGGCCGAAAATCGACGCGTAGTGAGCCCCGCCCCGCGCCAGATAATCAGCCACGAGGTCCTGCCCGGTCTCGTCCAGCGCCACGGGGACCACGTTGGTACCCACCCAGCAGGCACCCACGAGTTCCTGATCCGGGTTCATGACGCCCACCACGGGCGGAGGGCGGCGACGTCGTGCGGTGCGCACCGAATCGACGTGGGAGCCCACGAACACCGAGGAGACCGCGTGACGCGCCAGGAGCTGGTCTAATTGGGATTGGGGCACTGCCCCGGGAACCAGCAGACGCGTCACCCGGTATCGGATCATCCGGCCGTCACGACCGGGGCGCCCTCTACGGGCTGACCGTTCTCGTCGAGCTCCATGTCCTCGGCCATGCGATTCGCCTGCTCCAGCAGGGTCTCCACGATTTGGTCCTCGGGAACGGTCTTGATGACCTCACCCTTGACGAAGATCTGTCCCTTCCCATTACCGGAAGCAACACCCAGATCGGCTTCGCGAGCCTCGCCAGGCCCGTTGACGACACAACCCATCACGGCCACGCGCAACGGCACGGTCAGGTGCTCGAGACCCTTGGTGACGTCGTCGGCGAGCTTGTAGACATCCACCTGGGCGCGGCCACAGGACGGGCAGGAGACGATCTCCAGCTTGCGCGGGCGCAGGCCCAGCGACTGCAGAATCTGGTTGCCCACCTTGACCTCTTCGACCGGGGGTGCGGACAGCGAGACGCGAATGGTGTCGCCGATGCCCTGTCCCAGCAGAATGCCGAAGGCGGTCGCGGACTTCACGGTGCCCTGCAGCGCGGGCCCGGCCTCGGTCACACCCAGGTGCAACGGCCAGTCACCGCGCTCGGCGAGCAACTGGTAGGCGCGCACCATGGTCACGGGGTCGTTGTGCTTGACGGAGATCTTGAAATCGTGGAAGTTGTGTTCCTCGAACAAAGAGGCTTCCCAGACGGCGGACTCCATGAGTGCCTCCGGGGTGGCCTTGCCGTACTTCTCGAGCAGGCGCTTGTCCAGCGATCCCGCGTTCACGCCGATCCGGATGGACACGCCCGCGGCCTCGGCTGCGCGGGAAATGCCCTCGATCTGATCATCGAACTTGCGGATGTTGCCCGGGTTCACGCGTACCGCGGCACAGCCGGCATCGATGGCCGCGTAGACGTACTTGGGCTGGAAGTGGATGTCAGCAATCACCGGGATCGGTGACTTCTTGGCGATGATGGGCAACGCATCAGCGTCATCCTGGGACGGGCAGGCCACACGCACAATGTCGCAACCAGCTGCGTTGAGTTCTGCGATCTGCTGCAGCGTGGCGTTGATGTTGGTGGTGGGCGTGGTGGTCATCGACTGCACGCTGACCGGGAAATCCGATCCGACACCCACGGACCCCACCTGGATCTGACGGGTCTTCCGTCGAGGTGAAAGGACCGGCTGGGGTGCAGCGGGCATACCGAGACTGACCGAACTCACGAATTGCCTCCAGAAGCTTGTTGGCCGGGGGTGCGCAAGGGCACTCCCCGATTTATTCACCTTCCATTGTGCCACCTTGCCGAGAGCCTGCAGCCGGACGTGAGCAAACGAACGCCCAACGACGCCGCCCCGGGCCTTCCGTGGGAAGGCCCGGGGCGGGATTCGTAGCGGTTGTCCTCGCTAGCGGCGCATGATCTTGCGCGCCAACCAGTTGCCGAAGAACTGAACCAACTGCACCAGAATGATGATCACAATCACAGCTGCCCAGGTGACCTCGTCATTGAAACGCTGGTAACCCAGACGCAACGCGAAGTCGCCCAAACCACCAGCGCCAATGGCACCGGCCATGGCGGACATGTCCGTGATGCCGATGACCAAGAAGGTGTAACCCAGCACCAGCGGGCCGAGAGCCTCGGGCAGGATCACCGTGGTGATGATCCGGAACCGAGACACACCCATGGAACGAGCGGCCTCAACCACACCGGGATCCACGCTCATCAGGTTCTGCTCCACGATGCGCGCCACAGCGAACGTTGCACCAATGGTCATGGCGAAAATCGCGGCGTTGGGACCCAGTCGGGTGCCCACGACGGCCTCGGTGGCCTGGCCAAGTGCGGCCAGCAGAATGATGAACGGGATGGGGCGGATGAAGTTCACCAGGAGGTTCAGCGCGGTGAAAACCGCGGTGTTCTCCAGGATGTTGCCCCGACGGGTGACGTAGAGTCCCACGCCGACCACCAGCCCGATAAGACCGGCCAACACCAGGGTGACTGCCACCATGTACAGGGTCTCGCCGGTGGCCGAGAGCAATTGGGGTCCCAATAATGACCAATCCATCAGCGGGTCACCTCCTCTACCTTGGTGATTTCACGCAGCCGAACAATGGTGTTCTCCACGGCGGTGTCCGGACCGTTCAACGACAGCGTCAACGTGCCGAAGGACCGCGACTGCAGCATGGAGATGCCACCGAACGCGATGTTGAACGTCACGCCGTCCCGGGCGCACTCCGAGAGAACGGAGCCGATCCGGTTCTGGTCGGTGACATCCACCAGGATCAGGCGACCCGGGTGTTCCTCGCGCAGCTTGGCGATCTCGTCCTCACGGGGAACGGTGCGCATCACCGAGGAGACGAACTTCCGTGTGGTCTCGGCCTGGGGGTAGGCAAAAACGTCCGACGTGGTGCCCATTTCGACCACTCGGCCGCTGTCCATCACGGCTACGCGATCCGCGATGGAACGCACCACGTCCATCTCGTGGGTGATCAGCACAATGGTGATCCCCAGTTCCCGGTTGACCCGCTTGAGCAGTCCGAGCACTTCCTGGGTGGTTTCGGGGTCCAGCGCCGAGGTCGATTCGTCCGCGAGTAACAACTCCGGATTGGAGGCGAGGGCGCGAGCAATGCCCACGCGCTGCTTCTGCCCACCGGACAGCTCTTCGGGATAGTTCTTGGCACGGTCCGTCAGTCCCACGAAGTCCAGCAGCTCGGTCACTCGTCGTTTGCGCTCCTCGGGCTTCCACCCGGCACGCTTGAGCGGATACTCGATATTGCCCGCCACGGTGCGCGAGTTGAACAGGTTGAACTGCTGAAAGATCATGCCGATCTTGCGGCGGATGGGTGCCAACTGCACCTCGGACTTACCGTCCACCCGGTTACCCGCAACCTCGAGCGATCCGGAGCTGATGGGCTCCAGACCGTTGATCAATCGCACGAGGGTGGACTTGCCGGCTCCGGAGTACCCGATCACGGCAAAGATCTCGCCCTTGGCGATGTCCAGGGTGACGCTGTCCACGGCGTTGACCACTCGCGGTGCGCGCTTGGATCCGCCCGTGTAGACCTTGCTGACGTCCCGGAAGCGCACCAGGGTGCGCTCACTGGATACTTCCGTCACTGGGTCTGTTCCTTCAGGTCTTCCTGGTACCGCGTCAGCAGATCCTTGAGTTCCTGCTGGTCCACCTCTGTCGGGACAGCGGTGCCCTTGCTCTCCTCGTCCTCGGCCTTCAAGACCTTGGGGTCGTAGTAGAAGCTTGCAACCTTCTTGAGAGTTTCGTTGTCGGCGTTGGCCTCGGTAGCAGCGAACAGGTTGTTGAAGACCTTGGCGCTGTCCTGCTTGGGATCATCCGATGCGAGAGCGGACTTGGGATCGATGTTCGCTCGGCCCAGGAAATCGTTGTTGATCACGGAAGCCGCCACGGAATCCATTGACAAAACAGTCTGTTCGGCGGACACGGGACGCACAGAGACCTTGGACTTCTCGGTGTCGATATCGCCTTCGGTCGGGGCAATGGTGTCCTTGGTGAATTCGACCAGCCCCTCCTGCTTGAGCAGGTTCAGTGCACGACCCAGGTTGATCGAGTCATTGGGAATCGCGATCTCGTCGCCGTCCTTGATCTGGTCCAGGGAGTCGTACTTGCTGGAGTACATACCCAACGGGTAAATCGCGGTGGACCCGACCGGTGTGATGGTGTCACCAGAGTTGTTGTTGTAGTCAGCAAGGTACGCGGTGTGCTGGAACCAGTTCATGTCCACGTCGCCGCTCTTGGTGGCGGGGTTCGGCTGGTTGTAGTCGCTGAAATCCACGTACTCGACGGTGATGTCGTTCTCGGCAGCGACTTCCTTGAGCGCGTCGTGAGCGGGCTCCGAGCCGACGATGCCAATGGTGACGGTGCCGTCCGCAGCAGGATCGGAGGATTCAGAATCTCCGCCGCCGCACGCGGTCAAGGTGAGGCCGATGGTGGTGGCCAGCGCAAGGGGGATCAAACGGTGAGATCGCACGATGTGCCTTTCCGAGGTGTGAAATGTTCTGGGCGATTAACAACTGAAAGCGGTACGTCCGAGGACACACCGCAGTTGCAAGGCTCGTGCTAGTTGATTCGGGAAACCGCACTTGCCGGGAGCTACGTTAACCGCGGCCGGATGGTCATCTGGGGCACCCCGCTACGGGAGAGGGTTGCCGTCCGGCCAGCCAGAGCTTGACGCCGGATCTCGTCATCCGCGGCCAAGCCTAACATGGGGCCGGCGGTGATCAGCGTGCGCTGAAACGCTGCGCAATAAACTGATCCGCCCGGTTCCTGGCCCAGCCCTCGGCGCCCAGGACGTCCTCGAGCCGCGGGGTCGTGTCGCCCTCGTGTTCATTCACGACCACCGCAACGATGTCCACGATGGTCGTGAAGTTCACCTCACCCCGGTGGAAGGCGTACACGGCCTGCTCATTGGCCGCGTTGAACACGGCCGGCCAGGTGCCGCCCAGCGTCCCGGCATGCTTCATCAGCTCGATGGCGGGGAATGCCTTGGTGTCCAGCGGCTCGAAGGTCCAGTGCGCCGCTTGCGTCCAATCGCACGACGCCGCCGCGCCGGGAATTCTGTGGGGCCACCCCATACCCAGGGCAATGGGCAGTCGCATGTCCGGCGGTGATACCTGGGCCAGGGTGGAACCGTCCACGAACTGGACCATGGAATGCACCACGGACTGTGGGTGCACGGTCACGTCTATCCGGTCCAGGGCAACGTCGAACAACAAGGATGCTTCCAGGACCTCAAGCGCCTTGTTGACCATGGTGGCCGAATTGGTCGTGACCATCACCCCCATGTCCCATGTGGGGTGTTTCAACGCCTGCTGGGGCGTGACCGTGGTGAGTTGATCCCGGGACATCCCTCGGAAGGGTCCGCCGGAGGCGGTGAGGATCAATCGGTCGACTTCGCTCGAACGGCCTCCCCGCAGCGCCTGCGCCAGAGCCGAGTGCTCGGAATCCACCGGGATCAGCGGGGTCTCCAGGCCGGTGGCGGCCGCGGCCTGTTTGACCAGCGGGCCGCCCGCGATGAGGGACTCCTTGTTGGCCAGCGCCACGGGCGTCCCCGCGTGTAATGCGGCGAGCGTGGGAGCCAGTCCGATGGACCCGGTGATGCCGTTGAGAACAACATCACAGTCCGAGTGTTCCGCCACGCGCGTTGCGGCCTCAGGCCCGTGGAAGATCTCGGGGGTGAAGCCTGTCAGGCCCTCCCCCGAGGCTCGTTGGGCAATGAGTTCTTTCAGTTGCCGGGCGTGGTCGGCCGTGCCACTGGTTCCGACCGCGGCCACACGTTCTCGGACGGCCTGCTCCGCCAGCACCGGCAGGTTGGACGTTCCGGCGGCCAAGGCCGTGACCGACAGCGGCGGGTGCCCCGCGGCGGCGTCGCCCTCGCCCGGTCGCCGCAGGCCACGCGCGGAGGCGACGACGTCGAGCGCTTGCGTACCGATGGAGCCCGTGGAACCCAGAATGACCACGCGCCGGGGATGCTTGCCAGTGGCGCTGTCGAGTTCGGGGGTCATGGTCAGGGGTGCGTCAGACATGGTCACCAGTATCTCGTGGATCGGAGGAGCTCAGCACATACAACAAGGGCGCCACCCGGAGGTGACGCCCTCGTTCAGTGATGCCGTAGATCAGCGACGAGCGCCCTTGCGGCCGGTCACTGCACCGTAAATGAACAGCACGATGAGTGCGCCCACGATTGCGGTGATGATGGTTCCGATGTCGAACACGGATTCCAAGGATCCGATGCCCACCAGGCTGCCCAGGAAGCCGCCCAGGATGGCACCGATGATGCCCAGGATGATGGTGACGATGATGCCGCCACCCTGACGACCCGGCATGATGAGCTTGGCGAGTGCGCCAGCGATCAGGCCCAGGACGATCCAGCTAATAATGCCCATGATTCCTCCAGTTTAGCTGTTTGCTTTAACACGAGGTCGTCGCGTTCGTATGCCTTGGTCAGCGTACTGACTGCCAGCTTCCTATCAGGTTACAGGAGAAATCGTCAGGACACTCAATCAGTGATCGACTGCCTTCTCAGCACCAACGCCCGTCAAGGAACGAACTTCCATCTCGGCCTGCTTCTTGGGATCCTCCGGCCGACGCTCGGACATGGAACCGAGGAAGCCCAATAGGAACGACAACGGAATGGAGATGATGCCCGGGTTGGACAGCGGGTAGATGGCGAAATCTGCACCCGGGATCATGGACGTCTCAGCGCCCGACATCACCGGCGAGAAGATGATCAGGACCACGGAGCTGATCAGACCTCCGTACATGGACAGCACGGCACCGCGGGTGGTGAAGCGCTTCCAGTACAGCGAGTACAGGATCGTGGGGAGGTTGGCCGATGCGGCGACCGCGAAGGCCAGTGCCACCAGGAACGCGATGTTCTGACCCTGGGCGCCGATACCGCCGGCGATCGACACCAGGCCGATGATGACCACGGTGGTCTTGGCGACGCGCAGTTCCTGCTTGGGGTCGGAATTGCCGTTCTTGATCACGGATGTGTAGATGTCATGCGCGAAGGACGCTGAGGCCGTGATGGCCAGACCGGCGACGACGGCAAGGATGGTTGCGAAGGCCACTGCGGCGATCAAACCCATCAGGATGGAGCCGCCCAGCTCGTAGGCGAGCAATGGAGCGGCCGAGTTCACGCCACCGGGGGAATTCAAGATCCGGTCGGAGCCGATCAACGCGGCTGCGCCGAAACCCAGCACCAGGGTGAAAAGGTAGAACAAGCCGATCAGGGTGATGGCCCACACCACGGACTTGCGTGCTTCCTTGGCGGTGGGAACCGTGTAGAAGCGCATGAGCACGTGCGGCAGACCGGCGGCACCGAGCACCAGAGCCAGGCCCAGCGAGATGAAGTCGATCTTGGTGATCTCACTCAAGCCGTACTTCAGTCCCGGATCCAGCATGGCGGGGTTGTTATTGGTTTCCACTGCGGCGCCCAGGATGGCCGAGAAATTGAAGCCGAACATGGCCAGGATCCACACGGTCATCACGGCAACACCCGTGACCAGCAGGCACGCCTTGATGATCTGGACCCACGTGGTGCCCTTCATGCCGCCCACCAAGACGTAGACGATCATGATGATGCCCACAACCACGATGACCAGTGACTGACCGGTCTTGGAACCGATGCCCAACAGCAGCGACACGAGAGCACCCGCGCCGGCCATCTGCGCCAGAAGGTAGAAGAAGGTCACGGCCAGGGTGGAAATGGACGCCGCGACGCGCACTGGACGCTGACGCAGGCGGAAGGAGAGCACGTCCGCCATCGTGAACTTACCGGTGTTTCGCAGCGGCTCGGCGATGAGTAGCAGGGCCACGAGCCACGCGACGAAGAAGCCGATGGAGTACAGGAACCCGTCGTAACCCTGCAACGCAATGGCCCCCACGATGCCGAGGAACGATGCCGCGGAGAGATAGTCGCCCGCAATGGCCAGGCCGTTCTGGGTACCGGAGAACGATCGGCCGCCCGCGTAGTAGTCGGCCGCCGTGGATGTCGACTTGGAAGCGCGGATTACGACGACCAGCGTGACCACGACGAATGCCAGGAACACGCTGATGTTGATCCACGGAGTACCGACGGTTTCGGTGTCAGTGGCGGCATGGATCGCCGGAAGTGCCGCATTAGTGATGTTGATCATGATTTACGCTTCTCCTCGTCCCGCACCGGCGGCCTCGAGGTGCTCACGCAACGCTGTGGCCTGGGGATCAAGTTTCCGGTTGGCAAAGGACACGTACGCAGCGGTGATGCCAAAGGTGGTTACGAACTGTAGGAGCCCCAGGAGCAGCCCGAGGTTCACATTCCCGAAAATGCGCTGGGACATGAACTCAGGGGCGTAAATGGCAAGCACCACGTAGAGCAGGTACCAGACCAGGAACGCCACGGCCATGGGGAAGACGAAAGAACGGTGAGTTTTGCGCAGCTGCTGGAACTGATCCGAGCGCTGAGCTTCTGTGAAGTCGAAAGCCGTGGAGTTGGCCGAGTCGACAGGGGGCGTAGACGCCATGAAAGCCTCCTTGTGTGATGAGGACCACATTAGGCTCTTTGTATCCACAAACACAACAGCAACGCGAAAAAAGACGAAAAAACGGGCCCAACTTTCCGAATATTTCGGTAGTTAGGCCCGCTTTGTATACAAACGCGCGGAAGTCTGGGAGTCAGCGCAATGCCAGGATGAGCTCCACGACCCGGTCCATGAACGCATCGACTTGCTGTTCCTCGTAGCATCGTTGACCCTGCGCCTGACGGAACACCGCCTTGCGCACCAGTGTTGGATCAAGAGCTTCGTCGGAACGGAAGTGCTCGGTGATCCGGTCACACAGCACATCCACGTCAGAGACCGAATACCCGAGCTGCTTGCGCTGGGAAGGCCTGCGGAACCGCTCCCCGTGGGGCCGGTTCAGGCGTCCGAGCAGAGTCTGACCCATGAGTTCCAGGTGCTCCTCCCAGCGCTCGGGACCGTGCTCCGAGATGAAGGCCTCACGTTCTCGATCCGCCAGCTCGTCTTCGAGCTCGTCGAGCCGGGCATCCACCGGAGCCGGATCGTAACCGCCCTGCACACGATCGAACACGCGCTCGCGCACCTGCCGGCTACCTACGCCCGGCGCGGACTGCAGATCGCGCGCCGTGGTGGCCAGAACGGCGTCGACCCGGTCCAGGAAGTCGTCGACCTCGGCGGGATCGTAACCCCAGCGTTCATCCTCGACACGCATGAACTTGCGGCCCGCCGTCTCGCGAGCCGGAGCCGAAGCCTGCGTGGCCTCCTGAGTGGGGGCAGCCGCCTGGGGGGCGGCAGCAGAGTGGCTGGGGGCGCCGTCACCGCCCGGGACCTGCTGGGCCTTGGTTCGAGTGTCCAGTCCGTCGATCGCCTGCGTGGGCTGATCAGCGGCGGAGGAACCCAACGTGTTCTCGGTCATTTTGGTGTGTACCTTTCCAACTGCCGAAGCGATTCCGCTCCGCGCCCCGACCAGCCGGGGCCAATGCCTATCCCAGAAGGGCGAATAACTCGAAGATCACGTAGCCGGTCATGACCGCGAACAGAATGGAATCGATGCGGTCCATCACTCCCCCGTGCCCCGGTAGCAACGTGCCCATGTCCTTGATGCCCAGCTCACGCTTGATCATGGACTCGGAAAAGTCGCCCAGGGTGGAAACGGCCACGATTGCCAGGGCGAGAATGATGCCCTGCCACCAAGCGTCCCCCAGTAGGAAGACCGAACACAGAACGCCCACGATCATGGCACCACCGGCCGATCCGGCAAAGCCCTCCCAGGACTTCTTGGGCGAGATCTTGGGTGCCATGGGATGTTTACCCCACACGACACCCACCGCGTAGCCGAACGTGTCCGAGCTGACCGCGAGCAGGATGACGGTGAGGATCTTGAAGGGTCCGTCGTCGGAGTGATAAAGCAGCAGAGCAGCGCTCAGCAGGAACGATGCCCACACCAAGGCGAAGACCGACCCCATGATGGAGAGCAGCATGCCCTCCTTGGGCCCGAAGGCTCGCCACAACACGACGAGCGTCACTGAGAGCACCATGGCGAATGAGAGATACTGCGCGCCGCCCTGATAGGCCGCCAGAGGCATGAGCACCGCGGCTATCACCGCTGGAACCCTGGGGATCCGAATCCCCCGGTAGCTCAGCGAACGTGCGATCTCCCACACGCCAATCCCGGCGGCGGTGCCGGCCAGCAGCGCGAGGACGATCGGGAAGAGGTAGAGTCCCACCAACAGGGTGGCAATCAGAACCAGTGCAACGGCGATGGCCGCCGGTAAATTGCGTCCGGCCTTGGACGGCGCGCGGTGTTCGTCGCTGCGTGTCCAAGGCCGCTTGATGACTTCTCTCAGTGTGCCCGTGTTGAGCAGGTCGATCCGGGAGGGTTTACCTGCCGGGTCATGCCGTTCATCCGCCTGTCCCTGGGGAGAGGCGGATGAACGGTTGTCAGATCCGTGAGGGGTATGAGCTGCCGCCATCAGGCACCGAGCAGTTCGGTTTCCTTGTTCTTGAGCAGCTCATCGATCTGGTCAATGTGCTTCTTGGTGGCGGCGTCGAGGTCCTTCTCGCCGCGCTTGCCTTCGTCCTCGCCCACGTCGCCGTCCTTGATGGCCTTTTCCATGGCCTCCTTGGCGCTACGACGGATGTTGCGCACGGACACGCGGCCTTCCTCGGCCTTGGTGGAAACGACCTTGACGTATTCTTTGCGGCGCTCCTCGGTGAGCTCCGGCATGACCACGCGAATCACGTTGCCGTCATTGGCGGGGTTGGCTCCGATATCCGAATCGCGCAGCGCCTTCTCAATGTCGTTGAGGGCGGAGCGGTCGTAGGGAGTGATCAGCAGGGTGCGCGCCTCGGGCGTCTGGAAGGACGCCAGCTGCTGCAGCGGAGTGGGCGTGCCGTAGTACTCGACCGTGAGGCTCGAGAACAGTGCCGGGTTCGCGCGACCGGTGCGAACCGTGGAGAAGTCGGTCTTGGCCGCATCCACCGCTTTGGCCATCCGGGAGGTGGCGTCGGAAAGGATCTCGGAAATCACGTGTTTTGCTCCTTATACGTGGAAAAGCCAGGGGCGCTGGCGGACTGCGGTACTAGCTTCCACTCTATCGGTGGATGCAAGTACTAACGATTCACGGGGTGACCAGCGTGCCGATCTGCTCCCCCAGTACCGCGCGGGTGACATTACCTTCACCCTCCATGCCGAACACGCGCATGGTCACGTTGTTGTCGCGGCACAGGCTGAAAGCGGTCTGATCCATCACGCGGATGTCGCGTGCCAGGGCTTCGTCGTAGGTCAGAGCGGTCAGGCGTTCCGCGGTGGGGTCCTTGCGGGGATCGGCCGTGTACACGCCGTCCACACCGTTCTTGGCCATCAGAACCTCGGTTGCGTGCACTTCGAGTGCTCGCTGGGCGGCCACGGTGTCTGTAGAGAAGTACGGCAGCCCTGCACCGGCGCCGAAGATGACCACGCGGTCCTTCTCCATGTGGCGGATGGCACGGCGGGGGATGTAGGTCTCGGCCACCTGTTCCATCTTGATGGCCGACTGCACGCGGGTATCGACCCCGCACTGCTCCAGGAAGTCCTGCAACGCCAGGCAGTTCATCACGGTGCCCAGCATGCCCATGTAATCCGCGCGCGAGCGATCCATCCCGGCTTGGGAGAGCTCGGCGCCACGGAAGAAGTTGCCACCACCCACCACGATGGAGGTTTCCACCTGGCCCACGGTGGCCGCGATCTGCTCGGCAATCCGACGGACCACGGTGGTGTCCAGACCCACCTGCCCGCCGCCGAAGACCTCACCGGAGAGCTTCAACAGCACCCTGCGGCGCTTGGGCTCGACCCGGGGATCCCGGCTCAACCGCACGGCTTCGTCGTGCAGTTCGGATTCGTTGGTGGTGGGCATAGATCCTCCCGAAAAATACGTGGTCGAGGTGCGGGCCCGAATGTGGCAGACCGCTTTACAGCATACAGAAACGGCGGGGTGCCACCGATTGCTCGGTGACACCCCGCCGAGGTGACCTCGTACGACGCCGCTCGCGGGCGGCGTCGGCGGAGGTTGCCTAACTAACTAGCTAGCTCAGGCACCCACGCGGAAACGCGCGAAGGCAGTGGCGGTGGCGCCTGCCTCGGACAGCACCTGGCCCACGGACTTCTTGGAATCCTTGGCGAAGTCCTGATCGACCAGAACGACGTCTTTGTAGAAGCCCTTGAGGCGACCCTGAACGATGTTCGGGATGATCTTGTCCGGCTTGCCCTCGTTGCGTGCGGTCTCTTCGGCCACGCGCTTCTCGTTCTCGACGGTCTCTTCCGGAACGTCGGACTCGTGGAGGAAGCTCGGGGACATGGCGGCGGTGTGCACAGCCACGTCGTGAGCGGCCTGGTCGATGTCGGCGCCTTCACCGGACACGGCCAACAGCACGCCGACCTGCGCCGGGAGATCCTTGGAGGTCTTGTGCAGGTAAACGGCCACGTGATCGCCCTGGACGCGAGCCACGCGACGCACGACGACCTTCTCGCCCAGCAGTGCGCCGGTCTCGGTCACGAGCTCGGACACGGGCTTGCCCTCGGAATCAGCAGCGAGCAGTTCGTCCAGGTCCTTGGCGTCAGCGGCAACGGCTGCGTCCAGAACCTTGGCACCGAACTCGACGAACGGGCCGGACTTGGCCACGAAGTCGGTTTCGGAGTTGAGCTCGACCATGTGGCCGACGTTGCCCTCGACGCGAGCGACGATGATGCCCTCCGCGGTGGAACGGCCTTCACGCTTGGTGACGCCCTTGAGGCCCTTCACGCGGATGATTTCCTGGGCCTTCTGAGCGTCGCCATTAGCTTCGTCCAGGGCCTTCTTGACGTCGAGCATGCCGGCACCGGTGCGCTCGCGCAGTGCCTTGATGTCAGCAGCGGTGTAGTTCGCCATGTGAACTCCTCTGTTGTCGTTTGGGGTTGGCCGGGCGCGAGATACACGCCCGGCCAACGTCGGTGACCATGATGGGCCACCCGAAAGAATGGAAGGTAAACGAAACTCGCGGCCTTACTCGGCTGCGGGGGTCTCTTCCTTCGGAGCTTCCTCGGAAGCAGCCTCGGTCTCGGCTGCGGGCGCAGCCTGCTCAGCATCGTCAGCCTTTTCGGCGGACTCGGCCTTCTCGGCGCCCTCGGCCTTGTCGGCCTCGTGCTGTTCGAGGAGCTCGCGCTCCCACTCGGCCATCGGCTCGTCGGTGGCGTTGCCACCGGACTTACCGTTGTTGCGCTCGATGAGGCCCTCGGCCACGGCGTCGGCGATCACGCGGGTCAACAGCGAGACGGAACGAATGGCGTCGTCGTTACCCGGGATCGGGAAGGAGACCTCGTCCGGGTCGCAGTTGGTGTCCAGGATCGCGACGATCGGGATACCGAGCTTCTGCGCCTCGTCAACGGCCAGGTGTTCCTTCTTGGTGTCAACGATCCACACCAGCGAGGGAGCCTTGGTCAGGTTGCGGATACCGCCCAGGGTGCGCTCCAGCTTTTCCTTCTCGCGGCGCAGCAGCAGCAGTTCCTTCTTGGTGTACTGCGAACCGGCGACGTCGTCGAAGTCGACCTCTTCCAGTTCCTTCATGCGATCGATGCGCTTGGAAACGGTGGAGAAGTTGGTGAGCATGCCGCCCAACCAGCGGTGGTTCACGTAGGGCATGTTCACGCGGGTGGCCTGCTCGGCGATGGCTTCCTGAGCCTGCTTCTTGGTACCCACGAACAGAATGGTGCCACCGTGAGCCACGGTGTTCTTGACTGCTTCGTAGGCGCGGTCAATGAAGCCCAGCGACTGCTGCAAGTCAATGATGTAGATGCCATTGCGCTCGGTGAAGATGAAACGCTTCATCTTGGGGTTCCAACGGCGGGTCTGGTGGCCGAAGTGAACGCCGTTGTCGAGCATCTGGCGCATGGTTACGACGGGCATGTCGTCTCCTGTTAATTGCTGGCGGCCTTGGGGCGACCGCCATGGGTTTACGGTTATTGATCGATCGGGACGATCCCTGGCGCGATTCGTGATCCGGTCCAACGGACCTGACCAACGCACCCCATCCGCAACAAGTTCCGGACCGAGGAGTGCGCACACACGTCAATGTGTTCCTTCGCGCGCGAAGTCAGTGTCAGCCTCACGGTCTTACCCGGGTCACGGGCATTATGAATGAGGGCAGTCGACACTGCAACGTTCAGAATACATCATGCACGGTGCATCTCGCTCCACATCGAGCGGATTCCTCTGGTGTCAGCCATCTCGCGGGGTCAGGCTTGCCTCATGGTCCCCGACGACGCCGCCCTCGCCCCTTATTCACCCGCCTCGCGTTCTCCGCTTGGTCACCGGTCGAGAGCGTTCACCATTCTTGTGGCGCTCTGTCTCCTCCTTGGTGCTGCGTTGGGCGGTGGGGCGCTCGGTCTACAGCCGGCTCTGGCCGCCGGAGGGTGGACATGGCCGGTCAAGCCCAAACCAGCGGTCACGCGCACGTTCCAACCGCCGGCCGAGAAGTGGCTCTCGGGCCACCGTGGCGTGGACCTGGGTGCGGCACCGGGAACCGAGGTTCGCTCCCCCGCGGCAGGCACGGTGACGTTCGCCGGAGTTGTCGTGGACCGGCCGGTGATCACGGTGGATCACGGCGGTGGGTTGAAATCCTCTTTCGAACCCATTGAAGCCTCGGTCAAACGCGGCGACTCGGTGGCCCGGGGACAGGTGATCGGCAACATCGCTTCCGCCGGACACTGTCCTCCGGCGAACTGCGTGCACTGGGGTGTTCGACGGGACGGCGAATACGTGAACCCCTTGCAGTTCGTGCAGGACATGCGCCCGTCTGTGTTGCTACCAGTGCCCGAGTGATGGCGGCTGCGGCTCTTGGCTCTCGTGTGCCTGCGGGACTGCCGGATCTGCTGGCTCCCCGACTCCCGACGGGTTTACACCTGGGGGTCCGCTGCGACCCGACGTCTGGGGGTCGGCTGCGTCCCGGTATCTGGGGTCCGCCTGCATCCTGGGTGCCGTCAGGACCCCACCGTGCACCTGAGGTTTCTTTGCAACCCTTATCCACTGTGCCAAGGGCTCCAACGGCGCAGGAGGTGCAGCGGGTGGTTCTACCGAACCATGAGGTGAGTAGCTGACGGCTTGAACCGTCACAACCAGATGAAAAAGGCCCTCTCGCCAATGTTTCCATCGGCGAAAGGGCCATTTCTGTAGGGCGGGTGGGGCTTGAACCCACGACCAAAGGATTATGAGTCCTCTGCTCTGACCAGCTGAGCTACCGCCCCCTGTTGCCACCACGAAACAGTGCCGTGGTCGCCGCTCTACGCTACCGCATCCACGCGGTGGAGCCGCTCATCAGACAGGTTCGCCGCGATAAATCCGTTCGAAGGTGTCCAGCGTCTTGGCGAACGAGTGCTGCGCCATCATCCGGTGGCTGGCCTCCCCCATGGCGCGCTGTCTCTCGGGACTGGCGTCCAGAACCAACTGCAGCTTCTCCGCCAGGTCCTGGGGATTTCCAGGTTCGAAGAGGTAGCCGTTGACTCCTTCGTCCGCCAAGTGCGGCAAGGCCCGCGCGTTGGCGAGAACCACAGGGGTGGACGCGGACATTGCTTCCAGCGTGACCAGCGACTGCAGCTCGGCGGTGCCCGGCTGACAGAACACATCGGCGTTCAGGTACGAAACACGCAGCTGTTCGTCGGTCAGGAACCCACGGAAATGGATTCGTTCGGCCACACCCAGCGAGTGCGCGAGCGAAACCAATGTGTCGAGCTGCTCACCCTCCCCCACAATTTCCGCGTGCACATTCTTCTCGGCCGGGATGAGGGATATGGCTTCGATCAGCTCGTTGACGTTCTTCTCCACGGCCAGGCGACCGCAGAACAGAACGGTCTCACGGTTGGGCTTCTTCAGGTTCTCACCCGGGTGAAGTTCGTAGTCACCCACCTGAATGCCGTTGGACACGGGAATCGCGTTGTCATCCACGCCATTGGTCACCATGGTGTCCACGGCCAACTGGGTCGGTGCCGTCACCACATCGCAGCGGCGGAACTGGCGGGCCAGGTCCCACCACGACACCTTCCGATACCCACGAATGAACCATTCCGGGAACGGCAGGAACGGCTCGATGTTCTCCGGGATGAAGTGGTTGGTGCCTACCAACCGGATCCCGCGGCGCTGAGCTTCCTGGATAGCGAGTCGTCCCAGGATGTAGTGACATTGGCTGTGCACCACATCCGGCTGGACTTCATCGATCACCCGTTTGATCTCGCTGTAGATCTCCCACGGGAAGCACAACCGGAAATACGAATGGGTGAACGCACGGTGCGAGCGGATCCGGTGCTCGGTCACGCCGTCCTTCTCGACCGTCAGGGATTTACCCCGGGACGTCATAGGCGCCATCACATGAACCTCGTGGCCACGCCGGAGCATGCCCTGTGCGAGCCGCCGAGCGAACTGCGCCGAGCCGTTGATGTCCGGCGGATAAGTTTCGGCGATGATCAAAATCTTCAAGGGGCGCTGTTCCTCGGGATGCTCAGTGCTCACGGGTGCTGTTCAGAGTCTTCCTGTGCTCAAGGTCGGTGGGTGGAGCTTCACTTGAGAGTTCACGCTGCAGTTGCTTGGTCTGCTCCCTACGCTCGATCACCTCTGGGTGATGCCGGGACAGCAGTACCACGCCGACTATAGCAACGGCGCCTGCCAGAGACATGACCGCTCCGATGATAGGGGTGAAGCCCGGTCCGGCCTCCCCTAGGACAGACAGGCCAAGGATCACGCCCACTATCGGATCGACCACGGTCAGGCCCGCGATCACCAGATCAGGGGGTCCGCATGAGTAAGCACACTGAACCATCCAACCACCCACCACGGAGGCCACAACGATCATGATGACCGTGAACCAGTGGATCTGCCCCAGCCCGTGGGCCAGGGTGTGAGTCATGGTGAGTCGCACCAGCACCGCTACGAATCCATAGAGGATTCCTGCCGCCAAGACGTAGAACATGCTGATACGGCGGTGCCGAAGGAACAATTCCGCGATACCGAAGAAGAGGACCAGCCCGATCAGGATGGACACCAAAATGGTCTCCGCTTTGGGATCAGCCAAGTAGGTGGGGTCGGTGCCCGCAACAGCGGCCACAACGAACACCGCACCGCCCGCGGTGCAGAGAGAGATCGCACCCCACGTCCGGACATTGATGTCCAGGTGCTTGTGCTTGGCGTGCAACAAGGTGGTGATCACCAGTGCGATCACGCCGATGGGTTGCACTACCGTCACGGTCGCCAAGGTCAACGCGGCAACGTTGAGTGCCGTGCCCAGGCCCAGCAGAACCAACCCGGCCACCCACTTGGGATTGCGCACCAGCGAACCAAGGTTCGAGGGCTTCAAAGCCTCCTGGGTGTGCGCTGTGACGGCCGCAGACTGGGTCTGAGTACCGAGCGCCAGGCAGAGGGCGGCTATGAGTGCCAAGGAAACTGCCAACCACTGCATCACCGGTTCATCACATCTTCCACCACAGCTTCATCGTAGGGCGCGCCCGTGGCATTTTCCTCACCAAATCATGGAAATCAGCCCGTGGGAGGACCAACGCCATACTCCGGTAGGAGTTGGGCAGGAGGAAGGCCGGGTCACCGTGGTGACCCGGCCTTCCGGAGGCGACGCCGCGGCGTCGTCGAATCGTGTCGAGCGATTACTTCTTGAGGAGCTTGCGCAAGAACACCAAGAACGCAGATCCCGCGGTTGCGGCAACCGCGAGCGGCTGCCAGCGATCCGCCAGCGGGTTCTCGCCGGCAGTGGCCGAGGTGGAACCCCCGGTACGCACACCCTGCGAACCGCCACTGGTCGCGAAGGTCTGCTTGATCGAGTTCTCGGTGGACTTGAAGGTATTCGCGGTGCGACCAACGAATCCCTGAGTGGCTGCTTGAACGGAGTCCGCACGATTCTGAGCGTCGTCGCGCAGGCTCTTCAGGTGCTCGCGGCGCAACTTCAGACGGTGGCGCAACTGCTCCTCGGTCGGCTTGACCGGCTTGACCTGGTTGGGGTCGTTGGCGGCAGCTTCCTGCTCGCGTTCCTTCTGCTGCTCGGCCTCGTTCATCTCACGCTGCACGCGACCTTCGGTGTAGGCAGAGCCTTCCTTCACGACACCCAGATCGTAACGGAGACCGAAAATAGTCTTCTCCGGCTTGAGCGGCAGAGCGCTCTTGATCTTGGACAACGCAATCAGTGCGAGGACCGCAAGAATGATGATGAAGAGCAGGGCCAGCAGCAACGCGGCCAACCACGCCGGCATCACGTTCGACAAGCCCGCAATGGCCGCACCGATCAGTGCGATGACAGCCATACCCAGGAACACCAGGCCCACAATGGCGAGGGCCGCACCCACGCCGAGCTTGATCCCCTTGTCCTTGAGCTCGAGTACCGCTAACTGCGCCTCGTCCTTGAGCTGCTTGGGCAGCAAACGGGCGAAGACCTTGGCGACATCAAGGATGGATGCCGCTCCAGGTTTCTTGGTTGCCCGAGTACGCGCGCCGGGGGTGTGGCCGCTTTCCGGGCCCACTGCATGACTCATGCCGCCTCCGATGTTGCTTGAACTTCACTACTGGTTATTTTTCAAGGTCAAAACTACCACTCAGCATGCTGCCAGGAGGCTAGCCCGCTCGGATCCCGCTGTCACAGAGTTAGGAAACAGTTGCGTTTCACCCGGGGGTACGAAACTGGAATTGTTCACACGAACACGATTTAAGCCGAAAAAGTTGCACTTGCTGCGTTGGAACGGCTCAAAATCGTCAAAATCGAGCCAAGTGGCTCATAAATCCTTCAGGAGCGACCATGACTATCGAGATCAACGTTCCCGCCGCCGACATCATCAAGTGGCGCCGCCACTTTCACGCTAACCCCGAGCTGTCCTTCAAGGAGCACAACACGGCCAAGTTCGTGGCCGAAACCCTGGAGAGCTTCGGATTGGCCCCGACCCACCCCACCGAAACTTCCGTGGTGGCCGTGATCGAGGGCAAGGGCCCCGGTAAGACCGTGGCGCTGCGCGCCGATATGGACGCGCTTCCCCTCAACGAGGAGACCGACAACGACTTCAAGTCCACCGTTGACGGTGTGATGCACGCGTGCGGTCACGACACCCACACCGCCATGCTGCTCGGTGCCGCCAAGGCATTGACCGAGCTCAAGGACACTTTCAACGGCCGCGTGAAGCTCATCTTCCAGCACGCCGAGGAGACCCCTCCCGGAGGTGCCAAGGAAATGGTGGCCGCCGGAGTCCTGGAAGACGTGGACGCCATTTACGGCATGCACATCATGAACCAGAAGACCGGCACCGTCAGCGTGCACAAGGGCCCCGCGTCCACCGTGGCCGGTGGCTTCTTCCTGAAGATCAACGGCCAGGGTTCGCACGGCTCCATGCCGCAGGACGGAATCGACCCGGTACTGGTCGCCGCGCAGGTGACCGTTGCCCTGAACACGATCGTCTCCCGCAGTGTTGCACCCGATCACATGAACGTGGTCAACGTGGGCATGATCCAGGCCGGTCAGGCTCCCAACGTGATCCCGGATTCGGCCAAGCTCGGTGTCTCCATGCGCACCGTGGACGACAACGACTGGAACATCCTCAAGGAACGCGCCACGGAGATCGTCGAGAACGTGTGCGCCGCCTACGGTGCCAAGGCCGAGTTCCAGTGGGCCGAGGGCTACCCCGTGGTCATCAACAACGATGACCTCGCGGAGCTGGCCCTGGAAGCAGCCAAGAAGGCCGTTGGAGACGAGAACGCGTTCTGGGGTCCGCCCGCCTCTGCGTCCGAGGACTTCTCCTACTTCGCCCGTGAGATCCCCGGTTGCTTCATCTTCCTGGGCGGTGGCACCGCCGAGGACGGCCTGCCCTACATGAACCACCACCCCAAGTTCGACATCAAGGAAGAGGCTCTCGAAGCCGGCGCCCGCACGGAAGTGCAGATCGCCCTGGACTTCCTGGCTTCTTGATCCCCCATCCGCATCACTTGAGTACGAAAGGCTGAGGAAATGAACCTCACCAAAACCCAGAAGGGCGTGTTCGCCACACTCTTCTCCGTGGGTTTGCTGGCTAACATCGAAAAGGGTCTGGCGGGTGCTATCGGTCCGTTCCTGACCGACCCGGCCTACATGTCCAACCTGGGACTGGAGACCTTCACCAAGACCCAGTTCGGTCTGATCACCACTCTGTTCTACCTGTCCTTCATCGTGATGACCTTCGTGGCTGGCTGGTTCGTGGACCGCTACGGCTACCGCATCTTCATCCCGGTGGCACTGTTGATCCTGGCCGCTGGCGCTGCGTTCTTTGGCTTCGCCGGCTTCAGCTCCACGTCCATGATCTTCATCCTGATCCCGCTGGCACGTCTGATCATCGGTTTCGGTCAGGCCGGTTACACCAACGGCACCCCGCCGGTCATCGCCAAGATGTTCGCCGCCGAAGAGCGCGGCGCCGTGCAGTCCAAGGTGGTCTCCACTGCCGGTATCGGTACGATCCTCGTTTACCTGGTCTTCGCACCGCTCGTGGTCGCCCGTGACTTCCGTTGGATGTACTTCCTGCTCGCCGTCCTGTTGGTCGTTGCGACCCTGATGTTCATCAAGCTGGTCCCGAGCGAGTCCCCGGCCGACAAGGCCGCCGCCGCTGACAAGGCTGCTGCCAAGGCCAAGAACGACGTCTCCATCCTGGACGCCTGGAAGAACCGCAACTCACTGGTCCTGGGCCTGTGCCTCTTGCTCAACAACGCCGTGGGCGTGGGCCTGCTGACCTGGCTCGCCACGATGTACTCAGAGCAGTTCGGCATCACCCCCACCGGATGGGAGTACATGGTCGTGATGGTCGGTTACGGTCTCTCGCTGTGGATCGCTACCAGCACGGGTGCCACCGTGGTCAAGCGCTGGTTCGAGAACAACGAGAAGGTCTTCATGCTGCTGATGTCCAGCATCGGCGCAGTGCTCATGGTCATCGCCGTGATCATCCCCAACCTGTGGGGCTCCGCGGTCATGATGTGGCTGGCCAACCTGTTCATCATGTGGTCCTTCTCCGCCATCCTGATGCTCCCCTACCGCTTGATCCCGCTGAAGATCATCGGTTCCGCGTTCGCAGTCATCAACATCGGCGCGTTCGTCGGTGGTATGGCCCAGGGTGCCCTGGTCGGTGCAGTGGTCGACGCCGCAGGTTACGTGGTGGCCTTCATCGTCCTGGCTGTCATGCTGGTCGCCGGCGGTCTGGCTCCGTTCCTGCTCAAGGAACCGGCTCGCCCGATCAACGAACCCACGACCCCTCCGGGTAACCCGGAGGCCGGTGGCGAGGCAGCAACCGGCACCACCGACGAGAAGTAAGGTACTGACCTTCACTTCACGTTCCTGAAGAAGCCGAAGGCGCCCCGGACAGTTACTGTCCGGGGCGCCTTTGGTTCGTGGTGCACCCAAGGCCCCGTACGACGTCGTTCTGGTCGCGTTCCTGACCAGGGCAACCGGCGAGCGCGGCGCCTCAGCCCTGAGCCACCTCGCGTGCGGGCTGCGGCTTGGTTCCGAGATCCCAAGTGCGCTTGACCGACCAGGCGAGCAGGAGTACCAGGAGGACGTTTCGGATGGTCAGCACACCTGCCATGATCGGATTGGCGTGAATGAGCGGGGTGTAGAAGAGCGGGTAGATAAAGAACGTGACGACCGCGATGCCCATGAGCAGGGCCGCGGGGGTGCGCCAGCGCTTCCAGTCGTAGACGAGGCCGGCCACGATCACGGGCGCGAGCCAGATCATAAACTGTGGTGAGCCCACTTTGTTGAACACGATGAGCACGGTGGTCATCATCAGAGCACCCTCGTAGAAGAGTTCACCGCGGTCCGCTCCCCTGCGCAACGAACGAATCAACAGAGCGGTGCCCAGGACCACTGCCACGATGAGCAGCGGTTGCATGAGGTAGGCGGCGACCTCGGTGCCGGGCCCGTAGACCTCAGACGAGTTGATCGCCGTGTTGTCCGCGATCTTGGAATCCGCGATGTTCAGCACGCTCAACCACACCCACGGGGTGGAGAAAGTAGCCTCGAGCTGCATGCCGCGCGAACCCTGATTGACCATGAAGTCCGCGATGCGGGCCAATCCGCCGGACAGCCACGTACCCAGAACGACCACCGCGGTGACCACTACGCCAGCCACGAACACCTGCGCGCGCTTCTTGGCTGCGATGAGAAGAGACAGGATGACCGCCGCGGGCCACACCTTGATCCACGTGGCGATACTCAGCAGCACGGAGGCCACCACGGGCTGCCGGGCAGCGTAGAGCATACCGATCAGCACGATGGGAGCCGCGATGCCCTCGACGCGCGCGAAGCTCAGGTACCCCATGAACACCAGGAAAATCAGCAGCCACCACGCGGGCGCCACTCCGCGACCTTGCATGGAGCGGCGGGTGAGGAACCAGATAGCAACCGCATTGAGCGCCGTGATGATCAGGGTCCACGCGAGCAGGTACAGATCGTGCCCTGCAATACCGGCCGCGTGGATGGGCAGCTGCGCCAGGACCGGGTAAACCCACGGGCTGATCGACTGATCGGTGACCTCGGGGGTGAACCCGGCCATGGCCCACTCGCGGTACTGCTCGGTGTCGCTGAAGGCCCACCCGTTCAGGAAGAAGGAGGCCATCCAGCCCATGTAGTACAGATGAACTACCGCGAAACCCCACCACACGCTGGAGGGACGGGCGAACCAGGCGATCACGCGGTCCGGCAGCAGGGCGTCGCGTACGCCGCTCAGCCGGTCGAAGAATGCGGCGGAAATGTCAGGACTCCTTGGTCACGAGCTCATCGGTGGGGCGCTTGGATCCCAGCCAGTACAGACGGCGGGCAGACCACAGCATCAGCACAACGAGCAGCGCGTTGCGCACGGTCAGCACCAAGGCCATGGCCGGGTTGTCGTGGCTCAGCTCTGTGTAGAACAGCGGGTAAATGAAGAACGTCAGCACCGCTATCGCGATCAGCATGATGGCGGGAGTACGCCACGAGCGCCAGTGGTGCACGAGTCCCAGAGCCACGGCCGGCCCAAGCCACACCATGAACTGAGGCGAGCCCACCTTGTTGAACACGATGAACACGGACACCAGGGTCAGCGTGCCCGCGAGCAACAGCTCGGTGCGATCCGCACCACCGGTACGCACACCGTGACGTAGGGCCCGGACGAGCAACGTGGTGGTGGCCAGCGCGGCCAGAATCAGCAGGGGCTGCATGAGCGAGGACATGATCTCGGTACCGGGGCCGTCCACCTGCATGGAGTTGATGTCAGTGTTCATGTACATCTGCGAGCCGCCCACGCCCAGCACGGAGGACCACAGCCACGGGGTGGTGAACGTGGCTTCCAGTTGCATGCCACGGTCGCCCTGCTGCGTGAGGAAGTTGAAGAGCAAGGGCAGAGCACCCATGGCTGCGGCAATGCCCGCGGCCACCACGCTCACGATCAAGCCCGCCACGACCACCTGCACGCGCTGCCGCACCACCGTGAAGAGCGCCAGCACGATAGCTGCCGGCCACACCTTCATCCACGTCGCGATGCTCAGAAGAGTGGAGGCGATGAACGGATGGGCCACGCCGTAGGCCAAGGCCACCAGAACAATGGGGGCCGTCACGCCGTCGACCCGAGCAAAGCCAAGCCACCCCATGAGGAAGGTGAAGCCCAACCACCACCAGGCAGCGGGAATCGCCTGTGTGTTGCGACCGCGATCGGTGAGTTTGAGCACCGCCCAGCCGTTGAGCAGCGTGGTCATCAGGACCCAGAGGAAGAAGAAGGGCGCAGGTCCCGCGATCCCCGCGAGCGCCATGGGCAGTAGGGCCAGCACCGGATATACCCACGGGCTGGGGCCGCCTTCCAAGGCGTCCTGGTCGAAGCCGATGCGCGTCCAGTCCCGATAAATATTGGTGTCACTGAAGGCGTTGCCGTTGAGTGAAACAATCAGCGCGAAGATCAGGAATACGAGGTGCAGGACCACGAACCCCGCCAGAAGGGCACGCGGGGAGCTCAACCACCCCGGTAGGTTCCGGGGACGATCCAGAACATTCAATCGGTCCTGTTGGGTCAACGGCTTGTGCGTGGACATGATCAATCCTCGTCGGGTGCGCAGCGGTACGAGACCACGTGCGGCCTCATGAAATCAGTACCGTGCCCAGCGGAAACGGGCACGGGTGTCTTCTCATGCTACGTGCCACGGGTACCTCCCCACGGACTCGCGGCCCATGGGGTGCGGCACATCGAGGTACTGTCCCCGGCTAATCCCCATCCTGAACCGGCCCCGATACCCACGGTTGAGGCGGATCTGACTGCTAAGATCAGCCTTCTGAGAAAGGTCCCGCGGGCCCAAGACCCTGGGTGCCCGAACACGGTCACAAGTAGGGGAACGACACAGGTCATGGCGGAAAGTGGTTCGGGTCCGGAGGTCACTGCCCACGGCAGCACCCCGGCGCAACACCAACCCTCCGAGACCCCCTCGCTCGCCGAAGCCCGTTCCGCCCCCGGCACTCCGCTGATTCCCCGCCCGCACATCGCCATCGTCCAGGGCCTGATCGGCTCGCTCATGATGCTCGTTGGGTCCGTCGGAACCGGATGGATGGCACTCGGTTCCCCCATGGTTCGCAACCCCCTGGTGATCGCCATGCGCACGGAGGGCTGGGGCATTTACACCTCCACCGTCCTGTTGACGTTCGGCGCCATGCTGCTCATGCGCTCGTGGATCCGGCTGGGACAGCGACTGGCCGGCTGGCCGGAAGGTTCGCTGCGCGCCGTCGTCGCCGCGATCATTGCCTGGTCTCTGCCGTTGTTCCTGGCCGTCCCCATCTTTTCGCGCGACGTGTACGCGTACATCGGGCAAGGCCGCCTCATGGACGCCGGAGAGAACCCGTACACGACCGGCATCTCAACCCTCGATAATTGGTTCATGCTGGGCGCTGATCCGGCGTGGGCCGAATCCCGCACCCCTTACGGTCCGTACTTCCTGTGGCTCGCGCACCTGGTCGTGAAGGTCACCGACGCCCATCCGGACCTCTCGGGCCTCTTGTTCCGCGCCCTCGCGTGCATCGGCGTGGCACTGTGCGTGATCTACGTGCCCAAGCTCGCGAAAATGCACGGGTTCGACGGCGCTCGCGCCCTGTGGCTCTCGGTCGCCAATCCGCTGTTCCTCATCAGCTTTGTGGCCAGCGCCCACAACGACGGCCTGATGGTCGGCTTGGCCGTGGCCGGTACGTATTTCGCGGCGACCGGCCGACCCATCCGAGGGATTCTGTTGGTGACCGCCTCGATCGGCATCAAGCCGATTACCATTCTGCTGCTGCCGTTCATCGGACTGCTGTGGGCGGGGCGGAACGCGTCATGGCCCCGCAAGTTCGCGACCTGGGCCGCCACCGCAGTCCTGAGTTTCGGCGTGCTGTTCATGAGCGGCATCCCTTACAACCTGGGATCGGGGTGGATCCTGGCGATCCTGGATCCCACACCCGGGTTCACCGGCTACTCTCCCTCGGGATTCCTGGGAATGCAGGTCAACCGGATCGGCGACGCCCTCGGGCTGCCCGGCGGCGACATCGCCAGAGTCTTGCGCACCGCCCTCAAGTACCTGGGCATCGGCATTGTGGTGCTGCTGATGTTCTGGGGAGAGGGCCAGCGCAGTCACCGCGTGGTCCGCCGCATGGGTCTGGCCTTCGCAGCGGTCGTGATGCTCTCCCCCATCATCCAGCCCTGGTACATCCTGTGGTTCCTGCCGTTCCTGGCCGTCACAGGCATCAAGAACAACTGGCAGGTGCGTGTGCTGTACGTGGTTACCGGGTTCTTCGTGATCTTCGGTGCGCAGGATCAACTCTCCGTGTGGCCGTTCATCGAGGTCCAGTGGGATGTCTCCACGATCGCCTACGTCATCGCCTTGGCCTTCACCGCGTACCTCATGTTGCTCGACCCGCACACCAAGCACGTTCTCATCGAGGGTGGGCCTCGCGGGTGGCTTGAAAGGCGCCGACGACGCCGCTCCGGCCAGTAGTCGTCGGCCACGTGAATCATCGCTGAACCGACGAAGTCGCGCGTCCACGGGTGAGGTTTTGACGGAACGCGAGCTGTCACTGACATCTCGGGATCAAGTTCGCTGGAAAACAAGGGGACCGGCTGCGACACTCTGCCCCGAATGTCATCGGTGTGAACCTCTGCCATAAACGATCAAGAGGACCTGCGGACCGCTGGCCGGAAACGACAAAAGCCCCGGCGAACCGGGGCTTCTCTCGTCTGCAGCTCCCCCGACTGGACTCGAACCAGTAACCCTTCGATTAACAGTCGAATGCTCTGCCAATTGAGCTACGGGGGACCGTGCACATCTGTGCAACGAGAAGATACTTTACAGACCCTTGGCCGGTTCCTCAAATCCAGCTCGCTGCAACGTGAACATCAGTTATCGAGGAGGCTCCGCCGCTGCATCTCCAGGTCCAGAAGCTCACGCTGCAGCGACTGATACAGAGCGGATTCCTGCTGCGGATCCGTACGGTTCAGGTGCGCCAGCTTGTCCGACTTGGCGCGGTTAATGTGCATCTCCACCAGGCTCGTCAGCACACCCACCGCGTAGTTGCGGACCTGTTGCTCAGAAGAAGCGGGCAGCGGAGTCACCGACAACTGCGCAAGGTATCCGTGCAACGGTTCGGGCAGCTGCCCGCGCACATGCTCGAGCCACCCGCGGCCACCGCGAGGGTCGTTCACGTCGTATTCGGGCCGCGCGGCCACGATCGCATCGTGCAGAGCCTGGTGAACCGGGTACCGCATTTCGGCGGACTCGAAATGACCCCAGTACGCGTCGGGCACCAGGTCCGGAACCTGCAGAACGACCTCCAGCGCCTCGCGTTCCATTCGGGCCACCGGCTCGCGAGGATTGGGTAGCTGCACCTCGGCAGGGCGTTCCTGCTCCTGAGAGTCACCGGGGCGACCCCCCGGGCGTCCCGGAGTGTCAGAGCCGCGTCCGGACCCATCACGGCCCGACGAGAACTGCTGCGACTCATGATGCTGCGGCGCCCGTTGTTGCTGCCCGCGCTGTTGCGAGGACGAGCCGCGCTTGGAGGCCGCCGCGACCGCCCGCATCACCTCGTCCGTCTCGATGCCCAACCACCCGGACAACTCTCGCGCATACGCCGGCCGCAGGGACGAGTCACGGATCTGAGCCACGATCGGCGCACACGCACGCATGGCCCGCAGTCGCCCTTCCAGGCTGTTCACGTCGTAGTCGCGGATGGTGGCCTTCAACGCGAACTCGAACAGCGGGGTGCGGGTGCTGACCAGGTCACGCACGGCGGCGTCGCCCCGGGTCAGTCGTAAATCGCACGGGTCCATGCCCTCCGGGCCCACGGCCACGTAGGTCTGGGCCACGAACCGCTGGTCCTCCTGGAACGCGCGCAGCGCGGCCTTCTGCCCTGCGGCATCGCCGTCGAAGGTGAAGATGACCTCTCCCCCGGCCGAGTCGTCAGAGAGGAAGCGGCGCACGATCTTGATGTGGTCCGCACCGAACGCGGTACCGCACGTGGCCACCGCGGTCTCGACACCGGCCAGGTGACACGCCATGACGTCCGTGTAGCCCTCGACCACGACGACCTGCTTGCCCTTGGCGATCGCCCGCTTGGCCAGGTTGATGCCGTAGAGCACCTGAGACTTCTTGTAGAGCTGGGTTTCAGGGGTGTTCAGGTACTTGGGACCCTGATCGTCCTCGTAGAGCTTGCGCGCACCGAAGCCGATGACCTCTCCGGCCACCGCGTGGATGGGCCAGATCAACCGCCCGCGGAACCGGTCGTAGAGACCACGATTACCCTCGGAGAACATGCCGGTGAGTTTGAGTTCCTGGTCGGTGAAACCTTGGTCACGCAGATGCTTGAGCAGGTTGGACCAGCCCTTGGGCGCGTAGCCGATGCCGTAGGTTCGCGCGGCGGCGTCATCGAATCCGCGCTCCCCCAGGAACTG
>CAACXA010000231.1_pt1 | contig 55735 bp, 46 predicted proteins | sample 2275811 | NCBI WGS metagenome assembly CAACXA01 (sample SAMEA5312478, study PRJEB27640) | indoor metagenome | biome: indoor environment; feature: uncontrolled; material: tiles wood | place: Germany | collected 2014-07-07 | reverse complement strand
GCGGCCACGGCCTTGGTGAGGCCGACGACCGCAGCTTTGGACGCCGGGTAGTACGCCGGCATCGGAAGTCCGATCAATCCGGCCACCGAGGCGAAATTGATGATCGACCCGCCACCGGCCTTCTTCAAGAGAGGAACGGCCGCACGGATCGTGTAGAACGTGCCATTGAGATTGATGGCGACCACCCGGTCGAAGTCTTCGTCGCTGATTCCCTGTAGGAACTCGGGGTTGTACGGCTCACCGGTCTTGAAGGACTCGATCATGGTGGCATTGATCTCATCGACCCAGGTTTGCTTCTCCCGATTGGGTGTGGAGACTCCCGCGGCGTTGACCAGAACGTCCAACTTTCCGTGGTCCTTATTGATTCGTTCGAAGACCTCATTCACCGCGTTCGAGTCGGAGACATCTACCGCGAATCCTTGGGCTCCTTCGAGTCGGGCGAAGTCGGCGTCCAAAGCTTCCTGGCGAAGGTCCATTCCGTATACGACGGCGCCCGCTCGGGTGAGGACTTTCGCGGCGGCCAGACCCATGCCCGACGCTGCTCCCGTGATGACTGCAACTTTGTCGTCCAGATCCATGTGTTTCTCCATCCGTGGGAAATCACCGTGCAGCATGGCTGTGTGCCAGCTCACATCTTCCGGGTAGCTTGGCAGAAAAGTAGACACCTGTCTAGGTTCTGAAAGAGATTGCGGCCCCGGTGGTCCGAGCAGGCCTAGATCGGGGAAAATTCTTACGAAAGCTTCAGGTTCCTGGGATGTGGACATCACGTTGAGGTGAGAGTATTTAGGCTGCCTTATCTTCGGAGGTTCCGGGGCCGAGGACCGAATAAGGGAGCGCGCAATCGGCGGCACCTAGGATTCGGGGGGATTCAGGGGGATCAATGAACGCCATAGATGGGGCGGGGAAGAACCATCCGATAGAAATGGACCGGGCACCGAAGAAGCTGTCCAAGCGGCTGGTCGGAATCGACGCTGCCCGGGGCTTGGCATTGGTTGGCATGATGGCCACCCACCTTCTCCCAGCGTGGAACGAGGACACCGGAGAAGCGACACTGAGTTGGATACTGTTTTCCGGGAACGCAGCGGCTCTCTTCGCCATGCTAGCGGGTGTTGGGTTGGCCCTGAGCACCGGCGGCAGAAACCCGCACCAGGGAAAGCGACTGACTGCCGATCGAGCGGGCATAGCCGTCCGAGCCGTACTGATCACTCTCGTGGGGCTGTGGATCGGCACCTTGATGTCGGAAGAACCGCCCGCCTACAACATCCTGATCTACTACGGGATGTTCTTCTTGCTGTCCATACCGTTCCTGCGCCTCGGCCCCAAAGCGTTGTTCGTGTCGGCGGGGGCCTTTGGCCTACTGGCACCCTTGTTGATGCAGAACTTGCTTGATGTCCTACCCGAGTGGAGCTCCCACAATCCCACGCTGGGAACGGTCCTCTCGGAACCGGGGGGCACATTGTCTCAGCTGATGTTGACGGGCTCCTATCCTGCGCTGCCGTACATGACCTATCTACTGGCCGGGATGGCTATCGGCCGGTTGGACCTGCGCAGGATCAAGACTCAGATCACTCTGTTGGTCGCCGGTGTCGGAGTGGCAGTCGTAGCTCACGTGACGTCCTACATCCTGCTGTATGGACTGGGCGGCTATCAACGGTTGTTGGACTCCTCGCAGGTGAGCGAGGAAAAGTTGGTCGAAATCCTGACGTGGGGCCCTGACTCCTTGCCGACTTCCACTCCGTGGTGGCTGGCTATCACCACTCCTCACGCAGACACCCCGCTCTCGCTTGCGGCGAGTCTGGGCGTGAGTATGGCCGCACTCGGGGTCTTCCTGTTGATTGCCCGAAAAGCCGGAGACTGGTTGTTGCCGCTCACGGCCATGGGCGTCATGACGTTGACTCTTTACACCGCCCACTTGGTGGCACTCTCCTTCGAGATTCACTACGACCGGCCCTACCTCTGGTACCTCATCCACTTGGTGGTCGCAGTGGTCTTTGCTCTGGTGTGGTACCTGAACCTGGGCAAGGGGCCCCTGGAGCGAGCCATCGGTTACGGGGTCACGGGCGCTCGCAGAATTGTCATGGGCGGAAGTTCAGGATGCACCGATTTCGGAGCCTGACACTGACGTATCGTGGATGAGCCCACGCGCACGCATCCAGTGCTCACCACCGGATTCGATGCCGGACCAGCTGGCGAGATGAGGAGTCGCATTGATCACCGCTCTCGTGGTTTCCGCGCTCTCCGCATATGGCCTCTATGTGGTGGGCGCGGAGGCAGCTCGCTGAGGCCCCATCTCGGGACACGCGAACCAGCGGAGGAGCTTTTCGCTTCTGTCCGCTCCAATGCGGTGGCGCACACCTGGGGAGCTGTAGTCCACGTAGTCGCTACGCCAATTGCCGCGGTGGCTTCGCTGCCCGCAGCACTGTGGATCTTTGGGCTTGGTCTCCTGCTGCATGTCTATCCGGTCCTGCTCCAGATGCGTACCCACTGGCGGTTACAGGCACTGCAGAGCTTGTCCCAAAGGTAATCAGGATGGCTTTCGGATCGCGGTCAGTCCAAGGGGGACGGCCAGTGGAATCACGATGGCGGTAATTCCGTCCCCAAGCTCCGAACTCAAGAATGCCCAGAGGAGTCGTCGACTCCGTCGATTTCGAAACGGCTCGATGAGACGTCGGTGGGATTCTCGGCGCCTCAAGAGTCAGCGCCCTGACACCTCGGGCACCACGCAATCTGCCGCAAGTGTTGGACCGCGGCAGGATCGCGGGGCTCGGTGATGGACGGGGCGGCGTCGTCGATCTCGCCGCGCTTGAGGCGCGTGCCGCAGCGGCGGCAGGGCTGGTCGTAGTGGCCGTAGGCCCAGAAGAGCGGGCGCCCGGTCGCGGGGTGGCCCACCGTGGATCGCAAGGGGCGGTCGCGATTCAGGTTGAGTAGTTTGTGCGCCAGCTTCACGATCTCGACGAGCTTCGCATCCGGAATCGATCCCGCGGGTGCCCAGGGGTTGGTGCGCGTCATGAACAGCACCTCCACCCGGTACACGTTGCCGATGCCCGCGAGGTTGCGCTGGTCCATCAGGGCCGTGCCGATCGCGCGATCCGGTTGGGCGCGCAACCTGCGCAGCGCCTCGTCCACGTCCCAATCGGGGCCGAGGATGTCCGGACCCAAATAGCCCACGAGCTCCTGGTCCTCCAGCCGCGTGGGAACCAGCCGCACGTCTTTCACATCGAAACCGATCGCGTCCACGGTCGCCGTGCGCAGGATCGCGCGGATCGTGTGCGAACCCTGCCCGATCGACACGTCCGCACTCAACGGCGTGCGAGCCTCCGCGCGGGAGCGCACGCTCGCGTAGCGGCGATACGGCTGCCGCCCGCGCCTTCCGCGAACGGCCGGGGAAGTTCCGGACGACGCCGACGCCGCCCGCTCGCCGCTATCTCGAGACGTCCCGGCCCGCTCGAATACCCGCCACGTGCCGTCCATCATCAGGTGCGAGTGCAGGGTGAGTGGCTCGGCACCGGACCTCAGCTCGTCAGCGTTGGGGGCCGCCGACAACCGGATCAAAATGTGCTTGCCCCGCGGCACCACATCCACCACCGTGCGCCCGGACAGGTCAGTGGTCGCCAACGTGGGCACCCGAAGATCCGAGGATTCCAGCACCTGCCCCTTCAGCGCCTCGCGGAGCATCTTGCATTGCCGGTAGACGGAATCGCCCTCTGGCATGGGCGATCACCCGCTCAGTGGTGCGCGCATACGAACCCCGCGCGGCGTTTGGTAGAAGCCTCCGGACAACAGTCCTTCCCGCACGGCAGTCACCATCTCGATCGATGACAGCACGGATTCGCCGTTGACCTTCTCAACCACGAGTGAGTCCACTGCACGCCGTTGCACGAGACCCGCCACGGCCTCGGCCGCCATGCGCAACTCGCTCTCGGACGCCGTGAACGCGAGCGCGGTCTTGCCTCCACGCTCCAGGTACAGCACCAGATCGCCGTCCACGAGCACCACGATGGCGCCGGCCTTCCGCCCCGGGCGGTGCTTGGTCGAGGATTCCAGTGCCACCACCTCGGGCCAGTCCAGCGCGGCGCCGTACGGATTCGCCGGGTCGGTGGCGGCCAGCGCGAGCACCTGCGGTTCGGGGGCGCGCACCGAATCGTCCTCGGAGAAACTGCGCAAAATATCAACCGTTGCCGGTTGAGTGAACTGCGCGGCCCCCAGTCCTTCGATGAAGTAACCGCGCCGCGCCCGCCCCGCGTCCTCCAACGCCCGCAGCACCTTGTACACGGTCGCGAACCCGCCCGGCACGTCCTCCACGGCAACCGGTCCGCGCGTGAGAATTCCGTAGCGATCCAGCAGCAGCTCGGCCTGCGCTTGCGCGCGCACCGTGGCGTTGAGCGGTTCGGGCCGCAGCACGGACCAGCGACCGGCCGTGGTGCGCTCCTCGGAACCGCCCTGGGCTCGCACCACGTGACCGCCGGACTCTGCCCCGGAAACGCCCATGCCCGACGTCGTCCCCGGCCGGGACAGCCCGCGCAACCGGGCGGCACCGCGTCGGCCGGCCGCGCGTGACCGCGCCGGTCGTTTGGGCGTCTTGTGCGAGGAATGCCCGCCCGCCATCAGCGCGCGCACCGGCGCATACGTGTCATTGGTGATGAGCCCCGCCCACAGCAAGTTCCACAGCGCGGTCCGCAACTCGGGCATCCCCACAGCCAGCCCCGCCTGGGACAGCGGCTCGATCAGCTGCCACGCGAAATACGCGCCGCCGCCCTGCAGCACAGCCAGCACTTGTTTCTCCAGCTCGGAATCCAACTCCGACGCCGCAACCTGCAGCTTCTCGACCGGCGGCAAGGACAACTCCGCGGACTCGGCCAAGTGGAACGCGACCCAGCCGTCCTCGTCACCCAGCGACCCGGCTCCGGAGAACAACACCTCACCGGTGGCCATGAGCTCATCGAGCATTCCGGGGCGGTAATCCACGACCCGTTGCGCCAGTACGAGCGGCTCCCACGCGGAGGCCGGAATCGGCACTCCCGCGAGCTGATCGATCACGGTCAGCACGCCGTCCAGCCCGCGCACTTGATGACCCTTGACCGCGTGCTGCCACGCCGGCAGGAACTTGGCGTAAATACTGGGCGCCACGGGTTCCACGTCTTCGCGCAGCGCCGCGAGCGAGCGGCGTCGTAGGGTGCGCAGCACCTCGATATCGCACCATTCCGAGTCCGACGCCGCCGGGTCGCCACTCGGACGGAACGCGCCTTCGCTGACGCGACGCTGTTTGCCCAGGGCCCGCAGCGCGGACTCGACCACGGCCGGACCCAGGCGCAGCGCCGTTGCGGCCTCGGCCACGCTGAACGGGCCGTGCGTGCGAGCGTAGCGGGAGACCAGGTCGCCCACCGGATCGGCCACCGGTTCCAGGAACGCCAATGGCACACCCATGGGTAGCGGAATCCCCAGGGCATCGCGCATCCGGGCCGCATCCTCCACCGCGCAGTAGACCTCGGTGCCGCCCACGCGCATGGTGATTGCGCGGTTGGTGGTGACCAGCTGATCCAGCAGGGCCTTCGCGTTGGATTCGCTCAGGTGAAGGTCGTCGGTTTCGAGTGAGTCCTGCGGACGCAACCGAAGGGCGGTTTCGGCGGGAGTCATCGGCCCGAGCAGTCGCAGCAGATCGGCCGCACCTTCCACACCGCGCAACCTGCGATCCGGGGCCAGCCGTTGCAGCTGCGCCACCATCTGCTCGATGACCTCTTGATCGAGCAGTTCCCGCAGCTCGGCCCGGCCCAACAGTTCGTTGAGCAATGCCGGATCCAGGGACAGCGCGGCGGCCTTGCGCTCGGCCAGCGGGGAATCGCCCTCGTAGAGGAACTGCGCGACGTACCCGAACAACAGGGTGCGCGCGAAGGGAGAGGGAGTGTCCGTGGTGGTCTCGACCAGGCGCAACTTCCGCCCGGCCAGCTCGCGCTGCAACCGCAACAGCGCGGGCAGGTCGTAGACGTCCTGCAGGCACTCGCGCACCGTTTCCAGGATCACCGGGAACTGCGGATATTTGCGGGCCACGTCCAACAACTGCGCCGAACGCTGGCGTTGCTGCCACAGCGGCGTGCGCTTGCCGGGATCGCTGCGGGGCAGCAGCAGAGCGCGGGCGGCGTTCTCCCGGAACCGGGATGCGAACAGCGCGGAACCGCCCACTTCCTCGGTCACGGTGTGTTCGAGTTCATCCGGGTCGAAAAGGAAGAGCTCCGCACCGGGAGGTTCCTCGTCCGTGGCAGGCACGCGCAGCACGATGCCGTCGTCACCGGCCTGGGACGCGGCGTCGAGACCCCAGCGTTCCTCCAGGCGAGCGCCCACGGCCAGGGCCCAGGGCGCGTGCACCGGTTTACCGAACGGGCTGTGCAGTACCACGCGCCAGTCGCCCAATTCATCGCGGAAGCGCTCGACCACCAGGGTGCGGTCGTCGGGGATGTGCTCGGTGGCCAGGCGCTGTTCGTCCAAGTAAGCCAGCAAATTGTCCTGCGCCCACTCGTCCAGACCAGCAGCGGTGAGGCGCTCGCGGGCGGTCTCCTGCGAGGCCCCACCGATCTCGCGCGTGAAGCTGCCGACGGCGCGCCCCAGTTCCACGGGCCGGCCCAGGCCGTCGCCGTGCCAGAAGGGAAGCTTGCCGGGCACACCCGGGGCGGGGGAAACCACCACGCGGTCGTGGGTGATGTCCTCGATCCGCCAGCTGGAGGCGCCCAGGGCGATGATGTCCCCGACACGGGATTCATAGACCATTTCCTCGTCGAGCTCGCCCACGCGCTTGGGGTTCTTGCCGTCCTGATCGCCCACCAGGAACACGGGGAACAGGCCGCGGTCGGGAATGGTGCCGCCGGAGGTCACGGCCAAACGCAGCGCTCCGGGGCGCGCCTGGAGCGTGCCGGTTTCGCGGTCCCACACCACACGGGGTCGCAGGTGGGCGAACTCGTCGGACGGGTAGCGTCCGGCGAGAAGGTCCAGCACGGCGTCGTACGCGGAGCGCGGCAGGTTTCGGAACGGCGCCGAACGGCGGAGGGTGTCGAACCAGGCCTCCACGTCCACGTCCTCGGCGGCCGCGGCGGAGATCGTGTGCTGGGCGAGGATGTCCAACGGGTTGGCGGGGATCGCGAGCGGCTCCAGCCGACCGGCCAGCATTTGCTCCGAGATCACGGCGGCATCGCGGACATCACCTCGGTGTTTGGGGTACATGCGCCCGATCGAAACCTCGCCCACCTGGTGCCCGGCGCGCCCCACGCGCTGCAGACCCGAGGACGCGGACGGCGGTGACTCCACCTGCACCACCAGATCCACGTGCCCCATGTCGATGCCGAGTTCCAGGGACGAGGTGGCCACCACACAACGCAGCCGACCCGTCTTGAGGTCTTCCTCGATCAGGCTGCGCTGGTCCTTGGACACCGAACCGTGGTGCGCGCGGGCCAGCACTGAGGTGGCGCCCTCGAAACGGTTGTGCTGGCGTGAGATGTCCGCGAACTCGCCGGTGGTGGCGGCGTCTGCGGTCGCAATCGACTCGGTTTCATCAGGATCTTCCGACGCTGATGGGGCGTTGTTGACCCGGAACTCGTGGATCTCGTTGAGCCGCGCCGTGAGCTTCTCGGCCAGACCGCGCGAGTTAGCGAACACGATGGTGGAGCGGTGCTGCTCCACCAGATCCACGATGCGTTCCTCCACGTGGGGCCAGATCGAGGCCGTCGCCTGGTAGTCGGAGGCCTCCAGGTTCGCGTCAATGCTGGCCGAATCCACCGAGGACGGCGAGGCCGAGGCCCCACCCAACGCCGACATGTCCGGAATCGGCACGGACACCGTGAGGTCCCAGTCCTTCTCGGACGGCGGTCGCACCACGGTCACCGGTTGCGAGCCACCCAGGAAACCGGCCACCGTGTCCACCGGTTCCACGGTCGCGGACAGGCCGATGCGCTGGGCCGGTTCCTCTAGCAGATCATCGAGCCGCTCCAGACTCACTGCCAGATGCGCGCCGCGTTTGGTGCCGGCCACCGCGTGCACCTCGTCGATGATCACGGTCTTCACGTGCCGCAGCGTCTCCCGCGCCTTGGACGTGAGCATTAGGTACAGCGACTCGGGCGTGGTGATCAGGATGTCCGGCGGGTGGGCCAGTAGCGATCGCCGGGTCGCCTGCGGAGTGTCACCGGAGCGCACGCCCACGGACACGTCCGGCGGGGCGACTCCGGCGGCCTTCGCGGCCTGGGTGATGCCGATCAGCGGCGCACGGAGATTGCGCTCCACATCCACGCCCAGGGCCTTGAGCGGGGAGATGTAGAGCACCGATGTGTGCTCCTCGTCCTTGGCCGACGACGCCGCTCGCTTGGCTTTCTCCCGCAGGTCCACTTCGGTTCCGGGCAGGGTGTCCTGCACCGGGGCGGGTGAGCTCTCGCCCGTGGTTTGTGCACGGGTATCGGTCTCCCCACCTGCACTGGCCCCGGACGCGGGCGAGCCGCCCCCGGAAGGTCCGGGAGCGGCGTCGTCGGCATCGGTCGGCCGGGCGATGAGCCGGTCGATGGCCCACAAAAAGGCCGCGAGGGTCTTACCCGACCCGGTGGGGGCTACCACCAGTGCGTGGCGACCGGCCGCGATGGCCTCCCACGCGCCGCGCTGGGCGGCGGTTGGACCGTCGAATGCGGCGTCGAACCAGGTGGCCGTCGCCGGGGAGAAGAGCTTCAGGGACGGGTCAAGACCCAAAACCACGCACCTGGAGCTGCTCGATCTTGGGGTTGCCACAGGCCTGGCCCGGGTAGCTCAGGACCAGGGATTCGTAGCTGCCCGGCGGGTAGACGCGGAAGCCGTTGGTCTGCTGCGGGTTGCACAGCTGACCGATCGTGCCCGGCTGGGTGATCTTCAACGGGGCCGAGGCGGACTGACCGGGCTGCAGGGAGATCGCGGTGCCGGAGGAGGCCCCGTCGCGGGCCGCGGGAGCCCCCACGGTGCCGCCACTCGGGTCAACGAAGGAGACACCGGGGTAGCCGTGAAGCACGCACGGTTGATTGCCGGTATTGGTGAGGTTCACGGAGGCCAGCACGGAACCGGCCGCACCCTGATTGGGCGTCACATTGCCGGACAGCTGGGACACGCTGCACGAGCCGGCCTGCGTACCGGGGTTGCTCTGGCCGTCCGTGGCGGGCGGGGTGAACGGGACGGCCGGCGGCATGCCCAGTTCGGGTGCCGACGCTGTGCGCTCAGGTTCCGGAGCCTCCGGGCCTTCCGGTGCAGCCGCGGTTTCCTCGGGGGCGGGGGCCGCCGCAACGTCGCCGGAATCCGACGTCTCGGACGCCTCTGCCGCGGACTCGGTGGGCTCGGGGGTTGCAGACTCCGACGGTGATTCAGGCGCAGACTCCGAGGGCGATGCGGACGGCGTGGCACTCACCGACGCGGACGGAGACTGCGTGGCTGATTGCTCGTCGGCGGCGGTGTCCCCACCGCCGCCACAAGCGGACAAGAACAACACGGCGGCCAGGCCGGTTGCGATCATGACGGGACGGGTACCGGTGCGGGTGCTCTGGGGGGCGAGCGTGATTCTCCTCATAGCAACAGTGTGCTACTTTTCCGGCCGAATAGCTGCACGCATCACCTGTGCCAGGTGAACACCTTCAGCACCGGTTCCCTGCGCGATCTGCGTACGGCACGAAAAGCCGTCCGCGAGCACAATGGTCCCGGGTTGAGCAGCGCGGATGCTCGGGAACAGCTCGCGCTCGCCGAGGGTCTGGGACACCTCGTAGTGACCGGGTTCGAAGCCCCAGTTACCGGCCAAGCCGCAGCAACCGCCACCCACCACGTTGCTGTTGACGCCCAACTTTTCGAGGACCTTCAGCTCGGGGGAGTAGTTGCCCATCGACTGTTCATGGCAGTGCACCTGGCACAGCGCCTGGCCGGGGCCCGCCTGGGTCTCCAGGGTCCCGAACGGCCAGTGCCCGCCGTCCTCGGCGTGCTGGGCGGTGAACTCACCCAGCGTAACCGTGAGGACCTGCACCTTGTGGGCGCGAGGGTCATCCGGCAGCAGCTCGGTGATGTCGTGCTGCAGCATCACGGTGCAGGACGGTTCCAGGCCAATGATGGGGTAGCCCGCCTCGAGGAGCGGCTCCATCACGTCCAGGGTCTGCCGCAGGGTCTTGCGGGTCATGTCCAACTGCCCGGTCGAGTGCCACGTCAGCCCGCAACACACGTTGCCCATGGGCATGAGCACGCGGTAGCCCATGGCCTCGAGCACCTCGATCGCCGCCTTACCGGGAGCATCGGCGGAGAAGTTGGTGAACGTGTCCGGCCACAGCACCACCGAGGGTTTGTCATCGGTCGCCGACGCCGCTCGGTGACCTCCGCGCGCAAGGTCGCGGGCGGCGTCGTCGCCCTTGCTGCGGGCCTTGTACCAGGAGGTGAGCGGGGCGTTGTTGAAGCGAATCATGCGGCGCTTGGGCTCGATGCCGCCGAGCTTCTTGGTGAGTTCCTCGACCGGGCGGAACCGCTCCAGGAAGTTGACCGCCCGCAGCGAGCCGGGGACCTTGGTCACGAGCTTCATGAGCCACGGCATCCACCCCATGGTCAGGTGCGCCATGGGGCGGCGGTCCTTGCCGATGAACGAGGTGAGGCCCTGGCGGAAGTGGTGGTGCAGGAATTCGGCCTTGTAGGTGGCCATGTCCACGTTGACCGGGCACTCGGTCGCGCACGCCTTGCACGAGAGGCACAGATCGAGAGCCTCGTAGGTCTCCTTGGACTTCCAGCCGTCCGTGATGGTTTCCCCGCGCAGCATTTCGGCGAGTGAGCGCATGCGGCCGCGGGTGGAGTGGACCTCGTCGTGGGTGGCTTGGAAGGACGGGCACATGGCACCCGCGTCCGAACGGCACGCACCCACGCCCACGCAGCGGTTGATCGCTTGGCCGAAGGAGCCGTTGTCGGAGGAGAACGCATGGACGGGAGTGAGCTCGAACGTGCGAGCGCCGGGGCCCGGGCGGATGCCCTGGTCGATGGGTTCCGGATCCACGAGCACGCCGGGGTTGAAGAAGTTCTCGGGGTCGAAAATCCGCTTGAACTCTGCAAAGGCCTGAAGGGCTTGAGGCGTGTAGATGGTGCTCAGCAGTTCCGAGCGGGCGCGGCCGTCACCGTGCTCGCCAGAGACCGAGCCGCCGTAGCGGTGCACGAGCTTTGCCGCGCGCTCGATGAATTCGCGGTAGAGAGCCACGCCCTCATCGGTGTTGAAGTCGAAGGAGATGCGGATGTGCACGCAGCCCTCACCGAAGTGACCGAACGGGATGCCGCGCAGGTTCATCTCGTCCAGCAGTTCGTAGAGGTCCTTGAGGTAGGCGCCCAGATGCTGCGGGGGAACCGCGGAGTCCTCCCAGCCGGGCCAGGCCTCGCCGCCGTCCGGGAGGCGGGTCACGATGCCCGCGCCGGCCTCGCGGATGCGCCACAGCGCGCGTGCCTCGGCGGGGTCGCTCACGACCACGGAATCCACCACGGTCTCCTCGACCAGTGCGGGGAGTTTCTGGGCCGCTGCGAAGGCTTCTTCTTGAGTGTCCGCGCCGACCTCACAGTAGAGCCAGCCGCCGCCCTCGGGGAGCTCGCCACCCGCGTTCTCCTGGCCCGGGCGAGTGCGCAGAGCGGTGAGGAGGTCCGAACCCATGCCCTCGATGGTTGTCACGCCCGGCACGCGGAACTTCGGTGCGGCGGTGGCTGCCTCGATCGCGTCCTTGAAGCCAAGCACGGCGAGCGCCGTGAACTTGGGCTTGGCCACGAGCTTGACCTTGAGCTGGGTGATGATGCCGCACGTGCCCTCGGTGCCGGAGAAGGCCTTGGCCACGTCAAAGCCGTTCTCGCCGAGCAAGTACTGGAGCCCGTAACCAGAGACCTGGCGCGGGAATTGACCCAGTTCGGTGCGCAGCATGGCCAGGTGCCGGTCGCGCAGTTGCTTGAGCTGCGAATCCAAGGCGGCGTCCGAGGTGCCGCCGGCCTCCAAGGTGACCTCGCGCCCGTCGGCGAGCATGACCGTGACCGCCACCAGGTTGGATGCGCTCGTGCCCCACGCGACCGAGTGGGAGCCGCACGCGTTGTTGGCCACCATGCCGCCCACCGTGCAGCGCGAGTGGGTGGAGGGGTCCGGGCCGTAGGTGAGGCCGAACTCGCTCGCCGCATCGCGCAGCTGATCGCAGATCACGCCGGGTTCGATCGTTGCCGTGCGCAGGTCCGGGTCGATCTCCAGGATGCGGTTGAAGTACCGGGAGGTGTCGATGACCAACCCGTCACCGATCGCGTTACCCGCCACCGAGGTTCCACCGCCGCGGGAGATGACCGGCCAGCCCTTGTCCTGGGCGGTGGCCAGCAGCTCGCGGATCTCCTCCACGGAGCGAGGTTCCGCCACGGCCTGGGGGAGCCTGCGGTAGATGGAAGCGTCGGACACGTACGCGGCACGAGTGGTCAGATCATCCCGGAGAGCAGTCATGGTCTAACTTTCGCGTACCCGCCCCCGGGATTCCAATTAGGTCACCTTTCTTCCGTGTCGCGGGGCGCTGCACAGACAACGACGCCGCTCGCGGACCTTCGTGGGGAAGGTGCGCGAGCGGCGTCGGCGGGATCTAAAGCTGGTGGCTCACCACTCCGGGGCGATGATGATCTCGGCGCCCTCGAGGTCCTCGTTCCATTCGACCTGACAGGTCAGTCGGGAGTTGTCGTGACGGGTGTCGTCGAGCATCTCCAGGAGGTCTTCTTCCTCCTCGTTGGTGCCGCCGGTCTTCACGAACGACTCCTGATCCAGGTACGAGTGGCACGTGGAGCACGAAGCGTTGCCGCCGCAGGTCGCCAGGATGGGGAACTTGTGACGGGTCAGAGCCTCCATGAGGGACTCGTAGTCCTTCCACTCGACGCCCTCGGTGCGCACGCCGTCGCGGTCGGTCACATTGATCTTGATGCTGCTCACTCGGGTGGACCTCCTACAGTTACGACCCGTTGTGGATTCTCAGAACTAGGGGCCATTCTACGGTCGCAGCGCCCGGCCGAGGCCAACGGTATTGCGAAGTGTGATCAGTCCCCCATGCGGCGCACGGTCAACGCCTGGGCCACGCGTCCGATCGGGCCGTTCTCGTCGAAGAGTTCGGAGTGGGTCAGGCCCACGCCACCGGGGCCGATTTCCACGTTGGTGTCCAGGCCCACCCATTCGGACACCGGTTCGCGGATCAGGTGGATGGACAGGTCCACGTTGGGGAAGGCCCACTTGCCGGGCTCCACGCGGGGTGCGATGCCGTTGGCGGTGTCGATGGCACTCACGAAGCGTGCGGTGTTCGACGATTCCTCGCCTTCTACCACCTGATGCTTGATGCGCAGCCACCCCGCGGCACTTCCGGGGCGAGGTTCGCGAGCCAGGTGAGCCTCCAACGTGGCGATGAAGCCACCGGCCCACGTCTCGGTCATGTCCACCGGCGGGCACTCCTTGACCGGAGGCAGGGGGCGGATCTCGCCGCCGGCCACGTCCTGGGTGTCCGAGGTCTTCAACCGCCACATGCTCAACCGGATGCAGTCGCGGCCGTCCGCGCTCATGGTGGCTTCGAGCAGTTCAATGGTCTTGCCCGGGCGCAGCACGCGCGTGTGTACCTCGATGTCACCGCCGGGGATGAAGCCCAGGATGTCGTAGGACAACCGCACCGGAATCACGTCTTCGCGCGGGTGGTTGCGTTCGATTTCATGGACCATCAAGCCCGACGACGCCGCCATGTGCTGTTCCAGCGGGCTCCACGCACCCTGCGTGTACACCGTGGTCCGGAAACTGTGGTCCCCGGTCCGCACGTAGTGGGCATCGGGGACGTCCTCCCCATTGGCGCCGAGGTGCTGGGGCTTGGGCTCGCTGGTCATGCTTGAGGTCCTCCTGCAAGGTGGTGTTTGTGTCCTGGATTACACCTTAGAGTCCCTCACTGAGTTCACCGTGCACCCCGGTGCTCGAATCCATCAGTCGAGGACGGCAGCTACCGCTTCGATCTCGACCAATTGGTCGTCATAGCCGAGAACGGTGACGCCGAGCAGTGTGCTGGGAACGTCATGATCACCGAATGCGTCTCGCACTACTTCCCAAGCGGTCACCAGGTCTTCTTGGCGGGAGGAGGCGACGAGCACCCGGGTGCTGATCACATCGGTGATTCCGGCACCCGCTTCCCTTAAGGCGATCTTCATGTTGGAAATGCACTTCGCCGCCTGGACGGCGTAGTCACCGACCCCCGCGGTCGAGCCGTCTTCGTTGAGCGGACATGAACCGGCCAGGAAGATCAGACGCGAATCGGCGGGCGCGGTGGCGGCGTAAGCGTACTCGGCTGCGTTGGATAGTTTTGTTGAACGGATCAGGGAAACAGCTTTCGGCACGGAACTCTCGCTCCCTATTGGTGACATGTGGACTCGGCATACGGCGATCGGTTTCCGGTGGAAGCCGGAGGGACTATCTGCTGTCTGATCAACGGTACGGCCCACTGGATCGGAGGGGTTGCACGTTGATCGACGGTGACGCCAGAGATCCGGCGATTCTTGGTTCCAACGTCGACCAGAATGCAGCGGGCCGGGGGTCAGGGTCGGAGCGTCGATCAGGGTGCAGGGTGCAGGGTGCAGGGTGCATGTGCCAAGGCTGTAGCGTCGATCGGCCTGCAGCTGCTGTCACCCCGGCGATGTGAACGTCGATGACACGGCACCGGAGCGGCGGTCAGACATTTGTGGCTGAGGATCGCACTGTTTGACCTGCTCCTACTGCGTACCTCGACCCAGAATGTTCGGGGGTGGGATTCTCTGCCGGAAATGTTCCAGGGGCCACGCGGTCGTCCGTAGTCACGCAGTCATCCGTGATGCTGCGCCTGATTCGAGCCCGGTTGCTGGTACGCCGACATGGAAATCGCCCGCTACCCCTGTTTGACTAGGGATAACGGGCGATTTCGACTGGCGGTGACGGAGGGATTTGAACCCTCGTTGGCTTTAACACCAAACATCATTTCGAGTGATGCACCTTCGGCCGCTCGGACACGTCACCAGCTCGAAGTACTTTACCGTCAGGTTCCACCGGGAACCAAACCGTACCGACTGGGGCTACTTGCGGTGGGCCTCGAAAAACTCCCGCAGCAGCGCGGCGCATTCTGCCTCACGGACTCCACCGGTGACTTGGACCCAGTGATTCAGGCGCGGTTCGCGGACCACGTCGAACACGGAACCGCAGGCGCCGGCCTTGGGGTCCCAGGCTCCGAGCACCAGCCGCGGCACCCGGGACAACACGATGGCCCCGGCGCACATGGCGCACGGTTCCAGGGTCACCACCAGAGTGCAGTCGTCGAGCCGCCACGATCCGGTGCGGGCGGCGGCGTCGCGCAGGGCGAGCACCTCGGCATGCGCGATGGGGTCGCCACAAGCCTCGCGGCGGTTGTAACCCCGCCCGACGACGTCGCCGCGAGAGTTCACGACCACCGCACCGATCGGGACATCACCGCTCGCTGCGGTGTGCTGGGCTTCTAACAAAGCCAGGCCCATCCAGCGTTCGTGCTGAATGGACCTGGCAGTGGGCGGTAACGCCATGTGTGACTTACCGGCGGCTGTTCTGCGCGAAGTACGCGGAGTTGGGAGCCTTGAACGCGGTGACGATCCACATGATGTTCACGACAATTGCGATGATCGAAATGACGATCAGCACGATGCCCAGACCGCCGAACATGAGCGCACCGAAAATCCCGAACAAGTAAGACAGGATCGACAGAGCAGCAAAGACGGTGCCCAGGATGCGGGCCCAGTTCTTGCCCTTGGCCAGGCCACGGTAGACCAGGAAGTACAGCAGCAGTGCGATCACGAGCCCGATGATGCTCCACACCGGATTGCTGCCGGTGCTGGCGAACGCCTCTGCCTGTTCAGAGCTCATACCCGATTCGCGGAGGTACGCCTCCATGTCGAACGTGGAGTTCGCAATAAGGCTCACGATCGTGTAAATCGCGTACAGCGCCGCGGACAACAGCGTCAGTTTGAGCAACTTGTCGAGCAGGCCCGGGCGATCCACCATGCCGGTGTACTGGTTCGGGTTGTACTCCGAGGTGCCGTACTTGCCACCCTGCTGGCCGTAGCCGGGCTGGGGTGCGCCCTGCGGGTCCTGGCCGGGGCCGGGCTGCACGTCGCCCGGCTGAACGCCGTGAGGTTGGGCGGGGTTGGGCATACCCGCGCCAGGCTGGTTGCCGTAGTCGGGGTTGCGGGGTTCGTTGGGTGTGGTGCTCATGGGGGAGTTCCCTTCGTCGAATCAGTGCGAGTGATGCGGGTGAATTATTCGTAACGCAGTGCGTTGATGGGATCCTGCCGTGCCGCGCGCATGGCAGGAATGGTGCCCGCCAGGAACGCGATGACCATCACCGACAAGATAATGATCGCGATTTGGATCGGGTCGAACAGGAACAGGCTCAGGCCCGGCAGGCCTTCCAACAGTCCGTTGGACAACACGGAACTGATGATTGAACCGGTGGCCACGCCCACGGCAGCGCCGATGGCCGAACCCAGGAAACCGATGAAGATGGCTTCGAGGGAGAACAAGCCGAAGACCTTGCCGCCGCTCATGCCCAGTGCCTTCATCAGACCGATCTCACGGGTTCGTTCCTGCACGGACATCAGCAGCGTATTCACGATGCCGAAGCCCGCAGCCAGCAGGGCGATGATCGCGAACGAGTTCAGGATCCACACGATGCCGTTGATGACCGCACGGAACATACCGAGCTGGTCCTCAACGGTCATGCCCATCATGTTCTCGTCCGCGAGCTGGGACTTGATCTGGCCGGCGTCATCGATGTTCTCGATGTTGGCCACGGCCATGAAGTAGCTGTCCGGTACGTCACGCGGAGAACCGGAGGTCTGGTAGTCGTAGAGCTTCTCGTTGAGACTCGAGGACGGCATGGGAGTCAGGGACGCACCCGCCAAGGACGCCTGCGAGATGCCCGAAATGGTGATCTCGAAGGTCTTGTCCTCACCGGCCATGTTGGTCATGACCACGTCCACGGTCTTGCCCACGGCGTCCTCGTTGGAATCGAAGCCCAGGTCTTCGACCCACGAGGCGGGGATGAGCATCTCGTCGTCCTCGCGTGCGGGGATCTCGCCGGCTTCGACTTGAACGCCCTCTGCATCGGAGGGCGCCCCCAGGCTCAGCTGGAACTTCTTTCCGTCGGCGGATTCGAGATACGTGGGGGACACCATGTACATCGGGTCCACTGACGTAACGCCGTCAATGTTCTCAATGGTTTCGATGTCATCGTTGCTCAGGCCGCTCGTGGAACCGAAGCCCGTTTGAATGCTTGATTCCTCCGGGTCGTATTCACGGGGGCCGTCATCTTGCGGTGCGGTCTGTTCGGCGACCTTTTGGACGTAGATCGACTTCTGGTCACCGAATCCGGCCACCGTCTTGTCGATGTAGTCGTTGACGCCGGTGCCCACACCGGAAGTGAGAGTCAGGGTGAACGCACCGATGAAGATGGCGATGACGGTCAGGATGGTTCGTGCTTTGGAACGGAACGTGTTTCCGATGGCCGTCCGCAGCAGATCGATAAACTTCACTCGGAGACTCCCTGCTGGTCGGTGGTGGACGGTTCGGCCCAGGGTGCGGCGTGGCGACCCGCGCGACGGGGGCGGCGTGCGGCCTCGGCGAGTTCGGCGGCGTCGGCCTCGCTGAGGGTGATCAGCTGGCCGGTTGCGGGTTCCTTCACGGTGACCGGACCGTTGTCCCCCTCTCCGGGCTTGGAGCGGCCGGAGAACATGTGGGTGGCTGCGGCCGGCGATGCGCTCTGGTCGATTTCACCGTCCACCAGGTAGATCTGGCGGGAGCATCGGGACGCGAGGTCGGGATCGTGGGTGACCACCACCAGGGTGATGCCCTTCTCCTTATTCAGACCGAAGAGAATGTCCTCCACCACGTCCGAGGTGGCGGTATCCAAGTTGCCCGTGGGCTCGTCCGCGAAAATCACGGAGGGGTTGTTGATCAGCGCGCGAGCAATGACCACGCGCTGCTTCTGACCACCGGACAAATCCGTTGCCTTATTGGAGGCCTTGTCCGCCATTTCCAGCTGCTCAAGTGCTTCCATGCCGCGACGCTTGCGTTCTGCAGCGTGGACGCCGGCAATCTTGAGGGGGAGTGTCACGTTCTCCAGAACGGTTTGGTTGGGGGTGAGGAAGAACTGCTGGAACACGAAGCCGAACGCGGAGTTTCGCAATTCGTTGAGTTCCTTGGCGTCCAGGTCGCCAGTGGGCTGGCCCTTGAGCGCGACAACGCCGTGGGTGGGGGCATCGAGTAGGGCGAGCAAATGCATGAGGGTTGATTTGCCCGAACCGGACTTACCAACAACGGCTACGGACTCGCCCTCGTTGATCTGCAGGTTCACACCCTTGAGAGCGTCGAACCTGGTTTCCCCTCTGCCATATATCTTGACCAGATTCTCGGTTTCGAGGACCGGAGCCGTCATAAGAGGCTGTTCCTTTCGGGGGCTTCAGCTGATGTACCTAATGTGATTGAGTTCAAGTCTTTCGTATTGACGATAGGCCACGCATCCTACGACGGGTGGAAATTTCACACATGACATCGGGGGGCCCCGGCCCCGCCCCGGGCTGAAGTTCGGCCGCCGGTGCTAGTTTGACCGTATGCGAGTCACCGTTTTGGATCACCCCCTGGTAGCCCACAAGCTCAGCGTTCTGCGCGACAAGTCGACACCGTCTCCGGTGTTCCGGCAGCTGGTCGAAGAACTCGTCACGCTGCTCGCGTACGAGGCCACCCGCGAAGTGCGCGTGGAACCCATCACCATTCAGACCCCGGTGGCGGAAACCCAAGGCGTGGGGCTTTCTCGCCCCCGCCCGTTAGTGGTCCCCATCCTGCGTGCCGGCCTGGGCATGCTCGAGGGTATGACCCGGTTGATCCCCACCGCGGAGGTCGGGTTCCTGGGCATGGCCCGGGATGACACGACTCTGGACATCATCACGTACGCGGAGCGACTGCCCGAGGACCTGACCGGCCGTCAGGTGTACGTGCTGGATCCGATGCTGGCCACCGGTGGCACCCTGCGTGAGGCCATCAAGTTCCTGTACCGCCGTGGCGCGGAGCAGATCACCTGCGTGTGCTTGCTGGCCGCGCCGGAAGGTATCGCCAAGCTTGAAGAAGAACTGGGTGATGCCGAGGTGAACCTCGTGTTGGCCGCCATTGATGAACGGCTGGACGAGAACGCCTATATCGTGCCCGGCTTGGGAGATGCCGGGGACCGGCTGTACGGAGTGGTGGACTGAGGCTCCTGGGAAGCGGGAAATTTCAACTACGTGGTACCGAGCGTTCCGGGTTCTTGACACTGGACATTAAATCTGATTCAGACGCGTGAGGTCCGAATCCCAAACCTCCAAAAGCGCGGTTTTCTGCGCTTTTGGGGGATCGGTTGGCCTTGTGTGGCACCGATAGTAAGCCCCCTTCAAATGTGATTTGAGCTACATTTAAGGCCCGTAGTCTCATTATGTGAGAAATAAGCGGGTTTGTTACTTGCCAGTCCGCGTGTTGTCACACACGATGTTGAGTACGCCGCTTCCAGGAAACTCACGGATTCGGTGTCTCACGAGGCAGGGGATACTCACATGTCAGGTGCACCGGGCTACGTCCACATTTCTCAGCGGCATCGCTTGAGCGCCGCGCAGGCCGCCATGCGTTCGCGCGGGCCACATCGCGTGGCAGGTTCCGTCGAGGAATATCGCACCCTGCGCTCCATCACCGGTGATCAGTCGCAGGATTCACGCCTGGAGCGACATTCCGTAGCCGAACAGCAACCCACCGAGGCGCGCGGGTTCGTGATCTACGTGGGCGTGGACGAGCAGGCCGCCGCCGATCGCGGGATCAACCTGGTTCAGTTGGTGCAGGACGTGCGTCATCACATCAACCAGCTCGTTCCCGAGTCCGATTCCTACGCGGCCGTGGCGCTCGCTCCCATCAATGCAGAAGGCACCGATCTTGAGGTCGTGCGCAGCGCGTTGGGCGATCCCACCTGTGCGGATCCCGTGATCGAGCCCATGGTTCCGTTGCCCACTCCGGCGTCCGGTTCCACCATCGACCACCAGCGCGTGGGTGTGCTGATCGATCTGTCCCGCCGCGAGGTGTTCCTGGACGGAGACCTGCTCAACCTGACCCACCGCGAGTTCGAGCTGCTCAACTACCTTGTCGAGAACGGCACCCGCACCGTGGGGCGTCTCGAGCTGCTGGACAACCTCTGGGACGACGCCGAGGAAGTTCCCTCCGAGCGCACTATTGACGTTCACGTCCGGCGCTTGCGTTCCAAGCTCGGCCGTCTGGCCAACACGGTGCGCACCGTGCGCGGTCAGGGCTACCGCTTCTACGACCACCCCGAAGTGGTCGTGTGGGCAGCCCCCGAATACTCCATCTGACCTTTTCGCAGGTTCTCCACCGACGACGCCGCTCGCGCGCCCCACACGGGTGACCGAGCGGCGTCGGCGTGGTTAAGGAGCGAGGCGAGCGTGCCAGACTGGTGGGCATGGCACGCCACGATGTGAAGCACTTGGTGATCATGCGGCACGCGAAGGCGGATTACCCGCCCGGTGCGCTGGATCATGACCGGCCCTTGATGCCCCGCGGCGCTCGCGATGCCGCTGCGGCGGGGGAGTGGCTTGCGCAGCAGTACACCCCGGACATGATCATGGTGTCTTCGGCGCTGCGCACACGGCAGACCGTCACATGGGTGTGCAGCGAACTGGGGGAGAAAGCACCCACGCCGCAACTGGTGGACGAGCTGTACAACGCTCATGAAACCGCGATCATTGCCGCGATCAATCACGCCCCGGAAACCGTGCGGACGCTGTTGGTGGTTGCGCACATGCCCGGGGTGCTGGACACGGTGCTGCGCCTGGCCTCGCGCGATTCCGATGTGGACGCCATGATGGAGGTCTCCGGCGGCTTTCCGACATCGGGAATCGCCGTGCTGGAAGTCCCGGGGGATTGGGCAGAGCTGGATGGCGGCGATGCGCGCTTGGTCCACTTCGAGGTGCCGCGCGGCTGACATCCGAAGCGGATCTTTTCAGCCCAGCTCGGATTCGTACTCGGCCATGAGCGCTTCGTACGGCGGCCATTCCTTGGTGCTGATCTGACCGGTTTCCACCGTCTCAACCATGCGATCCAAGTAGTACTCCCAACCCGCGCCCACGTACTTCACCTCCATGCCCGGCGGTAGCGGCATGGCGAACTTCACGTGAGTGCCGCCCTCAGTTTCAGAGAATTGCACGTCCACCGTCCAGATCTGCGCGGGGTCCTCGTGGAGGTTGTGCACTCGCAGGTGGCGGGGCTTGTCGCACGCGACGATCACGTACGGTTCCGAACCGGCCTCTTCCTCGAAGGCCATGCTGACCTCTACCTCACCCGATGCCGGGTCTCCCGACCACGTGCCGAACCACAGAGCCAACCGGCCGGACACGGTGAAGGCATCCCACACCTCGTCGATGGGCGCGGGAACGTCGCGGGTCAGCACGATGTTCTCCGCGCCGTCAATGCTTTCCAGGGTTCCAGTGATCACGGGGCACTCCTGCGTACTTGGTGGGGCGGGCCGCCCCGTTCAATGATCAGACAACCACTCGGTGGGTGGGCTGTCGAGAGCTGTTCCGTGAATCAGCGCCGGGGCTCGCACGCCACGCCGTCACCGTCACCGTCGAGTCCTGGGCGGTACCCAGGCTGACCGGCGTGGAGCGGGGCGGCGCCGGCGGCTCGGGCGTCGGCGCATTTGGCGAAGTACACGTCATCAGGGGCGGCAGGGGCAGGGGGCGCAGAAGGTGCCGGAATTGGCGGTGCCGGAAACGCCGGGGCCTGCGAGGCAGGAGGCTCCACGGCCTCGGGTTCGCGAGAGGCCGGCTGCGCGTTTTCCGGAGCTGTCGGAGGTTCAGAGGGTTCCGGAACCGAGTGCTCAACGGTCAGTGGTTGATCCGGGCACTGAGTGAGCACCCGATCCATGGCCCGCTTCTCTGCGTCCGTGACCCACAGTTCGTAGCGCTGCTTCACGGCGATCTGCCGGGCCACGTACTCGCATCGAAATTCCTTGTTCGGCGGCAGCCAGGTGGCGGCGTCCCCGTCGCCCTTGGCGGAGTTGCTGGGGCCGTCCACGGCCAGGAGATTCAGCGGGTCGTTGGCGAACTGCGTGCGTCGGTCGGCGTCCAGGTTCTGAGCGCCCTTCTGCCACGCGTCGGACAGCGCCACCACGTGATCAACCTGCACGTCCGAACTCGTGTGGGTGCCCGATACGAAGTCCACGTAATCGCCGGTGAAGGGGCTGGTCAGATCGCCCGAGAGCACTTTGCATCCCTGGGTCCCGGGCGCAACGGCCACGTCCGTGAGATCACGACGGAGAATGTCGTTGCGGGTGTCGCACCCATTGCGGTCGGTATCGGCCCACCGCACACCGAACTGCTCGCGCGAGTAATCGGTCTTGGGCGCCCGACCCTTCACGAGCAGTTCCCCCAGGCCCGCCCGTACGGGGCTGCGGTTCGTTTCGTCTGCCTCAACCGCTTGGTCCTCCGGCGCGGCCTCCCGCATGGGGGTCTCCGCACGCGACGGTTCGCTGGGCTCGGGAACCGGAGCGAGCGGCGTCGTTGTCGAATCCGCCGACGACGCCGCGCTGGCCGCGGGTGCCGACGTGCTCTCCGCGGGGTTCGATGCGGGGGCCTCAACCGGGGCGCAACCGGTGAGCGCGCCGAGAAGCGCGAGGGCCCCGAGCGCGGCGGAGCGTAACGGGGAACGAGGGGAAGCAGCCACGAGAACAACACCTAAGAAATGGGGGAAGACAAGCAAAAAGCTCCACATCGGAACCGATGCGGAGCTTTTTCACTGGGTGCGCCCGGAGGGATTCGAACCCCCAACCTTCTGATCCGTAGTCAGATGCTCTATCCGTTGAGCTACGGGCGCATTTGCAACAACCGATGTGCTCGGCTGCAACGGGTAATAACTTACACCGGTCCCGCCCAAGTGCAAAATTCGATGTCCGTTACACCTGTGTGATGTAACGCTCATCTGGTGTTGCCGTTGCCGCGATAGACTCACTGGACACGCAAAACCCTGCCGGAGCTAGTCCCCCGGGATCAGATTCAACGATGCCGTTGAGAGCCTGATCGTCGGGCAGCAGCATCGCCGACCATGGGCGCGGCAAGACGGCCTCAACGAGGAGACATGTCAATGGCTGACAACACCACTGCAAGCACCGAATCCACCGGACTCAACCAGGCTGTGCGTGAAGCGCTCGACAACGCACCGACCACGCACCCGCGACTGCTGGAGTGGGTCCGTGAGATGGCCGAAATGACCCAACCGGACGCCATTCACTGGGCTGATGGTTCCGAAGAAGAGTGGAACAGGCTGACCACGGAACTCGTGGACGCCGGAACCTTCGTTCGGTTGGACGAGGAGAAGTTCCCCAACTCCTTCGCTGCTTTCTCCGACCCGGACGACGTTGCTCGTGTCGAAGAGCGCACCTTCATCTGCACCAAGACGCCCAAGGGTGCCGGTCCCACCAACAACTGGGAAGACCCCGCGGTCATGAAGGAAACCCTGGTGAAGAAGTTCACCGGTTCCATGCGCGGCCGCACCATGTACGTGATTCCGTTCGTCATGGGGAGCCTTGACGCGGAGGACCCCAAGTACGGCGTGGAAATCACCGACTCCGCCTATGTGGTGTGCTCCATGCGCATCATGGCCACCATTGGCACCCCCGTGCTGGACAAGATGACTCGCGACAACGCGTTCTTCGTGGAGGCCCTGCACTCCCTGGGTGCCCCGCTGGCGCCGGGCGAGGAAGATGTCCCCTGGCCCTGCAACCCGTCCAAGTACATTGTGCAGTTCCCCGAGGACCGCGCCATTTGGTCGTTTGGTTCCGGCTACGGCGGCAACGCGCTGCTCGGCAAGAAGTGCTACGCGCTGCGCATCGCTTCCGCGATTGCCCACGACGAGGGCTGGCTGGCGGAGCACATGCTCATCCTGAAGGTCACCGACCCCGAGGGCGATTCCCGCTTCATTGCCGCGGCGTTCCCGTCGGCTTGCGGTAAGACCAACTTCGCGATGCTGGAACCCACCATTGACGGCTGGAAGGCCGAGATGGTTGGTGACGACATCTCCTGGATCCGCTTCAGCAAGGACGGCCAGGCTCGCGTGGTCAACCCCGAGGCTGGTCTGTTCGGAGTTGCCCCGGGCACCGGTTGGTCCACCAACCCCAACGCCATGCGCGGTGTGGCACGGGGCAACACCATCTTCACCAACGTCGCGCTCACCGACGACGGTGGCGTGTGGTGGGAAGGGATGACGGACGAGGTGCCCGAGCACCTCACCGACTGGAAGGGCAATGACTGGACCCCGGAGTCCGGCCGCCCGGCCGCCCACCCCAACTCCCGTTTCTGCACTCCCATCAAGCAGGTCGACATCCTCGCGGACGAGTACGACGATCCGGAAGGTGTGCCCCTGTCGGCCATCATTTTCGGCGGTCGCCGTAAGACCACCGTGCCCCTGGTCTCCGAGTCCTTCGGCTGGGAACACGGCGTCTTCCAGGGCGCAACGCTGTCCTCCGAGACCACTGCCGCCGCAAAGGGCGCCGTGGGCGTGGTGCGCCGCGACCCGATGGCCATGCTTCCGTTCATCGGCTACAACGCCAATGATTACCTGGAGCACTGGCTGGACACCGGTGCCCGCGTGGGTGAGGATGCCATGCCCAAGATCTACTACGTGAACTGGTTCCGTCGCACCGCTGACGGTGGCTTCGCGTGGCCCGGCTTCGGTGAGAACTCGCGCGTGGTCAAGTGGATCGTCGAGCGCCTCAAGGGCACCGCCGGTGGCCAGGAGACCCCCGTGGGCATCGTGCCCACCAAGGAGGACCTGGACCTCAGCGGCTTGGACATCTCGGATGACGAGTTGAACGCCGCGTTGCGCGTCGACAAGGACGAGTGGCTGGGCGAGCTGCCGGGCATCGATGAGTGGTTCCACAAGCTGGGCGATGTTCCGGAGGTCATCCTGGAACAGCGGGCCGGCCTGGAGGAGCGCCTCAAGAGCTCCTGACCTGCCCGGACACACCCAGCCGGTAAGTGTCCCCATATGTAGTGACGCCGTGCACGCCATTCATGACTCGAGTGGCGTGCACGGCGTTTCCATGTGTGTTTTAGTTAGCTACTGTGCGGTCCGTTGGGGGAAATTCCGTCATGGAAGACAACGAGACCGGCCGGAATAGCAGGGGAGAGGCTGTCCTTGGAAAACATTGTGCAGGTCACCGGTCTGACCAAGAATCACGCTCATTTACGGGCTCTCAAAGGCATTGATCTCACGGTGGGGGCCGGGGAGATCGTGGGCCTGGTGGGGGAAAACGGTGCGGGTAAATCCACGCTGATCTCGCTGCTCGCCGGTGCCGCGAGACCCGATAAAGGCGCCATGACCCTGTGTGGGGACAACTTCGCCCCGCAGAATGAACAGGACGCCCGTTCAGCGGGCGTGGGAGCTGTTCAGCAGCGCTTCACGATGAACGGTTCGCTGACGGTGGCCGAAGCCATTGCTGGACTCGGACACGGCGCGCAGGGAGAACGTGATGAGGTCCTGGAACGGGCACGAGAGGTGCTCCGAGACGCCGGCGTGGATCTTGATCCCGAAGCCCATATTTCCTCTCTGATGCGCGCCGAGAAGGCCCTGGTGGAGGTGCTGCGGGTGCGTATGGAGGATCCGCAGCTGGTGCTCATGGACGAGGTCGCCGCCACGTTCAACGACCACGAGGTGGCCACCGTTCACGCGATCACCCGCCAGTTGGCCCGCCAGGGCCGCGGCGTCATCTACATCACGCACCGCATCGATGAGGTGCGCTCCTTGGCCGACCGCGTCGTCGTCATGCGGGAAGGTGCGATCAAGGAGGAGTTCGTACCGCGAGAGGTCGGTGCGGACCAGATCGTCTTTTCCATGCTGGAACGCGCGCTACCCGAGCGGGATCGCCCGGGAGGGCACGACCACGATGACGAGGCGCTGTCCGTTCGTGGCTTGAGCACCGACGGTGGTCTGAGCAACGTGGACCTCACACTGCGGCGCGGAGAGGTTCTTGGCCTCACGGGCCTGCGCCGGGCCGGCATGAACGAGCTCGTGGGCGCCCTGGTGGGTGTGCATCCCGGCCAGTACGAGCATCTGCAGGTCTCGGGACGGGACGTGAGCATCAGCTCCGCCCAGGACGCTGTGGAACTCGGGATCGGCTACCTGTCCGACAGCGATGACGAATTGAACGAGGCACACGAAGAGTCCGTGGCCCGCATGCTCCGTAACGACGACCCGGATCCGGACGCAGGCTTCATCCGGGAAGTCACCGCGTTGCGCGAGGTAGTTGCCCAGGTCAAGGCCCTGCACATCAAGACCCATGACATCCAAGGCCAGGTGGGCAAGCTGTCCGGCGGCGACCAGCAGAAGATCGCGCTGGCGCGTTGGATGAGCACGGACTGCGACATCCTGATCCTCAACCACCCCACGCGCGGGATCGATGTGGGGGCCAAGGGCGACATCTACGACATGCTCACGGATCTGACATCCAAGGGCACATCCGTGCTGCTGATCTCCTCGGAGATGTCCGAGCTGCTGCAGTGGTGTCACCGGATCCTGGTCATGCGCGAGGGCCAGATCGTCAGCGAGCAGACGAATGATCAGGCCACCGAAGACACCCTGATGGCCGCCGTGACCGGTCAGGAATTGCCCAGCCACGCCGTGCGCAAGCGTCACGTGGCCGACCACGCCCCGGCGGAGGCTCCCGCTCAGGACTGACGTTCGGTCGGAATGCGAGTAGCCATTGGGATTGCGAGTAGCCATGGAGCGTCTCGGCCAGCTGTGACCATGCGCCAGTCCAGTTCTAGCTCCAGTTGCCGACGCCGCTGCCTCGCGTCGATCGTGTCGCGTCGCCTTGCACTTTGTGGGCCCTTAGAACCCTCCGATGCGTCGGAGGTGTCGGTGGAACCTCTTTTGCGCGTTGGAAGGGTTCTAGCGGAGCGTGAGGTGTATCGCGCAATTCTTCAGAAACCTGCGGCCCGCGCTCTTGAGCACGGGCCGCAGGTTTCTCTGTGAGTGCTCCGGGTGGCTGAACCCGGGTTCACCAATTCTGGGGTGGATCAGACGGAAACGCGCTTGGACACCGTGTTGAGCTTGTGGCGCGCCAGGGCGAGGTTCGCGGTGTTGCGGTCCAGCACGAGGTACACGAACAGTCCGCTGGTCTCCTCGGTGTTGAGCACATTGATCAGGTGGTACTGGCTCTCGAGGGTGATCATGATGTCTTCGATCTCGCCGCGAAGGTTGATGTCCTTCATGGTGCGCAGCTTGGCGCGCACCACGTTGGAGTTGCCAGCTGCGGCAACGTTGAGGTCGAAGCCGGGGTTGCCGCCGGAGGCGAGCGCCATACCGCTGGAAATATCCGCCACGGCCGCGCCCGTGGCGCCCTCGATGCTCAGCAGTTCCTGGATGGAGTTGTCCAACTGGGACATATCGATTGTCTCCCTACTAGATGTTTGTGGTGCGTCGACAGGCGTCTGGGTGGGCCGGTCTTCGGCACGTGTCTTGCGAGAAGGCCACAGTGAAAAGGCCATGACCTGAATCCCCCTACGTGAATTGGTTCTAGCCCGCTGTCGCACCCCTGGGCCCCCAAAGCCCGGGGGGTCACAGCTTTCCCAGTATAGGAGCGGGTCACTGGGCCACCCAGGGAAAAACACAAGTGTGGACCACGGCGCAATGAGGTGTCAGGCAAAGGGGGGACGGGCACGTGAGGTGGAATTTTCCACAGTAAGTAACAGTTATTCCTAGGTTGGCAGCGTTTAATGAATCCATCACCACAGAAGGGGCCGAATCGTGAAGCTGACTGCTTTTTCTGACATCGCCCTGCGCGTGCTCCTATTGATGGGCGGGCTGCCTGGGGGCACCCTGCTGTCAACTCAGCGGATCGCCGAGGGTGTCGGAGCCCCTTATCACCACGTGACCAAGACCGTGGCCAAACTGCGCTCCATGGGGCTGCTCGCCTCTCAGCGCGGGCGAGCCGGCGGAGTGATCCTGACGGAATCCGGACTTGCCGCGAGTCTGGGGTCCGTGCTGCGAGAGCTCGAGGCCAACACCGCCATTGTCGAGTGTGAAGCGGATGAGACTTCATGCCCGCTCAATCACGGGTGCAAGCTTCGCGGGGCCCTTGCCCGGGCACGGGAGGCCTTCTACCGCGAGTTGGACGGCGTCACCATCGCCGATCTCGTCAACGAGCGCCAGGTCGGCAGGGTGGCGGTCACCATCGGTCTGGTTCCGCCGAGTGACGCCTTCGCTTGAGAGCTACATTACTTGTATCTGGGATGCTAGATTTCATAGCGCAAGGTTTCCAACCTAAGGAGCAGCCGTGCTGTCCGAGAAGTCTCGTCCCGTTATTGAGCAAACCATTGGCGTGATCGCAGAGCGGATCCCCGCGATCACCCCCGAGTTCTACAAGTCCATGTTCAACGCCCGCCCCGATCTGTTGGACGGCATGTTCAGCCGGTCCAACCAGAAGAACGGTACGCAGCCCCAGGCGCTGGCCGGTTCCATTGCGGCCTTCGCGTCCCACCTGCTGAACAACCCGGATTCCTACCCGGACGAGGTACTCTCTCGCGTGGCTCACAAGCACGCGTCCCTGGGCCTGCTGCCCGAGGAGTACCCCACCGTTCACGAGCACCTGTTCGGGGCCATCGCCGCTGATCTCGGCGACGCCGCGACCCCCGAGGTCGTTGCCGCGTGGGACGAGGTCTACTGGCTCATGGCGGACGCCCTGATCAAGCTCGAAAAGGGCCTCTATGGTCAGCAGGCGAACGACGTAATGTTCGCGCCGTTCACGCTGATCTCCAAGGAAGACATCGCAGAAGGCGTTGTGGCCTTCGAGTTCGAACCCGCGGACGACACCCCGCTGACCCGCTCGATCCCCGGCCAGTACGTGACCATTCAGGTCAAGGTCAAGGACGGCATCCGTCAGCCTCGCCAGTTCACCCTGGTTCCTTCGCAGGAGGGTCACCGCCGCGTGGTGATCCGTAAGGATCCCCAGGGTGAGGTCACGCCCATCCTGCACGAGGACATCAACGAGGGCGACGTCCTCGAGATCTCCAATCCCTACGGTGATGTGGTCTTGGACGAAGGCCACGGTTCTCTCGTGCTGGCCTCCGCCGGGATCGGCACCACCCCGATCGTGGCGTTCCTGGATCGACTGGCCAAGGAAGGTTCCCAGCGCAAGGTCACCGTGCTGCACGCGGACCACTCCAAGGATCGCTGGCCGGGTCGTCAGATCATGGAGCGCCTCGTGGACAGCTTGCCCAATGCCACGATGATCACCTGGATGGAGACCCCCGGAGATGGCGATTACGAGGGCTTCATGAACGTTTCGGAGGTGGACCTGGACGTCGATCAGGACACCACCGCGTTCATGTGCGGCCCCCTGCCCTTCATGAAGGGGTTGCGCTCGCAGCTCATCGAAAAGGGCGTTCCGGGCCGGAACATCCACTACGAAATCTTCGGTCCCGACCAGTGGATGCTCCACGACGAGGCCCGCAAGGCCGATTCCTGAGCCTCAGCTGGTTGTTCTGATACCTAGCATCACGGACGACGGCGCCGCACGAGAATTCTCGTGCGGCGCCGTCGGCGTCAAGACAGTGGGCGCGAGCGTCAGCCCTGTCTTACCAGGCCAAGCGCGGTGTCACGCACGCGCTCCATGGTGGCGGTGTCCGGAGCCTCCACGTTCAGACGCAGGAACGGCTCGGTGTTGGAGGGGCGCAGATTGAACCACCAGCCCTCGCCCGGGTGCGTGAAGGTGGTGCCGTCCATGTCCTCGACCGTGACGGCCGGATCCTGCTCGGCGTAGTAGGCCCGCACGCGATCCACGGCGGCTGCTTTGTCCTCGATCTCGGAGTTGATCTCCCCGGAAGCGACGTACGGATCGTAGCGTTCCATTAGGTCGCTGAGCGTGCCCTGCTGCTCGCCGAGTGCGGCCAGCACGTGCATGGCCGCGAGCATCCCGGTGTCCGCGTTGTAGAAGTCCTTGAAGTAGTAGTGAGCGGAGTGCTCACCGCCGAACACGGCCTTCTCCGAAGCCATCACGGCCTTGATGAACGAGTGGCCCACGCGCGTGCGCACCGCGCGACCGCCACTGGCCTCCACCAGCTCCGGCACGGCCTTGGACGTAATCAAGTTGTGGATGACCACGGGCTGCTCGTTGCCCTCTGCCTGGGCGCGAGCGATCTCGCGCTCGGCCACGATGGCCGCAATCGCCGACGGCGACACGGGCTCGCCGCGCTCGTCCACCACGAAGCAACGGTCCGCGTCTCCGTCGAAGGCCAAACCGATGTCCGCACCGTGTTCACGCACGGCGGCCTGCAGGTCCACCAAGTTGGCGGGCTCGAGCGGATTGGCGGGGTGATTGGGGAAAGTGCCGTCCAATTCGAAGTAGAGGGGCACGATCGTCAGGGGGAGCGCCTCGAGCTCGGCATCGCCAAGGACGGCGGGGGTCGTGAGACCGGCCATGCCGTTGCCTGCGTCCACGACGACCTTGAGCGGACGGATCTCGCTGAGGTCCACCAGGTCACGGAGGTAACGGGCGTAGTCGGCCAGCACATCTCGGCTGGTTTCAGTACCCTGCTGCTCGGCCTGCGGAATCTCACCCGAATCCAGGTACTGCTGCGCGAGGTCGCGGATCTCGTACAACCCGGTGTCCGAGGACACCGGGACGGCTCCAGCCATGGACATCTTGATGCCGTTGTAGGCGGCGGGATTGTGGCTCGCCGTGAAGGTCACGCCCGCGCAGTTGAGCGTGCCGCACGCGAAGTACAACTCGTCGGTGGAGATGTTGCCGATCTTGATCACATCCGCGCCGCGCATCATGGCGCCCTGCGCGAATGCATCGATGAACTCGGGGGATGAGGGTCGCATGTCACCGCCCACGGCCACGGTGGTTCCGGCCAGGTCGAGCACATCGACATAGGCCGCACCGGTGGCCCGCACGCTGTCCGCAGTGATGGTGGAGCCCACAATGCCGCGCACGTCGTAGGCCTTGAATGAGGAAGAAAGATCTATGGTCACAAGGCCGAATTCTACGTGAGACGTTCCAAGGAGCGGACGAGGTCCACACGAATCCTCAAGCGCTCTGTGGTTGGATGAACTGCATGGCAGAGTTCTTTCGGATGGACAATCCGATTCAGAATTACGCATGGGGCTCACGATCGGTTCTGGCCACCATGCAGGGTAGGCCTGTCCCCAGCGAGCAGCCGGAGGCCGAGCTGTGGATGGGTGCTCACCCTAGCGCGCCCTCCCGAATTGACATGGGCGAACACTCCCAGAGCCTTGCTGAAGTCCTACCCGATCTCCCGTTCCTGCTCAAGATTCTGGCCATTGCGGCGCCTCTCTCAATTCAGGTCCACCCCTCGACTCGGCAGGCACAAACGGGATTCTCGCGGGACAACGAGCGGCAGGTTCCGCTGGATTCTCCGAACCGTAATTACAAGGACGACCGCGCCAAGCCGGAAACTGTGGTGGCGCTCACCAGCATGTGGGTTCTCGCGGGGCAACAATCCGGTGCTGAACTGCGTGAACTTGCTCACGAACTGCGCCTGGACTGGCTCGCGTGGGCGGCCAATCAGCCCTCGGCGCTGCGGGCGGCACTGACCTTGTCGGGAGAGGATGCGGCGGATTCCATCCGGGCGTGTGTGCGTGCGGCCGCGCGGCTGCGCCGGACCCGGTTGGCGCACCTGCCCGAGGCCGATGACGACTACGTGACCCTGTGCCCCAAGGCCACGCCGCTGGAACGTGCGGTCTATCTGATCGAGTTGCTCGATCATCACTATCCGGGGGACCCGGGAATGCTCGTGGCCCTGTGCATGAACCTGGTGCATCTGTACCCGGGGCAGGCGATGCACACCCCGCCCCAGCAGTTGCATGCTTACATGTCCGGGACGGCCGTGGAGATCATGGGGTGTTCGGACAATGTGCTGCGCGCGGGTCTGACCGAGAAGCACATGGACGTACCCGAGCTGTTGTCCGTGTTGGCACCGCAACAAGCACCGATCAACATCCTGGATCCTGATTTCAGCCCGGACGGCTCGGTCGACTATCCCTTGTGGGATGCCAACCTGAGCCTGGTGGCATTCCAGGTGCATCGCAAGCATTCGCTTCGCCGTTGGATCAGGGGTACCTCCGTGGTGCTGGTGGCGGAGGGGCGTGTCACCGCGACGATCCCAGAACGGAGTGTCCGGACCCACGAAATCCCGGCGGGACATTCGTTGCTGTACTCCGGTGAACCCGGGTTCGTGGAGTTCGATGGCGAGGGTCTGGTGTTCGTGGTCACGGGCAGCGTGGCGCACTAACGCGGGAGACTCCACCCCTTAAGGGGTGCCCCGCGCTCCAGGGATGACGTTAAATGGGAAGTAGGCGTACTATTTAACTTCTCATCGGATTTGGAGACTCCCATGGATCGACGGATTGAACGAACGCGAAGAGCGGTGGTTGATGCCACCGTCGATCTGGTGTCCCGCCGTGGATCTCACGTGGGCATGACGGAAATTGCGCAGGCCGCGGGCGTGAGCCGCAAGGCCGTCTACGAAAATTTCGGGTCGCGGGACCAGGTCCTGTTGCAAACCACCGTGAATCTGCTGCGCGCTGAGTTGTCTTTGAAGAGCGCCACCCTCAGCGGCGAGGGTGATGTTCTGGAACGGCTTGCGCACACCGTGGCCGATCATATGATCGAGTACAGGGACTATTACACAGCGGTGCTCTCCGGTCCGGGGGGATACCTGGCCGGAAATGCGCTGGTGGTGCAACTTGCCGCCGCATGCCGCCAACTGCGTAATGAACAGCACCAGCCCAGCACATCCAATTTGCAGGACCGGTTCATGATTCACGGTCTGCTGGGTGTGTTGACGGAAGCACTGGTAGAACACGACAGCGCCGACCTGCACGCCGTGGTGTCACGGCTGTACAAAGAAATGGCGGCGCCACACCGACACTCGTAGAGAGGACCCGCCATGGCACAGGAATACAGACTCACGGGAGCCGACCGCCCCAACGTCCCGATTCCCTCGCTGAAGTGGGTCGACAAGGTGTGGAAGCGTCGCTTGGCGGTGGTGGGGGTCGTAACACTGATCGCAGCCATCGTCGGAGTGTTGTTCAATGATCAACTCGCCCGCACCGGACTCTTCGACAGCGCCTGGCAATGGCCGGTGCTGCTCGCCGGAGCCGCAGCATCTCTGGGCGGTGTGCTCCTGTCGTTCATGCGCGTGGACCAGGTGCCTCGTGTGGGAATGATGGAAGAACGCGCCACCGGCTCCAAGGGTGTGCGTGCGAGTGCTCGCACCGGCAATTTGCCTCAGGACACCGCGCATCTAAGGGTCCAGGACTACATGGCCGTGGAAATGGTGCAGTACGGCTGGCCAATGATTCCGGCCCTGGTGGGAATGATCTTGATACTCATCGCGCTATGGACAGTGGCGCCCGCCGTGGTCATCGCCCTGCTGCTCGTAGCGGTGTGGGCCGCCATCCGAATCAACGGAACGGCCACGGCACGGAAGTACTACCGGCTACGGAAGGACTAACCCATGTCAGACATCACGATCATCGGCGGCCACGGAAAGGTGGCCCTGCAGCTCAGTCAGATTCTCACCGGCGACGGTCATCGCGTGAATTCCGTGATCCGTTCCGAATCACAGATTCAGGACGTGGAGGACACCGGTGCGAACGCCGTGGTGGCAGACGTGCAGAACCTCGACACGGAGGGTCTCACCGAATTGCTGACCGGCCAGGACGCCGTCGTGTGGTCCGCCGGAGCGGGTGGCGGGGACCCCGAGCGCACCTACGCCGTGGACCGCGATGCCGCCATTCGTTCCATGGACGCCGCCCAGGCCGCGGGCGTGAACCGCTACGTAATGGTTTCCTACATCGGAGCGGGACAGGACCACGGCATTCCCGAGGACGACTCGTTCTACGCGTACGCCCAGTCCAAGGCCGACGCGGATGATCATTTGCGCGCCAGCTCGCTCAAGTGGACCATTCTGGGTCCCGGCACCCTCACGGATGACGAGACCACCGGCATGATCACCCTCGAGCCCGGCCAGGACGACGACGCCGCCAACACAGCGCGAGGAAATGTCGCCTTGGTTGCCGCGGCAGCTCTGACCGCACCCGACACCACGGTCGGACGGAAGATCGATTTCGCCGATGGTGACACGGTAATCACCGAGGCGTTGGCGAACCTCTCCTAAGAGGCATCCGCCAGGAAATCACTCAATCCCAGGTCGCGCTGGGAGGGACCCCCGGGGTCGTTCTCCCAGCGTTGCCCACGGGACACCCGGCGCTGGTTAATCCGCCACCCTTGATCGGTGCGGACCCATTCGTCCAAGTAATCGCCGGAGGCCAGTGACCCGTCGTGACGCACGATGAGGTACTTGCTCCATGATCGCGCGCGTTCCCTGCCCGTCGAATCGGCAGGGAGCCGCGCGATCACCGTATCCGTGGTGAAGTGCGGGTGGTACGGAGCAACCCGTTCGATGCGGTCCGCAATTTCATCGCGTGACTGCGTGTAGTTACCGGGCGCGCCGAATTGGGCGTCGGCGGTGAAGACGAGTGGCAGTCGATCCCAGTCGCGGTTGTCGATGCAGTGCGCGTAGCGCGCCAGAACGTCGTGGATCTGTAACGCGTCATCGAGGGGGACGCGAACCCATCGTGCCGCGCTCACCGGAGCTGCCCGTCGTTGCGGCGGATGCCCGCATCCGCAACCGATTGCTGGGCCCGGAGGATGGCGTCGTCGAAGTGCACGAATGTATAGGGCCCGGGCACGTATCCGCCACCCTGACGCCCCGGTTCGCGCAGCATGTTGCGGGCGTGGACCACACGGCGTGAGATCCGCCAACCGGCCGGAGTCCGGACCAGGGTGTCCACGACATCGGCACCGACAGCGCGCTGGTCGAAGGACACCATGATCAGGCGGCTCCATGTGACCGCAGTGTCGCCGTCAATGGGCTCAATCACGGAATTGAGTACGTGCACACTGCCGTACTGCGCCAATTGCGAGAGTTCGTAACCTTGCCGGATCCCCGCGGGGCCGGGCAGTGTTGTGGAGGGTGCCATGTCTTCCAGCGACTCGGGGGCCTCCGTGCCCGGGGACAGGATTTCGACGTCCTCCGTGACCACGTCCGCCAAATGATCCCACTCGCGGTTGTCGATCACGTGATTCAGGAAATGTAGGGTTTCCACAATCTCTAACCGATCCTGAGGGCTGAGCGAGGCGGCATGGGACATGGTTGGAGCGACCTTTCGGGAGTCCTGCAGAACACGCAGCAATGTGTTCTTTCAGAAGTATCTCCTAATCTGGGGTTATGGAGATGCCATCACTGCACCCGCGCCCCTCGGATGACCGCGAACGCGAAGAACTCGACCTGAACGAATCCTGGGCCATGACTGCCGTAATCCACGGCACCGTGCAAGGCGTGGGGTTCCGCTACTGGGCCTGGCGGCACGCCGAGAAGTTGGGTCTGGTGGGGCACGCGACCAACAACTCTGACGGCACCGTGACCATCGAGGTCGAAGGCCCGCGCTGGGCCCTGCAGGAGTTGCTCAAGTCGCTGAACTCGAGTGACACCCCGGGGGTCGTGATGACCGTCGATGCACACTACGGTCCCGTCACCGGACGTTTCAGCGAGTTCACCCGGAACTGAACTGAACCCTGTTCACCTCGCGTAAATCTGTTGTTACTACGGTGATTGAACACCATCGGACCAGGGGGTTGAAACGATCATGAGCCAAGTGCCAGACCACGTGTTCCAGCAGCGCCGAGAGTTGGCGTCGCAAGCCATGGACACCGTGGAGGAACTGTTCCGGGTGGTCAGGGCCGCGCGGTCGGCTCAGCTGGATCGCATCAATCGGGTTCTGCCCCGCCACCGGTGGTCCGCGGTCAATCTGGTCGATTACGCGGCGGTGCGTAGCCAGGACGTGCGACAGTTGCAGTCGGATCTTTCGGATCTGGGGCTTTCCTCTCTGGGCCGCATGGAGGCCGGTGTGGAGGACCATCTCAAGGCCGTGCTGTTGAGCCTGGCGGCCGTTGCCGAGCGCCCCGAACCCAATCTGGACATGCTGGACGTGGGTATCGAGCCCGGGGAAGGTCACGGCAGCGGTCAGGACATCCTGGAGCGCAATGCGGTGCAGTTGCTGGGCCGTAGTCCCGAGGACCGCGAAACCCGCATCATGGTCACGTTGCCTTCCGAGGCAGCCGCCGACGCCGCCCTGGTGCGGGACATGGTGGCCGCCGGGATGAACGTGGCGCGCGTGAACTGCGCCCACGACGGCCCCGAGGAATGGGCGCGCATGATCGATCACGTGCGCACGGCGGCGTCGGACTTGGGCAAGGACCTGCGTGTCTCGATGGATCTGGGCGGGCCCAAGGTGCGCACCGGACCGATCGAGCCGGGTCCGCGGGTCGAGAAGATCAAACCCGAGCGCGACGCCACGGGCCATGTGACCGAACGGGCCAGGCTCTGGCTGGGCACCTCACCCCACGACGACCTGATCCCGTCCGTCCCCGTGAGCCCCGCAACCTGGCTCTCGGAACGCACGGTGGGGGAGCGGATCCGATTGCGGGACGCTCGCGACTCGGGCCGTTCGCTACGTGTAATGGCAGTTGAGGACGGCGGCGTGCTGATGGAGTTCGCCAAGACCGTGTACTTCGCGACGGATCTGGTGCTCAAGGCCGGCAACGGTGACGAGGCCACCTTGGGCGAGCTGCCGGAGACCGAACAGGCGCTGCGGCTGAACATCGGGGACACTCTGCGCCTGGTGCGCAGCCTGGAACCGGTACCCGCGGTGACGCAGTCGCCGTTCACCATTGGCTGCACCCTTCCCGAGGCGTTCCAGGACGCCGCACCGGGAGACCGGGTCTGGCTGGACGATGGCAAGATCGGCGGCGTGGTGCGGACCGTGACCCCGGACAGCATGGACATCGAAGTCCTGCACACCGGGCCCAACGGGTCCAACCTCAAGGCAGAAAAGGGCATCAACTTCCCGGACACCGATCTCCGGATCCGCTCGCTCACGGAGCAGGACCGTCGGGACCTGAAATTCGTGGCCCGGAACGCGGACATCGTGAACATGTCGTTCGTGCGCAGCCGCACGGACGTCACGGACCTCCTGGACGAACTCACTCGCTTGGACGCCACCGAGGTGGACGTAACCCTCAAGATCGAGACGGTGGGCGGCTTCGAACAACTCCCGCAGATGCTGCTGGAAGTCATGCGTTGGAAGGACGCCGGCGTCATGATTGCCCGCGGCGACCTGGCGGTGGAAACCGGTTTCGAACGACTCGCGGAGGTGCAACAGGAGATCCTGTGGCTGTGCGAGGCCGCCCACGTTACGGTCATCTGGGCCACGCAGGTGCTCGAAAGCCTGGCCAAGAAGGGTATCCCCTCCCGCGCGGAGGTCACGGACGCCGCAGAGGGTCAACGCGCCGAGTGCGTGATGCTCAACAAAGGCCCGTTCATCATTGAAACGATTGAGGCGCTGTCCTCGATCCTGGGGCGGATGTCCGGGCACGTGATCAAGAAAACGGACCTGCTGCGCAAACTGCACGCGTGGCGTGAATTCGTGAGTGCTTAGGCGGCCGCCCGGTGGGTGAGCCGTGGCGGGGAACGGTGGCGAGCGGCGTCGTCGGATAGCGAACAGCCCGCGCGGTGATCAGCGGGCTGTGGAATAGTTGACCCGAATGATCGGCGAGACCCGCCCCAACCCATGAGTAAGCCTTGAGGAGTGCACCGCTATGGACATGAACCCGCTGAATAAGGCCTTTGACGAGGACGGCAAGCCCAAGCCGGGCGTCAATAAATTCTTGAACCATGTGCTGCGCACGCAGCGCCCCATGGTCATCAAGGCGCTGCAGCGTGAGCGCGAGCAGCACCCCAACGAGTCTCCGGAGCAGATCGCCAAGCGCCTGACCAAGACGTACCAGCGCACCGTGACCCTGGGCGGCGGGGCCGTGGGCGCAACCGCGATGGTCCCCGGTATCGGCACCATCGCTTCCCTGGGGCTGTCCTCGGTCGCCGTGGTCGGCTACCTCGAGGCCACCGCGTTGTACGCGCAGGCCATGGCGGAGTTGCACGGTGTGTTCCCGGACAACGAGGAGCAGAACCGCACGATGGTCATGGCTTTGATGCTCGGCGAGGACGGCAACCAGCTGATGAGCCAGATCCTGGCCAACTCCAGCCGCTCCAAGGGTCTCACCAACAAGTGGGGGCTCATGCTCGGTAAGGGTGACAGCGACAAGAAGTTCGATGCCGGTCGCACCATTCGCAACATGTTCGTCAAGCGTTTCCTGGCCAAGCAGACCGGCGCAGTGATGGGCCGTGCCCTGCCGTTCGGTATCGGTGCCGTGGTGGGTGGCGGCGCCAACTTGGCCATGTCCCGCCAGGTGATCAAGTCCGCCGAGGAAGCATTTGGCGAATTTCCCACGGAGTTCCCCGCTGCCCTCGATGACCGTGCCGAGTCCTTCAAGGACGGCACCAAGGTCAAGGAGCCGGAGTCGATCGAGAAGAAGTAGTTCGATCCACTGATCGCGCAACACGCCCCGGGGGCCCATCCATGGATGGGCCCCCGGGGCGTTCATGTTCCCGTCACACGCATTTCGTCAGCGGCTCAGAGCGGCTTTAGGCCTGCGCGTTACGGTGGCCGCGTGTTCACCCCAAGTGGCTCCCCCGGACAATCCTCCACTGACACGCTGTCCGAGCGTTCACGAACCACCCATCGCCTCCCCGAGCGACCCTTGATCTTCGCGCACCGCGGCTCATCAGAGGCGTTTTCCGAACTCACCCGTGCCGCCTACGTGCAGGCGTTGCTCGACGGCGCGGACGGGGTGGAATGCGATGTGCAGCTCACCCGCGACGGGCACCTGGTCCTGCACCACGACGCTCAATTGGGCCGCACCTCCAACGGCAACGGCCCCGTCTCGCAGCACACGCTGGCTCAGCTGCGGGCCTTGGACTTCACGTCATGGAAGGGTGTGCCGATCCCTTCGTCCCACGGCTCTGCGGACGAGCAGTTGCTGACCCTGGACGAGTTGCTGGACCTTTTGGAGGCCGCGGGGCGATCCATTGGCCTGGCGGTCGAAACCAAACACCCCAGCCCGTTCGGGCACGGCTTGGAAGAGGCCGTCCTGGTGCTGCTCATGCGCCGTGGCTGGGATCCGGAAACGGGGTGGCTGGGCAACATCAAGGTGTCGATCATGAGCTTCCACCCCGACGGCGTTCGCTACCTTCTGCAGTCCGTCTCACCGCGGCACGTGTGCCAGTTGGTCGCGGACACCACCGTGAGCACGGTGCGCCACAGCATGCGGGTCGGTCCCGCGGCGGCCATGGTCTATCGCGCCGGGATGCGCCTCGTGGTGCCCCCGGCGGTGCCGATCATCGCTCACGGTGAGGTGGAGCTGGCCGGGCCTGGGATCCAGTTCGTGCGTGACCACCTACACGAGGTGATCAACTGGCGGGCCAACGGTTCCGTGCTCCGGGTGTGGACGGTCGACTCGTTCGTGGACACGCACCTGTGCCTTGCCATCGGGGTGCAGCAGATCACGACCAACGTCCCTGCTGACGTGCTGCGCTGGGTGGGGGAAGCCACGGATGGGACGGCCACCACGGAGTCCGGTGCCGCGTTATGCCACCCAGCCATGAAGCCGACTGCGGCCAGTGGTCGGCATGCGCCCGTGCGGGCGAAAAGCCGAGGGCCACGCGTTGCTGGGAATCCCTTGTACGCGTAGCCCTCCGGCCGATCATGATCCCGCACTGCGTGGAGCTAGCCGAGGATCACACGTTCTTGCTCTGGATGCCCGTCCAAGAACTGCCCAGGGCACCCGTTGATCAGAGCCCCGTCTGTCCCGCTCCGTACGTTGCCTGTTCCTGCGTGAAACCTTCGAAGACCAGTTGATCGATCAGTCCGCTCCGGGAAAAGGACGAGGAATCGAGGTATTCCTGGGCCTTCTTCGCGGCTTGCTCGTTGTAGTCGATGCTCAAACTGTCGACCGCAGCGGCCGAATCTTCGGGCGAGAAATCCTCGAACTCCAGTTGCTCGATCAGGCCGCTGCGAGAAAACGCCGAATAATCGATGTAATCTTCAGCCTTTTTCTTGGCTTGCTCACCGTAGTCGACATCAAGAGAGTCAACCGCAAGAGTTGCGTCCTCGGGTGAGAACCCCTCGAACTCCAGCTGTTCGATCAGACCAGTTCGCGAAAAGGCCGAGTACTGCAGGTAACTCTCTGCCTTGTCCACGGCATTCTGCTGAGACAACGGCGTTGATCCAGAATCTTCATCCTGCTCGGTCTCGGCGGAATCCGCGCCTGTGTCCCCGAGGGGCTGATCGCTGGCGACAGCGCTTTCCTCGGGCGTGGGCTGCGGTGCTTCGGTCGGTTCAGCCGGTTCTTCGCTGGGGGCCTCTTCCGCCACCGCTGGGCCAGGAGCCTCGGTAACACTCTCCGTATTACTCTCCGTGGCAGCTTCCGAGGTGGCGGAAGGAGTTTCGACCGGATTCTCGGTCGCAGTGGCACTGGACGTCTCGTTGCTGACTGGCGCGGCATCGTCATTACCGCCACCGAAAAGAGCCGCACATCCAGCAAACAAAAGGATGACAAGTACAAGTAGGCCCAAACACCCTAGGGCCCATTTCTTCTTGCCCGTTTTTCGCGGCGGTGCCTGGCCATTCCCGTTGTGATGGAACTGCTGGGTTTGCGAATCGTACTGGCCATTGTGCGGCCCCGGTTGATTCGGGGGGATCTGTGACATGACAGTCTCTTTCTCAGGGGGGTGACTTCATGTTCACTATAGGAATCGGTGTGGACTGTGACGCAGCGCACGGTCATTGACGTCCGTGTCGCACCCTATATTTCACTTCGCGTAGCGATCCACGAGCTGCTCGGCCAAACCGGTGTACTGGCCGGGGGTCAGGCCCTTGAGCCGCTGCTCCGCAGCCTCCGACAAACCCAGCTCGCCGATGAACTCGCGCATGCGCTCGCCGTCCACGCGGTGGCCGCGAGTCAGGTCCTTGAGGCGCTCGTAGGGGTTGTCCATTCCCTCGCGTCCTGCGATGGCCTCGGCACGCATGGCGGTCTGGACGGCCTCGCCGAGTACCTCCCAGTTCTGGTCGAGGTCCTCGGCCAGCAGGTTCTCGGCCACGTCCAAGCGCTCCAGACCCTTGATCACATTGGAGATGGCGAGCATCGAGTGACCGAAGGCCACCCCGATGTTGCGCTGTGACGAGGAGTCCGTGAGGTCACGCTGCCAGCGAGAGGTCACCAGGGTGGCACCCAGGGTGTCCAGCAACGAGCAGGAGATCTCCGCGTTGGCCTCGGCGTTCTCGAAACGGATGGGGTTGACCTTGTGCGGCATGGTGGAGGAGCCGGTGGCACCCTCGACAGGGATCTGCTGGAAGTATCCGATGGAAATGTATGACCACACGTCCGTGCATAAGTTGTGCAGGATCCGGTTGAAGCGCGCGATGTCCGAGTAGAGCTCGGCCTGCCAGTCGTGGGATTCGATCTGAGTGGTCAGCGGGTTCCAGTCCAACCCCAGACCCTCCACGAAGGACTGGGAAATGGCCGGCCAGTCGGTGTCCGGGGCGGCAGCCACGTGGGCGGCGAATGTGCCGGTGGCGCCGTTGATCTTGCCCAGATATTCGGTCTGGGCAATGCGGTTCAGTTGCCGGTTCAGGCGGTGTGCGAAGACCGCGAGTTCCTTACCGAGCGTGGTGGGGGTCGCCGGCTGGCCGTGCGTGCGGGACAGCATGGGCGTCGCCTTGGCGTCCTGCGCCATGTCGCTGATCGCGGACACGAGCTTGCGGGCGGCGGGCAGCCAAGCATCTTCCACGGCGTCCTTGACGCTCAATGCGTAGGAGAGATTGTTGATGTCCTCGGAGGTGCACGCGAAGTGCACCAGCGCCTTGAGGTGCTCCAAACCCAACTCCGGCAGGCGACGCCCGATGTAGTACTCCACGGCCTTCACGTCGTGAACGGTCACGGCCTCGATCTCGGCCAGCTCCGCCACGGACTGCACATCGAAGTCGGTGACGATGGCCCGCAGGCCGTCCTTCTGCTCCTGACTCAGGGGCTCCAGACCAGGCAGCGCCCGTTGCTCACACAGGTGAATGAACCATTCGACCTCCACGTGCACGCGCTCGCGGTTGAGCGAGGCTTCCGAGAGGTAGTCGACCAGGATGCCGGCCTGGGGTCGGTAACGACCGTCCAAGGGTCCCAACGCGATGGGAGGGGTCTGCTGGCTCAGGGCCACGCGTCCGGAGGGGAGAGTGTGCGGAGTCTTCGACATGATCTTCATTCTTCCACGCCTCCGCGAGCGCGCCGGCTCGGTGTCCATCGACGACGACGCCGCGGCGCCCGTTCTCCACGGGCGGGCGGGTACGTGGGGCATCGGCTGCGCATCCACAATCCGGCCTGCTCGACCGGTCATGTCACGGGGCGGGTTCTAGCGTGAAGTTCTCTGCGGAATCCGCGCCTGGAAGGAAGTTGGCATGTCGTCATCGATTGCACCGAGCGGTCCGGGATCCTCCGGGTCCGGACCCACCGAGCCATCGGGGCCGTCGCCGGCGGGAATGGCAGGTCTCCTGTACGAGCGCATTGTCATGCTGGCCGGCTCCTACGATCGCACGGCGGATGAGCTGCTGGCGCTGACGGCACAACTCCGTGCGGCAGAGGCTGCGGAATGGAAAGGGCAGGCGGGACTGGCCTACCGGACACGGCTGGAGGAGCTGACCGCGGAGGTTCAGAGCGCCGCCCACGGGTACCGCACTGTTGCAGCCGAATTGCGCGCGGGTGCCGCGGGGCTTTCGGCTCAGATCGGAGCAGTTGATCAGTTCCTGGACCTGGGCACCCTTGGTGCCTCGGTGTTGGGGGTGCTGGCCCAGGCGGAACAATCGATTCCACAACACGGTCCCGCGGGACTGCAGCGATGAGTATCGACACGGAACGTGTGATCACGGGTCGCGCTGAAGATGTGCACGCGACGTTGTTCGGCACGGACTCCGGTGGCCGGCTACTCCTGGACCACCCCAACGTTCCGATCGACACTCGAGCGGCCATCACGTCCGCCACCGAATCCATGCGGGTGAGTGGCGGCACCGCCCCGGGCGGCCTGGAGGTCAGCACCGAAGCCATCTCGGTAGCGGCCGGAGTCCTCTCCAGAGTGAACGAACGCGCCGGTGACGTGCTCCTGGGAACCACTGCTACAGATGTGGAGGTCGCGGCGTGGAGCATGACGGGACATCCGCTGCTCGTGGCCGCGGCGGCGTCGTCGGCGTTGACGAAGGCCGCGCTCGCGGCAGCTCAGGCGCGTATGACGCTGACGCAGCTGCACCTGGCGAGCGCGCAACAGCACTACGAAATGGTGGAAGCCAGCGTGGGGTCGTTGTTCGGGCCGGGCATCCTGACCATGCCGGGATGGAACCTCACGGGGTCTTCCATGAGCGGTCTCCGCACGACACTGGACGAATTCACCGACGCGGTGCAACGCGCGGACATTAGTACTCCCGCCGAATTCGCCACCAGGGTGCGGGTCACCTCCTTTGGGGTCGTGGTGGCCGGCGGCGGACCGGAAGGCACCAACGCGGTGATCCGTGGTGTGGGCCTGGATGACGTGCTCGACTCGAGCCTCCGTACCCCGTTGCCATCGGTGGTGCTGCGTCATTCGCGGGCCCACCGGGACCTCGGGGGCCAACCGGGCGATGAGTTCACACTGGGGCAGTACGCGCGAGTGTGGGCGGACGGGCTGCTGACGGGAGTCGGCGAGACCGAGGCGCACGTGGGTCCCGAGGAGGCGGCCGTGCAGGCTGAGTTGGGTGCGTCCTGGCCTGTGGTGCGCGCCGCCGTCAACGGACTCAGCGGCAGGTCAGGATTCGAATGGCTCACCGCCTATTCCACCGGTCGAAGTCTCTCTCCGGCCGAACGGCTGCTGTACCCGCTCGTACGCGGTCATGCAGTGCGTCCGAAGGCCAAGGAAACGATGACCGGTATTACGCCGCGCAACGCCTCCGACCACGGGATGGCCGGGTTGGCCAAGCGACCACTGCCCGCGGGCGTCGAATTCGACGGTGCGGTGCCCGTGACGGTGGCGGGGACGGCCGGGGCACTCAAGGACGCCAAGAACATCGTTGAGGATCGGGAGAACAGTACGGTCATGGTCCAAAAGTCCACTGATAGTTCGGGGCGGGCCGCGTTCTCCGTGGTGCTCACAGGCACGGAGGTGTGGCACGACGGCCAGGGGGTTCATGACATCGCCGGCATCGTCGAGGGCATGAAGGTGCAACCGCACGATTCGCTGGACGAACTACCTCCCGCACAGCGCGCGGTTCTCGAAGCGCTGAAGGATGCGGGGATCCGGCCGGGGGATTCCGTGGTGCTCACCGGTCACAGCCTGGGCGGTATCGATGCCGCGGGGCTGGCCTCGAACAGGGCCTTCCAGGAGCGGTACTCGGTGGCCGCTCTGACGACTTTCGGAGCACCCGTGGGTGGCTTCGAGTTCTCTCGGGACACCTCGGTCATGGCCGTTGAACACTCGGACGACATGGTGCCGCCGTTGGACGGGGTCGGGAATCCGGACGGCGAGAACCGCTCGACGGTCCGCGTGGACACGCAGTACAACGGCCAGTATTCGACCGTGGGAAGTCTCAGCGGAGTGGGTGCTCACGACATGTACGCGTACACACTGGGAGCCCAGGGGATCAGCAACTCGGGGCACGCTGCGGTGACGAAACACGAACAGGCATTGCGTGCCGCAATTCCTGCGGGAACTGACGCGAACACCGAAACCTACATATACGAAGCCACGGAAGAACACATTGTCCACAACCCGGAGGATCGGTAGCGAGAGTTAGCATTGGGCCTATGAGTAACGCCACGCCGTCAGCCGATTCTTCAGGCACCGAGCAGAACGCGGAGCGGATCATCCCCCGAACCGCGCTGGCTCAGCTTCCCGCGTACGCCGCCGGAAAGCCCGCTACCGAGATTCCCGGACTGGTGGCCTACAAGTTGGCGTCCAACGAGAACCCTTACGGGCCGGTACCGGCGGTGCGCCAGGCCCTGTACGATTTCGACCTGTTCAACCGCTACCCGGATCCCGCGGCCACCGTGCTGTGTGAAGCGCTCGCGGGCTACCTGTCGGTCCCCGCTGCAGACATCGTGGCCGGCGCGGGTAGCTTGGGCGCGCTGAACCAACTGCTGGCGGCGTTCGCGGGAACCGGCCAGGACGGCCAGCCGGACGAGGTCATCTACGCGTGGCGTTCCTTCGAGGCCTACCCGATCTCGGTGGGACTGGCCGGAGCGTTGAGCGTCCAGATCCCCAACCGCCCGGACGGTTCCCACGACCTTGAGGCCATGGCTGACGCGGTCACCGATCGCACCCGGGTGATCCTGCTGTGCACACCCAACAACCCCACCGGACCCAGCCTGCGTGCGGCGGACGTGCACGAGTTCTTGAAGCGAGTCCCCTCACGCGTGCTGGTGGTCATCGACGAGGCCTACTGGGAGTTCCAGCGTGCCGAGGGCCTGGTCAACGGCATCGACTTCTACCGGGAGTACCCCAACGTGGTGGCGCTGCGTACCCTGTCCAAGGCGCACGGACTGGCCGGGTTGCGCGTGGGGTACACGGTGTCCCAACCACACGTGACCCAGTACTTGCGGCAAGCCACCCCGGCCTTCAGCGTCACCCAGGTGGCCCAGTTGGCCGCGGTGGCGTCCATTGAAAACATTGACCAGGTCGACGAACGCGTCCAGCAGGTGGTCGACGAGCGCGAGCGTGTCCTGGCAGGTCTGGCGGAACTCGGGTGGCAGCACCCGGAAACCCAGGCCAACTTCGTGTGGCTGCCGCTGGGCGAACACAGTCAGGCCTTCAGCGAACTGTGCGATGCGCACGCGTTGTCGGTCCGGCGCTTCGGATCCGAGGGTGTGCGTGTGAGTTTCGGAGAAGCGGAGGCCAACACTCGATTGCTCGAGCTGTGCGCGCAGTTCCCGTACCCCAGCACCATGCCCATGAGCAGCACCAACTAGGCCACTCGGAAGGACAACCCAACCATGGCAGCAAAGATGCACCCCGGGACGGTCGAGAGCGCCGTGCCCAGGCTCCAGTTGCTCGACGAGCAAGGCACGGTCCACGAGGACCCCACCCTTTCCCCGTTCGTCAAAGATGTCGACACGGTGGAACTCAAGGGCCTGTACCGCTCCATGGCACTGGCACGGCGTGTGGACGAGGAAGCCACCTCATTGCAGCGTCAGGGCCAACTGGTGCTGTGGGTGCCGCTGCGCGGTCAGGAAGCGGCGCAGGTCGGATCCGCTTGGGCCACCGAACCCACCGACCGCATCTACCCGTCCTACCGCGAGCACGCCGTGGTCTTCCACCGCGGTGTGAAGCCCGGTGAGTTGCTGCAGCTGTTCCGCGGTCACACCGCCGGCGGCTGGGACCCCAACGAACATCACGTGAATCTCTACACCATGGTGCTGGCTTCTCAGGTGCCGCACGCGGTGGGTTACGCCATGGGCACAGCCCTGGACCGCAAGGCCGCCGAGGACGCGGGCGAGCAAGTGAGTGAGACACCGGAGGCCGTGGTTGCCTACTACGGAGACGGTGCGAGCACCGAGGGTGAGATCCACGAATCCATGGTTTTTGCAGCGTCCTACGACGCCCCCGTGCTGTTCTTCGTGCAGAACAACCAGTGGGCCATCTCGGTGCCGTTCTCCACGCAGTCCCGCGTGCCGCTGGCCACCCGCGCCGCCGGTTACGGTTTCGAGGGTCTGCGTGTGGACGGCAACGACATCCTGGCCGTGCTGGCCGCCACGCGCTACGCACTCGACAAGATCCGCCGCGGGGAAGGTCCCGTGATGATCGAGGCCGAGACCTATCGCATGGGCGCTCATACCACCGCGGACGACCCCACCAAGTACCGTCAGCGCGACGAGGAAGAACAGTGGGGCACACTGGACCCGCTCGAGCGGCTGGAGATGTTCCTGCGCGAAACCCACCACGTGGGTGATGAGTTCTTCGATTCGGTGACCAACGAGGGTCGTGAAATGGCGGACGAGTTGCGCGCGGACGTGCTGGCCATGGTGCCGCCCACCTTTGACGAATTCTTCGACAAGGCCTACGCGGACCCGCACTCGCTGATTGACGCGGAACGCGCCGAGTACCTGGATTACCAGGCAGGCTTCGCTCCGCAGGACGACCAGGATGACTCCGGCTCGGAAGGAGCTCACGCGTGAAGCAGCTGACCATTGCCAAAGCGATCAACGCGGGGTTGTCCCGGGCCATGGAGGAAAACCCCAAGGTCATGCTCATGGGCGAGGACATCGGTTCCCTTGGCGGCGTTTACCGCGTCACCGAGGGCCTCAAGGACCGCTACGGCGCCCACCGGGTACTGGACACACCCCTGGGTGAGGCGGGCATCGTTGGAACCGCCATCGGGCTGGCCGAACGCGGTTATCGGCCCGTGTGCGAGATCCAGTTCGACGGGTTCACGTTCCCCGCCTTCAACCAAATCACCACCCAGCTGGCCAAGATCCATGCCCGCTCAGACGGCAACCTGACCGTGCCCGTGACCATCCGCATCCCCTACGGCGGTGTGATCGGTTCGGTGGAGCACCACTCGGAGTCACCCGAAGCACTGTTCGCCCACACAGCGGGTCTGCGTATCCTGGCGCCTTCCAACGCGCAGGACGCCTACTGGATGTCACAGCAGGCCATCGAGTGCAATGACCCGGTCATCATCTTTGAACCCAAGCGCCGCTACTGGCTCAAGGGCGACGTGGACGAGAATCAGCCCACTGGCGATCCGTTCAGCGCCGCGGTGGTGCGTGAGGGGCAAGAGGCCACCATCGTCGCGTGGGGCCCGCTGGTCCCCGTGGCGCTCGCGGCCGCTGAGGCCGCACGGGAAGACGGCCGTAGCGTGGAGGTCATCGACCTGCGCAGCCTGTCTCCCATCGACTTCGATACCGTCACGGCATCCGTGCGGAAGACCGGTCGCCTGATCATCGCCCACGAGGCCCCCACATTCGGTGGACTGGGCGGGGAGATCGCCGCGCGCGTGACCGAGCGAGCGTTCTACTCATTGGAAGCCCCCGTGCTGCGCGTAGGTGCCTTCCACATGCCCTACCCGCCGGCTGCCGTTGAAGAGCATTACGTTCCGGACCTGGATCGCGTGTTGGAAGCACTCGACCGATCCTTCGCCTACTAATTATTCCTAAGTCACGAATCGCTCCTCGCGGGCGGTATCGCAGGAGGTAGAACTCATGTCCCAGGTTTTCACGTTGCCCGATGTGGGCGAGGGCCTGACCGAAGCCGAGATCCTGTCCTGGAAGGTGGCCGAGGGGCAGACCGTCACGGTCAACCAGGTGATCTGCGAAATCGAGACCGCCAAGTCCGTGGTGGAGCTCCCGTCCCCCTTCGCGGGAACCGTGCTCAGCATCATGGTGACCGAAGGCACCACGGTCGAGGTCGGAACGCCCATCATCACCGTGGGCGATTCCGAGTCCGCGCCGTCAGGCACACCGGATCCCGGGTACACGGGCTCTGCGCCCAAGGATGGCGTGGAGGGGGAACCCACGGCCGAACACCTCGGGCCCCGGGAAGAGTCCACGTCCGGGTCCGGGCGCAGCATGGACTCGAGCGAGTCCGGCCAGGCTCTTGTGGGCGCCGGTCCCAAGGCGGATCCCGTACGACGCCGCCAGCGCACCCGCACGGCCATGCGGATCGACGCCGAACAGCCCCAGGGGCTCAACGAGCAGGGCAAGCCCGCTCCGCAACAGGATCAGGAATCGGCCAAGGGCGGCGCGGCTCGCGTGGCAGCCGGCTGGGCGGATCGGTTCTCCAAGTCGGGTATTGGCACCGCCGCCCAGGACCTGGCGGACAAGGCCGGAAAGTTCCGTGATCGCGGGGAGACGTGGTTGCGTTCTCTCGACGACACCGCACCCCAGCAGCAGGGCGCCGCCCAGGCCTCCATCCCGCGCCGCCCGAGCATGGCCAAACCGCCGGTGCGCAAGGCCGCCAAGGAAATGGGTATCGATCTGGCGGACGTGACCGCCACCGGCGAAGGTGGGCAGGTCACCAAGCGTGACCTGTTGGCCTACGCGGCCCACCTGCGCGAGGTGGAGGACGGCCCGGATACGTTCTGGACCTCGACCCACGCACCGGCTCGTTCCCGCGACGAACGCATCCCGGTCAAGGGCGTGCGCAAGGTCACGGCCCAGAACATGGTCCGTTCGGCTTTCAGCGCCCCGCACGTGTCGATCTTCGTGGACGTGGACGCCTCACGGACCATGGAGTTCATCAAGCGGCTCAAGACGTCCCCGCACTTCGAGGGGGTTAAGGTCACCCCGCTGTTGATCCTGGCCAAGGCCGTGATCTGGGCTGCCGCGCGCAACCCCCAGGTCAATGCCACGTGGACCGATTCCGAGATCATCATCAAGCGCTATATGAACCTGGGCATTGCGGCAGCCACTCCGCGCGGTCTGCTGGTACCCAACATCAAGGACGCGCAGGACCTCAACCTGCGGGAACTGGCCATCGCGTTGAACGAGCTGGCGCAGACGGCGCGCCAGGGTAAGACCCAACCCGGTGACATGCAGGGCGGCACGCTGTCCATCACGAACATCGGTGCGCTGGGCATCGACACGGGCACGCCCATCATCAACCCCGGCGAGGTGGCCATCGTGGCCTTCGGCACCATCAAGCAGAAGCCGTGGGTCGTGGACGGGGAAGTCATTCCGCGCTGGATCACCACCCTGGGTGGTTCCTTCGACCACCGCGTGGTGGACGGTGATCTCTCCGCCCGGTTCATGGCGGATGTCGCCAGAATCCTCGAGGAACCGGCGCTGCTGCTCGACTAGGTTCACGGCACCGGGCCTGTCTGCTCGGCACGGAAACAGCCCTGGACATGGCCGGGTGCCAGTGCGGTGCGTTGCAACCACCGATGGGCCGTCACCGGGCCAATGAGTTTGAACCCTCGTTCCCGGAACAACCCGGAGAGCCTGCGGGAATCCGGCGTGCTGTCGGGTAGATCGAGGGAGCGCAGCGGGGGACCGGTGGGCGGGGGCACCTGCGCCTCGGTCAACAGTTCCACCCAGTCTGCGATCACCCAGTCCTCGCACACCTGGGCGTTGTGGATCACGGCCTCGATCTTGGCGCGGTTGCGGATGAGTTCCGGGTTGAGCAGGAGGTCCTCCACATCGTCGACGTCGAGCCGGGCAACCTTGGCCGGTTCGAGATCCGCCATGTACAGGTACCACGAGGGGTGCCTGCCGGACTGTGACCAACGGGCGAGGCCCGAATCGAAGAGCTCGATACTCAAGGCCTGGAAGTACTCGGTGGCGGTGCGCGGTGCCACCGCCCATTCGTGGTCGTGATCGATCAGGGTGCCGGGGGTCGCCACGGCCCATGGGCATCGTGACTTCCCGTCCGCGCACCCGATGGCTGCGAACGCTGCGTGCGGGTGATCCTCCGGGTCGGAAGGGTCGGAAGGGTCGGAAGGGTCGAACGGGTCGAACGGGTCGAGCGGGTTGGATGGGCTGAGCTGGGAATCGGTACGTGTCTCCATACGCCAAACGCTAGGCATTGGCGGGCTGGGACCGAGCCCTGAATGTTCGGCATCTGGAGAAACACCCGCCCCCGTCGTCGGGCGCGGGATCCGTGCAGTGCGCTCGCCGCGGTGTCGTCGCGGGGGCGCGAAGCCGGTAAGACTTATGCCGACGTTGCACGGATGGGTGAGCGACGCGCGTAGCCTGCGCGGCGTCGTCGGCGGTGCTAGAAGCGCGAGACCTCGCCGGTGACGTCCGCGATCTCGATCGCAATCGGATCTTCATCTTCGTCATCATTGTCGTGCACGATGAACACCGCGGTGGGATCGCCCTTGGGGAACGCCCGGATCGTGACCACACCGCACTGGGCGTGGTTGAGGACCTCGGCCACCTGCTCGGTGGTGGCCGCCATGACCTTGGGAGGCAGGGGGTGGCCGCGCTCGTCCAGGATGTCCACCCGTACACCCCGATCGCGGGCGGTGCGGGTGATTTCCAGGATGTAGGGCGTGGCAATGGAACGACCGCGAATGGTGTCCCGCAATTGCGCCTCGGTGAGTCGGAACTGGTTGATGTCGTACTCGGTCACTTCGGAAGGATCGTGAGCTATCCGCTCGAGCAGGCCACCCGCGAGCCGGCGAACGTCCTGCACCCGCTGGTACGAGGCATTCTTGGAGTCCTGCTCGGCCTCGTCATTACTGCGGGCGGTGAGCAGCATGCGGCGGATCTCCCGCTTCCGTTGGTTGAACCGTAAGAACTCCTGGTAACCCACCCAGGTCGCGACGAACAGACCCAGGGCCATGACCGTGTAGCTCTCCGTGGGGACCACACTGTCACGGACCACGATCCACCGTCGGAGGGACATAATCGTGATGACCACCCACAGCAACACCGCCCACCAGAACCGCTGCCGCAGACACAATGCAAAGATCATGACCGTGAAACCCATGGCGAACCAGGGCATTTGCCCGGCAATGGGTACCGCAACGGTTGCTTTGTACCCCTGCTCGGCGGCAAGCATGAACAACAGTACGGCGGCCATTGTGGACAGCAGAGGCATCTGTTGGGTGGCCCACCGTGGGACCGCTACGATCAACGCTGCCCCCGCGTAGAACACCAGGGAGAGAACCATCGCGTCCGGGTCCCTGGCCGAATCCACCTTCGTGACGCCGATGACGAAGGAGACGCCAAAACCCAAGAGGGCCAGCACGGTCAGAAATTTCGGACTGATCCCGGCACTGTTCATGACAGCGCGTCCTTGGGCCACGTGAGGATCACGGCGGTTCCACGGCCGGGGGAGGACCGCAGTTCGACGTCCCCGCCGACCGTTTCGATGTTCTCCACGATGGACACCCGAACCCCTAGGCGTTGGGTGTCCACGTCGTGGAGAGCGAAGCCGCGGCCCTCGTCACGAATCGTGAAACGCAGGTAGAAACCTTCGGGGTTGATGGGGGTCGGCGGGCACTGGCCACCGTCCATGGACACGTAGGTCACCTCGGTGCCGGAGTGCCGGGCACTGTTGGAGACCGCCTCGGTGATGGCCTGGGTGAGTCCCTGTGCCACGAATGTCGGGACGAATACTCGGGGCTCACCCACGGGGCGGATGTGGGAGCGAAGATTGCTGAACCGCACGCGTGAGCGCCACGGCGACAGCGATTCCATGAGCTCGTCCATGAGCACGTGCACCATGGTGGTGGTCTTGCCCGACGACCGATCGTTCTCGTCGTCAAGGACTTCCAGCGCACGGGAGGCCAACTCGCGGGTGCGTTTGGCCAGGGGCCCTTCCGCGCGTGAGGCGTCCAGAAGAGCGGCCATCACGTTGTCGTGGATCAACCGGTCCATACGTTCCTGGTCCGCGGTTTCGGAGCGGCTACGCGTGAGAGCCAGCTCCTGGGAGAGCGCCTCGGTGTAGTCCTGATCCAGATTCTCCACTGCCCGTTTGGAGATCACGACCACCAGGATCGAGACGAGCCCGTAGCAGATCCGGAGGAACATCACGGTTCCCAGTGATTCGGAGCGCGAGTCCACGGGGATCAACTGGGCCATGATCAGCCCGTAGGCCAGTTCGATGCACAGCTGGTACACCAGTGCGGCCCAGGGACTCCAGGCCAGCACGATACTGATCAGGCTCACAATGATGAACCCACTGATCCAGGGGTACTGCAGCAAAACCCCGCCTTTCCAGGCCAGGGGCATGGTCAAGACGCCTAAACCCACCACCGCTGCCAGCGTGAGCAGGATCCACGGTTGGGCCGAATGCATGATGCCGAACACCACGAGCAAGGCGGAGATCACCAGGATCGCCGCCAGGAACACGGTGTACCAGGGGGCGAAAGCGGCTTGTTGCTGCTGCAGAATGGGCAGCGCCTCGACGAACAGGGACACCGCAAGTATCGCGATGCCGATCATCCACAGCCAGTAGGCACGGTACGAATTGAGACCGAGTTCTTGGGGGGACGTGGTGGCTAAGAACTTTTTCCGCCGGAGTCGAGTGGGAACTTTACGGTAGGTTCCACTACGGCTCGATCGGGGGGCGACGTGTTTGTTCATTCCGCACCTTGGGTCAACGGCGCGGGATCGCTACAAGTGCTTTTCTGCGGTGGTGATGTCCGCTTCCGGCTCGACCAGACCGTCTTCGATGGCGCGGATACGCAGATCGATCTTGGTGGGAGCGGGTCGGCCGATACGCGCGTACTTCTCACGGATGCGGTCGATGTTTGTCTTCACAGCGGACTGCTTGATCCCCATGCGGCGGGCCACCTGAACCTGGGCGAAACCGGAGGCGTACAAGCGAAGCGTCTCCTGTTCGCGCGGGGACAGAGCAGCGCGGGAGAACTCCACGTCACCGTCGATCGCGGCGGCCAGTTCCTTGGTGATCACCGGCTTGCCGTCAGCGATGTTGCGTGCTTCTTCGATGGCGTGCTCGAGCGGTTCCGACTTACGGACCAGTCCCAGTGCGCCGGCGCGCAACGACTCCCGGATCAGCGCGGCGTTCTCACCAATGCTGAAGATCAGCACCTTCATTCCCGCACTGCGGAGGCGTTCCACATTGCTCGCGGGACGCGAACGGTCCGCGAGCGAAAGGTCCAACAGGACGACGTCGCACTCGATCCTTTTCGCCCCGTGCGCGGTGAGTGCCGGGTTCTCAGGATCGCGGCCCAACTGATCCAGCAGGGTGGACACGGAGTCCGAAGAGCCCACGAGTTTGACGTCCGCTTGCGATGTCATGGACACCAGGCGTACGCCTTCGCGAACCACCTCATGATCGTCGACGATGGCGACAAGAGTGGATGGCATGGGCTTAGACCTCCAAGTACTCCCCAGGGTGATCCCGACCCCCGGAACCCCCTACAGATGGGAGTCTAGCTGTTAATGACATTCGAATTGGTCCAGGCGTCGACTTTACGGTGATAACGCATGCCCCACATGCCGCCCAGGATAGCCGCGACGAGGTCAAGGATAACGACCGCTGCCAGAGCCACCAGCCCCCAACCCACGATCGGCCCGATCACGGACTGCGCGGCCAGGCTGTGCGGGGCCAACCCCACCGTGTCGGCCCAGAGCAGCGCGGCCACGGACGCAATGGCTCGCGCCAGCAGGGACCACAGCCACACGCCGACACCCTGGGCCACGCCCGAGAAGCGTGCCATGCGGCCGGCCACGTAGCCACCCGCGAGCAGTGCAAGGAACTCGACCACGGCGAACACGGCCAGCGCCAACCAACCGGCGGTGTCCTGTGGATTGAGCAACCCATGGTCCAGGGCTCGGCCGATCCCGTTGGTCGTTTCAATGCCCCACTGGGGGCCGAACAGGCCGGAGGCCACCAGGAGCACACCGCTCACGGACAGGGCGGCCAGCCAGCCGAAGAGACCGGGGAGCAACTGCATGCCGCCGAAACGCTTCTTCTGCGCGCCTCGCACGTCTTCCGTGGTCAGTCTCTTGGCGGATCCGGCGCCCTGAGCGGGAACCGCCGGTCGCACGGAATCCCACGCGGCGGTTGCGGTCACGCGCTCGTCCTGCGGGGTCAGGTGCTCATCGCCGATGGGTTCCATGACCCCTGTCTCAGGATCCGGGCGGTGCAACCGGCCGGAGGCCACGCCGGAACGGGAGGACCCGGCGGCGTCGGCGTGGGGGAGTGGCCTGGTCTTCTCTGCGTCCGTGGCCTCGATCGGAGCGGTGTGCTGATCGGTCCAGGGTGCGTTGCCGTTGTCCAGAGGGTCACGTGAAGCGGAAGATGGCGACATGGGGGCTCGATTCGTCCATGGGAGTGGCGGTATCAACTGAGCGAAGTCTATCGATTCAGCCGTGTCACGGGCGGGGACCTGGCCGAACGTGAACGAGTCACCGGCTGTGAGGGCCACCACGGGAACGGGTAACCTCGAAACCATGGCTAGCGAGACCTCCCGAGATTTTTTGGCAACCCGTCCGTGGACCCGGAGCTACGGCCCCGATGTCCCGCGAGACCTCAACCTCCCCGACACTTCACTGATCCACATGCTCGAGAAGTCCGTGGCGCGCCACGGTGGCAAGACCGCCCTGGAATTCTTCGGAGCGGGCATGACCTATGCGGAACTGGGCGACCAGGTCCAGCGCGCGGCAGAGGGGCTGCGCCTCATGGGCGTGGAGGCCGGCGACCGCGTGGCGATCGTCTTGCCCAACTGCCCACAACACATCGTGGCCTACTACGCGGTGATGCGACTGGGCGCGATCGTGGTGGAACACAATCCGCTCTACACCGCACCCGAACTCCGTCATCAGTTCGAGGACCACGGCGCTCGCGTGGCCGTCGTGTGGGACAAGATCGCCTCGCGCATCACGTCCATGCCCAAGGACCTCAACATCGAGCACATCGTGTCCGTGGACATCACCGCGGCCATGCCCCTGGTCATGCGCTCCGCCCTCAAGCTGCCCATCAAGAAGCTCAAGCAGCAACGGGCAGAACTCACCGAGGCCGCTCCCGGTACCGTGCCGTGGCGCAAGTTGATCAGCGCCGATCCCATCCGCGCGGATCACCGGCGCCCCTCGGCCACGGATGTTGCCGTGCTGCAATACACCTCGGGCACCACGGGCACCCCCAAGGGTGCGATGCTCACGCACCGGAATCTTGAATCCAACGCGGTCATGGGCCAGCACTGGCTCGGCACCACGTCCCACGA